>WPCI01102666.1_pt1 | contig 112948 bp, 103 predicted proteins | sample 5399871 | NCBI WGS metagenome assembly WPCI01 (sample SAMN12869469, study PRJNA574797) | sludge metagenome | isolation source: wastewater treatment of pH7 | place: China:Beijing | collected 2019-05-20
AATCAAGCTTCATAAGCAGCCCTTTTTAAACGACTTAGTTATCTTATCATGTGATAATTCACATGTCAACAACTATTTTTCATGTTATTTACGAAAGTTTCATGAATGTTACTTTCGCAACAACGGGAATAAATATATCATGTAATTTTTTACCTGTCAATAAGTATCAATATATTTTTTTAACCAAAAATAAAGATCTTGATATACCACCTTTTGGTTGATTTCATTAAGCAATTCGTGGCGTGCTTCTTCATATAGCAAAAGTGTTACTTGACTAGTAGTATATTCTTTCACTACTTGGACAAAGGTTTGAACACCACGGCCATTCGCACCTACTGGATCCTTCGCTCCCGAAACAACTAACATTGGAAGATGATCTGGAATCCGTTGTACTTCATCACGGCTACAAGCTTGTCTAACTAATCGGAATAGCTCTTTATAAGAAGACGCTGTAAAAATAAATTGCGTTCTAGGGTCCAGTAAATACTTATCCACCTCTATTTCATCACGCGTAAGCCAATCTTTTGAAGTTCTTGCAGGTTCAAATTGTCGATTAAACCCGCCAAATGCTAATTGATCTAGAAATTTTGAACGATACATTGCTCCGCGAATAGTGACGATTGTCGAAGCCATTAATTCAGCAACTGTCATCTCTTTGGGATTGTGCCACCCAGTCCCCATAATAATTACACCGGAAAAATTCGTCTCAAACTGTGCCAAATAATTTCTTACCAAAAAAGAACCCATACTATGACCAAAAATAAAATGTGGGAGTGTTGGATATTGTTCACTAATTTTTTCATTTACTGTATGAATATCTGAAAGTAAGAGTTCTGAACCATTTTCATCTGCAAAATGGCCAAAATGTTCCTTTGATTGAATAGACTGGCCGTGTCCCAAGTGATCATGCCCTACCACAATAATCCCATTTTTATTAAGATACTCAGCGAATAGATCATAACGTTCGATAAATTCAACCATCCCATGAACAATCTGTAAAGTGGCTACGGGCTGTTGCTCAGGATACCAACAGCTTACTTCCACCATAGTCTTTCCATCAGCAGATAGAAACTGTACTTGCTTTTTCATATTAAAAACGCCTCGCTTTTTTCTTTTATTCTATATAACGTTACTTAGATAGTATTACTTACTATTTTATCTTAGCAATCATGGTTAACTAATCAATAGTTAACTATAAAGATACCTTAAAGTGATTGCAAGCGTTGTTCCTTACCTCTATATAATATTCAATATAATATTCAATTTTTGAAACATCAAAAAAAGAGTAGACACGATTACGTCCTACTCTTCACTCAAATTTATTCATGAACAACTAACTGTTCTAATAATTGTTCATCATAGCCAATAAATAAAACATCATCAATAATAATCAGCGGACGTCTCAAGACTTCTGTGTGCTCTCTACAAAGTGAAATCAACTGAGAATTTTGTAAATTTGATAGATCCACCTGCATTTTGAGAAATGCTTCGGACCAAGTAGCAAACAATTGAGTTGCTTGGACTTCTTTAAAGCTACATAGTTCTTTGGCGTCCTGTATACTCAATGCTGTTTTTTCTAAGTCAATAAATTGATAAGCTAAACGATGATTTTCTAACCACTTTTTAGCTTTCACACAAGTCAAGCAATCTTTTGATCCAAATACTTTTATTCTCACAGGACCTCCCTCTTTCTTTTAATTGGCTAAGAGTTCAACGTGCCATAATTTTGCAAATAAATCAGATTTCGTTCAACACAACGAATTTTTCTGGGAACAAATGAGCGAATTTCATCCTCATTAAAACCAATCAGAATTCTCTTGTCATCAATTAAGATAGGGCGACGAATCAGCGAAGGGTACTCTTTAAACAAAACAATCATTTGTTTAAGCGTTAATTCATTGAAATCCAAACACAATTTTTCATAAATTTTTGACCGAGTGGAAATAATATCCTCAACCCCGCCTTCAGTTGCTGCTAGAATTTCTTTAATCTCTTCTTCAAGTAACGGATCGACAAAAATGTTTTTTTCTTCAAACTCAAGTTGATTCGTTTGCAACCATGCTCTAGCCTTACGACAAGAAGTACAACTAGGTGAGGTATATACTTTTATCATTTTCTCACTCCTCTTTAATTATAATCCCATTTTAACTGAATTATTTCAAAAAGACCAATCATTCGCTAAGTAAACTAAAAAAATTGTGCCACAATTATCAATTGCGGCACAATTTTTTAGTTATTTCCTGAGTTGAATACCAGACTCTTTAATAAAACGAGATGGCTTTAATTGCCGAGTTCCTTTCATTTGCGGTACACACAAATACAGGCGATTTCGAGCTCTGGTCATCGCCACATAAAATAAGCGGCGTTCTTCTTCAATCGTTGTCACAGGTTCTATCTTGATTTGTTCCGACGACACGGCTCCTTTTTCTGCAGCGCCGTTATGTGGCAACGCGCCTTCGTTACAGCCAATCAAGAAAACATTTCTGTAACTCAATCCTTTACTTTTATGAATACTTTGAATACATAACGCATCTAGCTTTCCTTGTCGATAAGCAATCAATCGTGTTTTCAGTTGCTTTGCTTGCGATTGAATTGATTTTTCTAACTCTATCAATTGCAGCAATGTCGGTTGTTTTTTGATTTCTTCTATTAACCAATCGCGCTCACTTTGTTCGAGCTCCTTTTTTGCTCGCGGAAGATTCATGAATAGTTGCCAAAACTGGTACATGTTTTTTCTTGGTTGCTGCGTAAACCCTTGTAATTCTTTTACTAATTGCTCAACTTCTTTTTGCCGTGATTTTAATGAGGGTTTCATCTGAACAATGTACGCAGTTAGATCGGTATCTGACTGTTTTTGAGAGAAGAAACGATCACATTCCGACTTTTTCAAATAACAATTAATCATGATTTGTCTCAAAATTTGTTGGTAACTTTGCTCTTTTTTCTGACTAGTTGTTGCTCTGTGCCAGTCAAGAAATCTTCTATATAACTGTTGAAAGTTTCGTACACCAAAAATTCCTTCATATGGTGCATCTGCTTCAAGGACAAACGGAATGTCCGTTTGCAAAAGATTCTGTACCAATCTTTGTGTTTGCGAAAGTGAACGGTACAAAATAATAGATTCTTTGTATTTACCTTTCTGTTTGATAAATGTTTGAACCTGGCGAATCACCCACTGGCTTTCTGCTTGAAGATCCTTAAAAGAAATTGCCTCCATAACACCTGCTTCTTTTTGTGCAGGAATCATAGCTTTGGGAATACGATCCCCCTTATTGTAGCTAATCAATCGGTTTGCGCCTTGAACAATTGCGGCACGAGAACGGTAATTCGTTAGTAAGAAGAGTGTTTCAGTCGGATATTCTTGTTCAAATTCTTTGATGTAGGCTGGCTCTGATCCACGAAAACCATAAATACTTTGATCGTCATCTCCGACTACGACTAGCTTGATGTTTGTTCCTTTAGTAATCAATTTTACGACCGCCCATTGCAGAGGATTCGTATCTTGAAACTCATCAATAAATAAAAAATCATATTTCTTGCCAACAAACTGTCGAACATTTTCGTCAAGTAAAGCTTCTTTTAGATTTTGCAAAATATCATTAAAATCAGCCAGATGTTGTTGCTGTTTTAACTCCTTTAGCTCCGTCATCAACAGACCGATGCGTTCAGAAAGTGGTTGATTTGCATTTTTTTCTATTCCATCAAACTTTTCTTTCACCAAATGGATAATTTCTTCTTGCGATAGATTCATGTTTTGCCAATAATCTAAACGCGCTGGCAAATTTTTCTCACCATACTGATCAAAAGAATAAAGATTATATTTACGAATCAATTGCTGTAAAATCGCTCCAATTTTTTGACCAGAATCTTTTGAAAAGTCTCCATGAATACCTTGCATTGCAATGTCTGGGAATTCCTTACAAATTTCATTATAAAGACGAAAGAAAATACTATGGAATGTTCCGATATGTACCGCTGTTTTATGTTGGCTAAAATTATCCACTCTTTTTTTCAATTCATTCGCTGCGTTCCGCGTAAACGTAATCATCAAAATTCGCTGCTCGGCAACTTGTTTTTGTGTCATTAAGTAGACGGCTTTTGCACAAATCGTTTGCGTCTTACCGCTACCAGCGCCAGCAATAATACGAAGATTTTTTTCCATGTCATACGTAATTGCAGCTTTTTGTTCTTGGTTAAACTGATTATAAGAGCGTTTTTCCATCATTTTAAAAAACGAATCATCCACTCTTTCAGCTGGCTGATCTTCTTCAATTAATCCTGGTGCTTCCCCATAAGCAGCCTCATAACTAGCAATTATCTCTTCTTGTAATCGAAAGATTTGTTGAAGTTTGTGATATCTGTTCTTCCAAGACTTCAGCTCATTTTTTAACCGCAACATTTCCTTTTCATTTAGCTGAGTAATCAGTGCCACCAACTTTCTTTTTCAAAATTTTCTTATTTATCGTGTCATTCTTGTTTTCTTTATACTACCAGACCTTTATTGAAAATGAAACGCCGTTATCCAATCACTTTGTTTCAGAAAACTTATCATGTTTTTCGGAAAATTATGCTAAGATAGAGGAAACTACATCAGTAAAATAATAATTGAAGGTGGAAAAATCATGCGTACTTCGTTTCACGAGGATCGTACTATCGGACTGTTACTAACATTTATCGGCGGTGCAATGGATAGTTATACTTACATTCATTACGATGTCTTTGCTTCTGCACAAACTGGTAATATTATTCTGGCAATTATTCAAGCCTTTGATGGCGAATGGATTAGCTTTGGAAAAAAAGTGCTATCAACTCTTTTCTTTTTTCTTGGTATTTTATTGACCAAGTTTTTGATTGATTATTTTCGAAAGCGGGAAAAACATTTTTGGCGATTATTTGTTCTTTACTACGAAGCCCTGATTTTTTTCCTCGTTAGCTTAAGAATAATCAACATTCATCCCTCACTTGTAACAGTTTTGATTGCTTTTACAGCTGCAATCCAATGGGTGTCATTCGATAAAATCAATGGACGTGCCTATACAAATCTTTTTACAACCGGAAATTTGAAAGGTGTGGCAACCAATCTTTATGATTTTTTGATTTCAAAAGAAAAATCTGATTTTGATCAATTTTTTCACTTCCTCACAGTTGTACTAGCATTCATTTTAGGCGCTATCGTTTCTGTTTTTTGTTATCATTTATTTGGTGCTCAAGCTATTTTATTAGTGTCGTTTCTCTTTTTGGCAATGGCACTCAGCCAAACATTCCAGCTTTGGCGCTTTTTCAGAACCAATAAATATCCACTTTGATCAATTGGACTACAATAATTAATTCAAAAGGACGCAACAAAGAAAAAACATCTTTGTCGCGTCCTTTTTCTTATTTATTTTTTGTAAGAAAAAATTCCCTTTGCTTCTGGAACTGTGGTTGTATACCGAATTTTTTCTTTCATTGCTGTCTCGCTCATCTCTTTAGCTTGTGCTTTAATTGTTTGAACGATTTGTTCGCCACATTCTGGTTCTGCCACAAAATCATAACGATCTCCGTCAATCACAAGCTTTGGACAGACATCAAACGCATCAAACCATTCCTCATAACGGCGATTTAATTCTTGATAATAAGAAAACAACTCAGGATTTTGTTCGATTTGTTCATATTCTCGTCCGCGCTTTTTGATACGCTCAAGCATTGTTTCAAAAGAAACTCGAATATAAACTAATAAATCAGGCTTCTTCTGCGGCGCGATGTCTTCTAGTTCATTTAACATCGTTTCAAGTAATCCTTGATATTGCTCGACTTCTACCTGTGACACTCGGCCCAAATCTGCGTTTAAATGAAACAGTAAACTGTCTTCGTAAATAGATCGATCTAACACGTTATCATCATGACAAAATGCATCTTTAATTGCTAAAAAACGTTTATTTAAAAAGAAAATTTGTAATAAAAAAGTGTACTTTTCTGGGTTTGAGTAGAACAAAGGCAAGACTTCGTTGTCCTCAACATTTTCATAAAATGGCTTAGTGTCTAAGTTTTGCGCTAACATTTCTGTTAATGTACTTTTCCCAGCTCCGATAGTTCCCGCAACAATAATCACAATTATCGGCATCCTTCCTTTTATAAATTCTGCTTCTCATTTTACCACAAAAAAAGACTGAACTTTTCAATAGTTAATAACAATTTTTCTGCTATTTTTTGAAAGGTTAGTCTTTTTAATTATTAATTACAAAATTGAACTATTGGAAAACAACTAGTTCCTGTTTACTTAGTTATTTTCGATTAAAGCGTTCGATTTGCGAACAATCAGTTGCCATTGTAGATTATCGGCTGTTTCTGTTTCATCTGTTGCACATTTCGTTACGCGAATCATTACACTATTTTCATATATTTTTTCGATTTTCCCTTTGACTGGTGATTCAAACAAATCCGAATGAAATTCATAAGTTTCGCCTACTTCAAATAATTGTTCATTTTCCATAAGAATACCTCCATCACCTTTTATCAGGTTAGTACTTTTTTAACATAGAAATAAAAAATTAGTACACACACTCAAAAAAAGCATTTCTCGCATCAAAACTGTGAACTTTTTTCACAAATTTCACAAGATCTAGTAATTATACATAACAGTTAAATGAAATCGGACAGTTATGAGCTGAAACATACATTTTTTGAGTGAACCGTTTTTGTTCACTTTTTTTTATTACACTTTTAACTAAGAGTTTTCAGCTATTTTTGGTACACCGTGGGGAAAAAGAATCTCTGACTAAGCAATAATCCTTAAAATTTAGATGATGGTTTCTCACGATAAACATTAGACTTCAGCTACAATCTAACGTTCAGGTCTCTAACTAACCGAACTGGAATGAACATAACAAAAATAGCGTTCATTTACTGAAACATTGTTTGATACCTAGCAATTTATTTTAAGTGAAGGAGTATTGATATGATTCCGATTTATATTTGCGAAAAAGACCCACGGCAATTAGAAATTATCACAACTGTCATAAAAAATCAGATCACTCTTGAAGACCTCAACAGTCAAGTTGCTGTTTCTTCAACTGATCCAAATGAACTTCTTGAAATTGCCCGTCGTCGAACTGCTGATTTCGGTATTTATTTTTTGGATACGGAAATCCAAAGCCATGAATTAACCGGCATTACGCTTGGAAAAGAAATTCGTCAAATGGATCCATTAGGCAAGATTATTTATGTGACGGCTAACTCTGACTTTTCTTTAGAAATTCTAAAAAATCGAATTGAACCAACCGATTATATTTTGAAAGAAGATGTCTTTGAGTTAAAAGACCGTTTAGAACACATCTTAAGTAAAATCGTTCTTAACTTTCATAATTCTCAACCTCAAAAGGACATCTTTAAGCTAGAATTCAACGGAGAAATCAAATTTCTCCCACTAGACGAGATTCAATATTTTTCCACATCAGCAGTTACACCACATAAACTTGAAGTACACATGACTCATGCTCATCTTCAGTTCTACGATAAAATCAAAGATATTGAGAAAAAAAATAATTACTTTATTCGTTGCCACAAGTCATACGTTATTAACAAACTAAATATTCGGACTATTGATAAGAAAAAAAGAGAAGTCACTTTAGCAAACGGTGAAACAGTCCCCATCTCGATTCGCGGCTTAAAAAAAATTATTTCATAACAAGCTTACTCCTCAACTCGTTAGCATTTTACTAATCGATTGAGGATTTTTTTTTAATATCAGATTTCTTCCATATTTAGTTTGTTTCATTTTCTTTTTCGGTTAACTTCTGACTATAATAAAAACAAAAGAAAGAAAAGGAGGAAAAAAATTGAACAAAAAATCGAACGCTCGACTGATTCAATTTTTAGGGGGAAAAACTTCGTATTACGTACTGGGCTTGTTAGTAATGCTTGCCTTAGTCATTTATGTGTTTTGGCAAGTTGCCTTTATCTTTAAACCTTTAGGAGTTATTTTTGCAGCATCATTACCACCTGTACTATTTGCACTTATTTTGTATTATTTACTGGATCCAATTATTCGGCGTTTAAGTAAATGGATGTCACGTAATATTGCTGTTATTTTGGTGTATGTCTTGATTTTTGCCGTGATTGGTTTAGGAAGTGTCTGGTTTGCACCCTTTCTACAACAGCAAGCAACTGAGTTATTTGACAGCTTACCAAACTTATTTAATGATTTTCAAGAAGGTGTCAGAAATATTTTAGAACACACACCTTTTGCTAATAAATTCAATGAATTCTTCTCTTCAATTGATAATTTTACAGACCAAGCAACATCTTTCATTGGTAATTACTGGGAAAGTGGAGCGCAAAGTATCAGTAATCTGTTCTCTGCCGTAACAACTACTTTTATTACTCTGTTTACTGGTCCTATCGTTGCCTTTTTCTTGCTTCAAAATCCACATGGTTTCTACCAATCAGTATTAAAAATCGTTCCACCGGCATTTCGCAAGGATTTCCAAGAATTGACTAAAATCGCTAACCAACAATTAGGTGCATTTTTGAAAGGACAAATTATTTCTTCGTTTATTTTAGGAGCTATTTACTGGGTCACATTTTTACTCATTGGAATTGATTTTGCTAGCATCCTAGCTATTGCTGCTGGTGTGTTATGTATCATTCCTTATATTGGACCATTCATTGCCTTCTTTCCTGGACTTTTTATCGCCTTCCAAGATTCAACTTTTATGGTCGTAAAATTTGTCCTTGTTTGGTTCATAGTCCAGTTGCTTCATGGTGACCTAGTCATTCCGCGTGTGATTGGGAACCGACTACAAGTTCATCCTATAACGATTTTGATTGTGCTGCTCGTTATGGGTGACTTACTTGGAATAATGGGTGTGATCTTTGGTATCCCAATCTATACTTTACTAAAATTACTGGTTGTCTTTGCTTTTAAAAAATTCAAGCAACGTTACAATAAGTATTACGGTGATAAAGGTGAATACGAAGAAGCTGATTTTTCAGAAGATGATTATTTTGATTGATATTTATTTGATAAAAAGAATTCCTACTCAATGAACAATTGAGTAGGAATTCTTTTTTATTTCACAAGTAATGCAATCGCTTGATACGGTTTAAGCGTTAATTCTTTGCTTACGACTGTATCAGAATAGTTATCAATCAGTCTTTCGCCTTCAACAAATTCTTCTGGAAGATCAACTGTGGTTGTTTCTTCATAAAAGTTTGTTAGAACAAGTAATTTTTGTCCCTCATAAGATCGTAAGAAGGCATAAACTTGTGGATGTTCTGGTGCGTAGGCTTGATAATCTCCTTCAGAAATTACTTGGTGTGTTTTGCGTAGCTGAATCAAGTGTTGATAATAGGCAAAAATTGATTGGTCTTTCTCATTTTTTGCTGCCTCAACATTGATCTCAGGATAACTGGCTCCCACCTTCAGCCATGGTGTTCCTGTAGTAAAACCTGCATGTTCTTCATCGGTCCACTGCATCGGTGTTCGTGAATTATCACGAGATTTAGCTTGGATTCTACGAAAGGCTTCCTGAGCTGACAAGCCTTTTTCCACTAACATTTGATAAGCATTTTTACTTTCAATATCAACATAATCAGCCATAGACGTAAACGCCGGATCAATCATTCCGATTTCTTCCCCCATATAAATATAAGGTGTTCCACGATTAAGATGAATCAATGTCGCTAACATCTCTGCTCCTTGTTTTCGGTAACGGTCTACTGACACAAAACGATTCAAAGCTCGTGGTTGATCGTGGTTATTTAAAAACCAAGCATTCCAACCATTTCCTTTACTCATCTCTTCTCCCCACGTATGGAACAAACGTTTTAATTCTTCAAAATCAAAAGCCGGAGTTGTCCACTTATCTCCATTTTCATAATCCACTTTTAAATGATGGAAATTAAAAGTCATTGTTAGCTCATGTCGACTTGGTTCAGTGTATAAGATACAATTTTCAACAGTAGTCGCACTCATCTCACCAACTGTGATAATCTCTGGATCTCGTCCAAAAGTTTCTTGATTCAACCATTTTAAGTAATCATGAGTGACTGGTTTGTCAGTATATTCAGGTTTTCCATCATTCACTGGATTGTCTTTCAGAACTTCATCCTTTCCAATCACATTGATGACATCAAAACGAAATCCTTTCACACCTTTTTCCATCCAGAAACGCACAACTTTAAACAGCTCTTCGCGAACTGCTGGATTACGCCAATTCAAATCCGCTTGCGTAGTATCGTATAGATGTAAATAATATTTTCCTGTTTCTCCAAATGGTGCCCATGCATTCCCACCAAATTTTGAAACCCAGTCAGTTGGTTCATCACGGATATAAAAGAAATCTTGATAATATTTATCTCCCGCTAGTGCTTTTTGAAACCATTCATGTTCAATCGATACATGATTCAAAACCATATCAAGCATAAACTCAATCTGATAATCTTTTCCTTCTTTGATTAACGCTTCAAATTCTTCCATCGTCCCAAACAATGGATCAATAGCTAAATAATCTGAAATATCATAGCCATTATCTTTTTGTGGACTAGGATAAACTGGATTTAACCAAACCATATCTATACCCAGCTCACGTAAATAAGGTAATTTCTCTCGAATACCATTCAAGTCGCCAATTCCATCATGATCCGTATCATTAAATGATTTTGGATAAATTTGATAAATGACTTTTTCTTTAAATGACATATACTCTCCTCCATTAAATTATTCGTCTCCAAACTTATATATACAAGTTGCTCAAAATTATTATAGCTGAAAAGGAAGCGTTTGTAAAACTTACTTGACTATTTTCGACTAACTGCCTGCCTCATCCTAGTTCAAAAAATTTTTCTTTTTTTAAAATCAATCTGAATCTACTTTTATCGAATGATTTCGTTTACTTCTTTAACATTTCATGGGAAAATAGCCACAAGATTTAGATAGGAGTATGGAAAGTCATGGTGAAAAAAAAAGTAACAATTAAAGATGTTGCACATCATTCCGGTGTCTCGATTGCCACTGTTTCGCAAATTTTAAATGGCAACGAAGATAAATTTAGTTCAAAGACGGTCGAAAAAGTCCTAGCTGCCAAAAATGAACTTGGTTACCAAGCCGATTATTTTGCGCGTCAAATGATTACGAAAGAAACAAAAACAATTGGTGTACTTGTTCCTGATATTACGAATCCTTTTTTCAATCTACTCATGCGAGGGATCGAAGAAATTTTATATCAACAACATTTCGTTACCATTCTTTGTAATGCCGACTCCAATCAACAAAAAGAAGTCCAGTATCTTTCAGAACTAACACGCCGTGGTGTAGATGGATTTATCATCGCTTCTTCTGCAATCTCGACTCAGGCAATCAAGGAAGATTTGCAACAACAAGGGCGTCCATTTATTGTCTTGGATCAAAAGAAAGCAGAAGATTTTAGTGACTCAGTGCGCACAGATGATTTTCGTGGAGGCTACTTAGCTGGTACACACTTGTTCTCTTTAAGACATCAACAAGTTGCCCTCGTTTATCCAGAGAATCCACCAGCAAATGTTCAAGAAAGAATCGAAGGGTTTAAATCAGCAGCAGATGCTTATCAAATTGACTACAATCAACTGCTTCTCATCCCGACAGCTTTTTCCAAACAAGGTGGTTACCAAATAACTAACCAAATCGTTGCTTCTGAAGCAACCGCCATTTTTGCTTTAAATGACGAATTAGCATTTGGCTTGTATCGCGGGCTAGAAGAATTAGGAAAAAAAATACCCGATGATTATAGTATTATTGGTTATGATAATGTAGATATGTCTGAGTATGTAAAACCAAAACTTACGACAATTGCTCAACCAATCTTCGAGTTAGGACAAGAAGCAGCGAAACTTTTATTAGAACGTATTCAGCATCCCGAAAAAAATCAAGAAGAGAAACTACTGCCAGTCCATTTAGAAAAAAGATTTTCAACAGCACCCTTGAAATAGCTTTCAAGGTGTGCTATATTTTAGCCAAGTTATTAAAACGTTTTAATAAAACGTTTTAATTTATTTTCTTGCAAGGAAAAATCTCATTGACTTTTTGGAGGTTCAAAAATGAACGCGGTTACAGTTATTGGCAGTATCAATATGGATACGACTTTACGTTTAACAAAAATGCCTAAACCAGGCGAAACACTACACACAAGTGACATCTTCCATTCAGGCGGAGGAAAAGGTGCAAATCAAGCTGTTGCAGCAAAACGTTCTGGTGCAAACACAGCTTTTATCGGTGCAGTTGGCGATGATAATGAAGGGGCTACGCTACTTGATTTATTGGCAAAGGAACAAATCGACATCTCTGGCATTTCTACAATTGCTGACACTGCAACTGGTCAAGCAATGATTATGGTTGACAATGCTGGTGAAAATAGTATTTTGATCCATGCTGGTGCAAATAATGCTTTTCATGAAGCAGAAGTTCAACAACAAAAAGCGCTGATTGAAAACAGTGATTTCCTAATTGCACAGTTTGAAAGTAGTTTAGATGCAACCTTGGCTGCTTTTACCCTTGCCAAAAAAGCTGGGAAGAAAACGATTTTGAATCCTGCACCAGCTCTTGAAACAATCCCAACAGAACTACTTGCACAAACAGATGTCATTATTCCAAATGAAACTGAAACAGAAATTATTACTGGAATTGAAGTAACAGATGAAGCAAGTTTATTCCAAGCTGCTACTGCTCTTCACCAACTTGGAATTGAAACAGTGATTATTACTTTAGGAAGCAAAGGTGCCTTCTACCACACTGCAACTCAACATGGTATTGTCCCAGCTTTTAAAGTAAAAGCAGTTGATACTACCGCTGCCGGAGATACATTCATTGGTGCCTTAAGTAGCCAATTGAATCCAGATTTTAGTAACTTACCAGAGGCAATTCGTTACGGCAATCTTGCTTCTTCTGTCGCTGTTCAAAGTTATGGTGCACAACCATCAATCCCACATCGTACAGACTTAACATTTGAATAACATGAACACATACATTTAATAAAAAAGGATGGATCTTGATATGAAAAAAAGTAAAGTTATCAATTCAGATATTTCTAGAGTTATTTCACAAATGGGACACTTTGACAAACTAAGTATTGGTGATGCTGGCATGCCCGTACCTTTTGGAACTGAAAAAATTGATCTTGCTGTCACGAATGGTGTACCTAGTTTTATGACTGTTTTAGAAAATGTCTTAGAAGAACTAGAAGTCCAATCAATTGAACTGGCAGAAGAAATAAAGGCAATGAATCCTAATGTACTAGAGCAAATCAAACAATTGATGCCTGAAACGCCTATCACTTTTATTCCTCATGAGGAAATGAAACAAGACTTAACGAATTGCCATGCGTTTATCCGCACAGGTGAAATGACGCCTTATGCAAATATTATTTTGGTGAGTGGAGTGGTTTTCTAATGGAAAAAATCATTCAACCAGAACAACTTTTATTGTCGGAACAAGTTCAGCTTTTGCTTACTCAATTAGGTGGAAAAAATAATATTGAATCGATTACCCCTTGTGCAACCCGATTGCGTATCCAGTTAAAGAAACAACCTGCGACTGAGTCAAATGAAATCATCCAACAAATTCCTGATGTAAAATATTTCATTCTTTTAGATAAATACGCAGAAGTCATCATGGAACAAGGATTAAGTGAAACGTATAAAGCCTTGAGCCAACAGTTGGATCAATCAGCAACCAAAGAAAAGTTGAACCCCATCGAAAAATTATTTGGCTTGATTTCTGAAATATTTACACCAATCATCCCGCTTTTTGCTGGTTCAGGAATTTTAAAAGGATTAGTTGTATTAGCAACAACACTTGGTTGGTTAAGTGAGACCAGCGGGACTTACCATATCTTAGCCGCTGCTTCCAATGCTGTCTTTTATTTCTTACCTATTTTTCTAGCATTTTCTGCAGCCAAAACATTTAAAGTCAACGGCTATATTGCAGGTGTCATTGCAGCTGCTTTGATTGAGCCAAATTTGACTGGTCTTTTGACAAGTGGAGGGAAAGCTTCAACTGATTTTCTAGGTATTCCCGTGGTACTAATGCAATATACATCTACAGTGATGCCAGCTATTTTAGGGATTTTCTTTTACTCTTTTGTAGAAAAATTTCTAAAAAAATATATTCGTGAAAGTATGCAATTAGTTTTTGTTCCCTTGCTTTCTTTAGTGATTACAGTCCCATTGACCTTAATGGTATTTGGCCCCGCAGGTGTGTACTTGGGTGAAGGATTAGCTGCTGTCATTACTTGGATGATGGACATTAACGGACCAATTAGTGGCGCAATTATTGCCGGTGGCTGGAATATCTTGGTGATTTTCGGTATTCAGTGGGCTGTCAACCCAGTCATGATTAGCAACATTTCAAGTTTTGGCTTTGACCGCATCGTTCCATTAACTGGAGCAGCAAATTTTGGAATGGCTGGAGCAGCTTTAGGTGTGTTTCTAAAAAGTAAACAGTCAAGAACACGCTCGATTTCTGGCTCAGCTTTTGCTTCTATTTTATTAGCCGGAGTCACTGAACCAACTGTTTACGGCATTGCAATTCCTTTGAAAAAACCTTTTGTAGCTGCTTGTATCGGTGCTGCAGCTGGTGGCGCAGTCATGGGCTTTGCGAAAGTAAAAGCAATCGCTTTTGTCTTTGGTAGCTTGACCACTCTTCCTGCATTTATTTCAAGTACATTTTGGTGGTACGTCATCGGACTTGCTGTCAGCTTAGTAGTTGCAATGATTACTACCTTAGTTAGCGGGTTTGATGAAACTTTAATGCCCCAAGAATAATCTTTCCTCCAAACAATGAGTTTTCTCACTGTTTGGAGTTTTTTTTATTTTTTACGTCCCTTTATTTAACTAATTTTTTGTCGAACTGCTCATCTTCTGGTACAATTGGATAGAGTATGCGTATCTTATTTTGAACCACACTCTTTCCCCAACAAAGTAAGAACGATACCCAAAAATTTAAGCCAGACAACTTTTACTCGTAACTATGCCAGCTACTCTGTCAGAAAAGTAGGTTCTTTCATTAAAAAATGGCGAACCGCTTTACCAGTTAAAGAGTATTTTATGAACTACTTGGATATGAGCAAAAAAAATGAAAAGGACTAGATGACTATGAAGAATAATAAGGCGATTCGCCTGTTAGCGGCTACGTGGCTCATTGCTCCGACTATCTTATCTACTCAGTCCGTTTTTGCAACAGAAGAACCACAAGTTGCAACGGCCGAAAGTTCAGTCGTAGCCTCGGAACAACCCGAGACCAGCACGTCAGACACGACAGCTTCTACTGACTCTTCCTCTCAACCAGAGAGCGAAACACCAGCAGAAGCTACTTACACAGCAACAATTAATCCAGCATTGATTGGCAAGATCACTATTACAACAATGGATGGTCAGCCTTTAACTATCAATGGTGGTGTCTTAACTGGGTTAACAGAAGGAACACAATTGAACTACACGATTACACCAGATGCTGGCGAACAAGTTGCATCTGTTCAAATTGATGGTGTTCAAACCGTTGATTACACAAATCAAACATTTGTTGTTGGCGCAGCCAACTTAGTAATCAATGCAACCTTTGAAGTCCTTCCTGATTCTTCAACAGAAGAATCAACAGAACCTTCGACTGCTCCAAGTGAAGGTACAGACAATACTTCAGATAGCACTACTGAAAATACCTCGGACAGCTCAACAGCTCCGACAGAAGACAGTACAACTCCTGATTCAAGCACTACAGAAAGCAGTAGTACAACAGACTCTTCTGATAAAGGTAATACATCAAATTCAAGCACTAATAAACCATCGAAGCCTGCTGGATCAACGAATAATTCACAAAAAGGTTCATCTAAACCAAGCACTGGGAATCATTCTTCAACAAACAATCAGCGACCTTCAACAAATGTAACACAACCAAAGACAGAAACTCCTTCTGCTTCGACTTCTGACTTTGTCACAAAAACACCAACAGATGCCGTTTTACCAGCGAATACGACAAGCGTTCAGCAGGCCATCGTCAAAGAAGCATACAAATATCTTGGAAGTCCTTATGTTTGGGGAGCAAAAGGCGCTTCAACTTTTGATTGTTCTGGGCTAGCTTATTACGTGTATATGCAAGCTACTGGTCATTATATTGGTGGCTGGACAGGTGAACAACAATACGCTGGTACTCAAATTCCAGTTAGCCAAGCACAACCTGGTGACTTGTTATTCTGGGGACCATCTTCTGGTGTGACACATCACGTAGCAATCTACATTGGTAATGGACAATACATTCACGCCCCTCAACCAGGCGATCATGTTCGTATTACTTCCATTGCTGATTACACACCTGACTTTGCCGTCCGGGTGAACTTAGCTGGTTTGCCAGTAGCATCTGGATCATTAGCTAATTCTATTGGTTCCTCTGCTTTAGATAATCTAGGTGATTTTTCATTTTCTAAAAATCAATCAACTGATGATTTCTTAAAGGAAATTGCTGATTTTGCTCAAGAGATTGGACAAAAAGAAGGCATCTACGCTTCAGTAATGATGGCACAGGCTATTCTAGAAAGTGGTTCAGGAAATAGCTTATTGTCTAGCGAACCAAATTATAATCTTTTTGGAATCAAAGGCGATTTTGAAGGTTCAAGTGTTTCCTTTAACACACTTGAGCAAGACGAAGCTGGGCAGAGCTACCAAATCAAAGCGCAGTTCCGTAAATATCCTTCTTACAAAGAAAGCTTGGAAGACTATGCTGATTTAATCAAAAATGGTTTATCTGGAAATAAAGATTTCTATAAGCCAATTTGGAAATCTGAAGCTAAATCTTACGAAGATGCGACGAAATATCTTGAAGGTCGCTACGCAACAGATAAGCAGTATTCGAAAAAATTAAATGCGATCATCAAAGCGTATGATTTAACAAAATATGATGAAGCCAAAGAAGAACCAATTAAGACACAAACAAAATCAACAGAACAACTTCTAACGGTTCCAACTGTTTGGAAAAAGAATCATTTAACGTTTAGTGATGTGCTAGATTTACCTATCATTAAATCGAACATCAATTCACCCGCTTTCCTTTCTGGATTGAAAGTCGCAAATGTTTGGGAGTTATGGTATCACTTCACTGTGAACCAGATTCCAGAAACACAAACGTTAACAGTTAAATCAAATGAATTACCAATGGTTAGTTTTTTAAGTTTAAACAAATCCTTTTGGTTAGACTTTCCACTTTTTAAATAAAGTAAAAGTGAGGTTGTAAAAGAAGTACCCAGCTCTAATAAATAAAAACAAATTATCAGAAATTGTTCTTCAAATTTTTGAGTAATTTGGGCTTATTTTGAAGGAGTTGCTTCTTGAACACCGAGGGTAAGGTTGTGGCTCAAAGCGTCTAGCTCCGACAAGATAGCGAGCAAGCACTCAAAATAGATTTCCATATTTTGAAGTGGTTGCAAACTATCTTGAGGAGTTGCTTTGGGAACACCGAGAATAAGGTTGTGGCTCAAAGCGCCTAGCTCCGACAAGATAGCGAGCAAGCACTCAAAATAGATTTCCATATTTTGAAGTGGTTGCAAACTATCTTGAGGAGTTGCTTTGGGAACACCGAGAATAAGGTTGTGGCTTTAAACGTTAAGCTTCAAACAATTCGGAAAGAGGGGCTGTGACAATACGCTTGTCACAGCCCCTCCCTTTTTATATTTTCTTTCGCTTATTTGATCTTCTGTGCGCCATCCCCAATATGAGCAACATAGAAATCAGGTGCATAACCAATTTTTTCTAGATAAGTTTCTTTGACTTTTTCTTCAAATACAGGGATAGCTTCTTCTTTTACTAATGCAATCGCGCATCCGCCAAAACCTGCTCCCGTCATTCTAGCACCTAATACACCCGTTTGCGCTTGAGCTGCTTGAACTAAAGTATCCAACTCGATGCCAGTCACTTCATAGTCATGTTGCAATGATTCATGCGAGGCATTCAACAGTTGCCCAAATAAAACTAAATCACCCGCTACTAAAGCATCTTTCGCTTTCAATGTCCGTTGATTTTCTGTCACTGCGTGTTTGGCACGCTTTGTTAAAATAGCATCCCCAATCGCTTCACTGTAACTTCGGAATGTTTCTTCATCTAATTCCCCTAATGATTGGATATCGACAACTGTTTGTAGGCGTTTCAATGCCTCTTCACACTCACCACGGCGCTCATTATATTTCGAGTCTGCTAGTTCGCGACGTTTGTTCGTATTCATGATTACAATTGCGTAGTCTCCTAATTCGGTCGGCACCATTTCATAGACTAAGGTATTCGTATCTAATAAAATAGCCTGTTCTTTTTGACCAAAACCAATTGCAAATTGATCCATAATTCCTGAATTGACTCCAATAAATTCATTTTCAACTTTTTGACCGATTTTAACCAATTCTAAACGACTAATTGGTAAATCATACAAATCCTCTAACATTACTCCGACTAGCAGTTCCAATGAAGCGCTACTTGATAAACCAGCACCATTGGGAATCGTTCCTTCAATCACAAGTTCAAAACCATGAGTAATCGGATAGCCTGCTTCTTGGACTTTTAGAATAAATCCTTTGACATAGTTTGCCCAGTTATCCTCTTTTGTATAATTTAAGTTATCCAAAGAAAAAGTAATCAAACCAACTTCTTCAAAATTTAGCGAGTAAACTTTCACTTGATTGTCTTCTCTTGGCGCTGCTACACCATAAGTTCCATACGTAATTGATGCTGGAAACACATGTCCCCCATTGTAATCCGTATGTTCTCCAATCAAATTGATTCGACCTGGAGCAAAAAATGCACTGGTTGCTTTTTCCCCAAATAATTTATGAAATGCTGCTGTTACTTCAGCTATTTTTTCCATCTGATATCCCTCATTCATCTATTTTTTTATTTGATATTCTGTCACAAACTCACGTGCCTGGTTAGGTAAAAGCGTAATGTCGCCAAAGCTTTCAAATCGTTCTGATCCAGGAGCTTCTTGCGTTTCAAAGGTGATTCCGCCATGATTCACTAGTTTGTCTCCGCGCATAACTGGTGCATCATCACCAAAATTTGCGGTAAACAAGACAATGCTTCCTACATTGGTTGCAACTTGGATCGCAACCTTTTTATCTGGACTTGTTAATTTTGCTACTTGATTCATTTGTCCTGTTTTCTGTAAGAAAAACGGATGATCCATCCCGCCAACCATTTTGGCTTGTGAAAAATCACTAATAAAAACATCTGAAAGGACTTTTGGCGTTGTAAAATCGAATGCTGTCCCTTTGACCGGTGCGACTTCCCCTTTTGGAATCAAATCTTTTTGTAAAGGAGCAAAAAATTGGCTTGCTAACCATAGTTCATGCTGATCGATTGGTTCAGTTACATCTCCTGTTAGATTAAAATACACATGATTGGTTGGATTAAATAAAGTCAATTGATCGCTAATCCCGCGAATACTTATTCGCCAAACATCATCATTTGTTAAAGTATAGCGTGCTTCCACGTCTAAATTACCCGGAAAACCATTTTCTTGATTAGGACTTGTTAAATAGAAAATAACTGAAGCTTCATTTTCACCTTTGATAATCGTGTATGGCCAATTTTTCTTTTCAAAGCTAGGATCTCCACCATGTAAACAATGTCCTGTTTCTTCACTGACTTTTGCCTGATACTCTTGATTGTCTAGATAAAATTTTCCCTTAGCGATTCGACCAGCTGTTCGACCAATTGTTGCACCGATATACGCGTCTTTCGAAAGATATTCTTCTGCATGATCAAACCCTAGGATCAATTCACGTTTTGTTCCATCAATTAGCGTCTGTAAATGAACGATTCGTGCGCCAAAATCAGTAACAGCCAATTCTGTCTTTTGATCATTGATTAATGTGATCAAATGGGAATCATTTCCAAATTCTTGCTCTTTGATTTGCATACTGTCGCCCTCTTTTCATTCCATAGTTGATTATTTCTCATTCATTATATCAAGTAATCGCTTTCTTTTTATTACTATCATGTGATACAAATTTAACTTTTTGTTGCATTTTTTTCCGAGTAAGCGTACCTTGAAGAAAAGGGGCTGAGCAGATGGAACAAACTGTATTTTTACGAAAAGAACATCATTTTTTATCAAGTGAACTTTACTTTAATTTTTGTGGATTTTCTAAAACCATGCCTTTTCACTCTTTTGGACCAGCTATCCGACAACATTTTGTTCTACATATCATCTTGGATGGTGAGGGTGTGTACTCGGTCAATCAGCAAAAGTATCATTTAAAAAAAGGAGATTTATTTCTCATTCGTCCAGGCGATCAAACTTTTTATCGCTCTGATGTAACCAATCCTTGGGTCTACGCTTGGCTTTCCTTTGGTGGAAAAGAAGCAGAGGAATTGATTAAGCATTCCCCTTTTAAAGAAAATGAGTATACGTTTCGCTCAAATCAGTTAGTTGACTATAGTCAATTGATTTTAGCTTGTTTTGATTATGCGCCAGACACGCTACTAAATGAAATCAAATTGAATGCATTGCTGTATCGCTTTTTTGAAAAATTACTAGTAGATGGTGGAAAAAATCACTTAAGCACACCTCAAAATATTTCACGTTTAACGATTGAAGCAATCGAATACATTCAAGCCCATGCAACAGAGGAACTCACTATCCAAGAAGTTGCTGACGCATTATCGGTCAACCGTAGCCACCTCTCCCGTACCTTCCATGAAAACATTGGGGTAAGTGTCAAAGAATGGTTATTAGGTATCCGAATCAATCGTGCTGCTTTTTTATTGTTGATGTCAGATGATTCCGTTGAAAATATTGCTTTTCAGTCCGGCTTTCATAGCTTAGTTGTCTTTAGCCGAATCTTTAAAAAAAAGACTGGTGAAACGCCAACTGCTTATCGAAAACGAGCTAGTCAGAAACAGCACACCAATCTTTCACTGGAATCTATTATGGAATTATTAGAACAGCAAGCAATTGTAGGACGTGCAACATGATTTTTTTGTAAAAAAAAACAAAGATATACACAAAAAGTAGTTGTTCCGTTTTTTTTAGGTCAGAAAGCAGATCCGCAAAAAATAGAGGACTAAAATGCGCGCGCATGTTAGTCCTCTTCCTGTTTTTTATGCTTTCTTTTTCAATACGATTCCCGTATACAACCATGTCGTTATTACATAATAAACAAAGTATAAGACAAAGAAAATTGTAAATGGCAACCACAAATTATCGTAAGGATCACTCATCAATAATTTGAACATTTGTAAGCCGAATAGGACGTGAACAACACCTAAAAGTCCTGGTGCTAAGAATAAGACACCAATTTCTCGGCGAATCGATTGTGTTAGTAACCCTTGACGTGTACCAATTTTTTGTAACATTTCATAACGCACTTGATCGCTCTTACTTCCAGAAAGAATCTTGAACATCAAACAACTTGCTAACATTGTCAAGAAAGCTAAGCCTAAGAAGAAGCCCATAAATTCAAATCCTGAAAACATACTGTTAAACGTATTGTAAACATCTGCTTTTTGCGTAAAGCTGTAGTCAACGTTTTTTAGTTCTTCATTATTTGCTTTATTTTCCGCTACCAGTTTTTCAAGGTTACTCAATTGCTTGTCAAAATCTGTTACTTGAATAAGTTGTAAAGTCGTTTCAGGTAAATTCAACTGACTGAATTCTTCTTGTGAAACCAATTTTATTTCTTTTGGTTGCTGTTCAGGCAACTCATACTCCCGTAAACTATCTTGTAAAGTAAGCTCTTGAGCCAATTGTGTTGCTGTAATTTCTTTGTTCTTTGGTTTGATATTTCTATCGCCATTCATTCCTTCTTTCACAATAAATGGCGTTTGCTCAAATTGTTCAGAAAGATAGTAAATGGTTTGTTCATCTTCTTTTTGCGTATAAGAAGCATTCACTTTAGGATCTAGTTTTGCAACCTCTTGTTGATCAATTTTTTGCGCGTTGTTCAACACGACATCATAAACAGTAAAGCTATTTGTCATTTTTGAAATTTCATTTTTGAAGCCCAAACCGACAGTGAGCGCACCTAATGCTAAAGCAAACAACATTGCTACCATCGAAAGCATTTGTGTATATTCGCGAATTCGAAAACTTAACTGTGATAAAGTAAAATTATTCAGCTTTCTTAATGCGATACCATCTGCTTTTTTCAGTAATGATAAACAGAAGATAATGACCGAATGGAAAATAAAATACGTCCCTAAAACAATCGTAACCAAAGCAATGACGATTCCAAACAACTGGAATTTTTCTAAGTTTTGCATCATGTAATAGCCACATGTTAAGCTGGCAATCCCCAACACAACTTCAAGGAAAAATAAAAACTTATGTTGCTTCATTTGTGTCGGAGTTTGATCCGCACGAATCAATGTTAAGATTGGTTTTTTAACGATTGAAAATGCATTAACAATGGCTGCTAATAAAAATAAAATAGAGAAGAACACAATCGTAATCAACAATCCATGAACGCTAAATGGTGAAAAATGAGAGATTTTTATATTTAATTGTTGGACTAATAAATGACTAACAATACTAGTCAATCCCATTCCAACAACTGAGCCAACCAATGTTGCCAAAATCCCCACAATAAAGGTTTCTGAAAAAATCATTTGTGCAATCTTTCGACCCTTAGCACCTAGCATCATAAACATCGCATAATCTTTTTGACGCATCGTCATCAAAAATGAATTAGCATACAGGATATAGACAAAAGTGATAATACTCAATAATACTGAGCCTAGTCGAAAGATAATGACTGTTGATGAAATCGTTGAATTACTTGTTAGAAAGGCTTCATTACTTGCCATTGACTCAAACATGTAAAAAATTGCTGATGCCATAACTAATCCTGAAAATAGGACAAGATAATCTCGCAAGCGACTCTTAATACCAGTAAGTGATAGTTTCCAAAGCATATTCTCTCCCCCTTACTGTTCCAAATTTCCTAGGATAGTTAAAATTTGACGATAAAATGCTTCACGACTTTGATCGCCTCGTTTAACTTCTTGATGGATTCCGCCATCTTTGATAAATAAAATTCGTTGACAATAACTTGCTGAAAAAGGATCATGTGTTACGAGTAAAATAGAAACGTTATCTTTTTGGTTCAATTCATCCATTGTATCTAATAGATCCCGCGCACTCTTGGAATCTAACGCTCCGGTTGGCTCGTCACCTAATAGAATCGTTGGTTGGGTAATCAATGCTCTAGCAGCCGCTACACGTTGTTTTTGTCCACCAGAAATAGCTGAAGGATAGCTGTCTAAAATATGGCTGATTGATAAACGTTCTGCAATTTGTTTGACTCTTTGCTTGATTTCTTTTGGACGAACACCTTGCAAAGATAATGGTACTGCAATATTTTCTTGTGCTGTTAAGTTTTCCAATAAATTGAAGTCTTGGAAAATAAATCCAATTTCTTTGGCACGAAAATCAGCTAGTTGATTCCCTTTTAAAGTAGTCACATCTTTTTGATTGATTCGAATGTGACCATCTGTTGGTTTATCTAAAGTAGATAAAATATTCAACAAAGTTGATTTACCAGAACCAGATGCTCCCATGATTCCGATAAATTCACCTTTTTCTACTGAAAATGAAATGCCATCTAAAGCTGTTGTTTTCTTTTCATTATTTTTCCCATATACTTTTGTTACATCTTGAATTTCAACAATTTTTTCCATTTTTGCGCCTACCCTTTAGTTAATTTTTCTTGTGCTGCTTTAGGTATTGCTGATTTTTCAACTTCTTCATAACCAGTTACACCTTTATTTTTATTCCAGACTACTTTAAGATACGCATTTTTTCGCAACGGACGTGTTTGCATCCCTTGAAATTCTAATTCTTTTTCTGCGCCTTCTTTGTTAAAGCCCGGCAAAGTGTATTGATAAGTAATCACTTCTTGATTTTTATCATCTTTTTGAACTAATTTTTCACCGTTTGTCGTAATTTGTACATAATAGTCATCGCCACCTAAAACTACGGCATCCGCTATTTTCAAACCAGCGACTCCGATACCAGCGACAATCAATAAGCCAATCAAAAATTTTTTCATCATTTTGCCCTCTCTTTTAACTTGATGAACTAAGTATAGAAAAAAAGAAACGAACATGCCTTAGATTCCTCTATCAGTCATCTTTCAATATTGTTAGCACGTGTCAAAGAAGGCCTTTCGACCTGATAATGAACTTTCTTCAAAACAAAGAGAGTGAGGCAAACCGCCCCACTCTCTTTGTTTTTTTACTTTCAATCATTGTTTATTTTCGGTCAGTTAAATCCCCTGTGTTAATCACCGGCTGCGTTCCTTTATCCGTAATAATCGAGACTAACAAGTTATTGATTAGTTGAACTTTTCGGTCGTCCGTAAAGTTGATTTCTTGACCCGCTTCAATTTGTTCCAGTGCCATTTGAGTCATTGTTACCGCACCTTCAACGATTGTTTGACGTGCAGAAAGAATTGCTTTTGCTTGCTGTCTTTGCAACATGGCACTCGCAATTTCAGTCGCATAAGCTAAATGATTCAATCGTGCTTCGATGACTTCAACTCCGGCAACAGCTAGACGTTCTTGAAGTTCTGTTGCTAATTTATCTGAAACTTCGGTCGTATTTCCACGTAAAGTAATATCAGTATCATTGAAAGTATCATATGGATATTGACTTGCAATATGACGAACAGCTGTTTCACTTTGGATTTCCACAAAGTCTTGATAATAAGCAACATCAAACAAAGCTTTCGCCGTATCGACTACTTTAAAAACGACAACAGCAGAAATCTCAATTGGATTTCCATCTAAGTCATTTACTTTTAAAACAGAACTGTTAAAATTTCGAACTTTAAGTGATACGTTGATTTTATTGGTTAACGGAACCGTTAGAAAAAAACCATTCTCTTTAATTGTTCCTAAATAATTACCAAAAAGCAAAATAGCTTTTGATTGATTTGGACTGACCACAGTTGCTGAACTAACTAATAAACAAGCAATTCCCCACAAAATGACACTCATAATTATTAATGCTGGACTAGTTGCTACCGTTCCAAAATAGAATAAAATGGCACCCATGATTGCTAAAACAATGACACCAACTAAGCCAATATACCCATTGATATAGAGTGCTTTTTTCTCATTCATTTTCAAAATCTCTCCTCCTTCTGCACAATAGCATCAACTTTCTTTACTGACTATTCCGTTATTCTCAGTCTTGCTAATGCACCTTCTAATTCCAAATCTTTATCTTCGCTGATGAACCACCCCGTTGAGTGCGTTCCGCCAGCAGCTTTCGGCAAATACTCCAATCGAGTTCTGACCCAGTGTTTTTGTTCTGTAAAGTAATCTTCAACTAAAATTTCCAAATCCATTCCCGCATTGAGAACAATATTTTTTCGGACAGACTTAAAAATAAAGCGTTCTTTACTAGCATCATATTGTAAAACACCAGTATCCGTGATTGGCAAAGAGTAATAATCCATCTCCTTTTTCACTTTCATTAAATGGCGAAACATTTCATTATGTACTTGTTCTAACTGACGGCCTTCTGAATTTTTGGGATACTCAATCGCTACTTTTTCATTGTCATCATCATAATACAATTCGTTCAATGATTTTAATTGCGCGTGTAACTCAAGCATTTTTTCTCGTAGTTGTTCTCGCTGAACATCTTCTGTTTTCATTTTCCCCACCCTAATTCTTTTGCTAAGTTTCAACATCTCATTTGTCTATACCTATCTTACTATAAGAAAACAACTTAAGCGAAACAAAAAATGATATTGAAACAAAAAAACTGTCTCAATACCATTTTTCGGAAATTCTATTCAGTTTCATCTTCCATATGGTTATCCATGTGATCCATTTGTTGATCCATATGATCCCCCATATCGTCCATGTCATCCATTTCGTCCATCTGTTCACTCATCGAATTTTGGTATTTTTCATCCATCCATTCAATAAATGTATCTTTACCTTCAATCGTTAGTCCTTTTTTCGAATTTCCTTTTTCAAAAGAAGAGCCTTCACGTGTTTCATTGTTTACTTGGAAAGTTGAATCTCCCGCAAGTGTCAATTGATACCCAGGAACATCGACGTCATTCAATCGAACAGAACCATTTTTAACAACAATCGTACTTGAGTCTGTCAACGCACTGTCATAAAAGTAAAAATTACTTCCCTCACCAGTAAAGTTTCCTTTTTTAGCCTTTAATCGACTGAAATCAACAGAGCTAAATCGGTCTTTGACTGTCACTGAATCTGTTTTTAAACCAATAAAACTCAACCAGCTATCTGAATATGAGTCAACCGCTAAATTTTTAGTTGTAATATCTGTCATCGTTAAGCGATTATTGCTGCTTTCAATCGTAATATCACTTAATGAGATTTCTTTTGGTACCGTAATTGTTATTTCTGGATGAGTATCTTCTAAACTAATTTGCATTGGATATTCTTGTTTTCCTTTTGCTCGAATCGACAGAGTTTGATCTTTGAGAACAACTTTTGGTTCATCCGACTTTTCATATTGCGTCGTAACTTCAAAATCCAATCCTTGTCTGATATTGATCTCTTGATTTTCTGCTTGGATAACTAAGTTTTTGATTTCATTCGCCTTAAATTTTTCCGTATGTTCTTTCATATCCAATAGTTTAGGTCCATTTTCCCAAACGATTGTTTTTTGTGCTCCTGCAGTGTACGTTCCTGCTACCAGAATTCCACCAAATAACATAAAACCTGTACCAATCAATAAAAAGTGTTTTAGTTTCATTTTACTCACCTCTCATTCCCATCATGTGTTGGATGAAGACCACGTCTAGTAACAAACCGACGGCCGACCCATTTAACAAAACGCATAATCAACTGGGCTAACCATTTTGTTAATCTCACTAAAATCGGAGTGAAAAAGATGGCTGCACCAGTCGCAAACAAACCTAGTCCAACGAAGAATAAGCCACTGACAATCGATTGTCCCAAAACCATCAGTCCTGCTAACGTCATAACCACGCCTACTCCTAAAATCACAATACAAACAACATAGATACTAAAAATAACTGCGAATAATGCGATGATCAAACCAACCAATACAGCAACAAATAACAATGCTAATGGAATCAAGATTGGCGATGCAAATAATCCAAGTACAATTAACCAAATCAAACGCATTTGTCTTTTTGGACTACTTTGTTGTACCTCTTCTTGCCCTAAATCATCTGCTTCCGAAAAATAATTGATTTTTAACTTCAACGCAAACTGTTTAGGTGTACCATATTCTTCTAAAATTTCATCAACTGTCTTACCTGAATCCAAAAAATATTCTTCGTAATATTGGATCAAATCAAAACGGTCAGCTTCAGGAATTTCTTGAAGTTCATTTAAGACCTCACTTAAGTATTCATTCATGTCTATTATCCTCCAATAACCGATCTAAAGAGTCTCGAAAAACAATCCATTCATCAATAATTTCTTCCAAATGTGTATGTCCGATTGGTGTTAAACGATAATATCTTCGATTTCGACCTTCGAATGGTTCATCATAGGTTTCTAGATACCCTTCTTGTTTCAACCTTCTTAACACGGGATACATGGTAGATTCACTAATTGATAAACTTTCTTGCACAATTTTTGTTAGTGCGTATCCATACATATCTTCTCGGCTTAATGCTGCTAACACAGTTCCATCAAGAAGAACCGTTGGAATTTGAATATGCATAGCGCCACCTTCTTTTACAATATTTTTAATTCCACTATATTATATCAGATATAATATAGTTAAGACAATAGATTATAAAGTTTATTTGAGAAAAACAACATCCGAGCACAGAAGAATCTTGCTCTCAAGAAATATAGTGATACACATTTCTTCATTCGTCATGTAACTTCTTGATCACAAAAAATTGTCTACAAAAAAATTTTTCAAGAGACCACCTTCAAAGCTACATTACAAAATTGAAAGTGGTTTATGCTAACTTTTAATGGTACGGTCGAAATGAGCATTTATTTATAACTACTTAGTTGAAGAGGAAGCATAAAAAATGAATCATTCTCTAGTTCCTAATTCACTTCCTGCCTTCACTAAAAAATTTGGAGGACATTATTCCGTGAAAAAAACAAGCTTATTCCTACCTATCTTCATCAGCCTGTTCTTCTTGGCTGCCTGCACAGCGAATCCCGAAAACCAAACGGCTATTAGTTTCAAAGATGGAACTATCTCAGAAAAAGACATTTTTAATCATTTAAAAAAATTCAAGGAGCTGATGCAGCTGTTCAGCAGTTAGTTGTTTATCAAATCTTCGACAATAAGTATGGGGCTACCTTATCTACCAAAGAAATTGACGCTGAATTTGATAAAACAAAAGACAGTTTAGGTGACTATTTTGAAGCACAGCTAAAGCAAGCTGGCTTTACTGAGAAAACATTTAAAGAAGAAATTAGACAACAATTGGCATACAAAAAAGGACTAGAAAAAAATGTCGAACTAAAAGATGAGGATCTACAAAAATTGTGGGCGTCCTTCCATCCAGAAGTAAAAACGCAACTTATTCAGTTACGTAGTGAAACGGATGCCAACGAAGTGAAAAAGGCTTTAGCTGCTGACGGAGATTTTTCTGAATTAGCAAAAGAAAAATCCATAGAACCAAATGTAAAAAACGATGAAGGAAAAAAGACCTTTGACTCCGGAACCGAAACGATTGCAAACGAAGTAAAGAATGCAAGCTTCAAGTTAAAAGACGGTGAAGTCTCAAATCTAATTACGGCAACTAATCCAAAAACAATGGCGAAAGAATATTACCTTGTTAAAATGCTTAAAAATCAAGACAAAGGAACTGACAAAAGCCACTATTTAGATGAGTTAAAAGAAATCGGAACAAAAGCTAAATTAGCTGATCCTGAATTTATCAAAGCAACAATCAGCAAAGAGTTAAAAAATGCTAATGTCAAAATTAAAGATAAAGACTTTGAAAATAGCTTACAGTCATTCACAAAAGAAGTACCTGATAAAGAAGAAACAACAGCTACAAAAAAATAAACAGTCTTAACATTCAAGAATTGATTTCCGTATACAACAACGCACTGAAAACAATTACTTTTAGTTTTTCAACTAAAGATTTCTTGTAAAAAAGGATCGTGACAGAATTTATGTCACGACCCTTTTTACGAATAAACGTTATTCTCAGAGCAACTCCTTCGGAAATAACTCAAACCAGCTCAAAAATAGGTGAAACTCTTTTCGGATAGTCCTTCTTATTTCTTGGAAATAACTACCTTTATCGCGGCCTTCAATAACACTATGTAAGACAGCAACAAGTTCAGCAATAAAAAAATAATCAGCCACTCTATGTTCGCGGTTGAGGACTGGTTCCTTTTTTATTTTGGTTAGCCAAGCTAAGATGCCAAAAATGATTGTCGCGATGAATACACAAAAACCGACGATTAGCTCTAAAGCTGATTCAACTGGTAAAAAAGTATTTCCTTTCTCTGAATCAAGGAAATACGCACCTTTGCTTCTTCTCACTTTTGATTGGCTAGCCACCGGCACAAACTCTAGTTTCATCTGATAGGATGTGTGTAGAATTGAGGACACTTAACTTTAAAATAAGTTAGATTTGTTATAGTTGCGCTCTCTTACTGTAATTGTTTATTGATTTTAGATTTTAGAGCAGTGGCAAAATGATATTCGTCCACAACCAACTAAGTGGCATCACTACAATCATCGCTGGAATCATATCAGCAACTGGAAACATCTTGACATGGATCATTCGAAAACCCGTCGCAAGCATCAAGAAGCCACCGCAAGCCTTGAAATCCAAAATCATTGCTGGCGTGGTCATCGGGAAAATGAATTTTGCTAATAAAAACAAAGCATAAAAAATAATAAATTGTGGTATTGCAACGACGGAAACTACAAATCCTAAATTACAAGCAAAAATCGTTGCTGTAAAAAAATCTAAAACTGATTTTGAAATCAAAATCGTATTATCTCCGGTCATTCCTGAATCAATACTTCCGTAAATCCCCATCCCACTTGCACAAAACAATACAATCACCGTGACTAACGTGTTAATGAACTCTTCATGAGACAAACCCAAATTTTCACTAGGAAATAACTTTGAAATTGGCTTTTGCATCAGATTTGCACCTTGATCGATTCGCTCGCCCAGATGAATGACTAGCCCAATCACTGTTCCAATCACTAAAGCAAAAATGACAGGTGGCATATTTTTCATCGGACCCATCGAATAAATTCCCATTCCCATTGAACAGACACCAAATACCATCATCAATTGTGTTTTAAATCGATTACTTAGCTTCTCTCCTAAAAAACCTCCAAACAGTCCGCCAAAAAAGACTGTTCCGACGTTGATCAATACTCCAGTTGGCATAAAAAAACTCCCTTCGACTTTAACGCTCTTCATTTACCTTTTATCAAAAAAGCGTTCCTTTTCGCTGCATTTTTTAGTCTATCAAAGTTTTTTTATTCAACCAATTCAAATTTCATGTTAAAGTATTCGTAAACGGAATAGTTAGGAGAGGATTCCTTGAATATTCAAAAACTTGTTGTCTTTCTTGATCTAACAAAAACATTAAGCTTTACTAAAACAGCAGAACACCTTTTCACGACACAAGGAACCATTTCCAAACAAATCATTGCTTTAGAAAAAGAACTGGACGTTCAACTCTTTGATCGTACACATCGAAAAATCGAGTTAACTGAAGCCGCTAAACTCCTTCTACCATATGCAAAAAAAATTGTCGAACAATATCAAGAGATGAACGATGTACTAGAAACGCATACAAAAAAGCAAAATCTTTCTTTAAGCATTTTAACCATACCTACTATGACTCATTATGCTGGCTTTCGTCACATCACCCAATTTTTGAAACTTCATCCAGAATTTTCAATTCAACTTAAAGAGGTTGAAAGTGCAGAAGTCCCCTATTATTCAACTGAGCAAACTGACTCAATTATTTTTGGTCGAAATTTTCATGAGCCGCCGGCAAACTTTGAATGGCTTCCAACCGAAAAAGATTATTTTGTTGCCGTACTTCCAGCTCATCATCCTTTAGCACAAGCTAAAAAATTAAATTTGCGCGAACTAAAAGACGAATCCTTTTTATTACTCGGACAACAGACCAATCTTTATCAGCCCGTAATTGATCTTTGCCACGAAGTTGGGTTTGAGCCTAACATTGTCTATAACGGTTCTCGAATGGACTTGATTCTCAACATGATCGCAAACGATATGGGCATCTCGATTGTGATGGAAAAAACGGTTAATTATCTATTAAAGGAAGATACAATACTTGTTCCCATCACACCAAACAGAGAAAGTTTTCTGGCATTTGCTAGAAAACAAGGTGAACATTCTTTAGCCTCAAATACGTTTTGGAAATACTTAAAACAAAATATACAGCTTCTTAGAAGTTAACTTTCTTGTTCAACTTCTAAGAAACTGTATAAAATAATGTATCTTTTCTTCGCTTCTCTGATATAAAAAATCATGAGGAGCTTTTTTGGTTAACTCTTTTGTACCATGTGCGCTATCTGTTCGGAGCTAAGCATTTTGTGCCACAACCTTCTGTGTTGCCAAAGTAGTTCCCTTGGCAATAAATCCTCTTTTCATAAAAATAGAGAGAGCTATTTTTAGAAAAGCATTCTTATTACTTGAAGCTAAACGCTTTGCGCCACAACCTTTTTCTCGGTATTCTCCAAACGTATCATCACCGTTGTCCCCACATTTTCAATACTGCTATAATCAATCCGACCCTGATGCAATTCTAAAATTTTCTTTACTAGTGAAAGACCCAAACCATTCCCTGCATTTTGATGGCTCGTATCACCTTGATAGAACTTATCAAAAATTTTTGTCACAGTTCCTTCATTCATTCCAATCCCAGAATCTGTCACTTCTAGCACGACTTCTTCCTTTGTTTGCGCTAGTTTTACTGAAATTTTGCCAGTAGGAAGATTATATTTGATAGCATTATCCATAATATTTAGCCAAACTTGATACAAGAGTTCTTCATTTCCAAAATACTTCACTTTTTCCATTTGGATATCCAACTGCAACTGTTCCTTTTCCCATTTTGGTTGTAAAAATAAAATCACTTCTCGAATTTGTTCGTCCAAACGAAATTCTTTTTTCTCCATCAATGTATGTTGGTTTTCTAGCTTATTTAATTTCAAAACATTTTCTGTTAATTGCGAAAGTTGCGTGATTCCTTCAATGATTCGTTGTAAAAATACCTGTCGTTCCTCACCTGAGAGGTCAGGATTTTGTAATAATTGGACATATCCTTGAATGGTTGACAAAGGCGTCTTGAATTCATGTGAAACATTGGAAACAAAATCATTACGTAAAGTTTCGATACTATTTAATTCTTGTACCATCACATTAAAATCTTGATACAATTGCTGAACTTCTGCTACTTTTTGTTGTTCATTCATCTGAATTGTAAAATCACCCTTTGCTACTTGGCTCATGTTTTTTCGTAGTTCACTAATCGGATACAAGATCCCTCTACCAACAAAAGCAGAAATCCCTGTACCAACTACTGCACTAAAGCCAGCTAAAACCATGATTGGATACAACGTTGGCCGTTCTGTCGGTGTCCAAGAGCGTTGATTTGCCAGTAAATAAACTAATCCTACAAAACAAGCAAGTGTCACTAAAATAGACAAAAAGACAATCAATGCAAAATAAATCCAGAGCTGAGAAAATATTTTTTTCTTCATTTTTTGATAACCGCCTTATATCCGAGTCCACGAATCGTCACAATTTGAAAATCTTGGTTGTTCTCAAAACGCGTACGCAAACGTTTCACATGAACATCGATCGTTCGTTCCTCCGTATTCGTGTCAATCCCCCAAATCTCATCCATTAGTTGTTGGCGCGTAAAGATTTTATTAGGATAGGATAACAATTTATACAATAATAAAAATTCTTTCTGCGGTAAAATCATTGCATCCTCTTTGCATGTCACCTCGTATGTTTCTTGGTCTAAACAAGTCTCGCCAATTATCAGACGTTGACTATGATTGATTTTTGCTCGACGTAATAAAGCCTCTACCCGCAAAACCATTTCATTGACATCCACTGGTTTCGTCATGTAATCATCTGCACCCAAATGAAACCCACGTTTCTTATCCTCAAAGGCATGCTTTGCAGTAATAATTAATACAGGCGTTTCAATATTACTTCCTCGTAAAGTATCCAATAGTGTATAGCCATCCATCGCTGGCATCATCACATCGGTAATAATCAAATCAACATGATTATTTTCAAGTTTTCTCAGCGCATCTTCGCCATTAAATGCGAGGATCACAGAAAATCCAGCTCGTTTTAACACCGATTGATACAATAATTGTAAATTTTCATCGTCTTCAACAACTAAAAGTCGGTTCATTACGCTTTTCCTCATTTTTCTAAAAAATTTCTTGAATGTTTCACTCAGTTCATATTCAGTTAACATTCATTCATTATACTTCTACTATCATTCTGTTATAGTTGTTATTATACAGAATATTTTTAATGAGAGAAGGATGAAGATGCTACAACTAAAAGATATTAAAAAGTATTATAAAGTTGGTGAAACGACAACTAAAGCATTAGACGGCGTTTCCGTTGCTTTTAGACAAAAAGAATTCGTCGCGATTCTCGGTCCAAGTGGTTCTGGAAAAACGACTATGTTGAACGTTATCGGTGGATTAGATAATTATGATTCAGGCGACATGGTCATCAACGGAAAATCAACAAAAGATTTCAAAGATAGTGACTGGGATGCCTACCGTAACAATTCGATTGGTTTTGTTTTCCAAAGTTATAACTTGATTGGACATTTAGGAATTATTGAAAATGTCGAACTTGGGATGACTTTAAGTGGCGTTCCTAAAGAAGAAAAACGAAAAAAAGCAGAAGATGCTTTGGTTCGCGTTGGCCTTTCTGCCCACATGCACAAAAAACCAAATCAACTTTCTGGTGGTCAAATGCAACGTGTAGCAATTGCCCGTGCTTTAGCAAATAATCCTGATATTTTATTATGTGATGAACCAACTGGGGCGCTAGATACCGAAACAAGTATCCAAATTATGGAATTGATTCGAGAACTTTCTAAAGAAAAATTAGTCATCATGGTCACACACAACCCTGAACTAGCTAATCAATACGCTGATCGAATCATTGAATTTTCAGATGGAAAAATTTTGGCAGACTCTCATCCACATATTGAGCGACCAAAAAATGATCAATTCAATTTGCGCCGAACAAAAATGAGTTTTTGGACAGCCCTAAAACTTTCTTTCAATAATATCCGAACAAAAAAAGGGCGAACATTTTTGACCTCTTTTGCATCAAGTATTGGGATTATTGGGATTGCGATCGTCTTAGCCTTGTCTACTGGCTTCCAAAAACAAATTGATAGTACACAATCAGAAACAATGTCAAAATTCCCAATTACGATTTCAAAAGTTACAACTAGTCAAACAAATAACTCTGCCGCACTTGGCGCAAGTAAAGCTGACTATCCAAACAAAAAAACAATCACCGCAAAAACTAGCGATGAAGATAAAGCTCAACACACAAATAAAATTGATCAAAAATACGTCGATTATGTAAATGATATTGATCCTGATCTAAGCAATAACATTGGTTTTACTCGCTCAACAGGAATTAATTTGCTTCGTGAAATTGATGGAAAAGCTCAACCAGTAAGCTTCTCGAATGCGAACCCTGACAACGATGGACTTTCTTTCTCAAGTACGATGGCTTCCATGACTGGCGTTGGGGTCTCAACTTTCCCAACACAATTAGCAGCTGATAAAGGAAACTTTTTAAAAGACAACTATTCCCTACTTGCGGGTAATTATCCAAGTGCAGCAACTGATGTCGTTCTGATCGTTGATGGAAACAATAATACAAATATCAACGCACTTAAAAATCTTGGTTTTGATGTGAAAGAAGATCAAAAATTTGATTTTGATCAAATTATTGGCACAACATTAAAACTAGTGAACAACAATGATTACTACTCACAATTGCCAACTGGAACATTTATTCCGAATTCTGACTATGAAAAAATGTACAATGACTCAACAGAAGAATTAAAAATCGCGGGTATTTTACGTGTGAAATCTTCTTCAACAATGAATCTTTTATCTCCAGGTATTGCTTACAGCGACCAGCTAACAACACAAATCGTGAACAACAACAAGGATTCTGAAATCGTTAAAGCACAACGAGACAGTGATACAAATGTGATGACCACTGAAAAACTAGATGCCTCTGCCAAAGAAACATTTATTAGTTATCTTGGTGGCGACAGCTTACCATCAAGTATTATGATTTATCCAAATAACTTTGAAGACAAAGATAAAGTTCTTAATTATCTAGATGACTACAACAAAGGGAAATCAGAAGAAGATAAAATCATCTATTCTGACCTTGCGGGTACGATGACTGAATTAACTGGCGGATTGATGGATGCCATCACTTATGTATTAGTCGCTTTTGCAGGAATTTCATTGGTTACAAGCATGATTATGATTAGTATCATCACCTATACTTCAGTAATTGAACGAACAAAAGAAATCGGTGTGTTAAAAGCCCTGGGTGCTCGTAAAAAAGATATTACTCGAGTCTTTGATGCCGAAACTTGTATCTTAGGGATTTCTTCTGGTATTTTAGGAATCTTGATTGCTTGGTTAGCTACATTCCCAATCAACAGTATCTTGTATAGCATGACTGATTTGAAAAATGTTGCTCAACTAAACCCTGTTCACGCATTGATTTTAGTAGTTGTTTCAACTATTTTAACAATGCTTGGCGGACACATTCCAGCTCGTATGGCAGCTAAAAAAGATGCTGCTATTGCTTTACGCGCTGAATAACCAACTTATATTTACAACCAAAAAAGCAGTTGAAATCAGCGCTGATTTCAACTGCTTTTTTTATTTGTTTTTCAACTATTCACAGCTTTGGAATACTATCTTGTCCCTTATGCCAAAGTTCTTCTGCAGTGTAGCGATCGGTTTCATTCAACACAACCGTTCCATCTGGTCGAATTTCAGCTTTGCTCCCAATCCACATATTTGTCGTTGTTCCTAAAAGGTTTTTACGTACCCCTTTGCTGTTTAGTTTGAAAGCATCTCCGAGATCTTCAACCCAGTGTGATTTTAGGTATTTGGTCTGACCATTCTCAAAATCTACTTTCAAAATATTGGCTACATTTTCCACTTTGATTGCTTTCGGTATCTGTTCTTCCATTACTACTCCTCCAATCTTTTTTCAGATATCCCCCACACCGCAAAAAAAGAAAGCGCTATCTTACACCAGTTTAACACGTTAGAAATCTTCCTACAATCACTCAAAAAAATAGACTAGAACCTTTACAGGTCCCAGCCTATTTTTTAAACAGTTGGTCAAACAACTGTTTTTATCATTTATTTTTTTTCACTTCTTGAATCAATTTGGCAAATGCTTCTTGTTGATAAGCAGCTGTCAATTTCTTGGTTAGCGCCTCTTGCTCAGATTGATTCATTTGTGGATTATTCATCATCGCTTGTTTCAAGCCGTCCTGAACATAAGCTTTTGCTTCACTTTCCATGGTACCTTGACGTTCTTTGGAAAGTTTAGCTAATTTTTCTGCTTGATCTGTACTTAAAGTAATCCAGTCTTTTGGTAACTTAAACGTATTGACGCGTTTGTCAAATTCGTGATTATTATCTGCTAAATTAAACCAAAATTTATAATGGTCGTTCTTGTATACCCAGTAAGTCGTTTTTGTGACTTTTTCAGCAGCTCCAGTGGTTGTTTCTACTTTGTTCGTTACATTGTCTGTTCCAGTAGCTGTTGGCTTTTTCTGACTGTCCTTGGTTTTATACAAGTAGATTTTTTCAGTGCCATCACCAAGTTCTTTATAAAGTAGCAGATTGGCACCCGAATCAGCACTAGAAACAATTTTTTTCGTTGTTGTTTCCGTCACTCTTTCCATTCCAAAATGGTTAGAAACATTCGCTACAATCAATCCTAAAGCTCCAACAAAAACGGCACCAAAGATTAATGAAAGGACTGTTTGCCATGCTTTTTTGGCAAAAACATTAACCAAAGCAAAGGCAAGTAAACTAATAATTAAAACACCAATTATCATGCTTGATCCCCCTTCACTGAAAGTTCTTTAAGTGGTTCTTTTTTCTTTAAGAAGAAAGCAATGACAAAACCAATGATTCCAAAAATAATCGCAACAACAAACGCAGCATGATAGCCAGATAAAGTTGCATTGATTGCTTGATCTTTATAAGCCAACGGTGTTGCTTTTAATATTTCTTTGTCAGGTAAATTATCTTTTGTAACATTGGTCAAGACACTAATCAAAATCGCTGTCCCAATAGAACTTGCAATTTGACGGAATGTATTATTAACTGCCGTACCATGGCTAATCAAATTATTTGGTAAAGCATTCATTCCTGAAGTTGTAACTGGCATCATAACCATTGAAATACCAAACATCCGAATCGCATATAAAATCACGATATAAACAATTGGTGTTGTTTCTGTTAAAAATGCAAATGGTGCAGTGGCAGCAGTTAAAATAAACATACCCGTGATAGCTAAGCGTTTCGCACCATGCTTATCAAAAATCATCCCTGTGATTGGCATCATCGCTCCCATGATCAATGCACCTGGAAGTAGCATCAATCCTGAGTGGAAGGCTGATTCTCCACGAATATTTTGAATATATAATGGAACAACCATTTCAGCACCAACCATCGCCATGTTCGTTACACCAGCTAAAATGGCTGCAATGGTGAAAGTTGCTGATTTAAAGACACGAAGCTCTAAGAATGGATGTTCTAGACGTAACTGACGTAATGAGAATAAGATAATAAAAATTATCCCAACAATCAAGAAACCAATTACTTGGACACTTCCCCAACCTTCATTACCTACACTAGAAAATCCATAAAGCAAGCTACCAAATCCAATTGTTGATAGGATTGCTGAAAGTATATCAATACTTGGATTAGATAACGGAATTACGCTCTTCATCAAGAAGATTGCCAAGACTAAAACCAAAAGAACGATTGGAATAATCATTCCAAATAAATCACGCCATTGGTAATTATCAATGATATAACCGGATAATGTTGGTCCTAATGCTGGTGCAAGTCCAATAACAATTCCAGACATCCCCATGGCCGAACCTCTTTTTTCTGGCGGGAATATCGATAACATAATATTTTGCAATAATGGCATTGAAACACCAACACCTGCAGCTTGGATTAAGCGACCAATCAACAATGTTGAAAAGTTAGGTGCGATATAACAAGTAATCGTTCCAATTAAAAACACAGTCATCGCTGAAAGGTATAAGCTTCTTGAGCTGAACTTGTTAATCAGCCAAGCTGTAATTGGGATCATGATCCCATTCACTAATAAGAATCCGGTTGTTAGCCACTGTACATCGGAAGCTGTAATATCAAAAGCTTTCATCAATGTAGGAAAAGCTGTTGTCAACAGCGTTTGATTCAATACGGTACAAAAGGTACCAATTAGTAAAACAACCACTAACAATGAGCGGTTATATGGTTTGCCGTAAATATCTACGGGCTGTTTTTTACTCATGTGTCTCCTTCTTTCTAATTATTTTTGCGAAATCACTAGAATACTTTATTCCTAATCAGATAATTTGTCAACATGCTTGACACGAAAGTCAACAAAAGTATAATTAAGGAAAGAAGAAGGTCAAAAGGAGTGACAAAAATGATTTATAACCACCTCAAAGAACTATTAAAAAATGATCATTTACTTGTTGGTATTAGTGAACTTAGTGAACTTGTTGGTGTTTCTCCACGTCAATTGCGTTATTGGGAAACGAAAGGTTTTATTCAATCTGTCGAAACCGATTCCACTGGGCCAAGAAAATATCGTTTGCCTACAGTTGCTAAGGTTGAAATTATCAAACAATACTTAGATGAAGGATATACTTTGACGAAAGCTGTTGAAAAAGCAACTGCTCATATTCAAAAAATGCATCATGTTCGTAAAGTTTTTTCAAAATGTATCAAAGAAATCGAATTATTCGATCAACGTTATACAGCGATTTCATTTGGGGATTTCAAAGAAGATGACTCTCAAATTTATATTATCCATGATGATGAAACAGATGAATTAACGTACAAAATCGTCCCTGTAGCTGAAAACGTAGACATTAAAGAACTAATTAGAGAAGCTTAGTCTTCGATCGCTCAAAATAAATTTCAAAAATTTGAAACACTCATTTTCTTCTTCAACTCAATTTATTTTGAGCACAATTAAGTGAGTGGTTCTTTTTTTTTGCTTTTTTATTCTTCTTCCACATTCTCATCGTCAAATGCACGCAATTCATGACTTATCACCTTTGTCTGACCATAAACTTGTTGATAAATCGAATAAATTTTTTGATAGGTTCGAACATTTTCGGTGATTGGTGTTGCTACTTTGTGATAACTCACAAAGCTTTTTGCACAAATTTCCAGTGAGTCAAACCAACCAACACCCACTGCTGCAATCATTGCAGCACCCATACTTGGTCCTTCTTCAACAGCCAAGGCAAAAATTTCTGCATCAAAAACATCCGCTTGAATCTGTGCCCATTCTTTATTTTTAGCACCTCCTCCCACAGAAATAATTTCAGTGAACGTTTTTCGTAGCATTTTTTCAAGCAATACCTGAACATCTTTCAAGGAAAAAGTAACACCTTCTATCACCGCACGCATAAAATGTGGAAATGTATGCTTCGTATCAATCCCTAAAAAGCTCCCTCTAATTTGTCCATCTGGATAAGGTACCCTTTCTCCAACAATATATGGAGTAAAGAGCAACCCATTTGCTCCTGGCAAAACCTTTTCAATTCCTGATAAAGCTTCTGGAAAGCTCTTCTCTTGAGCAAACGTCTGTTTCATCCACTGCAAACTATACCCTGCCGCTAAAGTAACACCCATCAAATAACAGCTAGCAGGAACTGCATGATTGAACCAATGAAGCTCCCCAGTGACTGGTTCCTGCCCCTCTCCACAAGTCAAAAATACGCCCGACGTACCAATACTTACTAAGCCTTTTTCTGAGGAAAAAATCCCCGCACTTAACGCTGCACAAGCGTTGTCCGCCGCGCCAGCCATAACTTTTACTTTTGGACTAATCTTTACATCGCCTAAAGACTCGGGCAACAACGTCCCAACACACTTTAATGATTCGACTAATGGTGGAAAATATGTGAATGGAATGCCAAAACTTTTTGCCACTTCTTCTGACCAAACTTGTCGTTCGAGATCCAGTAACAAGGTTCCTGCTGCATCTGAAAAATCTATGTGCATTTTTCCAGTTAATCGATATCTAAGATAATCTTTTGGTAATAAAATATGGCGAACTCTCGACCAGATTTCTGGTTCATTTTTCTTTACCCATAATAGTTTTGGAAGGGTGAATCCCTCCAGAACTTGATTTTTCGTAATTTCTAAAAGCTGTTCCCCCAGTTTGTCCTTAATCTGTTCACATTCTCGGCTTGTGCGAACATCATTCCACAAGATAGCTGGACGCAATACCTGCTTCTTTTCATCTAATAATACTAAGCTGTGCATTTGTCCTGAAAAACTTATTCCCTTTAGATTTTCGCTAAAATTTGCTACTTCTGCTATAAACTTCCTTAACACTTTTTGTAACGCAATGAACCAATCATCTGAATTTTGTTCACTCCAACCAGTCTGCTTCTGAAAAAAGGAATAATGCTCACTCGCACAAGCGATTACCTTGCCAGCTTTATTTGTCACAATTCCCTTTAACGAACTCGTTCCTAAATCAATCCCTACCACATATTCCATCAAAAACACTCCATTCTTTATTCTCTCTAACTGACAACTTTCGATCCCCTTCATCATGTAGTTACGTCTTTTTTTATTTTTGTGTGTCAAAAAGTAAATTTTTTTACAAAAAAATGCTGGAACAAATAATGTGTGTATCACTTGTCCCAGCTTTTTATTTTGATTTTATTCGACGATAAATTTTCGCTTACCAATTGCTAACTGTTTAACTCTTTTTCTTCTACTAATGAATAACATAGCTGATTCCTTCTTCTTTTTCACACCAAACTTAATCCTGCTGTCGTTATGGGAGACATCTACTAATTGATATTGTCCACCTGGCAATTGCTTAAATTCTACCCGTCCAAATGGATCACTCGTTGCTTCAACAGGTTCTCCCTCTCTAAAAACGAGTCGTCCTTTTTGCATTAAACGAAAAGTAGTTTCTGTTATTGGCACCTCAGACGTATCAAGCACAGTAAAAGAAAAATCAAATATTTTTTTACTCAATTGATGGTGATAAACTAAACGGTAAGCTAAATAAATTAAGGCTAACGTGGCAACAAGCACACCAACCAGAATCAAAACATACCGTAAAACTCGCCATTGATTTCCTTTTGATTCAGTTGCCTGCACTGCTTCGTTGTAAGGAATGCGGTACCCCGTCACTAATAAACGATGGGAATTAACCATATAAGGTGTACAAGTTAACAATGTAACCAGATCTCTGCCTTCTTGAATCGTTAAGGACGAAGTATCATCTGGCATTACCACTTCAATCGCATCGACTTGATAAGCTAATTTTTTGTCTAAGACAGTTAAGATAAACTGATCACCAATTTTTAATTCTTCTAAATCAGTAAAAAACAAGCGATTGGGTAAGCCTGAATGTGCGGAAATAACCGAATGTGTTGACTTCCCGCCGGTAGGAAAAGAGGTTCCCTGTAAAACTCCTGCACCAATTTCTAAAACATCAGTAGTTGTTTCATCGTAAAGTGGCAAATTGATGTTGATTTTAGGAATATTGATACTGCCAATCAATTCGGCTTGCGTGCTCTCTACCTTTTTTTCATCTTTAAAAGGATCTGCACCAGGATTGAGCCCGTTTTTTTGTAAACGTTCGTTCTCCGCTGTCATTTTTTGTTGTAAGGCATTCGTTTCTTCGACAGATTTCTTTTGCGCCTGTTCAATTCTCTTTTGATCAATCAATCCATTCAAAGAATCAACATAAAAAGGGTAGAGGGCTATCAGCAACCCAACGAGAATCAACAATAACATCGTTATTTTCAGTAATAGCTTTTTTATATTTTGTTTTCTTTGAGTTGGCTTTTCATTTTTCATACACACGCCTCCTTTGGTACCCTTTTCATTTATCATTACATAGTTAATAACCTTTTTCAACAATAGACAGTTGTTTCAATTTCTTTTCGAAATTCTTGCCTCCATTTTCAATTGGTTTTATCATAGAACTAATTCATTCAATTGAAAGGAGATTTCCCTTTGAAAAAAATCAGACCTTTTATGGTGATTGGCTTGATTGCGTTTATTTTTATTCTTCCACATTTGTTCACACACCAACTGATTCTTGGTGCAGATGCTTCGTTTCATTATAATCGCTTTTATGAAACAGCTCAGCAAATTAAAAACCATAATTTTCATTACTTTATTTCCGTTTATGGATTCCAACAAAGCGGCCGGATTGTCAACGCTGTTTACGGGCCATTTTTTGCTTATTTTCAAGGATTACTTGTACTGATTTCTGGAAGTTGGTTCCATTATCAGATAGTTTCTAATTTTATTTTGTATTTGATCGCTGGTTGCTCTATGATTACTTTGTTGAAGTATGCAAAAATAGTGGATTTGATTGTTGTACCAACTGCTGTCATTTTTATGAGTACTTATTCTATACAGTATTGGACAATCAATCAAGGGTTTACTAGCTGGGGAACAGCCTTTTTGCCTTTATGTTTACTACCAATCGTTGATTTTATCGTTAATAAAAAGTTCCCTTTGAAAAAAGTAGCTGTTTCCATAGCTTTAATGACTCAAATTCATTTACTTTCAACTATCATGCTTATTTTAATGTACGTGCCTTTTTATGTAGCTTTCTTTTTTTCGCAAACCGATCGAGGAAGCCAATTACTACAACTTGGAAAATCAATTTTACTTTACTTTCTTCTCACTGCGAATATCTGGGTTAGTCTACTAATTGTGTACTCTGGAAATGACATTTTAGCACCGTTCGTTAATAAAAACATGAGTGAAAAGGCAATTAATCTCGGTGGAAATTATTGGTTACACTATCCAAGAATATTTCCTATTATTTTAGCTGTAGGTGTTCTGTTACTAGTTTTATTCCGAAAAAAGTTAACTTTCTTTGATAAATTACTCTTTGGGACAAGTTTGTTTTTCTTGTTACTCTCAACCAGTCTGGTACCTTGGACGACCCTGATAACAAAGGGTGTCCCTTTTATTCGTTTGATCCAATTCCCTTTTCGTTTTTTCGTGCCCTTCACGGTACTGTTCTTACTACTCCTTGCATTGGTCTTCAGCCATTGGCATTCCCAAAAATGGTTAAAGGTAATCGGTGTATCTTTGGTAATTATTTGTACTGTTCAAACTATTCAGACACTCTCTAGTCACTTAGCCCAGTGGGAACAAACAAAATTTGTCAGCAGACATACTTATTTATTTGAAGACCAAGCTACCACGAGGAAAACATTTTTTAATAAAGATTTAGAAACTAGTTTATTTGCTTTTCAAAAAACAACGCCAGATTATCTACCAATCTATCAAGAAACTAGTGCAAATAAATATGACCGTTATAGTCAAGACATTCTAGATAATGAAACAAAATATATCAAGAGCTATTCCGACGGTGCTTTAACTGTTACGTGGAAAAACACGGGTACCCAAACAGTAAAACTGCCAATTATTGTCTACGATCGAACAAAATTAGTTCGAAATGGCCATACAATTACAGACTATCAATTAACTGATATTGGTACGCCAATCATTAAGCAACACAAAGGAATCAATAAAGTAACAGTTCATTACTCACCACCGTTTTATTTTTATTTTTCTTTCGTTGTCTCCCTTGTTACTTGGGGAATCTTATTATTGTTTTTTGGGTATCAAGCATATAAAGCCTTCCGCAAAAGCAAATAAACAGTTAGGAAATTTTTTTAAATAAGAAACTATTCTCATGTATAACAACTGAATCAAAAAACACCCCTATGATAGCTGACATTCTCAGCTATCATAGGGGTGTTTTGAGTCAATCGTCTAATTTTATGCCAAGTAAAACGACGTTTAATCCTGTAAAAAGCCAGTCATTTTATAGGTGGCGGAAGCTCATTTATTCAGCGTCAGGTGGCGAAATAAGTAAACCACTACTTCATTTTCTTCGTCTCCTCCCCAAAGCAAATAAAACTGCAATAATAATCAAAATGATTCCTGCTACGACCAATTCAATATAAACATTTTCTCCAAAGGACGCGATAGATTGTTTTCCTTCACTCTCAATCAAGTTTTCTTTACTAGATGAGGGATAACTAGCCGAACTTTCTTCCACCTTGCTCTCTACAGATGACTCATCAGTCGTTTCTTCTGTTTCCGGAACATAAAATTTCACTTTACCTTTTGTATCCGTAGCAACCAATAGATTATTCATTCACTACTCCCTCCTTCCAATTTATGAAAGCTTCCTCTCATTCAAAGCCTTACCAGTTTTTTATCTTTTGACTACTGCAAAACCTCCACTTAAAATAAAACGTTATTGTTTAACATAGACAAACTTCTTTTAAAACGATAAAAAGTCCTTTAACCTATGACTCAACTAAACCAACCTGAAATGCTCACTACTCACAGTTACTCTACGTCCTTCGAGAGCATTTTTTTGCATACATATTCTATTTTATGTATTAAATTTACCATACACACGAAGAAAGAAATATCTTTATGCTCATAGATTATTCTTAGTTTTATACTCTAAAAACAACATCTTAAAGCTAGCTCTGCGAAAAAAACAGCGCACAAAAAAACTACCGACCAAAGGTTTCTAGTCAGTAGTTTATTTGTTATTGTTTCTTGTTTCATTTCATCAACGCGTGTGCTGCTTAAAATTTAGTAATTTCTATTTCAACACCAAAATGATCACTAACAACTGGCGTATTTTTACCATCAAATACGACTTGGTGTGCGTCAACAATACTAGTTGCCGGAACAAAAATATAATCAATTCTTAGTTTCCGAGTATTTTCTTTCCAACCATCAATGGCTTGCTCTACCGTTGCTTCACCGCTCTTTACTTTTGCTATAGAATAGCTATCTCTTAGAGCAAGTGGACTTTTTTCAACGAGTGAGTAGCCTGCTTCTTGCGCTGGATTATTAAAATCACCAAGTAAGAAAAGGGGATTAGTTTCTGTTAATAATCGTTTTTCTAACTGATGCCATTCGAAAGCAAAGCCAGAATTTTCATCCTGCCACCAAGAAAAGTGAGTACTTACGACGCAAATTTCTTTTCCTTGGAATAACGTATTGCCAATCAGTAGTTTTCTCGTTCGATAATCTTGATAATTACTTGTTTCAGACACAACAATTGCTTCACTTGTCAAAGGATTTTTTGAAAGCAGAGCATTTCCTTCTTCATAAATATCATAGCCAATATGACTCATGTCCCAGCTCCAATAATAGGTCCGCCCTTTCATTGCCAACTTTTTGACTAAACAATAAGCAAAGTTATCTTCATGAATACCTTTTTGACCACTTACTGGGCAAAAACCAATAAGCTCACTTTGAGAAACAATAACTGAATCCACTAATTGATTCACTTCTTGTAATGCAATCACCTCATAATCAGCTTCGATAATTTTCTCAACTAATTGTTGTAACTTTTGTTCAGCCTCTTTTTCTAGCCAGCTATGTGTATTTAGTGTGAGCAAATTCATTTGTCTGACTCCTTTTTTATTCCACAGATTTTCCCTTTAAATATGGATAGTTCCAACCACTTCATTCGCTTGAACATTTCCAAAACGTGGGATTTCTAACGTTTCAATTTTATCACTGTTAGTAAAAACTACCATAATTGTTTTTTCTTTACCCGCTTTTTCGACAACAGCTAGATCCATCGATGCAAGTTTTGTTCCTGCAGTAACTGTTTGTCCTTCTTTAACAAAAACTTCAAAAGCTGTTTCCGTTAATTCAACTGTATCAATCCCCATATGAATTAAGATTTCAATGCCATCTGTTGTCTGCAAGCCCATTGCGTGTTTGCTTGGGAATATACTAATGACTTTCGCATCAACTGGTGCTACAACAGTTTCTTGTGCTGGAATAATAGCTAATCCTTCACCCATCATTTTTTGAGAAAATACAGGATCACCAACATCTTCTAGCGCAATCAGTTCTCCTGTTGCTACCGCATGAATCGCTTGCTCTTTGCCTAAAAAAGTCGTTTGTTCTTCTGTTGAACTTACTAGATTATTTTTTGGTAAAGGAATAGTTGCACCAGATTGTAACAAATCTTCAATATCAGATTTCAAAACATCTGCTTTTGGTCCATAAACGGCTTGCACTCCATTGTCTTTTACAATCAATCCCATTGCTCCAGCACGTTTCCAAGCATCTTCTGCTCCGACCTTTTCGCGATCATTGACACTCACACGTAAACGAGTCATACATGCGTCTACTTCACTAATATTTTCTTTACCACCTAACAAATGAATGATTTGAATAACTTGTTCGCTTGCTACACCTTCACTTGTAGTTGCCGTTTCCGTTGCTTCCCCGCCGTCATTGTCATAATTTCCATTACGTCCAGGTGTCGCAAAATTGAATTTTTTGATTAAAAAGTTTGCTAAGAAATAAGTTCCTACACCAAACACTACGACACACAGAACAAAGTTAAGTAGATCGCCACCTAATCCTGCCTTGATCGCTAATGGTGTCCGTGTCAATAACTCAATATTCCCAAAAGAATGTACTCGTAATGGCAAGATATCTGCCATTGCAAAAGCTGCCCCTTGGATAAAAGAATACACAATATATAAAGGCATTGCTGCAAACATAAACATGAACTCAAGTGGCTCTGTCACACCTGTCAAGAAAACTGCCAATGCTGCTGAGAAATACATTGATTTATATTTTGAGCGTTTGTCAGCATCCACATTACGATACATTGCCAAAGCCAAGCCCATTAAAATACCAGACGAACCAATCATTTGTCCGACTTTAAAACGTGCAGGTGTCCAATTTTCTAATACAAAAGCATATTGTGATGTGTCACCAGCACCTTTAAGGTTGACTAAGTCCGTTGCCCAAGCAAGCCATAATGGATCTTGACCAAATACTTGAGTTCCAGCTTGTGCACCAGATAAAATTTCATACGTTCCGCCCAATTGTGTGTAATTGATTGGAATCGTTAACATATGATGCAAACCAAAAGGTAAAAGTAATCTTTCAAGTGTTCCGTATAAGAATGGTGCTAAAATTGGCGCACTATCTTGTGATTGAGCAATCCATAGACCAAAGTTATTAATCCCTGCTTGGATATTTGGCCACACAATAGCAAGAATCAAAGCAACAATTGTAGACCATAAGATTACAACAAATGGGACAAAACGTTTCCCATTGAAAAATGATAATGCATCAGGTAATTTTCGATAATTGTAATATTTATTGTAAGCCATCGCACCAACAAATCCGGCGATAATCCCAACAAAAACCCCCATATTTAAAGCAGGCGATTCTAAAACACTAGTGAAGAAACCTTTAACCATGATTTTTGTACCAAATAAGGTATGAGTAAATGCCTCTTCATTCGCCAACATATCAGTAGTAACACCAAAAATTGCTCCAGTGATTCGATTGATTAATACAAATGAAATCCCTGCAGCAAATGCACCGCCTGCACGATCTTTTGCCCAACTACCTCCAATAGCTAATGCAAATAAAAGATGTAGATTTCCAATAATTGCCCAACCAATACTCTCAACTACACCACCAGTTGTAACTAGTGGTGCAAAATCTGGATTGATTAGTGGTAGTGACTTCCCAATACTAATCATTAACCCTGCAGCTGGCATCACTGCAACAACAACCATCAATGCTTTTCCGAATTTTTGCCAAAACTCAAAACTAAATAATTTCTTCATGTTCTCTCTCCTTTACGCAATCGGTTTCGCTACATTGCCATTATAGCTTGGGTTTTATTTTTTGTAAATGCTTTATTTTTAATCAGTGCCAAAAAAATTTTTCCTACTTCTATTAGTCTCTTTCCCTGCTAATCACATTATTTTTTCAAAATAACCGTAAACGCTCAGTATTCCGTGCTTTTCTCTTACTCCGTTTAAAATAAAAAGATTTCTTGAATTATTTTTATTGACTAACGCAATCGGTTGCGTTTATTATGGACGTATCAATATGAATTATCTAGGAGGCAAATCATGAAACAAATCAAACGTCTTTTTCAAATCGACCCATGGAAAATCAAAACGAATCAACTAAACAAAAATGAACTACGTCTACAAGAGTCCCTTACTAGTATCGGAAATGGTTACATGGGTATGCGTGGCAACTTTGAAGAAAGCTATTCTGGCGACCATCACCAAGGAACATATCTTGCAGGGGTTTGGTATCCGGACAAAACGCGAGTTGGTTGGTGGAAAAACGGCTACCCAGAATATTTCGGTAAAGTAATCAACGCCGTGAATTTTATCGCAATGGATTTACTGATTGATGACCAATCAATCGATTTAGCGACACACCAGCCAGAAGATTTTTATCTAGAATTGGATATGAAGAACGGGCTACTATCACGCCAATTTACGATCACTACTGACACAAATAAAGTACGCTTTTCTTTCGAACGTTTTCTAAGTATATCTAAAAAAGAAGCTGCGTTTATTCACTTGACTGTTGAAATGCTTGAAGGCACAGGTACAATCAAGCTTCGTTCAAAATTAGACGGAGATGTTCAAAATGAAGACAGTAATTATGAAGAACATTTTTGGTTGCCAATAGCAGTCGGTTCAAAAGAAACGATTGGCTATTTAACTACCGAAACAATCCCTAATAACTTTGGAATTGAGACTTTCACTGTAACTTCTGCCATGCGTCATTTAATTGATGGTGAGCTAGCTTTACCAACATATGAAGAAACTGAATTGACTTTATCAGCAACATTCACCAAAACATTACAAGCTGGCGAATCGTTCACTATTGATAAAGAAGTCATTGTTTTAACCAGTCGCGATGTCGAAAAAGAAAAACAAGTTCAACGAGCAATCGAGATGCTTACTCAGCTTGATCAAACCTATGCACAAGAAAAATCAGATCAAACAGCAGCATGGGCAAAACGTTGGGAACTGGCTGACGTTGTCATCAAAGGTGATGATGAAGCACAGCAAGGAATCCGTTTCAATCTTTTCCAACTATTTTCAACTTATTATGGAGAAGATCAACGATTGAACATCGGACCAAAAGGATTTACTGGCGAAAAATATGGTGGTGCAACTTATTGGGACACTGAAGCTTACGCTGTACCACTTTATTTAGCTTTAGCTAAACCAGAAGTAACAAAAAACCTTTTGAAATATCGTCACAACCAATTGCCACAAGCTATTCACAACGCGCAACAGCAAGGATTAAAAGGCGCACTTTATCCAATGGTTACCTTCACAGGTGTCGAATGCCACAATGAGTGGGAAATCACTTTCGAAGAAATCCATCGAAATGGCGCGATTGCTTATGCTATTTATAACTATACAAATTATACTGGCGATCAAGAATACTTGAAAAAAGAGGGCTTAGAAGTCTTAGCTGAAATCGCACGTTTTTGGGCAGATCGCGTTCACTTCTCAAAACGACAAAATAAATACATGATTCATGGAGTTACTGGACCAAACGAATATGAAAACAACATCAATAACAACTGGTACACGAACACGATTGCTGCTTGGGTCTTACGTTACACAGCTGAAAAGTATTCTGAGTTCAAAAAAGAAGCGACTGCAACGATTTCTGACGAAGAGTTAGCGAAATGGACAGAAATTGCCACAAACATGTACTTCCCGACAGATCAAGAGTTAGGAATTTTTGTACAACACGATACTTTCTTAGACAAGGATCTACAACCAGTAACAGCCCTTTCTCCAAATGACTTACCTTTGAATCAACATTGGTCTTGGGATAAAATTTTACGTTCTTGCTTCATCAAGCAGGCAGATGTTTTACAAGGAATCTATTTCTTCAATGATCAATTCACAACTGAAGAGAAACGTCGTAATTTTGATTTTTATGAGCCAATGACCGTTCATGAGTCATCTCTTTCTCCAAGCATCCATGCCATTTTGGCTGCAGAATTGGGGATGGAAGATAAAGCAGTTGAAATGTACCAACGTACTGCACGTTTAGATCTGGATAATTATAATAATGATACCGAAGACGGGCTTCACATTACTTCAATGACCGGCAGTTGGTTAGCGATCGTTCAAGGTTTTGCGCAAATGAAAACAGACCACGAAACATTAAGTTTTGCACCATTTTTGCCTAAAACTTGGGAAGCCTATTCTTTCCATATCAATTATCGGAATCGTTTGATCTCTGTTGTTGTTGATAACAATCAAGTCACTTTCACTTTACTAGAAGGTGAACCGTTAACTTTCGTTGTCTATAACAAAACCTATGAATTAGCAAATACACTATCTCTATCACTTAGAAAGGAAGATGAAAATGTTTAAGGGCGTTTTATTTGACCTAGACGGTGTTATTACTGATACAGCTGAGTATCACTACCACGCTTGGAAAAAACTTGGTGAAGAAATCGGTATTTCAATTGATCGCTCATTCAACGAGCAGTTAAAAGGTGTTAGCCGTGAAGACTCTTTATCTTTAATGCTACGTTATGGAAATAAAGAGAACGATTTTACAGCTGAAGAATTTGCTGAGCTGGCTCAAAGAAAAAACGATTATTACTTGGAAATGATTCAAGCAATTACGCCCAAAGACGTTTATCCGGGAATTTTAGAACTACTAACAGACTTGAAAACAGCGAAGATTAAAATCGCTCTTGCTTCAGCAAGTAAAAACGGGCCTTTCTTACTTCAAAAAATGAACTTAACTTCTTATTTCGACGCAATCGCAGATCCTGAGAAAATTGCTCATGGTAAGCCAGCACCAGATATTTTTTTGCTGGCTGCTAAAGAAGTAGGCTTAACAACAAAAGAATGTCTTGGTATTGAAGATGCGCGAGCTGGAATCCAAGCAATTGCGGCGAGTGGCGCTCAACCCGTGGGCGTTGGTCAAAAGAAAGACCTGGGTGAAAATATTCCAATCGTTTCTGACACAACCGAATTAACACTAGCTTACCTTAAAGAAGTGTGGCGAGAACATGAATAAACCGAACATCCGCGTTACACCAATTACTCACAATTTAAAAAAAATCACTTTGAAGAACGACTTTTTAACAGTCGTTCTTCTCAATTATGGCGCTCGTCTTCATCAAATATTTGCACCTGACAAAGAAGGAAACGTTGAAAACATCTTGTTAAGTTATGATAACTACGAAGATGTTTTAGCTGATAAAAGTTTTTTTGGTGCAACTGTCGGCCCTGTCGCGGGGAGAATCCGCGACGGCAAATGGAAAAATCACCAACTTGAAAAAAACAATAGCACACATCACATTCACGGCGGAACAAATGGCTGGTCTTTTCAATATTGGGACATCGAAATTTTTGAAGAACCTGATGCAATCGGCGTGGTCTTTTATTTAAAAGATACTTTTTCTGGTTACCCAGGCCCAATAAAAGCTACCGTAACGTATCGTTTACAGAATAATCAGCTTGAAATGACCACGAAAACAACCAGTAACGTGACCACCATTACTAATCCAACCAACCATGCTTATTTCAATCTTTCAGGTAATGGACAAAGAGATATTTTAACGCATTCTTTGACGCTAAACACCTTAGGAATGTTGGAGTTAGATTCTGACAAATTACCCACAGGAAATTTACTCGAAGAAAGCGACTTATGTATAAACTTCAAGAAAACAAATTCGCTAAAACAAATTCTCGATGCTTACCCAGTTGGTTTGGATGATGTTTTTTTATTACGTTATCCTAAAGTAACTAAACCTTCACTTCTTATAGAAGAAAAGCAATCAGGTAGACAGATGGCTGTAGCAACTTCTAACAAAAGTGTGGTATTATTTTCTACGACTGGTTTTCATGCTGATTTTAAATTGAATGGTCAGAAAATGCATTCAAACTACGGATTAGCTATTGAACCACAGGAAGTACCCGACATCGTTCACTTTCCAGAATGGGGATCTATTACACTACATCCTGGTCAAGAACGCGTTACCCAAACAATTTATCAATTTATGACTACCTCATAGTTACAAGAAAGGCGTGGCAAAATAATGGCTATCACTGTAAAAGATGTCGCAAAAAAAGCAGGCGTTGCTACTTCAACCGTTTCGCGTGTAATCAACGATCACCCAAGCATCTCGGAAACAACCAAGAAAAAAGTCCGTAAAGTGATGGATGACCTTGGCTATGTTCCAAACATGACTGCCAGAAATCTCGGAAAGCGGACATCCAATGCCGTTGGTGTTATTTTGCCCCCACTGGATTCTAAAGAAAGACTTGGCAATCCGTTCTATCTTGAAATTATGGAAGCAATTAATGACGAAGCTCGGCTTTATGACATGACAACAGCGATTGCAACAGCTAAAAATTTTGAGCTTTTGCTCGAGAACGTCAAACGCATGCACCTCCAAAAGCAAGTTGATGGCTTCATTCTCGTTTATTCAGATAGCGCTGATCCAGTGATTGAGTATTTATACGAGAACCAGATTCCGTTTACCTTGATTGGACAACCTTATCAACATGAAAATAATATTGTTTATGTCGATAACGACAATCAACTACTTGGAAAACAAGCAACCGAATTTTTAATCCAAAATGGGCATAAAAATATCTTATTTGTCACAAATACTACGCATGAAAGTTTATACTTTGAGCGGTATTTTGGTTACCAAAAAGCGCTGATGCTTAATCAATTCCCCACTTTCCCTAGCGTCGTCTTGGAAAAGCCAGAAGACTATCTGACTTTTAATGATACGTTAGCGAAAACAAACGCGACTGCCTTGGTTGTCATTGATGATATTTTTGCACTGCGTACCATGCAGCTTGCAGAAATGTATGGCTACTCTATTCCTGATGATTTGTCAGTAGTGAGCTTTAATAATTCGATTTTTTCAACATTAACGCACCCTTACCTAACAAGTATTGATATCGATATTTCAGAATTAGGTAGAATGGCTATGCAGAAGCTAAGAGAGATCATCCATGATGAATTAAGCAGTGGCGTTCGCATGGTAATCCCTCATAAATTAATTAAACGAGAAACAGTCATTCCATTGGCTGAATAACCAAATAATTGAACAAAATAAAAAGCGTTAGGACGTCCATCCTAACGCTTTTTGAGACTGCGACAAAACTACCAGCCGTTCTTAACACCTTTTTCAATTTAAAGAACGCCTAAAATTAACGTTTTCAAAAACAAATTTTAGGCTTTTTCTATTTGGACTCCTTTTTCCTCAGCCCCCTTTTTTTCTGTTCAATAACAGTTGATTTCTTTTAGTTAGACGATTAACGCAAGAAACTTTATACTGTTAGATAGAACGATTGTGAAAATCAAGGAGTGTTTACATGGAAAACGAAGAAAAAAGAGAAAAAATTATTGGGCACATCGGGCGTGTTGCATCGGTTCTTTCTGTGATGATGTACGTTTCCTATATCCCACAAATCATGGATAATCTAGCTGGTTCAAAGGGAAATCCTATCCAACCTCTAGTAGCAATGGTCAACTGTATTATTTGGACCATTTACGGTACGTTCAAAAAAGAAAAGGACTGGCCTATCATCGTTGCCAATGTTCCAGGAATCTTTCTAGGTGCTATCACTTTCTTTACTTCACTATAACAAAGAAATGATTCAGTTCTTATTTAGCTATCTGTTCAACAAAAATAATCGGCATCCAGGACAATACATGTCCTAAATGCCGATTATTTTTATTTTTTCAATTTAATTCTCTTATTCAAAAGAAACCCAATTGCTATTGTAAATATTGGTGCAAACAACGGAAAATAAGCAAACGGTAGGTACTGTAACGCACTAACTTTCATCGTGCCCATAATAAACGTACCGCTAACTCCCCATGGAACTAAAGAATTGACCGCAGCACCCGCATCAGCTAACGTGCGTGTCAAATAGGTCTTACGTAAACCAGTTTGCTCAAACGACTCTTTAAAGGTCTCTCCCGGTAAAATAATCGATAGATATTGTTCACCGACAATCAAATTAATCCCGATGCTGCTTAACGCTGTGAAGCCAATCAAACGTGAAGGTCGATCCATTTTCTCGCGCAGCGTTTGAACGATCGTCCCAACGATTTCATACTTGATTAGCAATCCACCTAATGCCAAAGCTAACAAAATCAAACTGGCAGAACCAAGCATACTCATAATTCCTCCTCGAGAAAGCAATGTATTCAACTTTTCATCTGAGGTTTGAGCAAGATAACCATTCATCAAGATATCAGCGACTTTTTGAATCGTTATTTTTTGATGGATAAATGCCAAGACAACTGCTGCTGAAGAACCAACTAATAAAGTTGGAATAGCTGGAATTTTTTTAATTGCACCACCAAATAAAATAACTAGTGGAATCAACGTCCAAGGAGAGATCCAAAAACTCGCCTGCATCTTATCAATCATTCCAGTAATATTTGATAAATCTGCCGAATGGCTATTTTGACCTAACAATGTATACAAGATCAAGGACACAATAAACGCTGGCAAATCCGTATAGCGCATCGCTGCAATGTGGTCAAATAGATTTACCCCACCAATTCCTGCCGCTAAATTTGTCGTATCAGATAGTGGTGAACAGTTGTTTCCAAGGAATGCCCCAGAGACCACAGCCCCTGTTGTCATTGCGTCAGAAAATCCTAACAAATGACCAATCCCCAAGAAAGCAATTCCGATAGTTGAAATCGTCGTAAACGAACTTCCTACTGTAATCCCCACAATTGTACAAACCAAAAACGCCGTAGGTAAAAAGAAACGGATAGAAATCAATTGGAAGCCATAAACCATAATTGTTGGGATTGTCCCTGCTAAAATCCATGAGGCAACTAACACACCAATCAACAAAAAAATCAAAATTGGAATGATTCCCGGTGTGATTCCTTGCACGATTCCTGCATGGATGTCATCCCAAGAAAAACCTCTGATTTTACCATAAAATAACAAACCCATAAAAACGATTAAGATGGGAATATGTGGTGTCAAATGAAACCCAATAATCAAAACGCCTAATATTGCTAATAGTACCACCAACACAGCGATACTTTCTTTTATCGAACTTTTTTTATTCACTTGTTCTCACTTCTCCATTATTTTTTCATGAAAAAAGTCCCACCTCGAAAATATTATTCTCTTGGTAGGACAATCTGGATTAGTGACTATGTGTCACTTGATCAGAGTATTCATCTAAATTTTCTTCTAAACTTGCTTCAACTGCAGTATTCCAAGAATCTTTCTTGAAATGATTGATGATCAATGGGATTACAAACATAACAACTGCGATAGCTGTTACAAGTAATGCATCCCCCATTGTTGCTGTTCCTAATGTAGCAAAAACAACGACAACGATTGAGAAAATCAACATACAACTAACAACCCAAGCAAAGAAGTTTCCTGACTTACCAATACGATAAGGTCGGTTCAATTCTGGATGTTTTTTTCTCATTTCAAGTAAAGAAATAGCAATCAACACATAAACAATACAATAAATAACTGTAGTTGCGTTTGTTAATGTCAAGAAAACAGCACTAACATCATCCATTACACCATAAAGAAGTGCAAATAATGAAATAACAATAGATTGTGTTAACACGACATTTTTAGAAACACCATATTTGTTTTCTTTGTGGAAACCAAATTTTGGTGGTAAAAAGCCTTCTCTGGCCACTTGGATGATTGTTTTTGATGGTCCAGTAACCCAAGCAGATAATTGTAACAACACACCAATAAAGACCATGAAGCTAAAAATATTTCCGATTACTTCTGGTAAACCTAAAATTTGGCAATCAATCAAGATTGGTTGTGTGATGTTTGCCAACTCCATTTTTCCATTTGGAACAACGTTAGCAACTAACATCGCATTGATGACATTCAATAAAACTAAACCAATCAAGGCAATGAATACACCTTTCGTATAGTTTTTCGTTGCATCTTTTAAGCGAGGCATATAAACCGAGCTCATTTCAATCCCTACAAAAATAAAAGTGATACCAGCTAGATATTTTAATGATTCCACGTGTTCTAAGTCTGGGAAAGCTTTTGACCAAGAAAATGCACCTAGATAGCCGTTTGAAACCAAACCAACTTTAAATGCTGCCAATAAACCAAGCACAAACATAATGACAACGGGAATATATACACCTAACCAAACACCGATATTTCCGCCGACTTTTGCCATATCAAATTTTAAATTCAATAAAGTAATAACCCAATAAATAACTAGAATACAAGCTAATACGAACCAATGATTATTTCCTAGTTCAACATTCCCAAACGTATTTCCAAGCAATGGGCCTAATGTTGAAGCAACCATTACCATACCAGGGAACATTTGAACCCATAGCAACCAAGCAACGACAAATCCCCATTTACTACCCAAAGCTGTTTTTACCCATAACTGTGGGCCGCCTTCTTGAGGAAGCATCGTTGAAAGTTCACCAGAAACCATTGAGATCGGACCAGCAAAGAATAAAACTGCAAAAATCGAATAAAAAATTAACGTCCAACCTACTGCTGCCAAAGTCGGAATACTTCGGACTGTAGCACACAATGCCATTGTCAGACCAATAAAGGTTCCAAGACCCATCTTACTTACTTTAGATTCACTCACGGTTGACACTCTCCTTGATTTGTTGGATAAAATAGTGTCTTTGAAGCAATCTAAGTTTGGCAATAAACAAAAGTAATTCCATCGATTCAAAGTTCGGTTTCATGCTTCAGCCTATCGCTTAAACGACAATGCTCCAAAGACGACCTCAAAACTAAGAAATGGAGAAGTGAAGTCTGGGCAATCATTCCCAGACTTCTCCTACCTTCACGAAATAAACGGGTACTCCATCTCGATTAACTTATTTTGCTTCGCTTGCCAATAATTGGTCTGCGTAGATTTTTTCCAATTTTTCTTGAAGAGCAGCTTTAATTTTTTCAGCATATTCTTCAAAGTTTTCTGCTTTATTCATATATGGTGTCATTACACTTGCGCGTAAAACTGTTACTTTTCCAGCACGGTTCCATTCTTCATCTGAGAAGCCTAGTTGGTTCACAAATTGTAATGGGCTGTTACCGTAATCAGGAATAGCAAAATCAGTATGTGAAGTTAAGAACTCATTTCCATAGATGCTACCTTTCACATATGAAGAGTAGTCATACACGTCATGGTTTAATTTATTCATAGAAACTAGATCATCATTTCCTTTTTCTTTGAACACATAATCAACCATGTTGAAATCTGGATAAGTTAATGGATGAACTTCGATTTCTTTATCGCCAACTTTAAATGACAAGTTGTTTAGGAAATTGAAGAAACGATGTGCCCCTTCAATTGATGCACCCATTAATTTTCCGTAACCAGTTACGTTTAAAGGTAATACATGGTGAGCAGCCCAAACACTAGCAGCAGTTGCCCCAGCTTTTGAACCTTCAAGAATGTACGCACCAAGTAAAGCAGGAATATCTGCTCCTTTTTCAAATACGTAAGTAGCAAAGTAAGAAATAACGTCTCTCATGCGGATATCTTTAATAACGATTCCACCAGCTGAATAAGGTACATAACCCATTTTATGTGGGTCAATTGTTACAGATTCAGCTTCAGAAATTGCTTCATATGCATGATGAACTTCTTCTAAAAGATAATTTTTGTTTTCAGTAAAGACATGATGTTTCGCATGAACATCTTTTAATTCTTCAAAAGGAATAAAGTTGTTGTCTTCGTCTAAGAAAATTGCGCGACCATATCCACCGTAAGCAGCATCTACGTGCAAGTAGAAGTAAATTCCTTCTTTTTCTAAGACACGACGCAAAGCAACGATTTTATCAATGCTATCAATTGCGCCTTCTTCAGTTGAACCAACAACTCCGACTACACCTAAGATTGGTGTTTTTTCAGCAGCTAATTCACGAACGATTTTTTCTAATTCGTTAATATCCATGCGATAGTTATGATCCACTGGTACTGGAATAACTTGGTCTAACCCAACACCGATGATATCGGCTGCTTTTAGCCATGAATAGTGTTTTGTTTGTGGCACTAACCATTTACCTAATTTTGTTAAATGTTTACCACTACGTGCTGAATGAGCTTTGATATCATCAATTTTTTCTGGAACACTATCTAACAGATTCATGATTTCTTCTGTTGACATGTTCATTAATTCCCAATCGCTCTTACCAGCAACTAATTCAGGTGTTACTTCTTGCATCGCAAGAGGTAAAGATTTGATATTACGAGCATACCAAAGACCTTCTAAGTTTGCTAAAGAACCATCGGCAACAATGTGTCCCCAGCCATCTTCATAGCTCATTAATTTTGCAAATTCATGTCCTACTTCTTCTTCCATTTGACTTGTTGCTGGAGAAGATTCGTAGGCAACGTTATTACCATTCCATAACATTGCGAAATTGTACGCTAGTAAAGATGGCATTAATGTTTCAGAGTTCATGTGTCCCCAATAACGTCCGGCATTGTGCCAAGGAACAGAATGGGTACGCATACGTGCTGAAATTTCTGATAAAACGTCTTTCGTTTTATTTACAGTGTGCTCGAAACTAGCACTACTTTTTTCTTCCGGCGTAATAATAGGCATGTCTTGAGGCATGTAGTTTTGACGCCATCCTAAATGTTCATCAACTAACTCATTTAACAAAGCTTTATAGATTTGGCCGTTCTCCGCTTTGTCACCAATGAATAGTGCATTCAGGTTTAGATCATTTGACAATGATTCACTCATGTGAAACCCTCCTAAAAAAATATTTAAATTTTGTCGAGCCCTACATTACACCTGTTCTTTAATTCTGTAAACTAAAAATAAGTCGATTTTATAATCATTTTCTAATAATATGTAATTGAACGAATTGTATGTGATTTTAAAAAAATTTAAAAAAAGGAGGGAATTTACAAAAGTAAATTCCCTCTTAAAGATTGTATTAACGACAACCGTCGTTCCCTTTTAGGATGGGTTTCAAAAGTTTGAATCTTGTAATAGAGCTTACCTTTTTCAAGGCAAAAAATTACTAAATTCTAATCAACTACTTTGGCCAAAAAGTAATTTTTCTTACCTTTTCGAATAACCACAAACTTACCATCGAATTCATCTGATGGATTTACGACAAAATTTAAATCGGTAACACGGTCACCGTTAATACTAATAGCTCCGTTTGAAACATCTTCGCGTGCTTGACGTTTTGATGGTTCAATTTTTGTTGAAACAAGTAGTTCCACGATATTTTCAGGTGTGCTTGAAATGTCAACGTTTGGCATTTTACCAAAGCCTTGCGCGATTTCTTCAGCATTTAGTTCTTTAATGTTTCCAGAGAACAAAGCTGCTGTTATTTTTTGCGCTTCTTCCAAGTCTTCTTTACTATGAACAAAAGCAGTTACTTCTTCTGCTAAACGTCTTTGTGCTTCACGTTTTTCAGGTTCCGTTTCAACTTTTTTAGCTAAATCATCGATTTCTTCTTCTGTTAAGAATGTGAAGAATTTCAAGTATTTCACAACGTCACGATCATCTTGGTTTAACCAGAATTGGTAGAATTCAAATGGTGATGTTTTCTTAGGATCTAGCCAGATTGCTCCACCAGCTGTTTTCCCGAATTTTGTTCCGTCTGCTTTTAGCATCAATGGAATTGTTAGTCCAAAGGCTTCTGCATCAGGACCTTCTAGTTTACGGATTAAGTCTAAACCAGCAGTGATATTTCCCCATTGGTCAGCGCCACCGATTTGTAATTGCACATCAAATGTTTTGTGTAAGTGCAAGAAATCAATTGATTGAAGGATTTGGTAAGTGAATTCAGTAAATGAAATCCCTACTTCTAAACGACTTGCAACGATATCTTTTGCCAACATTGTGTTAATGTTGAAGTTTTTACCGTAGTCTCTCAAAAATTCTAGTAAAGAAATGTTTGATAACCAGTCGTAGTTATTTACAAATGTGATGTTTGCATCTGCGCCAAATAATTTACCCATTTGTGCTGAAAGTGCATCAACATTGTGTTGTACTTGTTCCATTGTTTGTAAAACACGTTCTGTTTGTCGTCCGCTTGGATCACCAATTGTTCCTGTTCCGCCACCAATAAGAATATATGGATGATGGCCTGCCAATTGAAATCTTTTCATCATCATAAAGGGAATCAAATGTCCGATATGCATAGAATCGCCTGTCGGATCAACGCCACAATAAAGTGAAATACTCTTCTCTTCAACGAGTTCGCGAAGTCTTTCTTCGTTTGTTTGTTGATTAATGGCATCACGCCAAGTTAATTCATCAATAATATTCATTATATTGACCTCCGTATAGTTTTTTATGAAAGCAGGAACCTGCTAGCATTCGTAAAATTAGTAAAACTTTTTTGAGTGAACAAAAAAAGTCCCTTGACTAATAACTAGTCAAGGGACGAAAATTCGCGGTACCACCCAAATTATATGTTCTTCAAGAACATATCTCTCAAACATTTAACGCTGTCGCGTGACAAAAACTGTCAAAGACTCCTGAAATGTAATTCGTTTTAAGGCTTGTACTAGTTCGCAGCAACCACTAGCTTTCTGAAACATCGACCTTAATCACTACTTCGTTTCGTTCTTCGTCTTGTTATCTATTAACATGTGTCTATCATAGAGCCCGTTTTTTTCTTTGTCAACACAAAACAAATATTTTTTTATTAAATAACAAAAAACATTAATAATTATGATGAGTAAAATCACATTCGAGCAGTTTTTTGAATAATTTTATAACATATCATTTTTTTCGTCAAAATTGATGATAAAAATAGCTGATTTTCTCATAAATCAGCGTATCACTTTCACTTCTTTCCTGTCTTCGTTACAATAAAAGAAACAAAGTTATTCTATTATTTGAGTAAAAGTGTAAAGGTAGGGGTATAAGTTAATGGAACAAAAACAAAAAAAGATTCTTGGAGTCACTGCTGGTATAACAGTGCTAATTTCAATCTTCAGCCTATTTTTGATTATTCATGCAACTTCTAATGAAAAGTCAGCTTCTTCAACCACGGCTGAACAATCAACCGAAAGCCAACCAGCAGCTGTCAATTCCGATGATAAAAAACTGAGTGAAGCACAACAACTAGTCAAAAGTTATCACTATGATGAAGCGATCAAGCAACTAGCTGACGCTCATTCCGATGAAGCGAAGGCGTTCCTTCAAACCATCAAAAAAGAAAAAGAACAATTAGTCAAATGGGATGACCCAACAAAAATTTCTCATTTGTTTTTCCATAGCTTGATTGTTGATCCAGCTAAAGCATTCCAGTCACAACAAGCACAAGGCTATAAGGAATATATGGTCACAATTCCTGAGTTCAACAAAACGATTGAACAGCTTTATAAAAATAATTATGTTTTAGTAAATTTACCCGACTTAGTTACGATTGATGATCAAGGAAATGTTTCCTTTGTAGGTGTTTCTTTGCCTAAAGACAAAAAGCCACTCGTCCTTTCAGAAGATGATGTCAGCTACTATGAATACATGAAAGATTCAGGTTTTCCTGACAAATTGGTCATTGATAAGGACAAAGTGAAAAATGTGTATGTTAATAATAAAAAAGAACAAATCGGTGATTTTGATATGGTTCCCTTAATCGATACATTTGTTGAAGAACATCCTGATTTTTCTTATCAAGGAGCTAAGGGAACACTCGCATTAACTGGCTACAATGGTGTGCTTGGTTATCGAACATCAAAATCAGAATATGGAGATAACGAGAAAACAAATACAGAAATCAAAAAAGCGAAAAAAGTTGCTGAACAATTGAAAAAAGATGGCTGGACGTTCGCTTCTCATACTTGGGGGCATCTGAATATGACGAATGCTTCCCTAGAAGATGTGAAACGCGACAATGAACTTTGGCAAAACGAAGTCGCTCCAATCTTAGGAAAAACAACCATGTTGATTTATCCTTTTGGCGCAGATATCAGCGATTGGCACGACTATACAGCTGAAAATCAAAAATTTGATTACTTAAAATCACAAGGTTTTTCAATTTTCTGTAATGTCGATGCCTCTACTCCTTCTTGGGGACAATTAGGTGCAAACTATTACCGACAAGCACGGATCAATATTGACGGCATTCGCTTTGAATCTGAACTTTCGGGTCAAAATAATGTCTTAGAGCAGTTCATCAACGTGCCTTCTGTTGTTGATAAACAAGCTCGTGGGTTAAGCTAATAGAAGCATTCATCCAAAGAGAGTCAGAAAAAAGAAACATCAAGAAATAAATTTTTTCAAAGTAACAACTTTTTCTCACTCTGTCACAAATAAGAGTGTGGGACAAAACTAGATAGCCAGTCGTTCTCAACAAATTTCCACAAAAAAAAGCCTAAAATCAACGTTTTCAAAAACGAATTTTAGGCTTTTTTCTATTTAGGCTACTTTTATCCCAGCCTCTACGAATAAATGGTGTTCCCAAAGCAGCTTCTTCGGCTATAAGTCTTTTTTTCACAAAAATACGAGAAACTATTTCTAGAAAAAATCCTTATTGCTTGAAGCTATTTACTTTGAGCCACACCCTTTTTTTATTTTGCTTCTACTTTTCCGATTACTTCATTTCCATGAACAGAAGTCACCGTGTCTACTATGACTGTTTCAATTGCTTCTCCGTTTGTGAAAACAACAATCATATCGGTTTTTTTCTCATTCACTGCTAACATGGCTAGATCCACTTCTGCAATCAATTGTCCGCGCGCAATGTGCTGACCTTCCTCAACATAGATCGTAAACGGTTCTCCTTTTAAGTCAACCGTGTTGATTCCCATATGAAGCAACACTTCGATACCACTATCCGTCTTGATACCAACAGCATGTTTCGTTGGGAAAATACTTGCAATCGTTCCAGAAACCGGTGCAAAAATTTCTCCTGAAGTTGGGATAACCGCAAAGCCATCTCCCATCATTTTTTCAGAAAAAACCGCATCTGCAACTTCACTAATTGGAATCAATTTCCCATTTGCTACAGCGTACAGCTCATTTGTTTTTGCAACTTCCTTATCAACTGGCGTTTCATCCTCAAATGATTGTTTTGGTACGTTCATCCTCTTAGCTGGTGCTGATTGTCCATGTAGTTTACCCATTTCATCAGCAACAAATTGTACCTCAGTTCCAACAATAACTTGAATATTTGTGTCATCAATTACTTTAACTCCCGGAACACCGGTTGCTTTGATTTTTTCTTGATTCACTTGATTAGTATCTTTTACTTGTAAACGTAAGCGGGTGGTACAATTATCAATTACTCGAACATTGTCACTACCACCAAGTGCTGTATAAATTTCAGTTGCTAGGTGTGAAAACTTGTCTTCTCCGGTGGCAACTTCTGGTGTTTCCTCTCCAGTTCCCACTTCTCTTCCCGGAGTCATCAAATTGAACTTTTGAATAGCAAATCGGAACCCAAAATAATAAATAACTGCAAACGCAGCACCTTGAACAAGCAACATCAAAGGTTGATTTGCGACTGGGTTTTTCAATGACAAAAAATAGTCAACAAAACCTGCACTGAAGGCAAAGCCTGCCGTCCAATGGAAAAAGGCACTAACTGCCAATGAGATTCCCGTAAAAATAGCATGCAAAACATACAACGGCCAAGCAACAAACATAAATGAAAATTCTAATGGTTCCGTTACGCCAGTAAAAAATGAAGCAAAGCCTGCTGCAAGCATCAGGGAAGCCGTTTGTTTTTTCTTTTCAGGACGAGCACTTTGATAAATAGCTAACGCTCCAGCTGGTAAGCCAAACATCATCACAGGGAAAAATCCTGCTTGATACATCCCCGTTTGTCCAACAATTGCTTTGCCAGTATCCAACGCTTGTTGTCCGGCCAAGAAGTTTCCAATGTCATTAATTCCAGCTACATCAAACCAAAAAACCGAATTCAACGCATGGTGTAATCCAGTAGGAATCAATAAACGGTTAAACAAACCATATACGCCGGCGCCAATGAATCCTAAACCAGAAATCCCTTTACCAAATGCAACTAACACATCATATACACTAGGCCAAATGAATAATAAAATAGCCGAAACTACCAACATTCCTAATGCTGACATAATTGGAACCAACCGTTTCCCACTGAAAAATGATAAAGCCATTGGTAACTTGACTTGACTAAAACGATTGTACATTTCAGCAGCCACTAAACCAGCTACGATTCCCACAAAAACATTGTTATCCATACTATTGAATGCTGGATTGACGTCAGCAAGATTGGTTAAGCCCAACAATCCTTGAACAGAAAGCGGAGCTAAAACAGTTTGTGGAACTAAATAAGCAACTAAACCAGCTAAAGCAGCCGAGCCATCCTTATCTTTAGACATTCCTAACGCTAACCCAACAGCAAATAATAGAGCCAAATGATTTAAAATAGCTAAACCAGCATTCATCAAAAAAGTTGTTCCCGCGTTACTGATCCCCATTCCTACGATCCAATTCGCAATCCCAACTAAAAGTGATGCCGCTGGCAAAACTGCAACGGGTAGCATTAGCGAGCGACCCATCCTTTGCATATATGCTTTCATTCTCTTCCTCCCAAAAAAAACAGACCATTTATTTCCCTTATCTAGTCCAAATTATTATTGATTTTCATTCTCGGAAAGTTTTCATGAAAAATAAAAAATCAACAAAAGAAAGTATACCACTCCAAATAAAAAAAAGCATGAAAATTTCACCAAACAAGAAAGATGCTCCTCATCCAGCTATTTTCACACTTAAAAATAAACTTATATTCGATTGTAAAAATAAAAACGCGCAAAACCAATCTATACCAATTTCAATTGTTAGGCGAGATTCCTTTTAATAATAACTCTGTCCACTCCGCTGTGTAAGGTAATAATTTACTGTAAATAGCAGGTTTAGAAATCCCTTCGATCATTGCTTGAAAGTACAGCAACAAAAATTCATCTGAGTATTTCAAGTCCACTTTTCCTTCTTTTCGTCCACGATGAAAAAGGTCTAGCATCATGTTTAAACTCTCTTTCGTATATTCGTCCATCATTTCTGAAAATTGTTGGTTATTTCTTTTCGTATAATAAGCCATTAAATCAAGATAAAATTGTTGATCTACTCGTTTTAAGTAATCGATCTTATTTTCACTAATCTTGATTAAAGTTTCTTCAAACGAAAGATTTTGTTCCATAATTCGTTTTGCTGAATCTTTTAACTCATCCATAAACTCAAAGAATACTTGATAAATTAACGCTTCTTTGTTTCCAAAGTACTTAAAAACTGTTGCTTTACTAACAGATGTCCTAGCAATTACTTCATCAATCGTTAAACCTGCCAACCCATTTTCAGAGTTGATTATATCGAATGTTGCTTCAACAATTTGTTTCTTTTTTTCTTCTGTTCTTTTTTCAAAACCATTCATTCTACCAACCTCTTTTTTAAACTTTACTATCATAAATAGTTCATTTTTACAATTAAAGGTATTATACACCCGAAAAATTAAACCAACAATAGTATTTTAGTTTTATTTGCGCAATGATTTTTATTGACAGTGAAAAATAAAAGGAATATCATCAGTGACAAGATTCACTACAGTTAACCAAACATGAATCTGTAGTTGAATGTGAAAGGAGTGACTTGGGGATGTCAGAAGTTGTTAAGGTACAGCATTTACAAAAAAAGTTTGGAAAATTCGAAGCACTAAAAGACGTGTCTTTTTCTGTGAACGCTGGTGAAGTTGTTGGTTTTATCGGCCCAAACGGGGCAGGAAAATCAACAACTATCAAAACATTGTTAGGAATCATTCGTAAAGATGGCGGACAAGCTGAAATTTTCGGCAAAGATGTATTTAAAGAGAGTCTTGTCATTCACGAACGTCTCTCGTATGTTCCAGGAGATGTTGCTTTATGGGGAAGTTTGACTGGTGGCGAAATCATTGACTTGTTTATGAAATTACATGGAAATGGGAACAAAGAAAAACGTGATGAGTTGATTAAACGTTTTGAATTAGATCCTAAGAAAAAAGCCAAAAATTATTCAAAGGGGAACCGCCAAAAAGTTGGATTGATTGCTGCATTATCAGTAGATTCTGATTTGTATCTGTTTGACGAACCAACTTCAGGTCTTGATCCGTTAATGGAAGCAGTATTTCAAGAAGAGGTCGAAAAAATCAAACGTGCTGGGAAAGCAATCTTGCTTTCTTCACACATTCTCAGTGAAGTGGAACGCTTGGCAGATAAGATTGTTATTATCCGGCAAGGAACAGTTGTCGAAGAAGGTTCGTTAGCCGAATTAAGACACTTGACTCGCTCAACAATCACTATTGAAACACAAGGCGATGTCGCAACTCTTGCAAGTTTGTCTGGTGTTCACGACTTTGTTCAAAAAGAAAATCAAGCACATTTTTCTGCGGATACTGAACAACTCAATGAAATTTTACTTGCCGCTACAAAATTAGGAGTGAAGAAGTTTGAGTCTGTCCCACCAACACTCGAAGACTTATTTATGCGTCATTATGAAAATTAAGTCACAGGGAGGTTTTTTATTATGAACGAACGTTTTTCACGTTGGTCTGTTCTTTTCTTGCAGTACCTCAAGCGTGATTGGAAAAAAATAAGTTTTTGGGTCATTGGTTTGGGTTTATTTTCTGGTGCTTATGTTCCAGCCTTCGAAGAGATTGCAAAAGGAAATGGTCTAACAGGAATGTATGAAACGATGCAAAACCCTGCGATGATTTCAATGGTCGGACCTTCACCTGTCCATTCAGCAGCTGACTATACACTAGGTGCGATGTACGCAAACGAAATGTTACTTTTCTGTGGGTTATTTGCAGCTGTGCTATCCATTTTACACGTGGTCGGCCATACAAGAAAAGAAGAAGATCTTGGCTTAGCAGAATTGATTCGTTCCTTCAGAGTTGGTCGACAAGCCAATTCATTTGCTGTTTTAGCTGAAACTTTGTTAATCAATTTGTTACTAGCAGGACTCACTGGTGGAATTATGATTGCCTTTCAAGCTTCTTCTATAACAGTGGAAGGATCCTTGCTGTTTGGTTTTTCCGTGGGAGCTGCTGGTTTTTTAGGTGGTGTGATTGCTTTATTCTTTGCTCAACTCATGCCGGTTTCTTCAAGCGCAACTGGCACATCACTTTCACTATTAGGTCTGATGTACTTAATGAGAGCCTGGACTGACGTTAGCAAAAGTGATTTGTCCATGCTTAATCCTTTAGGTTGGACCTATTTAACGTATCCTTTTACTAAAAATAACTGGATTCCACTCCTTTACCTCCTTTTGTTTAGTATAGTAATCAGCGTTGGTGCGGGTTTATTAGAAGAACATCGTGATTTGAATTCTGGTTATTTTCCAGAAAGTGAGGGACCTGCAAGAGCCAAACGCTCGTTATTATCCGTTCCCGGTCTGTTTTTCCGTCTAAATCGAGGAGTCATTATCAGTTGGCTCGTAGCTTTTACTGTCATGGGTGCTGCTTATGGTTCGATTTATGGCGATATGCAAGATTTTTTAGAAAGTAATGAGTTAATGAAACAAATGTTTATGCAATCAGGTTCCTCTATAGAAGAATCATTTACTAGCACGATTATGATGGTCTTAATTTGCCTTTCGGCCATTTTGCCAATTGCGTTAACGAATAAATTATTCTCAGAAGAAACTCGCGGGCACCTGGATCAATTGTTTTCAACTAAGACTTCTCGTAATACATTTTATTGGACTACAATTATTTTGGCTGTGATTGCCGGCGTGTTAGCAACTTTGTTGAGCGCGGGCTCTCTCGGGGTAACAGCATTGTCAGTGATGACTGCCACATCACCAATGACACTAGCTACTTTTTTAGCAGCTGGGTTTAATCTTTTTCCGACATTTTTGTTTTTCATTGGGTTAGCTGGATTGTTCTTAGGTTGGGCACCCAAACTCGGCAAAATTAGTTACATCTATTTAGGTTATTCGTTCATGCTGAATTACTTCGGCGGAATTTTAAATTTGCCTGATTGGTTTGCCAAAACGGCCATCCAAAGTTGGTTTCCTAAGATGCCAGTGGAAACATTTGATTTTTCAACGTTTAGCACGATAATGGTCATTAGTATAGGTATGATTTGCTTAGGTGCCCTTGGCTATCGTCAAAGAGATTTGATTGTCGATTAAAAAGAGGATGAATCCAAACCATCAGTTTGGATTCATCCTCTCTTTGACATTCTAATAATAGTTACAGTTCTTCTAATCCCTCGATGTCAGTCAGTTCAATGACTCGACCTTTTCGTTGAATTAGTTGTTGTTTTTCCAACAACTTGAATTTTCTGGATAATGTTTCAGGGGTAGTTCCCAAAAAAGCAGCTAACTCTTTCATTTTCATCGGGAGGTTTAATTGAACATTTTCTTCTACTTGAAACAGGTCAAGCAAATACGTGGCTAAGCGTTCTTCCACTTTTTCCATCATCAAAAATTGTGTTTGTTGCTCAATCTTCGCCATTTTTTCTGCATTAATTTCTAACAACTTTAAGCTTAATTCTGGATAATGAAGTAACAAATTTGAAAAATCTCGTTGTCTTAACAAGCAAATTTCTGTGGGCTCTAATGCTTCAGCAAATAAGGAGTCATTAGGAACACCAAACAATTGGCTTTCTCCCTCATAACTTCCTGGCAAAGAAACACGCAACAACTGCTCCTTTCCACTAGAAGAAAGCTGGTACACTTTCAACTTTCCTTGAGCGACAATCACTAATTGAGCCTCGTCAGCTGGTGAAAAGATTTGTTCACCTTTCTTAAACTTTCGGTGGCTCACTAATTCATGGATTTTTTGTTGTTCTGCTTCTGCCAGATGATTGAATAACGGTACGACTGAGACACACAAATGTTGATGTTCCACGTAACTCCCTCCTTATTCTTCCTCCATTAACCCTTCTCGAATATCATTTCCTAAATAACTTTGCCAAGTATACAATTGGTGATTAAGCCAAGCATATAATCCTTTGAGCCATTCTGCTAATCCATATTTATTTTCTTTTTCTGCTAAAACAATTCCACGAGTAACAAATAAATTTTGAGTTGCAAAATCAGCGACCATCTCGGTCAACATTTTTTCAGGAGATTCATATTTCAACTGACCACTTTCCTTAATCATTGTATAATCGACAAATTCCGTAGTCGTTGTTGGAATGAGTTCCCCTTCATCTAATACCAATTGACTTAATTCGTCAAACAACTCATCTTCTTTCGCGATGATTGTTGGTAACTTGGTTTCTAAATAACTACGTTGGTTACCTTTAAGGTACGCTCTTATCTGTTTAAGTTTTGTACGATGAATAACTAAGTTAGACAGAATATGACTAATCATTGCTGCAGCAGTTGGCGTATGATGATCTTGTTCACTTTGAAGTTTTTCTTGTTCATATTTTTGAATTGAATTCATCTTAAGCTAACTCCTTTACTTTCATTCCTTCGACATCATAACCTAACGCTTCGATTGTCTTGCTTAAATCTTCTGGTTGAATGTCCTTTTCATTTATTTCAACTTTTACTTTGCTGGCATTAAACAAAACTTTTACTTTTTCAACACCAGTTTGTTGACTAAGTCCTTGTTCGATTTTTTGCATACAAGATGGACAAGTCAATGTTCCTAATTGGATAATTACTTTTTTCATGATAAATCCTCCCTTTCACTACATCTCTAGTTTAATTCCTCTGTTTCTTTAAATAATTGATTTCTATCAAGTTTTTTCTTTTTTTGCCGATAAGATAATAAACGCATACTATTAAAAACGACTAGTAGAATACTTAATTCATGAAATAACATACCACTCGCCATATAGACATAGCCGAAAATCAATCCAATTAGTAAGAATAAAACTGTTCCTAACGCAATCCCAATATTTTCTTTCATATTCAAAACTGATTTTTTGGTTAAATCAAACGCATAAAGCAATTTTTTAAAATCAGACTGCATCAACACAATATCGGAAGTTTCCACCGCAACATCTGTCCCGTTCCCCATTGCAATTCCAATATCTGCAATCGCTAAAGAAGGGCTGTCATTGATTCCATCACCAACAAAAGCAACTACTTGACCCTCTTTTTGTATTTTTTTGATATAGTTTGCTTTTTCTTCTGGTAATAGGTTTCCATGTATTTCCGACAGACCGATTTCTTTTCCTATGCTTTCAGCAGTCAGTTGATTATCACCAGATAACATCACGAGCCGTTTGATCCCTTTTTCTTGCAGTTTCTGTAAAGTTTCTTTGACGCCCTCACGAAGTTGATCCTTGATTCCAATCAATAAGACGACCTCATTTTTTGTTGCCACAAATACTAAAGAATTACCTTCTTGTTGTAGTCGTTGCTCGTCTGCTTCAACCTCTGACAGAGAGATAGCTTGATCGCTTAACAATTGGCGATTACCTATAAATAGTTTTTCTCCTGCTACTGTCGCAATAATTCCTTTTCCTTTGATTACAGTGGTATTTGTTACTTGGTACTGTTCAATATTTCCCATCTGTTTTTCCACATACTTTACAATTGCCTGTCCCAAAGGATGATCTGATTCTTGCTCGATTCTAGCGACGAATGGCAGAACATTCGTCGCTGATTGACCATAAGACTTAACACTTGAAACACTTGGTTTTCCATTAGTTAACGTTCCTGTTTTATCGAAAACCATGGTATCTACTCGGCTAAACACTTGCATTACTTCGCTACCTTTGACCAGCACACCGTTTTTTGCACCGTTCCCGATTCCAGCAACATTGGAGACAGGAACACCTATGATTAACGCTCCTGGGCATCCTAAAACTAAAATTGTGATTGCCAAACGAATATCTTTAGAAAACACCCCAATTAAAAGTGCAAGAATCAACACAAACGGTGTGTAGTATGTTGCAAATCGGTCAATAAATCGTTCAGTTGTTGATTTAGCATCTTGTGCTTCTTCAACTAGTTCAATAATTTTCCCAAAAGTTGTCTCTTCACCGACTCGCATTGCCTGTACTTTCAATGTTCCATTTTCTAAAATTGTTCCAGCAAACACTTGATCCTTGGCTTTTTTTGCTACTCGCTGCGCTTCACCGGTAACGCTTGATTCATCAATTGAGCCTTCACCTTCTATAACTACCCCATCTACTGGAACTTGGGCACCAGTTTTAACTAATAACAAATCATCTTCCTCGACCTCATCAATCGGAATCTTTTCCACCGTGTCTTCAAAAAATTTCCAAGCTGTCGTCGGGGCTAATTGAACAAGACTTTGAATAGCAGAACGTGTTTTTTCCAATGTTTTTTGTTCAAGAAAATGACCAAATAAAAACAAGAATGCAACAATCGCAGCCTCATTATACTCACCAATCGCAAACGCACCAAAAATCGCAATTGTTACTAACAGATCAATACTGATAACTTTCACTTTAATTGCTTGGTATGCTTGAAGTCCAATTGGTAAAATCCCAAAAAGAGCCGAAATCGCCATACTTAAACGATACCCTTCTTGATACGAAAAAAATTTAGCAACAAGCGCTAAAAAGATGAAACTCCCACTAATTACCATCAATTGTTTTTTATGACTTAAAATTATTTTTTGACTATTCATTCTAACTCCTCCTTTACTTTTCAATAACAGAATAATCAAAAGAGAAGCGAAAAACATTGATAGCTATCAAGAAAACAAAAAAGATTGCAATGAGCGGTCACACTCATTACAACCTTTTATCCTTAGCTTTAGTCCAATAATCTTTTTTGTCCTTCAAGTGACTGGATTGGTGTCACATCTTGGGTTACTTCTAAACAACCAAGATAGTCGTCTGCTTCGTTTCTTAACGCAAAATAGCGAATATAGATTTTTTTCCCACGCATATCAATCCAAAACTCGGCTTCAGAACGGGCACCTGAACGAAAATCATCTAAGATTTGCTGCACAATATGCATGCTCTTTGGTGGATGACAATTTACTACTTCTCGCCCAATCACTGACGTCGTTCGTGGAAAAACACGTTCTTTTCCTTCAGAGAAAAAGCGTACTCGATCGTCGTTATCCACAAAGGTTAAATCAACGGGTAGAACTTGAAACATTGCAATCATTTGTTCCAGTTTTAACGTTCCTGTTGGTAGGACAATTGGCTCAGAAACTTCTTTCATTTCGGCTTTGTCTTGTTTTTCTACAAATACTGGTACGCTATCCGTTTCGTTCAACAAGCTTTCGGCAATTCCGTCTGTGGTTGCTTTTGCTTGTTGGATTGCCAACTGACGAGCTGGTTCGCGTTCGCTTTCTTTTTCCAATGCCTCTTGGCTTGGTTTCCAAGGAAGCGGTTCTGGAATAAAGGCAAAACCAATATCAAAACTATCTGCTGCGATTTTTTCCCAATCAGATAAACTAAAGACATCCAGCGTCATCGGCGCCATGATTTCTTCTTCTTTAAAAATCATTTCCTCGATTTCGTTTTTCGTTTCTTCCCATTTGGTAGCAATGGGGTTATAAGCTGCTCGTTCGTCTCCCGCTAGCTGAATCAAAGCTTTTACCATGTCGCGAATATCATCATCCACACCCCACATCACTTTGGGTGGTGCTGAAATTCCATATTTTTCCATGTAAGAAAAAATCAATGTTTCTTTACGTGCATAATGCTTATCAATTTGTCTTAGATCCTTGAGTGCTTTAAGTAGTCGTTCTTTTTGTGTCCAATCGCCTGCTTTGATTTTTAACAATAAGTCATCAATTTCATCTGTTAACAAAGATTGTAACACTTGATTTTCTAACTTCAGCGTATGAATAGGATGCCCAGGTTGTTCATGCTCCAAATTCGATCGATGAATCTCATTAATTGATCCCTTAAATACTGCCGCATGAATGTTACATAATCGTTGGATTTCTTGTGGATTTAAGCCACTCTGAATCAATGCTTTTTCAGCTGCTGTGATTTCTGTCACATCCACTCCGTCAAACTCTTGATTGAACAATTCTTTCGCTGCTTCAAACGAACCACCTTCATGTAACAACGTTAAAATTTCTACAATGCGTTCTTGTCGTTGCTGTCTTGTTCGCTCCATCACTCTACTCCTTTCACAATAAATCCATTTTCTTCAAATAATCCGATCACTTTTTCTAAAGGAATTTTTTTCATTTTTGCACCTTTAGGAATCGTCATATAACGACCCGCTGTTTGTAACATTCCTGGTTTTGCAATTGCTTCAAAACCTAATCTATACATCAATTCCTTTACTTCGGGGTAAAGGGAAACTAGTTCAAACAAAGACTTTGATAAATCCAATTCTTTCATTGACATCCTCCTTTTTAATCATGAATGCTCGCTTATTATACGCCTCTTTACTATTATTTTCATTCAAAATTAACACACTTTTTCACAAGCCTTGCTAGAAAAGACAGGGACAGGTTTATTTTTTTAATGCAAAATACAAAGGTGCTAACTCTTTTAACGCTTTGATTGTTTCTGCTACAAGATTTTCTACTGGAGCCTCTGTTTCAAAAAACAAGCGACCAATCTGAAACGAACGATTCCCCATTGCTTCTCTCAATTTTTCTTGCCCTTTCGAATCTGCTAAATAGGTAGCCAAAGGTAAGTGATCCTCCAACTCGTGTTCCACTTGAGGCCAAATGTAATAGCGTTCTATCGCAACTTGTTTACTCCATTCTGGTAATGCAGCTAGCAACTCATTGTATTCTTCCACTCCACCACTTCGCTCTTCACTTTTATACTGTTGAAACATCAAATAAACTTGAAATTGTTTTTTATTTAATAACACAGCCAAGCATGCATTTTCTCGCTGGCGATCTTCGCTGCGGTAAGCACTCCAAAAATGACTTCGTAAATTCCAGCCATTCGTCCAACTTTCAATTTTGGGTTTTTGCATCCCATATTCTACAGGTAACGCTGTTGCAACTTCTAACTGTAACGTTTTCCACTTTTGCCACTGTTTTTTATAATCTGCTTTGATTTCTTCGATTTCTTGTGTTGAATACTGTTCTTTTAATTGCTTGAAAGTATATATTTCTCGATCAAATAATTGGAAATCAGCTTGATTCAATTCCATGTGCGCACCTCTTTCTGTTACCAGTTTTATTGTAAACAGCTCGAGTCAAAGTTGCAATTTTTACTTAGATTTTCAACACTTCCGCTGAAAAAGAGCGCTTTATTAAAAAATTTGCTATACTTTTGCTAAGAAAGGAGTGATCGAATTGATTACAACAACTACAAATAGTGTTGAAGGAACAACAATCGAGGCTTATAAAGGAATCGTGTTTGGTGAAGTAATTACTGGTATCAACGTGTTTAAAGATATCGGTGCAGGATTACGAAATGTATTTGGCGGACGCTCAAAAAGCTACGAAGATGAGCTATTACAAGCTCGAGAAGAAGCGCTAGCTGAAATGGCACGTCGCGCGGAATCCCTTGGTGCTAACGCCATCATTGGTGTAAAAATGGACTATGAGGTTCTTGGTAGTGACAACGGTATGTTAATGGTTACTTGTAGCGGAACTGCTGTAGCTACCCGATAAACAGCTTTTCTACAAGTTAGAACGAAACAAAAGCATCGCTTCTCAAAAAAAACGACTATTTTTGAGAAAGCGATGCTTTTATTCTGTTTCTAAAAATGAATGGATGTGCTATAAAAAAACATCCAGGATTATTTTAAAGTCAAGTTTTTTTTCTGACGAACATGGTATACTAACAAACGACAGTAGAGTTTATGACGGTGGCTATCCAATTAAAAGTGAGGGGGGATGCGTATGTGCGTACTTCCAAAATCCAGAGAGAGGAGAAGCCTTTTTGCCTGTTGAATCAGCTTTGGAGCTAATGATCGGTTTCGGTTCGTTAATCGCAACGATCATTTTTGGCATCCTAGCAGTAGTCAACCAAGACAAAAAAAAATAACCGTCTACTGCTTCTAACCAGGACGATTATTTTTTCGTTAAATTAATCTGGTCACCGTCTTAAACGGTGCTGTTAGGGAGTTGTTGACGCAACTCCTTTTTCTATACTTATTTTAGCATATTTTCGTTTAAAACACTAGAAACAATTTTTTCCTACTTAGCCTAACTAAAGCTATTCAGGCTCTTTTTTTCATTAAAATAGCTGTGAAACTAACCAATCCTAATCCTAAAACAGCTAACCCAATTGATTGTTCGTCATTCGTTTTAGGTAACTCTTTTACCGTAGAGCTAGCTGCTAAAGGTTCCACACTTTGTTTCGTGTCTGCCGCATAAACTTCTTGGTTTTCTACGTTAGAACCAGCTGAGTGTAAAATAGACTTGATTCGACCGATACTTGACTCAAGATCTGTTTTCTTTGCCTTTGCGTCTTCAATCGCCGCTTGTGCATCTTGAATTTTCGCATCAATTTCAGCACTCGCTGTTTCAATATCTGATTGTGTATTGGTTAAAGTAGTAGATGCGTCTGTCCCCAATGAATGGATTTGTTCTTGAATCTCTTTGGCTTTTTGAATTTTTCCGTCAATATCTTTTTGTGTCGCATCAGCAATTTCTTGTGCATGCGCTAAATTTTGTTCCAATTGTTCATGATTTTTTTGTGCGTTCTCTTTTAGTTCAGTCAAATCTTGATGAATTGTTTCTTGATTTTCTTTCAATTGATTCTTAGCATCTTCTAAAGACTGTTCGATTTCTTTTCGTCGTTCTTCCAACTTTTGAAACCAATCAGGGTCGAATCGCTGTGTTGAAGATTCTGTATTTTCGATTTCATCAGAAGTGATCATTGATTCTGTTGACTCATTTGGTTGTGTTGCTGATTGTGACTCACTCGTTGTCACCGTGTCCTCGATACTTGTCGAGCTAGTTGCTTGTGTTATTCCCGTTGTTTCTGCTAAGACTGGTTGTGCTAAAAAAAACAATCCCGAAGCAGTAACGGTCACTGCTAGACTTGTAACAAATTTTTTCATGCCTGGATCCCGTCCTTATTCTTCAATATTCGTTTTAGTATAAAACAAATCAAGAAAAAGAAACATAAACATTCGTAGGAATCTGTCTAATAAAACCAAGTTACTAGCAATCCACTCTTACACTATTATCAAATTGAGTAGCTATCAGCTAACTGTTTATTTAAATCACTAATTAAAATCATTTACTGAGATCATTTACTGAGATCACATGCCAAAGAAAAGCAGTCACTAAATTCTATCATTCAGTTCCATCTAAACCAGACGATCTGGCCAAGCTGAAGTTCCCCCCATTACATTGATAACATCAAATCCTTGTGAAGCTAACCAATGACAAGCAGTTGCTGAACGTCCGCCTGATTGGCAGATGACATAATACGTCTTCTCTTTTTTCAACTGTGAGCTGGCAGCTTCTAGCTCACTTAACGGAAATGATTCCGCATTTGGCACATGCCCCATTTGATACTCAACTGATTCACGGACATCAATAACAGGTATACTTTTCTTTTTTATTTCTTGATAAAATTCTGCTGGACCAATACTTCTATACATAACTAATCTCCTCTGGTAACACCATTTTATACAGCGCAAACGCACCGTCTAAATTTTTCACTTTAAAGCCTGCTTGTTTCAAAATACGCTCCGCAAGATAACTACGCAATCCACTATGACAACTCACAATATATTCTTTGCCTTGATCCAACTCACCTAAACGCTCTCTCAAATCATTTAGTGGAATAGTGATTGCTTCTTTAAATTTCCCGTGAGCTAGCTCATTTTCATCGCGCACATCTAAAAGAATTTTCCCGTTTTCTAGCTCTGTTGCAAGTTCGTGCCACTGAATCGTTTCACTCACTCCTTCCGCGATATTCATCGCCGCATATCCTAATAAATTCACTGGATCTTTTGCCGAACCAAACGGTGGCGCGTACGTAAATTCTAATTCAGGTAGATCAAAAATCGTCAGTTGTCCTTTGATTGCTGTTGCCAAAATATCTAGACGCTTATCAACTCCTGCAACACCCACACCTTGCGCACCATAAATTTCACCAGTCATTGGATTAAAAATTAATTTTAACAACAACTCAGTTGCACCAGGATAATAAGAAGCATGACTTTTTCCAAGCACATGTGTCACTTGCACTGGCAATCCAGCTGCTTTCGCACTTTTTTCGCTCAAGCCAGTTGAACCTGCAGCTAAATCAAACGTTCGAACAATCGCTGTTCCAATACTTCCTTGATTCGTTCTCGGCAACCCAGCAATAACATCAGCAACTTGACGCCCTTGACGATTGGCTGGAGAAGCTAACGAAATCAGTGCATCTTCACCAGTAATTTGCTGTTTGACTACGATTGCATCACCCACAGCATAAATCGCAGGGTTGCTTGTTTGATAGTTTTCATTCACAACGATTCCGCCACGTAAGCCCAGTTTTAATCCAGCATTTTCAGCCAACGTACTTTCTGGTTGAACACCCACTGATAAAATCGTCAAATCAGAAGCTAACGTTTCACCATTTGCTAAACGAAGTTTCTTCCCTTTTTCTTCAAACCCTACAACTGATTGACTTGTTAAAACTGCTACACCTTGTTTAATTAATTCTTGTTGGACATAGACTGCCATCTCTTCGTCAAGCGTTGGTAAGACGTGTGGCGCCTGCTCTACAATCGTGACTTGCAGTCCACTCTTTTGTAAATTTTCTGCCATCTCTAAACCGATAAAACCAGCACCAACAACAACCGCTTTTTGAGGTTTCGCTTCCAATGCACGCATTACTCGGTCAATATCAGGTACATTTCTGATTGAAAAAACATTTTCAGCTGTTGAAATTCCCGAAATATTAGGAACAAATGGTTTTGCCCCTGGAGATAGAATCAGTGCATCATATTCAACCGTTTCTTTCTGTCCATTTGCTACCACTTCTACCTGCTTCTCTTCTGGAGAAATGTTCACTACTTCATGATTTGGTCGGACATCTAAGCGAAAACGAGCAGCCAATGCTTCTGGTGTTTGAACCAATAACTTTTCTCGCTCATCAATTTCTCCTGAAACAAAGTAAGGTAATCCACAGTTTGCAAACGAAACAAATGGTCCCTTTTCAAATACGATAATCTCTGCATCTTCCATCAAACGTCTTAATCTCGTAGCAGCAGACATCCCGCCAGCTACACCACCGATAATAACAATCTTCATTTTACTTTCCTCTCACTTTCGTTCCACGCCATTGATTCATACCACCACGAACATTCACAGCAGAATAGCCCGCTTTTCTTAACTTCTTAACAGCTTGTTTACTCCGCATACCAGATTGACAAATCACATAAACCGTTTCTTCTTGATTTCCGCGATAATTATTGATTTGCGCTAAAGGAAGATTTTTGGCTTGTCGAATATGCCCCCCTCGGTATTCAGAACTTGTCCGAACATCAACAATTTTAGGATTAGTTGGTAATTTTTCAGCCAATTCTTGCGTAGTGATTGTCGGAATAACTTTAAAAAATGAAAACATTCCTTTCCCTCTTTTCTTTTTTAAAAATATACCTCATGGGGTATATTTAACAGAAGTATTTCAAAACTGTCAAGAAAAACAATTTTGTTAACTTTGAAAAAAAGATTTTTATTTGTAAAAAATACCTACCTGAGGTATATTTCATTTATTATCATCAAAGGAGGACGTCACATTGGAAAACGAAACCAAAGAAACCAAAAAAATCATGAATCGTCTCAAACGAACCGAAGGACAAATCCGCGGCATTCAAAAAATGATTGAAAATGAACAAGAGTGCATTGACGTCATCACTCAGCTAACCGCCGTCCGTTCAAGTATTGATCGGGTGATGGGAATGATTGTTGCCGACAATCTTAAAAATTGTTTTGAAAACCCTGAAACCAATCCTGAAGAACAGTCAAAAAAACTAGAACAAGCAATCAATATGATTATTAAAAAATAAAGATTGTTGGTTCCTCTCCACAAAAAAAGGCTATGACAATATTTTGTCACAGCCTTTTCTTCCGAATAAATAGTGTTCCCAAAGCAGTTTCTTCGACAATAAGTCCTCTCTTCTTAAAAATATGGAAAGCTATTTTTAGAAAAGCATCCTTATTGCTTGAAGCTTGACGCTTTGCGCCACAACCTTCTCATAAAACATTCAGTTAAGTTTAGTCGAACGTAACATTTTTCGATACTCTAAGGCATATAGAACAAACGACAACATCAAGCATATAGCAATTACACCGAAGATTACACTTACCCACGTTTCCGCCAATTGAGGACATACTAATAAGATTACCATCCCTAAATAAATCACTGCTGTCGCCAATTTGCCATACCATTTGGCTCCACTTAATTTTACCCCATGTTTCAGTCCAATTATTCCTGCAATCATCATAAAGCCTTCTTTGATCACAAATAACCCCAGCAATAACCAGATCCATGGTCGATACCATGCCATTGATAAAATCAATACAAATTGAGTAAGTTTATCAGACAAAGGATCTAATAATTTCCCTAATTCAGTAATTTGGTTGAAACGGCGCGCGATATAACCATCCAAAAAATCAGTTAATCCTGAGACAGCAATCACTAACCCTGCCAAATAAAAGGAACGTTGCCAAACAAAATAAAGATATACCGGCAACAAAACGATTCGAAAAAGCGAAAGCCCATTGGGAATTGTTTTGATTTCTTCTCGCCAATTTTGCGTAATTTTCATCTGTTAACAACTCCTTTATCAAAACTTGTTCCATTTTATTTTAACTTAAGCTCTACTAAAACACTACCGTAGTGGATTACGCTTCTTAGTGATAGTAACTATCTGTTTCTTTTTTCTTTTGATGCTGTCGCGTACGCATTTCTTTCAGCAACTCTTTATGCGCCTTTTTTGATCCTCTTTCTAAATCACGTTGTTTTTTTCTCGTTTTAAAATCAATAAACAAACTATCTAAATCGTAACCTTCAGGATATAGTTCACTTGCACTTCGTCTGAACTGCACACGTTGACGAAGAACTGCTATCTTTTCGTTGTTGAAATAAATCATTACTTTTTCTGAACCGTCATCTTCAAATACTAGTCCCTCTTTTTGATGTTCTGTTAGCCATACACGATCCCCTTTTTCAAAATGCCGTTTAGCTAATTCGTTCTTTTTATTCTCAAAGATTTGACCCAAATCAGCAAAGTCTTTTTTCTTTGTTTGATACGTTTTTTGTTGGATATACGTTTGTGCTTGATCGATCAGTTTGGAAGACATCTTCATTTTTTTCGCAATCCACAACGCTTGGCTATCCCCTGTTTCACCTACTTGTAATAAGTATTTCGGTTGTAAAGCATCTCTATCAAATGCCATCGCTGCAGGAATAAAATCTTCATGCTCCTTAGCAAACTTTTTGATTTCACCATAATGGGTCGTCGCAACTAACAAGGCACCTTGCTCATACATTGTTTCCATAATCGCAACAGCTAGTGCCGCACCCTCATTTGGTTCTGTTCCACTGCCAATTTCATCAAGTAAAACTAACGTATTTCTGTTCACCCTTTTTAGAATTTCTGCAATGTTTTGCATATGACCTGAGAAAGTACTCAACGCATTTTCTAAATTTTGTTGATCGCCAATGTCTACGAATAATTCATCGAAAATAGCAAGTTCGGTTCCTTCTTGTGCTGGAACTTGCAAACCAAACATCGCCATCAATGTAAATAATCCTACTGTTTTTAATACAACTGTTTTCCCACCAGCATTCGCGCCTGTAATCACCAATCCACGATAATCAATTCCTAACTCAAAGTCTAATGGTACTGCATTTTCAGCTAAGAAAGGATGTTTTCCTTGCTTGATTGAAATTCGTTCTGACTTATTGACGCGTGGCGTGATTCCTTGTAATTCACGGCTATACTTCGCGCGGGCAAAAATGATATCTAACGCTGTAATTGTTTCAATAATCAAACTGATTGCTTGCTCTTCTTCTGCTAGTAACCCGGTTAGTTCAGCTAACACTTGGTATTCTTCCGCAATTTCTTCTGCTTTCAGCAACTGGTACTGCTCGTTTGACTTAGCGATAACCGTGGGTTCGATAAAAACAGTCGTTCCTTTATTTGATTGTTCAATAATCGTTCCTGAAAATTTATTTTTATAACTTGCCTTGATTGGAATCGTGTAATGCTCACCCTTTTGAACAATCATTGCCTCTTGAATCATTTCTTTATGATTCGGATGCCGTAAAATTTTTAGTAAGCGTTCTTGAATTTCTTTTTCTAAATTCTGTAATTGTTTTCGTACTTTTCTTAAATTTCGTGAAGCGTCATCGCTTACTTGTTGATTAGTTATTTTTTGATAAATCATTTCTTCAACTGGCAATAAATCTGGCAAATGATTACTATACACATGTAAAGTGGGTGTTTGATATTGATTTTTCTCAAAAAACTTCGTAATCATTCGACTACTTCTCAAAAAATCAGCATATTCAACCAAGTCTGCGGGTGCTAAAATCAAGCCTTTTTTTACTTGATCTGTTAAATAACCAATTCGACTAAGTCCCATAAATGGTACATGTTGGTTACTTTCCAAAATCATTCGTGCTTCTTTTGTCTCGATTTGCCAAACCTGAACAGTTTGCAAATTTGTTTGAACAGTTGTTTGTTCAATTCGCTCCTTGGTGTATTGCCCAATCGCACGTTTTTTTACTTCTTCTTTGATTTCATTAAATTGTAGTTTTTCAATCATTTGATTATTCATATTCTCTCCTTTTCTGCGAAGAGATACCCGTCTCAAAATAAATAAACACCTAGAAACATTTCATTGCACAAAATAAACACTTACTTCAAACCCTTTTCAAAACTCATTGGAGCAACGCAACCCACATTCGCTTATGACGTCTTTTTTCGTACAAAAAAAGGACGCAACACAGCTTAGAAGTTGTGTCCCATCCTTAAAAGGTCAAAAAGTATGTTCTTCTGACAGGTATCACTCATAAGCACACCAAATAAACCACTAGTGGTTCATTGGTTATTCAACTTACTAATTAGATACCTGCTACACTCACAAAAATTCCCCATTCATCTAGGTTTATTTATTTTCTACTTAAATATAGCAAGCGAATTTTAGTTTGTCAATTTTATGCATCAATCTGTGGATTTCTGCCAGTGATTCTGATTTGAATTCCATTTGGATCAAAAAGAATCAATTGTCCTTCTTCATTTTTTTCATAGTCGATTGTTTTTGTTTTCCAATGTTTCTCTAGACGAGTCAATTCAGCTAGTGGTACTTCAAACGTATAGTAATTTAAGCCAAGATCATTGGGCTCCATCGCTGGGATATGTGTACCTAACCAAATGTTGCTACCAATATGATGATGATAAGAACCTGCCGCAAAAAATTTTGCTTGATTACCAAAATCATTTTTCAAACTCAACCCGAGCACTTCTGTAAAAAATGTTTGTGTTTGGTCTAAATCACTAACTTTTAAATGAACATGACCTACAATCGCCCCCTTAGGAAAGCCTTGCCAGTGCCGACTAGCTGCTTCCAGTACACCATCGCCATCCAACTCTTCCGTTACTCCGACGATTTCACCGTCTTCTTTAATCGTCCATTCACTCATCGGTTTATCTCGATAAACTTCGATGCCATTTCCTTCGGGATCAGTTAGATACAATGCTTCGCTATACCCATGGTCACTAGCACCCGCAATCGGCGCTTCGATTTGTAAATAGTGAAGTAAAGCATCACCCAACGCTTCTCGTGTAGGTAATAAAAACGCGACATGATATAACCCAGTTTTTCGAGTAACGGGTAATGGATTTTCGATTTTGGTTAAAATCAATAGCGCTTGATCTTTCACGCCCAAAACACTTTGATTTTCTGTTGATTCAAGTAACGTTAATCCGATGACACGTTCATAGAAATCAGTCATTTTTACTAAGTTTGAAACATTTAATGCAACTACTCCGATGTGTGCCGTAGCTGTTAATTGAAAATCTGGTATTAAAATTGCCATCGCACTTTCCTCTTTTTCTATTTATTTGATTACATCCAGTATACAGCTTACTTTTTGTAAGTTAAAATAAAATGCTTGTCCGCAAAAAAAGTGTGAGGCAAATTTTCACCTCACACTGATAAAGATTCACGATTTAATTTGTCTAATAATCAAACCATCAATGAAAAGACACCGACAGCTACGATGGCACCAACAACTGGTCCAAGAACTGGTACCCAAGAATACGCCCAGTCCGAAGTTCCTTTATTACCAATTGGTAACACGGCGTGAGCAATACGCGGACCCAAGTCACGAGCTGGATTGATTGCATATCCCGTAGGTCCACCAAGTGATAGACCGATTGCTAAAATCAAGCCTCCAACAGCAAATACGTTCGTTCCAGCAGCAAATGTATTTTCACCAAATGCTAGTAGACCTAAAACTAAAACAAAGGTCCCAATCAACTCTGTAATAAAGTTTGCAGGATAATTTCTAATTGCTGGTCCAGTGGCAAACGTTCCTAAAATAGCACCTTGATCTTTCGTTGCTTCCCAATGTGGTAAGTAAGATAGCCATACTAATACTGCACCAAGAAATGCACCTAACATTTGAGCAATAATGAATGGAAAAACAAGATTCCAACCGATTGCACCTGTCATCGCCATTGCAATACTAACTGCAGGGTTTAAGTGGGCTGGTCCCATAAACCCAGAAATATAAACAGCCATCGTTACTGCCATCCCCCAGCCTAAAGCAATGACAATCCAACCAGACGCTTGTGCTTTACTCTTGTTCAAGTTAACAGCTGCACAGACACCATCACCAAGTAATACTAAAATCAACGTACCAATAAACTCTCCCATGATTTGGGTCATTTCTGCGCTCATTTATTCTCCTCCTTTAATTCACGTAAATCTGACTCATCGACCAATTGATTGAAGCGACTTGTTTCTTGTTCTTTTTCTTCTTCAGACCAGTTGAAATAAGTAGCAATTGCGTCAATCACAGGTTGTTTTAATTCATCTAACTGATCGCGTTCAAACAACAGATGGTTTGTTCGACGGATGAAGTAATCACCTGGTGTTAAAACCATTTCATTTTCTAACCCATAACGTAACCGAGCAGATTCTGCCAAACTCAACCCAGCATATGGTGTCATTTCTTTAGCTAATTCAAAGATTCGTTTAGCATTCGTCCCATAAAAATCAGCGATATAACGTGCATCTTCTTCAGACAAGCCAGCTTCCACACCGCTTTTTGCTAATTCTTCGACTGTTTCTTCTAGTTTTGTTGGATCAAAATCGCCACCGGAAATAGCATAGGTTTTTGAATCAATTTCTTTGAAGGTCAAGTCATATTTTTCTTGTAATAGTTTGCGAATCAAGGTCAATGCCCCTTCAGACATCTTGCGGTAATCGGTAATTTTCCCACCTGACAAAGTTACTAATCCATCTGGTTCGATTTCAAGAGAACTTCCTCGAGAAATGGCAGATGGTGCTAAATCTTTTTCGCCACGACTATTTTCTAAATGATTCAAGACATCTTCGACTTCAATTCGAGAAAGTTGATTTTCTTTAAATTGAGTTACTGCATCAATCACTTGATTAAAACTTTTATCTGAGATGGAACCATTATCGCCACCATTGTAATCTGAACCAGAATTACCAATCAATAATGGACGCAATCCCGCCCAGCTTGCTTCAATATCATCTAAAGTAATCGCTGCTTCTGGATAACGATGATTGATAACATCTAAAAGATAGTCAACATCTTCTTGTGTTACTTTTGGATCAGTATATTCTCCTTGATAATCCGTATCTGTTGTTCCAAAATACGTTTTGTTTTCACGAGGAATAGCGAAGACCATTCGGCCATCTTGCTTGCCAGTATCAAAATAAGTTGGTTGTGGTACTGGTAATTTCTTGCTATCAACAACTAGATGAATCCCTTTTGTCGGACGCATTTTTGGTACAACTGCCCGAGAGAAATTCATATTACGAACTTTATCGACCCAAGGCCCACTTGTATTGATTACAACTTTTGCTTTGATTTCAACTACTTCGTCGCTCAATAAATCTCTTGCTTTAACGCCAACGATTTGATTTCCTTCATACAAAAAGCCAACCGCTTTCATTTTACTTACCAAGTAAGCACCATCTTCAGCTGCTTTTTTGATGTTGTCAATGACTAATCGTGCATCATTGTTACGAAAATCAAGGTACACGCCCGCACCTAACAACCCCTCTTTTTTCAAAAATGGTTCACGTTTTAAAACTTCATCTGGCGTCAATGTATAATTTTCATACTTTGTCCCAATCACATTAGCCAAACGATCGTATAAATCCATAGCAATTTTGACAGAAAACATATTGAAAGTCGTTGCACCTTCATCTTCATAAATAGGTAGTAGCATTGGATCTGGCTTAGGAATGTGTGGTGCAACCTGTTGGACCACAGCACGTTCAGTAACTGTGTCTGCTACAACTTCGACATCAAAATTTTTCAAATAACGAATTCCACCATGAACTAGTTTAGTTGAACGTGAAGAAGTTCCTTCAGCAAAATCTTGCATTTCGATTAAACCAGTCTTCATGCCAGCCGCAGCAGCTTGCACTGCTACCCCAGCACCAGTAATCCCACCACCAATGATGAGTAAATCCAACTCTTCTTTTTGCATTGCTTGAATACTTGCTTGTCGTGTTTTCTTTGAGAACATGGTTTTTCCTCCCTTATTCAAATACGCGTGTTGCTTCTACAGCTTTTTTCCAGCCACTGTAAAGTTTCTCACGTCTTGGTTCTTCCATTTGAACCTCAAACATTTTTCCAGCTTCGTAAAATTCACGAATTTCATCCATATCTTTCCAATAACCTACTGCTAAACCTGCCAAGAAAGCTGCTCCTAAAGCAGTGGTTTCCAAGTTTTCAGCTCGTTGGATTGGTGTGTTCAAAATATCTGTTTGAAATTGCATCAAATACTCATTGTTGGCAGCTCCACCATCTACTTTTAATACTGGAATTTGAATGCCCGTATCTGCCTGCATTGTTTCAATGATGTCACGCACTTGGTAAGCAATTCCTTGTAATGTTGCTTTAATGATATCTTCTTTCGTCGTCCCACGAGTAATCCCAAACATTGCTCCACGTGCGGCTTGATCCCAATAAGGGGCACCTAGACCTACAAATGCTGGAACAACATAGACTTCATCATCACTTGTTGAACGTCTTGCCGCTTCCTCTGAGTCACTTGCTTTTTGCATCATCTGTAACCCATCGCGTAGCCATTGGATAGAAGAGCCTGCCACAAAAATACTTCCTTCTAACGCATAGTACACTTTGCCATTGATCCCATAACCAATCGTGGTTAATAAATTATTTTTTGATAATTGCGGCGTTTCTCCAGTGTTCATGACAATAAATGAACCTGTACCATACGTATTTTTTACCATCCCAGGTTCAAATGCCATCTGACCAAATAATGCTGCTTGTTGGTCGCCAGCCATTCCTGAAATTGGTGCTTCACTACCATAAAAATGATAGCCTTGTGTATGACCATACACTTCTGAATTTGACGTTGCTTTTGGTAGCATTGCACGAGGAATGTTCAACAAATCAAGAATCTCTTGATCCCATTCTAAGTTATGAATATTAAACAACATCGTTCTGCTGGCGTTTGAATAGTCTGTTACGTGTGCTTGTCCATCCGTCAACTTCCAAACCAACCATGAATCAATTGTTCCAAAAAGTAATTCGCCTTTTTCTGCACGCTCTTGCGCACCCTCCACATGGTCTAAAATCCAACGAATTTTAGTAGCCGAGAAGTAAGCATCAATCACTAATCCTGTTTTTTCATGGAAGAATTTTTGATAACCTTCTTCTTTCAATTGATTCGCAATATCTGCTGATTGACGAGATTGCCAAACAATTGCGTGATAAATTGGTCGTCCTGTATCTTTTTCCCAAATAACTGTCGTTTCACGTTGATTCGTAATACCAATCCCAGCGATTTGATTGGGTTTGATTCCTGATTCAATAAATGCTCCTGCAATCACTGATTGAACTGAGTTCCAAATTTCATTTGCATCGTGCTCTACCCAACCATCTTGAGGAAAATGTTGAGTGAACTCTTTTTGCGAACTGCCGATGTGTCTTCCCTTTTTGTCAAAGATGATCGCTCGTGAGCTCGTTGTTCCTTGATCAATGGCCATAATGTAAGTTGATTCTGTCATTGTTATCCCTCCATTTTTTTGCAAACGCTTTCTTTAACTGAACTAATCATACAATGTATTTAAAAAAAGAAACTGCCAAAAATTGATTTTTTTGAATTATTTTTGACAGTTTTCTTTCAACCCCTTGATACATCTGGTTTTCAAAGATATTAATTTTTTTCTTTTTTGTAGCGTTCAATTTGTTTTTTCAATCGCACAATGTCATAACTAGAAGCAAATTCAGAAAGATAATACCGATTCTCTTCCTTATTGATTTGATTAAACGTTATGATAAGATCGTATTTTTTCCCTTCTTGATACGATTCTACCTGAACACCGCTGATTCCCTTAAGCTCGCTCAATAAAAATTGTTGGAAAGCAATGCGGTAAATCGGTAACGTTGTCAAATCAATCCCGATAACTACCAATTTAGCAATATAAAAATCAATCATCATCAGAACGCTGGCATATAAAATCATTAAGTTATCCAACGTTTGAGCATCAAACTTTTTCGCAGGTAACTGCTTGATTGCTGTTTCTTTTAGTTGTTCCAATAACTTGCTCAAAGAATGACCAAGCATTTTTTTCTGCTGTTCGAGCAAATGTTTACGATCATAAATCGTTAATTTACCATAAAAGAAATATAATTCATTGTTGATTTGCGAGAGTTGATACCCCACAGCCTTTTCTTCACTGATTTTTAATCTCCTTGGACGGTAATGCCATAACATTGTTTCTCGAATGTATGTATCCAAAACCGCAGTTGGTAATTTTTTGCTTCGGGTTAACTCATATTGGTAAAAAGTCTCCTCTTCTAAAATAGAAAAAGAAACAAAAAAACTATAAAACATCAGTGTTTCATATGCACTTAAATCCGCTGCTAATCGACTCAAATATAAAATCAAGATCGAGTCAACTGCTTGATATAGCCGGTCCTCTTGATACAGCTTTTTCTTTTCCCGCAAAGTTGAAAAAGTAGTTTTTTCGCTCACCAATCGCTTCTTCGTAATTCCAACCCAACAAGCTAGTTGGGCAGTCGAAAATGCGGAAAAACTAGTTTCTAACACATTTTCCAACCCTAAAATAATGGTCTTTTTATCTGGTGTATTTTGAAGATAAAGTGGACGTTGTTCTTCAGGAATAAATTGGAATAATTCGTAATAAAAATACCGTACTTGGAGTTCTTCTCCGTAAAGTTGACCATTCTTTATCTGGATTCCAAACTCTTTCAATAATAGATTTAATTCTTTGATTTTACGAAAAACAGACGACTCACTGATAGAAAAAGCCGTTGCTAATTGAACGATTGAAGCTTGCTGATGTTCCAATAAATATGTCAGTAATTTATATTTCAAGCTATCTTGTAAAAGATGTAACACAATTTGTTCCAAACTTACTGTTTCATCCAAAGACAAGATTACTTGATAATCGGTTCGAACAACTTCTACTTTTTTTTGCATACTTAAACCAATCAGTTCAATTTCTTCCAAGTAGGAATCAAAGGATGACTTGGACAAATCCACCTCATGACGTAACTCATTCAAGGATGCCTGTCCACCTCGCAAGACCAACTGACGTAAAATTGTTACTTGTAGTTGCTCCTTCTTTTCTAGTAATTCTTCAATCCTCATAGGAAGACCCACTCATCTCTGTCAAAATCGTTTCTGGAGTCCGGTATTCTGGTTGGAAAAATAACTCATGCGCTTCCAGTTGTTGTAGCGTCCACTGCTGCTCAATCGCAATCGTCAATAAATCCAATAATCGGAAAACCGATGATTTACTTTGAAGTTGTGCACCAATCAACTGATCCGTCTCTTGATCAACTAATAACTGAAGAGAAATCTTTTCATTATTCGTCAGCGAAACACGATGTTCTTGATTGATTTTCCGAACTTTTCTTGCATAAAAAAATCGTTCACTTTCCGTTAAGCCTACACTGCCAACAAAGTGACCAAACCATTTATTACCAACGGGTCGGTAGGTGCCCACATCTTTCGTCGGTTTGCCGCTGATTGTTTGACTAACTACTTGTGCTGTTCGAATGGCATTGTTCACTAGCGAAACATACATTTTTTCTTGTGTTGGTCGAAAGGTTACTTGGATGGCATCGCCAATAGCATACACATCTTTTCGTGAAGTTCGTAAATAGTCGTCTACCCAAATCGTTCCATCATCATTCAGCTTGATAGTCTCTGCCCACAAACGGTTATCTGGGCGCGTATGATTCGCTAATAAAACTACATCATAACGAGCTTTGCGTTTTTCAGATTCTAAAATAGCACCATTTTTATCGGCTAAAACTTGGACTTGTTCATTCAAGAAAAGCTGTATGCCGCTTTTTGTCATCTCATTCAGGATTGGCTCTGTCATTTGTTCATCAAGATAACGAAACAAAATCTGGTTGCGGCTTTCATAAAGATCAACTTTCTTCCCTAGAGTTGTTAAGTCTTCTGCTAATTCCACACCCACTTGGCCGCCCCCAACCACCGCTACTTTATCCGCTTGTGCGAGCACTGTTTCCAGCTCAGTAAAATTGGTTCCACTCTTAACTGAATAAATATGCTGTGCCTCAGCCTCGTCCAATCGTTTAAAGCTTTGTGCTGAACCCGTCGCAATAATCAATTGGTCAAAAGGCACCTTTTCGCCGTTGTCTAATAACACTTCGTTTTCAACTAATCCAATCGCTGACTTTTGTGTCAATACATTGATTCGACTAGTTTCTTCAAGTCTTTCTTTTGTTATCCAGTGACTTTGTTTTTTATCAACGATTTGTTTCGTCAAAAGCAGATGAAAGCTACTTGGGATAAAACCGATTTCATTTTGTTTTTCGATCAAATAGATTTCTGCTTGTGGACACGCTTCGTTAAGTAATTGAGCTGCGCGGATTCCTGCGAATGAACCACCAATGATTACAATCTTCATCTATGTTCTCCTTTTCTGATCTTCCTATTTGCAGAATAGCATTTCAACCAAAATGTTTCAAAAATATCACTCTTCTTAACGATTTTTTCTTAAAAACAACAAAAAAACTCAGAAAAAAAGAATCCTTCTCTCCCTCAGGTGAGTTCGTCTCTTTTACTAAGTTTTCTTGTGTGTGTTTGAATTGTAAATGAATTGGAGCGAATTTATGTAAAGTTTCTGATCAAGAATTATTACTTAAGCAAAAACTTCCAATGATTTGAACCACGCCGGTTGCATTTGTTAGCTACTCTTTCTTTTCACGAAAAAATTGATTCAAGCATCTTAATTTTCGTTATTTAAAGTTACAAAACAATTGTATACCTTTGTTGAAAAAATCATGTGTGCATATCATATGATGCTTTGGATTATTTGTCAAAAATCTATACCTATTTTTTCGTAATAACTTGTCAATAAAGTCAGACAGCTCACGAAAATTATTGGAACTGCCTGACTTTTATCGTTTATTTCTTGTCAAACCTTTAACACAAACGCTTCATAAGGACGCATCGTCACTTCCCCAACAGGTACCTCAGTCAATTCATAGTTGGTTAAAATAATTTCTTTACTTTTTGGAACTGAAAGTGTCTGACTTTGTTCAGATAAATTGCATGCAATCAGCCATTTTTCATCACCTAAACTACGTAAATAAGCAAAAATCTCTGTGGATGTTTGCACTAATTCATACTCCCCCCACACAATAACGTCATGTTCTTTTCGTAAAGCAATCAATTGCTGATAGGTATAAAAAATCGAACTCGAATCTGTTAATGCTTGTTCCACATTGATCGTTTGATAGTTTGGATTCACATGTAACCATGGTGTTCCTGTAGTGAATCCACCGTTTGGACTGTCGTCCCACTGCATGGGGGTACGTGCGTTATCTCGTCCTTTTGTATTGATTGACCGAATAATTTCTTCTTTGGTATAGCCTTTTTCAATTCGTTCATGATACATATTGATGGTTTCAATGTCTTCTGCTTCTGAAATGTCAGAAATCGGATAATTCGTCATTCCAATTTCTTCTCCTTGATAAATATACGGCGTCCCTTTCATCATGTGCAAAAGAATCGCAAACATTTTGGCACTCTCTACTCGATACTGTTGGTCGTTTCCCCATCTTGAAACGATTCGCGGCAAATCATGGTTATTCCAAAATAAACTATTCCACCCTTCGTTTCCTAAAGAAGTTTGCCATTTTGACAATACTTCCTTCAACTTGGTTAAATCTAATGGTGCTAAATCCCATTTTTCTTTTCCTGCTTGTTGGTCTAAGCCAACATGTTCAAATTGGAAAACCATAGATAGTTCATTTCGCTTTGGATCAGAATATCGCTTCGCAATTTCTGGCGTGGCACCCCATGTTTCGCCAACCGTTAAGAGATCTTTTCCACCAAACGTTTCAGTATTCATTTCCTGTAAATATTCATGAAGTCTTGGTCCATTTCCTGTAATTTCTTGATCTGGAAGTTTGCCTATCAAGTCAATCACGTCCATTCGGAATCCGCCGACGCCTTTTTCAATCCAAAAATTCATCATGTCATAGACTTCTTGACGAACTTTTTCATTTTCCCAGTTTAAATCCGGTTGTTTTTTACTAAATAAATGCAAGAAATATTGTCCTGATGCCTCATCAAATTCCCAAGCAGAACCACTAAAAGTAGAACGCAGCTCATTAGGCACCTGACCGGCAACAGGGTCACGCCAAATGTAGTAATCACGATAAGGATTTTCTGGACTCTTGCGTGCTTCAACAAACCAAGCATGTTCATCTGAGGTATGATTGACTACCAAATCCATAATGATTCGGATATTTTTCTTTCTTCCTTCTGCAATCAATTCTTCCATATCCGTCATCGTGCCAAATTCACTCATGATTTCTTCGTAATTACTGATGTCGTATCCATTATCGTCGTTCGGTGATTGATAAACAGGTGAAAGCCAGATAGCATCAATCCCTAAATTTTCTAAATAATCTAATCGCCGAATGATTCCTTGTAAATCGCCAATTCCATCTCCATTTGTATCTTGAAAACTACGTGGATAAATTTGATACACGACTGCGCGTTGCCACCACTGTTCACTCATATTCATTCCTCCTGCACATTTACTAAAGCAAAAAAGAAATCGCTTACGTTTTTGTTCAACTAAATTAGCTTTTTCGCTTTAAATCTTGTTGATTGAATTGTAGCGTGACTAAATCAAATAGTAAATAGACCGTTTCTTGTCGTTTTTCATTAAAAAAAACAAAAAGCCTTTCACAACAATCACTAGAAAGAATATTCGTGATGAATGTTAACGATAACAATTTTTGAATCAATTAACATCTCTTCACAACACAAAAAAATCCAGAGGACTTCTCCTCTGGATTACTTCTCTCTACCAAGATCACTTGGTGAAAAAGCTAGATGTTATTTAGTTAAATACATCATTTTATTCAGCGACTGTTACGTCACCAGTTACTGATGCACCATCTTCATCTAAAACAGCAGAATCTTTATATTCTTGTTTTTCAAATGTGATGTTTCCGTCAACTTTCGCACCGTTTAAAACAAAGCCGTTTGCTTTTACTTCGATGTTTCCTTTAACTGTTCCGTGAACGATGTTGAAGTTTTCTGATTCAACGATCAATGTTGGAACTGTTACTGTATATTCATCTGTTACTGTATGTTTATCATCTTGTGCATACAAAGCAAATTTACGGTAGATATCGTTACTTGCTTCACCTTTGTCGTGGAATTCACCAGCAACGGTTACGTCGTTATCAAATGTAACGTCTGCAGTGGTTGCAACGATCCAGTTACCGTCAGCACCTAATGCTTTTTCTAAGTCGCTTGCTTTATCACTTACTGATGCACCTGAAACTACTTCTGTTGTTGAAGCAGTGCTTGAAGAAGATGCTGCTGTTCCTTTATCTGAATCTGAGCCACAAGCTGTTAAAAACATTCCTGCTGCTGCCAAAGTTACGACTGTTGTTGCTAATTTTGTGTGTTTCATGATGTTACCTCCAATTGTTGTGAGTTAGTTTTACTCATCACAATTTTACTAATAAAACGCCTACAAATCAATAAATTGTATCTTTTCTTCTGTTTTAATTAAGAAAAAAGCCTATCTGTAAGTTATTTCACTTACAAATAGACCATGATTTATCTGCTAATTCACATTTAAAATCCACATAAAGCCAATAAAAACAAAGAATAATAAATACATGATAGGCGAAACTTCTTTTCCACGTTTGGCAGCAATCATTGTGATTGGATAGAAAATAAATCCTAACGCAATCCCATCAGAGATACTGTAAGTTAATGGCATACCAATCAAAATCAAGAAAGAAGGAATCGCAATTTCCATTTTTCCCCATTCAATTTGGCGAAGTGACTGAGCCATCAGTACACCTACAATAATCAATGCTGGTGCCGTAACTTGTGGTGTTACGATTGCTAATAAAGGTGAGAAGAACAAACCTAGCAAGAAAAATCCACCCGTTGTAATAGCAGTCAAACCAGAGCGTCCGCCCACGGCAATCCCTGCGGAAGATTCTACATAGGCGCCAACTGGCGAAGTTCCTAACAATGAGCCAGCTAACATTGCTGTTGAATCAGCTGCCAACGCTTTACCAACTCGAGGCATTTTGTTCTCTCGCATGAAGCCCGCTTGATTGGCTAAACCAACTAAAGTTCCGGCTGTATCAAAGAAAGTAACTAATAAGAAAGTTAAGACAACGACCCACATTTGTAGAGAATTAATGTCACCAATGTGTTTCAGAGCAACCAAAAATGTTGGTTTCAAACTTGGTGCAGCTGAAATGATTTGTGTTGGCATTTGGATCAAACCAGTAACTAAACCAAGTAATGTGGTTCCAATCATCCCAATAAAAATTCCACCTGGAACACGACGAACCAATAGAATAGCTGTCACTACCAAACCAAATATAGTTAACCAAGTAGATCCCACGTTCAACGGGCCTAAGCCTACCAATGTTGATTCATTTGCTACAATAATTCCACCTTCACTTAAACCTAAGAAAGCAATAAATAAACCAATTCCCCCAGAAATCGCATACTTTAAATCTGCTGGAATCGCATCAATAATCATCTCACGTAATTTAAAAATCGTAATGATTATAAAAATCAACGAAGCTACAAATACCCCTGCTAGTGCTGTTTCCCAAGGAATACCCATTCCCAAACAAACAGAATAAGCAAAGAACGCATTAATTCCTAGTGCTGGTGCAGTTGCTATCGGATAACGTGCTAAAACGCCCATTAAAATACAGCCCAGCGCACTTGCTAAGGCCGTTGCTGTAAAGACCGCTCCTTCATCCATACCAGAAGCACCCAATACAGTTGGATTAACAAATAAAATATACGCCATCGAAATAAACGTAGTAAAACCAGCTAACACCTCACGTTTGACCGTAGTATTTAGCTTTTCTAGCTCGAAGTAGGAAAGTATTTTTTCCTTCATCTGACATCCTCCTAAAAATCCGAACATTAAAAAATAAGTCCGCAAAAAAATGATTAAACACTAAAACGACGTGTTTAATCATATAATAATTAGCAACATAAGTAAACCAAAATTTAGAATAATCAGCAAAACACGAACATTTTCCAGCCTAAGCTTTCATTTAAGACGATCATACTAACATTAGTTTTTTTATTGAATAACCGTTTCAGGGTTTTCAGCTGTTAACGTACTTCTTTTTCCAGTTATGTTGAACGTTTTCTCCGTTAATTCTTTCAAAGCTTCCATTGCTTGTGCGCCACGAAATGCCTGCTCTTCATTGATTGACTCAATCACCAAGACTGCCTTTGTGGTTTCTTCCGTCAGCATCGTTCGCTGTGCTTCACGCCAATTCAAACACCGACAAATTGCGCCCTCTTCATCAAAATAAATTAGTTCTTCTGGTAAAGCCGGCGCATCATCTAGTGCACCCAAAGGCAAAAATTTTTCGCCACCAACTGCTTTTCCCAGTTGTAAATGACCTTTGATTTTTTCTAGATCTTCGCCCCCACATGGCACACCATATTCTAAAGAAATACTGTTGTAGCAGTCCACTAATGGATTGATTGGCAAAAATTTGCGGCCTTGGCTAACTCGCTTTAATAAAGCTTCAATTGATGAACGTGCGCCTTTTTTAGTTTTGAATTTCGTAAAAGCTTTACGCCACTGTGCAATCACTTCATTTTGACTAAATGGCTCCTCCGTTAGATAAACTTGTGCTTTTTTCGCCGCTTGATCCAGTAACTGAGTAAATCCCGGTTCATTGGACAGATCAACCTGATTATTCATTCCTTCAATAACTAGTAGTTCAATCGTCGCCTCCGGAAAAACTTCCCAAAATGTTGTATCAACTATCACCTTTTTCATTTCACTTTTCATCCTCTCCAAGAAGTTCTTTGACAAAGATATAATCTGTTTGTGCATCATCACCCATATAAAAAATATGTTCACTAAAATGAGTAAATCCCCATTTATCATAAAAAGCTAATGCTGTTTTATTGTGTTCCCAAACACCTAACCAAATTTTTTCTTTCTTTTTTTCCTTCGCTTTAGCAATCGCTAGTTCCATCAAACGATTTCCTAGACCCATACGTTTAAACTGTTTTCGCACATAAATGCGTTCAATTTCTAAAAAGATTGCTGGCATCTCTTCTGATTGTTGTTCATCAATATTAATTTTTAGATAAGCTGCTGGGATATCGGACACCATTAATAAATAAAATTCCGAACCAATCGTAGTTAATTCTCGACGTAACTTATCGATTTCATAAGCTTCTTCCAAATAAGTCGCCATATTTTCTGCTGTATTGAATTCTCCAAATGTGTCTACATACGTTTCAATGCTGATTGTTTGTAGTTGTTGTGCATCGTCTTCTGTTAGTTTTTTTAGCGTTATTTCTTCCATATAAAATAAGATTTCCTTTCAATAAATTCGTTTATTTCCTTTTTTTACAAAATTCCAATCATCACTTACGTTTGCACTCACTTTTTCTAATAAAGTTTTCAGTTGTTGTGCTTCCTCTTCTGTAATCCCTTGTAACGCAACTTGATTTGAATGCTCATTTTCTCGAATGATCAAAGGATAAACAGTTTTTCCTTTACTTGTTGGGTAAAGATGTCTTATTTTTCTATTTTCTTGATCTTGCTCTTTCTTGATCATCCCGTTTTTTTCCAATTTTTTAATGGCACGAGCAGTTGTTGTCCGATCTACTTTGATCATTTCTGCTAATTTTTCCTGAATAATTCCGGGATTTTCACAAATTCGAACCAGGTAAAGATACTGCCCACGTGTCAAATCAACTTCTTTGAATTCAATATTACTGATTGAGTCCAATGCTCGAGCAATCACACCAATATCTCGAAGAATCTCTACCAATTAAACCCCTCTTTTCACTTATTTATTTTCTAGTTTACTCTTATTTGTTGTAAATGCAACAATTTATTTTGATTAACTAAGAGCCAAATCAATCCGCTCATCTGCTAATTGATTTGACTCAATGGTTTGAATTACTTCACTCAAAATAAGTGTTCTCTTGTTGCTGCAAATACGCTAGTTGTTCTCTCGTTGTTCGTTTTACCGACAGTTTAGGTAAGCTATCTAATGCAAAAAAAGCCATATTTGAAGTTTCGTTATTTTCAACAAAAGAACCTTTGATAATCGAGCAACTAAAAATCAGTTTATAATATTGATAGACTTGCGGAATATCTTTTCTCAAATTCGTATCAAAAACACCTAATAAATCATTCACTTGAACAATTAATCCGGTTTCTTCTAATACTTCTTTTTGAATATTTTCTTTTGGAGACAAACCTACTTCGGCATAACCACCTGGTAACGCCCATTCTTTTGTTTTTTTGTCTTCAACCAGCAACACTTTAGCTTCTTCCTTAATGTACGCGCGAACATCAACTTTAGGTGTCGGGTATCCTTCATTTCTTTCTGTTAATTGAGATAGCTCGTCAACGGACTCCTTCCCCACCTTGCTCAGTAGCTCCAAAGAAAGCTTCTTTAACTCTTGATACCGCTCTTTGTCAAATTCATCTTTTCCATAGTACAATCCTGCTTCAGCAATCGCTAATAGCCTGCGATACATCTCTAAATCATTCATACTTCTTTTCTCCTTCCAAAAAATACAATCACTTACTCTCAGTCTAACGTAATCGTTTACGCTTAACTAAATGTTTCAATTTTCTTGACAAAACTTTAGAGAAAATTTCCAAATATTTATTTTGACACACAAGTAGAAACTCAATAAGTTTTCTGCTATTCTTAGTGGCACATCAAGAAAGGAGAAAAAGGATGAACGGACAATTAGATTATAAAACAGCCATTAAAGATACTTTGCCTACTGTTTTTGGGTATATCGGCATTGGCATTGCATTCGGTGTCGTTGGACACGCTGCTGGTCTTCATTTATTCGTTATTTTCATGCTCTCAGCTTTTGTTTACGCAGGTTCTGCACAATTCATCACTGTCAGCATGCTAACTGTTTCAAGCCCTGTATTATCAATTATTTTATCCACTTTTCTAGTCAACTCACGTATGATCTTAATGAGTACAACCTTAGCAAATTATTTGAAAGAAAATACATTAGCACAAAATATGATGCTAGGAACACTACTAACAGATGAAAGTTTTGCGTTGGGAATGAACAAATTGAATTTTAGTAAAGGAAAGCTATCATTTGAGTGGCTCAATACAGCAAATATTATTTCTTATTTAACATGGGTTGGAGCAACAATGATTGGTGCTCTGATGGGTAACTTTATTAACGATCCCAAACAACTCGGACTTGATTTTGCAATTGTTGCGATGTTTATTGGCCTGCTTTATCTTCAGGTAATCGCAGATCGGACATTACCTCTTTCTCTGCAATTTTCCGTTATTCTATTTACACTCGTATTAATCGTTCTTGGATTAATCTTTATACCAAGTAATTTATTAATTATTGTGGTAACACTTTTAGGCTGTGGATTTGGGGTGATGATGAAACATGTATTCTACTAGTTATCTTTTTTTTACTATTTTAGGTTGCGGCTTAGCGACTTGGTTATCACGAGTCTTACCTTTTCTTTTTATTAAGCGAATGAACTTTTCCCAACCCGTAGCAGAATTTTTGAGCTTCGTACCAATCGTTATCATGTCTGCCTTATGGTTCAATAGTTTATTCATTCAAAACCTGGGACATCTTCCAAGCATTGACTGGGAAAACTTACTTGCTTCCTTGCCAACAGTAATCAGTGCAATCATTTCTAAAAACTTACTAGTAATTGTCATCGTAGGGATGATCTCTTTAGCAGCTCTTCGATTTTTCATTTTATAATAAGCAAAAAAATCCTGCAATCACAGTAAAAAACACTGTATTTGTAGGATTTTTTGTATTAATTTTTATGAATTTTATGAAACTGTCCCTAATATGATTATCGTAAAAATCAGAAATACAATCACAAGAGCAAACTTTACGCTAGAAACGATCAACCTGCAACTCAAACAACAAATGAAGTTTATTTAAAAGTCTCAAGTCTCCCTACTTTGAATCTGTACTCGTTACTTCTCTGATTATATCAAGTATTTGCCAGTGACATCGTATCTTTATCTATTCTCGGTGAACATTATGTATATAGTAGAGAGGATCATCCTATCAAGCTCATGAATCATGAGTTTTTGTAGCAAAAAAACTTAAAGTAATTAACAAAATTTCACAATCTCTAGCATTCCCCTCAGATTTGTGTCAAAAATAATCTTTGTACCTATTCAAGACAGTATAGCTCTAAAGCATTATTGTATGGAATATTCAAAAGATATTTCTTCAAAATATTGCCTTTTTTTAATATCCTCTTTAGTTTCAACTATTTTTATATCAATCTTGTGTTTCCCTTTTTTCAAAAATTGACTATTTTTGTCTTCATCCAAATAAAAACCAAATTCCAGTTTAGTGGCACCAGTTGGTTGCTGGACCTCTTCGCCATCCAAATAAAGACCAGTATAATAATCGAAAGGCAAATAATCAAAGATAAAACAGATTTCATTTGAGTCTAACTTATTCAGGTTAATCATTTTTCCCAAATCTCTTTTATTTGAATCAATAATTTTGAACTGGATTGAACTGTCATTTGCCTCTTCATCACTTGTAGTGGTACTTTCAACCTTATTTTGTAGTAGATTTTCTGTACGTTTAGCGCCTACGAAAAGAAACCCTACGACAAGGATAGTTATTATTATGAGTGTAACAACAACCTTTTTCATAAATACTTCCTTTACACTTTTTTTGCCTATCTATTTGCTAAGTAGCGGTGTAAATCATTCAGTATTAGCACCTAGGAACTGGAAATCGCTTCGTCCTAGCGTGTCACTCTTTCCGACATCTTCTTTACTTGTTTGTGCTATAACCCTCACCACTGGATTTCCTTCAAAATTTTTTGCATCTTCAATCATTGTTATTTTTCCATTTGTTACATCTTTTTTTATTTGATCGTATGAATGTATACTGCTTGCTTTCAGAAACAGATGAGTTTGTCCGTCAAACAGCATAGCTCTAAAACAGTGGATTATGAACTACTTTCAAAATAGTCGTTTTGGAAGCATTCAAAACAACATAGCTCTAAAACACAGAAGACCTAAGAAATTTTTGGCTTTTGGTTTTGGAAGCATTCAAAACAACATAGCTCTAAAACCACATTCAAGAAAATGTTATCAACGACACAGTTTTGGAAGCATTCAAAACAACATAGCTCTAAAACTAACAAATACTTTCTACATTATCTAATTCTGTTTTGGAAGCATTCAAAACAACATAGCTCTAAAACAGTAATGCTTCTCCGCCTGCAATGTCTGTAGTTTTGGAAGCATTCAAAACAACATAGCTCTAAAACGTCTATGTTTTGATGAAGTGCGCTAGTGCTGTTTTGGAAGCATTCAAAACAACATAGCTCTAAAACATCTCTAATAAATAGTTTTGTATCAAAGCTGTTTTGGAAGCATTCAAAACAACATAGCTCTAAAACGAAGAACGTTCATTAGATGATTTAGACCTTGTTTTGGAAGCATTCAAAACAACATAGCTCTAAAACGTTTTTACGTGTGTGGCGATAATTGGAATAGTTTTGGAAGCATTCAAAACAACATAGCTCTAAAACAATGCTTGTCGTTCGGAAAGTTTAAATTTTGTTTTGGAAGCATTCAAAACAACATAGCTCTAAAACCTCGGCTCAAATTTTTGAGGTTCCGTAATCGCACTATTCGCCCATAGCAAGGCTTTAGCCTGAATGCTTCATTGGTTTGATTTACTTGTCAAAGAACGAAAAAATTAGTCCTATCTGTTATCTTCTTGTCAAAAAATAATCTTGGTCTAGAATTTGTTGTGCAACACCCTCAATTGGTCGAGGTTCTAAAAATAATACATCTACATTGTATAAAGAAATATGGTCAATTAATGTTTGTAATTCTGTCGTGGTTAAATAAGAACAAGCATTCACGAATACCAATAGCTTCTTTTTCACTAGATAACGATATACTTGGATTACTTCAATCATTTTTTCTAAAATGGTATCACTTTTCGTTTCAATCCGTATTCCTAAGCACTTAAATATCTCCATGAGGGTCAACTCATCTTCTTCAAGATCTAGCGCATGTTCTAACAATTCGTGTTGCATCACTTTGGCAATTTCCATCGACAAACGATCAATTTTGGTTTTGATTTCTGGCTTTTCATTCAACTGATTTTCTAAATCTGCATAAATAAATTTCAATGTTGCAGGTGAATTTACTTCATACCCCAAGATATCTGTTATCAAAATCAGTTCAGATTCTTTGAGATTTTTTTGATTTTTATCAAACAATTTTAGTTCGCTCATCTCATCATAGCGATAAAACTGTTCAACGGTACGTGCGTAAGTCTTTACATCTTCAACTACTAAAATCGTTGATAAATTTAATTTTAACGATTCATCAAGTAGCTTAAAGTTCAGATTCATCATGTGCTTCTCCTAAAAAAACGACCCTTGCATCCGAATTTCCAATGCAAGTATCCTGTTCTCCTGTCAAATAGATCATTCGTGCAAATTGTTTTTCCGTAACCGTCAAAATTGTTACCAATCCCTTTTTAGGATTATGTTGCTTCAAGCGATTGATCATAGCAGTATTGGCAGTGTTATTCAGCAAAATCTTACTATAAACAGAAAATTGGTGCATAATAAAGCCTTCACTAAGCAAGAATTTCCGAAATCTCCGATAAATTTTTCTTTCTTCTGCAGTTTCTGTCGGCATGTCGAACATCAAAATCATTCTCATATAACGATAGCTCATATCCTAAAATTAGGCGCCCCTTCTATCTCTTTATTTAGTGATTTCACTACTTTTTTCGTATAATCACTGATGATATTGGTCAAAAACATTTTTTTGTTATGATAAGGATAGTTGTTCGTAAACAAATCAAATAGTGCTCGCTTGATTACTTGAAATTCCTGATGTCGATTTTCATAAACGATGTGATCAACTAACGGTCGAAATGGTTCCATAAAATCACTTGCTAAGTTGAAATCATTGAACTGATTCGCATGCTTTAATCCAAATTGCGTCATGCAACCTGTTTGAACAACCTCTCTTGCAAACATACTCAATAATAACGTGTAGCCATAATTCAACCCGGCATTGATTGCATTGTCCGCCTCACGTGTAAACTCTTTACCAAACAAGGCATTGAAATAGATTCTTGCGGCATGGCCTTCGCGATTACTTGGATCAAAAATTTCTAACTCGCTTTGCAAGTTGAGGAGTGAAGCTGCTTTCTCTTGAAGATCAAAGCCAGTTAACAACTGACTTTGATTCAAGATTTTTTGTGAAATGATTTCGGTCCAAATTTCCGCTTTTCTGTTTTCTTCCCATTCCAACTGCCGAGCTAATTGTAAACTGCTATCATGACGTGCATAGAAAGATAACAATTTACCAATAGGCAAACGTTTATCATCGCAAAAAAGAATCAGAATATTTTCATCAATCAAACGTTTAATTAACATGGTAGTTAACGTAATGTCTGTTGTTTCCAGTAAGAGAACATCAATTTCAGACAGATGGATCAATTCTTGTCGATCATATGTCCGAAAAACTAGATGATTGTTTTTGTAAGTCAATTTAGAATGCGTATTTACTACTACTGTCCGCCAACCCATTAACTCAGACCAACCTTCTTTGAGTCTCGTATAATCCTGTAATTGATTGGTTAATAAATGTTGCATCAACTATTTCTGCCGTATTTTTATATCTTCTACGTGGAATAGTCTCACCAAAGAATTTGAAATCGGCTGGTGCGCCTTGTTTATTTAATTGAAGTAACTGAATAAATGAAGAAGCTAGTTCTCTCATATCAGCATCCTGATTCTTTTCATATAAATCACGGACTTTCTTCTGATTTTTTCCCGCATCAATATATTGTTCAGTGAACTGTAAAATTGCTTCTAGTAATTCAGCAAATTCGTGGCGATGCTCATTCAAATACTCCAAGCTTTTACCACTAGAATCGCTCACGTGTTTCGCATGATATAGCAATTCAATCAGATGCACTGGCAAGACCATTTGATTGCCTTTTTGTGATTCCTCTGCACTTGCCAATAGGCGGCGGCGACCATCAGCAAATTGATATAAAGAATATTTTGGTAGCTTCAATTGAACTTTGGGATGGATAAAGCCTTTTTCTTCTAAGAAGGCGACTTCGTCTTGTTCAAACGCTTGACGTTCTAAAATTTTGATTCCGACTAATTGTTGGACAACTTTTGCAGCTTTTCCTTTTTCATGAGTAATAATAACAGAATACGCCACCGTTGGACTGTCAACCCCGCCATAATTGACAGGTGCCCAATTGTTTTTTCTAGCAATCAATTTTTTCGAAGGTCCTTTAGGTAAGATTGATTCTTTCGTAAACGCACCTGTTTGTATTTCAACTTTCTTTACAATATTCATTTGATGATAGTTCATCACTTTTTTGATTGTCTTGATGTCTCTTTGACGATTCCAAAGGACTTCGCCCGTTTCTTCGTTAGCTACCATCTCATCACTTGTAAAAAAGTTCATAATGTTTGAATAGAACTCTTTTTTTGCAGTTGCCTTGTTAAGGGCACGAATCGAAACTTTTTGGTACTCACCATAAACAAATTCAGGCTCAAGTTTCGGATAAACTTTTAATAAAGCTTGAGCAATGACCCCATTCAAGTAAGCATCTTGTGCATGGTGATAATCATTGAGTTCACGAATTTTATATAACGAAAAGTCTTTTCGAAACTGGCTTGCTAAAGCAGATTTTAACGTAATCACACGAACTGGTTTTTCGGATGATTGTTCATTGTTATATTTTTGGTGTAAAATCTGGGCAACATTTTTTGTGATTTGGCGTGTCTCAACTAACTGACGTTGAATGAAATGTGCTTTGTCCTCTTCAGTCAAACCGCCGTTGGTTGCTTTCGTCAAATAACTAAATTTCTTTTTACTGATTAGACCAGAAGCCAAAAGTCTTTCCCAAGTAGGTCGCATTTTTTTTACTACGCTTTCAGCAGGTACCGTGTTTGATTTTCCACGATTCATGCTAGAGGTAGTCAACACGCGGTTGTCGATTGAATCATCTTTGACGAAACTTTGAGGAATAATGTGATCGATATCATAGGAAGATAAGTTGTTAATGTCTAACTCATTGCCGGTATACATATCACGCCCATTTTGCAGATAATACAAGAACAAACGATCATTTCTTAGTAAATTAGCGTCTTTGCTAATCGGTTCATCTTCCAAAATACTACTACCTAATTTTTTGATGGATTCTTCTAAATATTTCATGCGCGCTTTCGAAGCACGATTTCCCTGAGCGGTTGTTTGGTTTTCTCTCGCCATTTCTACAACAATATTTGTTGGTAATTCTCCCATGATATCAATGATTTCTTCCACGATTTTTAAGCTTTGTAAAATACCTTTTTTGATCGCGGGGCTACCTGCTAGTTCCTGTACGATTTCTTCTGTGCTCTTGTCATTATCAAAAGCTATTTTTTCGATTTCTTCTTTAAAAGATAGATTTTCATCGTTAATTAATTGCATAAAGTTACGGTTACGATTTTTCGGCAGATCATCATCATCAATTAAATAATCGAGAATCGTTTTCTGTGTTTTTTGGTCAACAATGCCATGAATCAGTTTGGCAGATAAACGTCCCCAGCCTTTGTAATGTTTACGTTCCAATTGCTTTTGTTCTTCTTCAGTCAATATGTTGGAGAACTTTTCTAATTGTTCACGGCGCATTTTACGATCTTCAAAGACAGTCAATATTTTCACGATTTGTTCAAATTGTTGTTCATGTTCTGGTTGCTCAAATAACTCTGGGCGGATCCCCAGTTTGATTAAATCATGATATGTCCCTAAACATGCATTAAAAGATTTTTCGATTCCTTCAACCTTTGGATTTTCAATGCCATACTCATTTTTCAGGAAAGCCTCTAGCATTTCTTTTTTGACTTTTCGTTGTTGTTTAAATAACTCATTGACGATTTGCCGTTTCTCTTTACTCGAAAAATTTTGTGCACGCCCGTTATCATCAATGTATCTCACCTTAGTCAATTCATTGTAAACAGTAAATGTTTCATATAACAGACTATGCTTAGGCAAGACTTTTTCCATTGGCAAATAAGAGTCGTTGTTTGTCATCCGTTCCACAAAGTCCGTTGCTGATTTTTCAATATCTACTTTTTCATTCAGATTCCAAGGTGTGATTTTCCCCATTTCTTTTCGCGTTAGCCAAGCAAACTGTCCCTTTTCTTTAGCCAACGGACCTACATAGTAAGGAATTCTAAATGTCATGAGCTGACTAATTTTTTCTTCATCCAAAAATGAATAATAGGATTTTTGATTTTTGATAATTGCTTTTAATTCTTCTAAATGAAGTTGATAAGGAATCACACCGTTATCAAAAGTTCTTTGTTTGCGTAAAAAATCCTCCTGCTCCATTTTTGCTAAGAAACCTTCCGCGCCTGTCGCTTTCGCCAACGTTTTTTTCAAATATTTGTAAAATGCTTCTTGTGTCTCGTTGCCATCGATATACCCTGCGTACCCAGCTACTTTTTTATTTTTAAATAGATCATCATATTCGTCTGGTAAGTTTTCACGAACAAATCGCTTCAATGTTTTTAGATCTTCTTTGTGATCTGTAAAACGCACAACCATACTACTTGATAATTTGGCACGTGTCGTAGCATCCGTTACTTTCAAAATATTGGCTAGCGAAATCGCATCATAGACACTTTTTGCTGCATCAAATACACTACGGAAATCCTCACCTATCTCAGCAAGTAACGTTTCCAAATTTTCTTCATACTCTTCTTTTGAAAATTGGATTTTAGCGTCTTCATTCAACGAAAATGTTTTTTTGACATTCCCTTGATTTCCAACAATCATTTTGATAAATTGAGCAAAGTCTCCTGTACTTTTTTCTTCAGGAAATAAACTTAAAATCAGTTCTGCTCGCTTCATGCGAGAGATTTTTTGCTCGGCAATCCCGTCTAAATCGACCGTTAAGTCCAATGCTTTTTCAACGTTGAATGTTTCATTATAGACTTTAATAAACTGTTCAAACGTCCCAGAAACAGAAGAATTTTCTGTATTCAGCTCCCCTTCAATCAAAAAGTGTCCTCTGAATTTAATGATGTGCGCTAGTGCAAGATAAACCAAACGTAGATCTGCTTGCTCAGAGGAATTGGCTAAATGCTCACGTAAATGATAAATCGTCGGAAACTGTTCATGATAAGCTACTTCTTCTGCTACATTTCCAAAAATCGGGTGACGTTCATTTTCTTTTTCATCTATGATAGAAAAGCTCTCATCCAAACGAGCAAAGAAATTCGCATCAACTTGATTCATTCCTTCATCAAATATTGTACGCAAATATTGAATTCGTTGACGGCGTCGAGCGATTCTTCGGCGAGTCGTTCGTTTCAATCGGCGTCCTTCAGCTGTTTCACCCTGCTCAAATAAGCGAACACCCCAAAAATTTTTTTTGACTGCTTTTTTTTGTGTATTACCCGAAATTTTCATTTTTCGTTTTATCAACTCATAATCTTCTGTCAGTACTGCCCACCCGACACTTGCTGTTCCAATATCAAGGCCAATCGTGTAATTTTTCTTCATCTTTACCCCTCCCGGATTTTCTTCTGTAACGATCCTTGTAAAAAATAAAAAGAATATTTCTGTTGTGTATTCTCGAATATGTGATAAAATATATTTGTTGGTAGCATTCAAAACAACATAGCGAGTTAAAATAAGGCTTAGTCCGTAAACAAACTTTGGCACTGTATTCGGTGCTTTTTTTGTACTCTTTTTTAAAATATTTTGTTGTTTTTTAGAACAAATAATTGCTACTTAACCATTTTAAATTATACCACTACCCACTACACAAGCAAGCCTTTTCAATGAATATACAATTGGCTATCCATCTTGTTAAAATAAGAACAAAAAAATAAAAACAAAACCTTTATTGAATTTAAAATAACTTTAAACAAATAATTATATAGTTATTTTTATTCAGCCAAAAAAAGTGAACCAAAACAGAAAAATGTTTTGGCTCACTTTTTTTGATTTCATAGGTTCAAGTAATTCGTCTTGGACTTACACTAAAAGAAACTTCCACTCGTGAAAATAATTCAACCATCTTCATTTATTTCATCTATTAGCTGGTTTCCTTTACGTGCTATTCATTCTTCGTTTTCAGAAGGATGAATAGCACCCAACTCTTCATTCAAGAAATAAGAAATAATCGTGCGAATCCCTACTAATGCCGCTAGTTGAAAAATATCTTTCAACGTTGGTTTGATGATCGACTCGATGATTCCAGCAGAAATAATAATTTCTAAGCTTAGAAGAATGTAGCCACCTAACATTTTTTTAACTTCGGTATTCTTTTTGATTTTTGCTTGCTTGTTTAATTGCTTATCAAATGAAAAATAGAAGAAATCTTTTGCAGATAATACCGCTCCCCACAACAACAATAAGATAGCAAAAAAGTTAAATCCTAAAACGAGGTATTGTGCATAAGATAAGAATTGTTCACTCAACATATCCTTCATCCTTCACTCCCCCTTGCTCGTTTTTTTTATCTGAAATTTCCCTGTTCAAGAAATAAGAAATCACTGTTCGAATGATAACCATCACAGCCAACTTCAAAATGTCTGCCCAAGTTGGTCGAATAATCGATTCAACGATATCCGCTACAACTAAAACTTCTAAACTCAATAAAATATAACTAGCCAACAATTTTCTAACTTCTGCATTGCGTTGATTTCTTTGTGCATAACTTTTTCTTATTGAGTGAAACTGAAACAGCGTTTTAAGCACCAAAAATATTCCCACGATCAAAATTAAAATGGAAAAAATATTTAAAATAAAAATAGCCCATTCTAAATAGAAAACAAACGTTTCATCAAACATCGCTTATCACACCTCTTCCATTCTCCATAACTTTATTGTAAAGAATGCAAGAGGTCTCGTCCAATCAAAACAAAAAAGAATTCTTTTTCATATTGCTTTGATAAATTAGACAGACAATAAAACTTGTCAAAAAATCTTTTTTTCAGCACGCGTATCATTTGGTTGTTTCAAAAATTGGGTCTATCATTTAAAGCATAAGAAGGATGTCACGAGAAATAAAGGAGGATTTTCTTATGAACAAAAAACTAATAAAATTAAGCATTGGTTTAGGTGTACTAGCAATTGGCGCACTGATCGTTGGAAAGAAAACTGGTTTCTTTGAAGACGATAGTCATTTATATGACGAATATGAATCAATCTAGTCGTCCAATCATCATTTAATAGTTGCCAAAGCCAAGTACTGGAGGAAGAATCACAATGAAAAAAAGTAAAGCAATCATGATCGGGGCAGGCATTGCCAATATGGCTGCTGCTGTGTATTTAATTCAAGAAGGAAAATGGCAAGGAAATCAAATCACCTTTTACTCATTAGATGACCATGGTGCAAATGATGGGGCACCAACAGACACTGTCACAGATGAATACTGGAATAAAAATCATCCGATGGAAAACACAAAAGGGTATATCGCTCGTGGTGGTCGAATGCTCAACTATCGAACTTATGTTGACTTGATGGATTTGCTCAGCCGAATTCCATCTGCAACAGAGCCAGGGATGACTGCAGCCGAAGACACGCGCGATTTCGATGCCAAGCATCGGACATATGATAAAGCACGTCTGTTAGAAGGCGGAAAAGGAATTATTGATGGTGGAAAATTAGGATTCAACAATAAAGATCGCTTGCTCTTAACAAAACTAATTTCGATGCCTGATTCAGAAGAAGAAAAATTAGACAACGTGACAATTGCTGAATACTTCAAGGACTCTCCTCATTTCTTTGAAACAAATTTCTGGTTCATGTGGGAAACAACTTTTGCTTTCCGTACTCAAAGTTCAGCTCAAGAGCTTCGTCGTTATATGCACCAAATGATTTATGAATTTACTCAAATCGAACATTTAGTAGGGGTCAATCGTACACGCTACAATCAATACGAAAGTATTATGTTACCACTAATCAATTATTTAAAAGATCAAGGTTGTCAAATTATCTTAAATCGTTTAGTCACTGATTGGGAATTCAAAGAAACACCTATGCAAGATGAAATCACTGTGACTGGTTTAGAAATGATCAATACAGAAACAAACGAAAAAGAACATGTCATTGTTGACGATGATACAGCTGTTATCTTTACTAATGGATCAATCACTGACTCAGCAACTTTGGGCGATTACGAAACACCTGCTGCCGAAAATATGGACTATGGTGCCGCTTCAAGTTTATGGAAAAAAGCAAGTGAACGTTTCTATAATCTAGGAAATCCTGATAAATTTTTCGCTGATCGAGACACTAGTGAATGGGTCAGCTTTACTTTAACAACCAAAAATCATTTGTTGTTGAATGAAATTGCAAGAATCACAACTCAAGAACCTGGCAATGCATTAAATTCATTTATTTCAACAACGCCAATCACACCTTTAGGACATAAAGATGTCAATATGTCGATCGTGGTTCATCATCAACCACACTTTACTTCACAAAAACCAAACGAAACGGTTATTTGGGGCTACTTCCTTTACCCACGTCGTCACGGTGAATTTGTGAATAAGCCTTACATTGAAATGACTGGTCGAGAAATGCTGCAAGAACTGATTGGACAACTCTCAAAAGTTGACCCTGGTCCAGTAAATATCAGAGAAAAAGAAGAAGAAATTTTTGCTAGTGTTATTAATAACATTCCAGTGTATATGCCATATGCTTCTGCATTGTTCAATAATCGTGCAAAAACAGATCGACCAAAAGTTATTCCACAACATTCAACAAATCTTGCCTTTACAGGTGAATTTGTCGAACAACCTTATCAAATGATTTTTACAGAACAAAGTGCTGTTCGTTCTGGTGAGATTGCCGCGTTCCATTTTGCTGGAATCCCAATGTCACGTCTTGTCAAAACACCGCGTTATGATAAAGACATACCAACACTTGCAAGAGCAGCGAAAAAAATGTTTGAATAAATGTTATTTTCCTGTAGCAACCAATAAATCAATGAGAGACTAGGAAACTGTAAGATCCTAGCCTCTCATTTTTTATGCTTTTAAAACCCATCTTCAAACTTCAAAGATACTTTATAAAACGTTTCTGGCTTTTTGTTGCTTGATAGCCTAACTTTTCATAAAATTGATGAGCACCCATCCTCTCTTCACCAGAATTCAGTCGAACCCCTGCATACTTCCGCCGTCTTCCTTCTTGTTCCAATGCAGTCATCAATAAAGTTGCAATTCCTTGATGTCGTGCTCTTTTTGCTACAGCTAAGCCCAAGACATTGAACATCGTTTCCGAATACAATGTCGCATACACTTCTGCGTGAACATAGCCGACTACTTCTTCATTCGAGTCTTCGAAAACGACCAAAAAATGATGCAATGAATCTTGCTGAAATTCTCTGATTTTTTCTTGAACACGTCGTTTGTCTAATTCATAGCCCAGATCATCAGCATTGATTGTAGCTAATGCCGCAGCATCTTTTACTAATACCTCACGTAGCATCTCACTCACCAACTTTCATCAGAAAAAAACTAGCGTACCTTAATTCACTTTTCGATTCATTCTGCCATTAATTGTACCACCAATAAACATTTGACTTAAGCATATACCTTTTACAACACGTAGATGCGTTCCCATGATACGCGGGTCAGTATGAATGTTCATCCACGAGTTTCTACTAACAAAGTTGTTTGTCTTTGTAATCAGATTATGCTTAACTGAAAGAAAGACCAAACGAAACAAAGTAGGTGCATTATGAAAGAGAACTATCTTGATTTTATTCAATCCGGAAAGATGTACAACGATTTAGCTGACACACTGATTCAGACTCGCCAAACAACAATGCGGGCACTTCTGACTTACAACAACCTCTACGGGACAGATGAACCTGCCAGAAAAAAGATTCTATCTGACTTACTTGGTTCTGTTGGAGAATCTGCTTTTTTCGAACTAGGATTTCGTTGCGAATTTGGCAAACACATTCATATTGGTGAACGTTTTTATAGCAATTTTGACTGTATCTTACTAGATGGTGCAGAAATTCGAATTGGTGATGACGTCTTATTTGGACCACGTGTTGGGATTTTTACTACCAATCACGCAATTGACCCAGAAGAACGAGCAGCTGGTGCCTGCTATGCGAAACCAGTTTCAATTGGCAACAAAGTTTGGCTAGGCGCAAACGTTACGGTGAATCAAGGCGTAACCATTGGCGAAAATACAATTATCGGCTCTGGCAGTGTCGTTACAAAAGATATTCTCGCAAACGTCATTGCTGTTGGAAATCCCTGTCGCATACTGCGAACAATTACTGAAGCCGATAAAACAGATTATTTCTCCACACTCATGACTCCCTAATTTTACTTTTGTTTCTGATTCATAAATAGATACGAAAAAAAGACTGAATTTTTCCAGTCTTTTTTTGTTTTTATTTATGATATTCTTTCGTTTTCTTCCACAAAATAAATTGCTTATTTTGTTTTTTCAGACGATAGTTGCCAAAACGCTTCACTTTCAACACAAAAACTAACTTCTTGTAATTGTTGATGCTCGCTTTTACAATCTGTTCGTTTGATTTCTCTTTGATGATTATTTTATAGCGTCCCCCTGGCAATTGTTCAAATAAAACGCGTCCCTGCGCATCACTGTTTTGTTGAACAGGTTGTCCCTGTGCATCCATGATTATTTGTTGATTCCAATCAGTAAGATACACAGGTTGATTTTCTTTTGGTTGACCGTCTACAAAAAGTGAAAACGCTAAGGAATAATAAAAATCTTTACTTTTTATCTGATTCCATTTTAGCCAACACCAACGACTAACACTAGCCAAAAGAACCAAGCAGATCAGCCCAAGTAAAATAAACCTGCTGATATGATACGTTGCTACTCGCTTTTCCGCTGATTGCGCCTGCTGTTCCTCATAAGGAATCCGTTTACTTGTAACTAATAAACGATGCGTATTTATCCCATAAGGCGTGCATGTCAATAAAGTCACTAAATCTTCATTTTCTTTGATAGCTAAGGCATCCACGTCAGTTGGTAAAACAACCGTAAGTTGACTAACTTCATATGCTAGTTTTTTGCCCAGCGTTTCAATATAAAATTGATCGCCGATTTTTAATTGCTCTAAGTCGGTAAACAATCTTTTCTCGGGCAAACCACTGTGTCCTGTAATCACTGCGTGTGTACTTTTCCCACCAATTGGATAGGACGTTCCCTGCAGTAAAGTCGCTCCTTTTTCCAGAAACAATTCGTTCGTCTGATCAAAAATTGGCAGACTAACGTTGATTTTAGGAATATAGATGCTTCCAATTAAATGATTATTCAATTGTTGGTTTTGTTTTCCCTCTTTCTTTTGGAAACTCTTTGAGAAATAATCCTCTAATTTTTCAGAACCAATCAGCAAGCCTTGTTCGCGTTGCTGTTGATTTACTTTTGCCATACTGCTTAGCCGTTTTTTTTGTTCTTCTTCTCCTTTTTGGCGAACTTCTCGTTGGTAAGTTTGTAGCCTAGCTTGGTCAATTACATTGTTCAACGAATCAACAACAAATGGATACAAAAAAATAAAGAAACCAATCAAAAACAACGTCAAAGCACTGCCCTTTAAAAACAGACCTAGCGGCTCTTCTTGCGCTTGATTTTTTTCTTTTTTTGTCAGTTTCTTCATTATCTCTCACCTCTTTCGCCAACGTTTGATTAATTAAAAAAATGGGCAACGACAACTTTAACATCAGTTATCATCGCCCACTCTTCATGTCCTTAAATTTCTGTTGGTTTTTTTAATTTACGATACCCACCATAAGCAGCTAGCATTAAGAATGAACCAATTAGCAAGAACAGATAAATTCCGTTTCCACCAGTTGAAGGTAAAGCACCTTTTTTCGTATTAGGAACTTCTACATCAGTTGGTTGCCCAATTTCTTCAAAACCGTTATAGCTTCCAAGTTCTACCGTAAACTCTGTAAACGCAGCAGCCCCAGCTGGTAATGCGTAGCCGTCAGCAGCTTTCACTTCTTTCATGTAATAAGTCCCATACTCTAATCCTTGGACTTCAAATTTCCCAGTGTCTACCAAAGAAACAAACTTAGTGGCACCTGTTTGATCGTCAACCCATTCAACGCTATCTGCATCGTTCTGATAACTACTTAGGGCAGTCCCATCTTTATAGAAAACAGCATATTTTTCTTTTGCTGCATCCCATAA
>WPCI01019015.1_pt1 | contig 112077 bp, 119 predicted proteins | sample 5399871 | NCBI WGS metagenome assembly WPCI01 (sample SAMN12869469, study PRJNA574797) | sludge metagenome | isolation source: wastewater treatment of pH7 | place: China:Beijing | collected 2019-05-20
GACTTGTCTGAACGGAGCATAGTGGAGTGAGTTGTCTCAGCCATTGTGTATCTTTACAACGCCTGCGCACCGTAGCCTTGGCGAAGGTGTGAAAACATAAAGAAGTGTGTCCTGTTCGTGGCTTTTGAGATACTTTTGCCACCAAAAGTGTCATGGATTGGTTCTTGGAAAGAACACAGCTTCTGTCTACAGGTAGGTTTGTGCAAATTATGGGTAAGTCGAGTTTAAGGTATGTAGTTATATCAACAGATGTTGGTATAATGTAACGGTTATGGTTCTCAACAAATTCAAATCCAAATTAAAGTCAGCGGCCGAAGCTGATCCGTCACACTATTTAACAGCGCTAGATATCGGTACAGAAGTTGTAAAAGTCCTGATTGCCAAAGTTAAAGGTGATGAATTAGAGATAGTCGGAGTTGGTCGTCAGCACCAACGCCTTAGTGATATGCATATCGGTGCGATTGCTGACATTGCTGGAGTTGTCGAGAACTGCGAAAAAGCTTTAGCCGAGGCAGAAAAGCAAGCTGGTACAGATGCCAGAAGAGTTGTAATAGGCATTGCCGGCGAACTTGTGAAAGGAACTACTACCACCATTACATATAAAAGACCCAAAGGTGAGACGCCGTTAGAATTACCGGAATTGGAAGCGATTATGGATAAAGTCCAGAATCGAGCTTTCGAAAGGGCTAAAACTCAGCTGGCATGGGAGTCAGGCAATCCAGATTTAGAGGTTAGATTAATCAATAGTGCGATTGTCAGCATGCACATTGATGGTTATCGAGTGAATAATCCAATTGGTTTTCAAGGCAAAGACGTAGCTATTCAGATTTATACTGCTTTTGCACCTATGATTCACATTGGCGCCCTAGAAAGAACGGCAAACGAGTTAGACCTAGAACTGGTCGCTGTAGCGGCAGAGCCATTTGCTGTCACGCGAACCGTAACTCCGGGCGACGCTAACACGACTTTTAGCGCCATTCTAATTGATGTTGGTGGTGGTACGACCGATATTGCCGTAGTCAACGAGGGTGGCGTAGAGGGAACCAAGATGTTTGGTATTGGTGGGCGAAGTTTCACGCACACAATTGGAGCCGAACTCGAGATGGAGTTCCAGATGGCAGAAGAGCTCAAACTGCGGGCAAGCAAGGGATTGCTAGAAGGAGAACAGAAAGAACAAGCCGAAAAAGCTATCGGCAAGACTTTAGATGTATGGGAAAGCGGTGTTGCGATGGCCCTGGAAGAATTCGATATGCTTGATCATTTACCTCATCAAGTATTGCTTTGTGGCGGCGGTTCAAGCCTTCAACAGCTGGTTAATCAGTTAAAAGAGGCTAATTGGTCCGATGGTTTGCCGTTTACAAAGAGGCCAGTCGTGAAGCACATCAAGCCAAGTGAGGTAATTGGTATAACTGATAAAACAGGTGATGTTAATGACCACACCTTGATAACCGCTATGGGATTACTCAGAGTTGGACTGGATACTCAAGTTACTGCTGGCGAAGATGACTCGATTCGTGAGAAAATGCAAAAGATGCTTCGAATATAACCAAGGAATAGGCAACAATGAACAGTAAAAAATCAAATCAATTTTCCGGGTATATGCAACAGATTTGCTTCCTGCTTCCTGCTGACTGCTCTCTGTCATACAAACGGAGTTGGTATGAGTAAAAAAGACGTAATTTATCTAGATGTCGAAGATGATATCACCGCAGTAATAGACAAGGTGAAAGCCAGTAGTGCGGCAATAATCGCTATAGTACCTCCAAAAAGGGCAAATATGCTGAGCAGTGTTGTGAATCTAAGATTGCTTAAGCGTGCAGCCGAGGCAGATGATAAAAAGGTCGTACTGATAACAGACGAACAGGTGTTAAACAGTATGGCTGGCGGTATTGGTATGTTCGTTGCAGCAAATCTCACCAGTGCGCCACAGATACCAAAAGTAGATTCTGTTGATCTTCCAAGCGACGTAATTGATATTCAACCCTCAGATATTCCAAAGGTTATCGAACCTGAATTACATGCTAACGATACTCAAACAGCAGAACCAGCAAGCAATCAGCCTAGTACCGATGCACCAATAACCAAGAAAAAAGTTAAAAAGAAGCCCAAAGTCCCTGATATTGGACGTTTCCGAAAATTAATATTCATAGGGGTATTGGCAGTAATATTGTTAGCTGTCGGTTTCTGGTGGGCGTTCTTTGTCGCCCCTCGAGCCAAGGTAACTTTAACAGCTCAAACCACGGATCTTGCACTGGATACTCCTGTGGTGTTCTCTACCAGTACCAGTGAGGTTGATGGCAAGAAAAACATAATTCCAGCTCAGCAACGAGAGACCAGTGAGGAATTGAGCGAAGAATTTAATGCTACCGGCGAGAAAAACATCGGTGAGAAGGCCGGTGGAACGATGTCGCTATCTAATAGTGCGAGTGATGACCCTGTTACTGTGTCAGCCGGAACTGTCTTTACTGCATCAAATGGAAACAGGTTTACCAGTAGCTCGGCCGTGACTGTTCCGGGCGGGTCAATTGAGGGTGGGAAAATCATCCCAGGTAAAGCCTCTGTTGAAGTCGTTGCTGAGGCTGTCGGGGATGCATACAACCTGTCAGCTCGTTCCTATACTTCGAGTAATTCAAGCGTCTCGGCACAGGGAAGTACAATGACTGGCGGAACCAATAAGTTGGTTAAGATAATTAGCAATGAGGATGTTGAAGGAGCTCGAGAGAGCTTAGTCGAACAGGGTAAGCTGAACGCTCTAGATAAACTAAAGGCTCAGTTTGATAATGAAGGCTTAATAATTATTGAAGAGAGTTTGTCGACTAAGCGTGGTGAAATAACCGTCACGCCAGCAATCGGAACCGAAGCAACCAAAGGAACGGTTAAGGAAACAGTAACTTACACTTTGCTTGCCGTCGAAAAAACAGATTATAGAACTTACCTTGAAGAGAAACTGGCCAGCGATCTGAAGAAAGACCAGAAAATTGTCGATTATGACGAAAAGGATGCTCGATTTGAATTAAAAGGAACTTCATATGTGTTAAGCGCACGACCAAAAGCAGGTCCAGATATCGATCTTGACGAACTAGCGAACGAACTTGCAGGTAAAAAGTTCTCGGATGCTGTAATAATCGCCGAAGACAAGCAAGATGTTAGTGAGGCTAAGGTACGACTTTCTCCATTCTGGGTATTCTCTGTTCCACGAAATCCCGAAAAAATCACCATAACAATTGAGTCCCCAAACAATTAATGTCTCAACTCAATAAATATGAATAAAAATCGGATGCAATACGATTGTTACCTAAGCAGTTCTTTAACAATGAAGAGAAACATTCAATGAGCCAATCAGTTATCGCAATTGACTATGGTAATAAACGAGTTGGAATTGCTCGAGCTAGTGTCGTTGCACGTTTGCCAGAGACATTAGTTACTTTGGAAAATAATAGTAATTTAATGAGTTCTATCCAAAATATAATTGACAAGGAAGATGTATCGGTCGTCGTTGTCGGATTACCACGAAGCTTAGAAGGTAGTGATACAGAACAAACAAAGAAAACTCGTAACTTTATTGAGCAACTGCGCGAGCTTGCAGTCGAAGTGGTTGAGCAAGACGAAGCTGTCACAAGTGAACATGCCATTAGCGAATTACAGCAGTCGAAAAATAAATTTGTTAAATCAGATGTTGATCAGTTAGCAGCGCTGTATATTCTAGAAGATTATTTTAGTGATTTAGGAGTTAATAACAGATGACTAACGACATTAATACAACCCAACAACCGCCATTATCACCGCACAAAGTGGTGCCGGATTTTGATTTAGAGCAAATGCCAGTGCAAAGTCCTGCTCCGATGTCGCCCGAAAGACCAAATAGATTCAAGGTTTTAGGATTAATACTATTTGTATTTTTAATAGCGGTAGTATGTGCGATTATCGGTGCTTTTGTGTGGTATCAGTCTCAACTACAGCCGATCAGTAAACGCGATAAAGCAGTGCGCATAACAATTGCTTCAGGCACCGGTGGTACCGCAATTGCTGATGAGCTTGAGGAGAAATCATTGATAAGGAGTTCATTAGCTTTCCAGCTGTATTTGCGTCAAAGTGGCGACGGAGACAAAATCCATGCAGGAACCTACCTTATCAGTCCTAGTCTATCGGTAGCAGAGATAACTGATGTCTTAGTTGAAGGAAAAGTTGCCCAACAGAAAATTACTATCCCTCCAGGCCTGCGTCTCGATCAGTTAATTGCAAAACTTGAAGATGAAGGCTATCCAAAGCCTGCTACAGAGGCCGCTCTGGCAAAAGAGTCACGTACACTGCTCAAGGGGATAAAACCTGCTGACGCTACCCTAGAGGGGTATATTCACCCAGAAACCTACCTATTACCTCTTGATGCATCTGTTGATCAAGTCATTGTTCAAGCCACCAAACAGTTTGAAATGGAATTAACAGATAAGGTTAAAAAAGGCATTGCTAAACAAGGCCTTACCACTCATCAAGCAGTAATCTTGGCGTCAATAATTCAGAAAGAATCAAGTTCACCAGTTACGCAGGCCAAGATTGCACAGGTATTCTTGAAGCGATTGAATGAGGGAATGATGCTTGGATCAGATGTCACTTTTCTTTATGCTGCAGCCATTAGGGGAGTTAGACCAACCACAACTATTGATAGCCCCTACAACACTCGTATATATACTGGCCTGCCTCCTGGACCAATTGCTAATTTCAACTCGTCAGCCTTAGAAGCGGTAGCAAACCCCACAGAGGGAGACTTCCTGTTCTTCGTGGCAGGCGATAATGGCAAAGTATATTTTTCTAAGACCAACAAAGAACATCAGGAATATGTCGACAAGTACTGTATTGAGCTCTGCAAACTCTAAAATTGCAAAAAAGTAGCAAAAATGTCATAAATATACTCAGAGGTCGACCTCTGTTAGAGATTTTTATTAACAGATGAGTAACAGGGGTCATTTACTCTTGACATCGAATATCAGTTTGATAGAATATTCACATTGCCGAAGGACTGGGTGGTCCCCCGTGAAAAACAAACACGGATAAATGACTGGTCATTCGGTGGTCGTCCATAAATGGTCGGACGAGAGACATCTTGGAAAGTTAAGTAGTATTAATATTAAATAACATACAAGGTCGATTGTCTCTCCATCGCGCAACTGCGAGGACCGAGTAGTGGATGTTAGATAGTCTGGTAACAGACAATCACGGAGTACGACATCAGTACAAAAGTTTTAATGCGATCTATGAGTTCAATTGCACGTTATGCAAGCACCTCATATTCAGTAATTTCACCAGCAAATAGTAATACGTCATCTGTAAAACCTTCAAACACCAGCCTAGACTACATTAGTAGTTGGATTAGAGTGAATTTGCATTTGTTTATTCAGATAGTCTTATTTGTGCTGATTGTGTCCATGTTATCCGTTCATATCTCGAGTCAGAGAAATATCGAAAATATATCTGCTTATGAATCTAAACCGGCAGGTGTCGAGGCTAAAACCTTCGACGAGTTATCTTCCAGTGAGGTTGCTGCAGTTGTTGGTTTAACTACTCAGACAATTGTGTCTGACGAAGTTGTATCTATGGCTGAAGAAGTGGATGCCGGTGAAGCGGTTACTGCTACAAGTGACGATTTCCTTAGTAAGCCTGCAGTTGCTGTGACCAATGATGCAAGTTCAAAAGGCATCACAACTTATACTGTTGCAGAGCAGGATACAATAGCCTCTATTGCATCAAAATTTGCAGTCAGTGAAGACACGGTGCTTTGGGCAAATAATATCAACGCAAGCGGTGTTAAACCGGGAGTAAACTTGAGCATCCCCCCAGTTAGTGGAGTTGTTTATACCGTAAACGCTGGAGATACTCCAGAATCGATCGCTTCAAAGTTTAACGCTGATGCTAGTAGTGTGGTGGCATTTAACGATGCTGAAATCAATGGTTTACAGAGTGGCCAAAAGATAGTTATACCAGGTGGAGTAATCAGTGCTCCTGCTGCTGCGCCTGCCCCAACACCTCGGAGTAGAGTATTTGCTGCTGCTGCTCAAGTTAACGCTAATGTTCCTGCAACTGGTAATGCTAATAATGGCTATGCCTACGGCTACTGTACGTGGGGCGTGGCTAATCTAGTTGGTGTACCACGGATGTGGGGAAATGCCAATCGATGGGATGATTCAGCTCGTGCAAGTGGGTTCAGGGTAGATAAGGTTCCTAGTGTTGGTGCTATTGCTCAAACAGATGCTGGTTGGGGTGGACATGTCGGTCTCGTTATCGGGGTAGAAGGCGATAAGATCATCATGAAAGACATGAACGGTCCTGCTGGATTCGGACGATACGGTGTCGGTACATATTCTGCCGGTAACTACAACTATATCCACCTATAGAAATTACTCCTCTGTTGAATCAACAATAGTCAGCTTCTCCTTTGCCGGCAGGTAGGTTTGGAAAGAATGAGTCACTTTGTCGGTAAAAAGTATGGTTTAGAGTTCTTTGGAAAAGAAAGGATTGGTTTGCGCCACATTGCGATCATAGTAGCATCGAATAGGTTACCGTCAGAGTCGGACAGGCTTGTGAAAAAATAGAATTAACTGCTAGTGTTTTATACTTTTACGTAGTTGAGTCATACTACTGGTATGTTTATTGATCAAGCAACTATTCGGATTGTCGCTGGCAAAGGTGGCAATGGCATTATGAGTTTCCGACGGGAGCGCTTTGTTGATCGTGGTGGCCCTGATGGGGGAGACGGTGGTAAGGGTGGTGACATCGTTGCCCGAGTCAAAGATTCTATACATGGCTTGGCTGATTACCGGCATATAAAACAGATCAAAGCAGCCCCAGGTAAGCCTGGCGACAGGCAAAATCGGCATGGTCGTAATGGCGAAGACACAATCATTACTGTGCCGCGGGGTACAATCATCCGCGAGGGTGACGAGATTATCGCCGAACTATTACATGATAACGACGAAGCCGTGATCGCCAAGGGCGGACAAGGTGGATTTGGAAATGCTCACTTTAAGAGTAGTACACGCCAGGCGCCCAAGATTGCCGAAGCAGGGGAGCCAGGGGAGGAAAGGGAACTGCTCTTGGAGCTCAAACTGATCGCCGACATTGGTCTGGTTGGACTTCCGAATGCAGGGAAGAGTACTTTTCTGTCCGTAGTCAGTAACGCAAAACCCAAGATTGCTAACTACCCCTTCACTACCCTATCCCCTAACCTCGGGATTGCTGATGTAGAAGGGGAATCACTCGTCATTGCTGATATTCCAGGAATTATTGAGGGAGCCAGTGAAGGCAAGGGGCTTGGTGTTGAATTCTTGCGTCACGTCGAGCGTACGGCTGTTTTGTTGCATCTGGTTGACATTACTGATGATGCATTTGAGCAAGCCTACAAAACAATCCTCAGTGAGCTGAGCCACTATACCATTGACCTGTCAGAGCGACCACGCGTAGTCGTTGCGACTAAGATTGATGCTTTGGACGAGAAGGAAATCAAAAAGCGGGTGAAGAAGTTAGCCAAGATAAGCGGGGAAGACGTCTTCCCTATTGCCTCCCCGACCCGTTCCGGCCTTGAACCACTTCTCCATATGTTGGCGGAAAGGGTAGTGGCAGAACGACAATCTGCGGATGATGAAATTATCGAAGTGGCAGAATCGACAACCCCCGTCTTTGAGTTTAGCGAAAAGGAAAAGTTTGATTCTTGGAAAATTGAGAAAATTGATGAGATTTATCAAATTTCTGGCGATAAAATTGAGCGATTTGCAATTCGACTAGATCTGACAGATTACTACGCACAGCTGCGTATCAAAGATATCATGCATAAAATGGGGATTATGCAAGAACTTCGTCGCAAAGGCGCTAAAGGTGAAGCGATTATCCAAATAGGAAAACAGCAATTTCCGTTACAATAAATTATTAGGAGATTTATTATTATGGCGCAGACTTTTTACTGGTACGACTATGAAACATGGGGTTTAAATCCAGCCTATGCGCGACCAGCTCAATTCGCTGGTATTAGGACTGACCTTGATTTTAATCAAATAGGTGAACCACTAGTAATCTATAACAAACCGAGCGAAGATATGTTGCCAGATCCTGATGCAGTCATGATAACCGGAATCACACCGCAACACGCCCTACAAGAAGGTCTCACCGAACGAGAGTTTGCCCGAGCAATCCATGAGGAACTGAGTAAGCCAGATACGATTAGTCTTGGCTATAACACTCGGCGTTTTGATGAAGCCTTTAATAGGTATCTATTCTGGCGTAATTTTTATGATCCATATGAGCATGGCTGGAAAGATGGTGCTACGTGCTGGGATATCATTGACGTCGTTCGACTGACTCGTGCGCTGAGACCCGAGGGGGTTGTTTGGCCAGATGAAAATGGCAAGCCGACCAATCGACTCGAGAAGCTTACAGAGGCTAATAACATAGAGCATGCTGGAGCGCATGATGCTCTAGTCGACGTCAAGGCAACAATTGCTCTAGCACAGCTTATTAAGAAGTCACAGCCCAAGCTTTTTGACTATGCCTTTGTGCACCGAGACAAGAAATCTGTCGCTGAATTACTTAATACAGAATCGATGATTCCGCTTGTACATGCTAGTGATAAGTACGGTTCAGAAGTTCTGAGCACCGCTCTAGTTGTACCCATTGCGCGAATCGAGGAAGGCAGACAAGTGTTGGTCTTTGATCTCAAAACAGATCCAGCTCAAATACTTGATCAGACGGCTGAAGAGATAGCAACGAATCTTTTCACTCCATACAAGGAACTACCCGAAGGCACCGATCGGATCGGAGTCAAAGCTATCAAACTTAATAGCTCTCCAGTCCTGGCACCAGCCGGTACAGTAGATGATGCTGCTGCTGAACGTATAAAACTGGATAGAGAAGTAGCAAATAGAAATCTCGCGTATGTTAAAAAACATAGTGAAGAGATTGTGGGCAAACTCGTCGAAGCTCATAAACAGGACTGGTCGCGAGTAAATGGGTCGGGTAAGAAGTTCGTTGACGCGGAAAGCAAGTTGTACGATGGCTTTGTATCCGATAGCGATAAGCGCCAGTTTGAAAAAGTCAGGGCAGGAGTGTTTGATGCAAACTTCACTGACGAACGCTTGCAAGACCTACTCGCCCACTACAAAGCGCGTAACTTCCCTGCCCTATTGACCGACTCTGAGCGGGGAGAGTGGGAGTTATACCGTAATGAACGTCTTGCCAAAGGACCGATGAACTTTGAAGCATTCGCTAAACGCCTACAGACTTTATCTAGCAACTCTACTCTAAGTAATGCCAAGCGCAATCTATTGGAAGATCTGCAGTTGTATGCGGAATCGATTTACCCATACAGTGACTAATCAATAAATTGACTAGAAAACTTACTAATATGCCTGACTTGTTGCACGAAAGAGAGTGCTAGATTTAGTAGGTCAAATTGCGATAAACGCTAATCAGCATGTTCGCCGACTGTTTGAATTCTAAACTTCAAATCCGGTTCGTTTTTCGTAGAAGTACTTTGTAATCAGTCCAATAATCCATGTTGGTAGCAGTGAAAATATCGGGACAACAACACTAGAAATTCCAAACAACCATAATGGAATTAGAGGATCGATACCGTAAATCCAGCGAATTCCTTCGCTAAACCACATACCAATCAAAGCTGTAAATGCTCCAATACCGAGAAATGTCTGCATTGGTTTTGGGTCACCCTTTTTACGAAGTTGCCAGTAGATCCACCCGATTACACCCACGCTTATTGGGAATGTGAAAATACTACCAAATATATTAACGCGATAAGAGTATTTACCTTCGGGAGTTTCATTTAATTTATTAAGTTTTTGATTAATCTTCTCAAAGTCTATCGTTTCGTTTATATTGCCAAAGAATGATGTATTAACTGCTGTAATTTTATTGGCGATCTCGCGGTGGGTATGTGTCGGATAGGCGGCAACCATGAGTGCGGTATTTATAAGAAGCGGAACTACAATGCTGATAGCAAGCAAACGAAGGCGAATTTTATTCGTGGTTGGTTTGGTTTTGGATTCAAGCTTTTCTTCAAATGCATCAGTCTTTTTTTTGCGATGACTGGACATAAAGGCGAAAGCAAAAAGCGCTACCATTAATAATTGAAAGACGGCAACGCTCAATACGCCGCTCACGTAGAGTAATGGCCCGTAGCTTGAACTAAATGGATTCACAAGGTATGACAGCACATCAATGGGCAACATCGAGAGGCTGTAGACAGATGCTGCTACCCAGATTATAGAATTTTGGTTTTTTCGGCCCTTGCCATACTTACGAGCAATTTTGTATGCAACATATCCAGCGATAAAAAAAGCGATTGCGAATAACGCAAAGGTGATAGTTGAAACCAAGTTAGCAGTCTTTTCTACATCCGCAAGTGCTCCTTCAAAAACAGGAAGTGGACCGTCAATATCTAAGTACTTCTCCAAGAATGTGCGGTATAGTTTTGCGCCATGGATGCGGGCGACAATACCATCCTGCACCCACGAGCTAACAAGTAGGCTGACAGCCATTGCGCTCGCGCCGAGAGCGACTAAGCTTGATTTTAGGTTTAATGATTTCATTTCTTTCCTTTCATACGAGGGTTAATAATTTTTCGAATCGCTGGTTTATGTAGTGGCTCAATGTGGAGGTTTACAAACCGATTTAAGAGTTCTTCACCAATCTCAGTGAGTGTGTAGTATTTACGCATCACACCGCCGTGAGGAGAATCATGTTCTTCGGATCTAATGACTTTCATTTTTTCGAAGCGCCTCAGCGCCCGATAGAGACTCTGTTCCCGCACTGTAAAGTTACCATTGGTTGATTTCTCAATAAATGACTGTATTTCACTGGTATATTTCTCATCCTCTGCTAGGGCGATCATTACCCAGAGGGCGAGTGAACCACGCTTATAGACTTCGTCCCACTCGTCGAGTAGTTCTTGTACGTATGATTTATTTTCTTCACTCATTGGATATATTCCTTTAGAATAGTACCTATGCTACACATCATGAAATATAATGTCAAGACTTTCTAAAATAATGCTATAATACTCCCTACCTTATGTCTCAAAAAATTACTGTCGCTACAGCTAATACAAAGCTCGGTCATATGGTTCGTACAGATGGTGGGCTTGGGCCATTCGCCGGTGTTGATGCTTTATTCATTCAAGAAGCCCATGCCGAACGCGATGATTTAGTAGAACGATTGCGTGAGATTGATCTCGAGCTTGCAATTAGTGCTGGGGGCATGGGTCTAGCCGTTGCTGTACGTAAAGGCTTATCAGTAGCAGCAACTAGAGAATCAAGGTTCATTGAACGTGGTCGTTTTAGTCGTTTTGCTGTTTGTCATCTAGGTGAGGAAAATATAGCTGCGTTTCGATTGCGTGCCCGCGGTGTGGTATCGGCAACAGTTGAGCTCGATGACCAAGCTGTTGAATTTATGAGTATCCATGCACCAGTTGCATTCTATCCACCTGGTAGACGTCTGTATAATCGTAAATTCGCAGAGATGATGAGCCGTCTACCCTCTGATCACCCAATCATTGTCGGTGGCGACTGGAACAGTTGGCCACGACCCAGTAGACGTGATCATGAAATGTGGGAATCGGCCGGGCTTAATCATGTAGATATTGGTGGAGTCACTACCTACTCAGTAGAAGATACTATTTTCGATAATATCAGTCGGGGGATAGAGCGGTTCGCACCAACTGCCGAGCGTGTTGGTATTGATCCCGCATACTTTAGCTGGGATGGTGAATTAGATGCACTGCTGTATCGAAATACTGCTAATGGAGCAGGCTTAGAAGTCGTCCAGTCTAAAGTTGTCCCGACAGCATCGGATCATGGTGCAATTGAGGCAACCTTTGAGCTATAAAATGATAATATGTTTCTAAGTGATTATTGAAGTAAAGAACATAAAGAAGCATTTTAAGGACACCAAAGCGCTGGATGGAGTCAGTCTCTCTGTCAAAGAAGGGCAGATACTTGGGCTTCTCGGTCCGAATGGAGCAGGTAAGACAACAATAGTTAACGTGCTAACAACACTTGCTCAACCAACCAGTGGTTCAGCGACAGTCGCTGGTTATGATGTCGTCAAGAATCCTGAAGAAGTGCGTGAGCTGATTGGACTTGCTGGACAGTTCGCGGCAATTGATGAAAATCTTACCGGTCGTGAAAACCTCGTTATGGTTGGTAGGCTGTATCATTTGAGTAAAAGGGAAGCTCGCAAACGCGCTGAAGATGTATTAGAGCGTATTTCACTTGGCGATGTAGCTGACCGCGTTGCTAAGACTTACTCAGGTGGCATGAGGCGACGACTTGACCTTGGAGCAAGTCTTCTATACCAACCGAAAGTTCTATTTCTTGATGAACCGACAACTGGTCTTGATCCGAAAACACGCATTGATCTCTGGGAACTCATTCGTGAAATGGTTGCTGATGGAACTACCTTACTGCTGACCACCCAGTACCTAGAAGAAGCAGATGAGCTAGCAGATAACATTGTCGTGATTGATCATGGAAAAGTAGTCGCTGAAGGGACCAGTAATCAATTGAAGCGCAAGTTGGGGTCGGATCGACTGGAGCTAGAGCTAGCTAATCGATCAAAGACAGCGGAAGCAGAGCAAGTACTGCGTTCGGCAAAAATTGCCGGCAAGGACATCACTTCTGATCAGACGGGCACAATTAGCTTTTCAGTTAAGAAAGGGGTTCGTGATTTACAAACTTCGATTGAGGTTTTGCACGCTGCGAAGATTGAAATCGCACACGTGAATCTCGCACAGCCTTCACTTGATGAAGTCTTCCTGGAGCTTACTAGTGGAGATAAAAATGCTTAATATTATTCGCCTAACAATCCTTGATACTTGGGTTGTTACAATGCGTAATCTAATAAAGTATAAGCGCGTTCCACAGCTCATTGTGTTTAGCACAATCCAACCAGTGATGATTCTACTTCTGTTTAACTATGTCTTCGGGGGCGCATTGAGGTTGCCACCAGGTATTGATGAATATATTAATTACTTATTACCCGGAACTTTGATTCAGATCGTTGTTTTCGGAATAACTCAGGCAACAGTTGCTATGGCTGAGGACCTAAAAGCCGGAATAATTAGCCGATTTAAGTCTTTACCAATGAGTCGGTTTGCCGTAGTTGCCGGAAGAGCCTTCGCTGATATGTTCAGGAATCTTGGTGTTGTTATTGTTCTAACTATTGTCGGGTTCACTATTGGCTTCGAGTTCGGAGATGGCTGGGTTAACGGTGTTATCGGCCTCTCGCTGGTACTGTTGTTTAGCTTTTCAATGAGCTGGGTGAGTATCTGTATAGGCTTGATTGCCAAAGACCCTGAAAGTGCACAAGCGGCCAGTTTCGTTTGGGTGTTCCCTTTAGTTTTTGCTAGTTCAATCTTCGTACCTATTAAGACGATGCCAGAATGGCTACAGGGCTTTGCTGAACACCAACCTGTGTCTGTCGTTACCTCAGCGGTGCGTAGCTTCACGCTTGGCGGTGACCATGATAAAGTACTGCCTGCAATCATATGGTGCCTTGGCATCATGATATTTTTTGCAATATTTGCAAATCAACTTTACAAAAAGGCATAGTTTTTATGAAATACATCGATTTTATTCCACCGCAACTGGATGAAGTTATGAAGACTCAGGCTGAGTGGGCCGATGTTAAGACAAAATCTTCGACTCCTATCAATACTACTATTGGTGTAATTCTCGAGCCAAGCAGTGGCAGGGTATTTCAGCCAACAATAGTGACTGAGTCTATCTATACCGCCATGCAACAAATCGAAACAAATGGTGACAGAGGATACCAAACCCAGCAAGGTAATTCTTCTTACCTTAAAAGTTTGGCCGAATGGGTGATTGGAAGTTACAGCCCTTCATGGCCACAAGCTCAATCGCTTGGTGGAACAGGCGCACTGCACATTGCAAACGATTTGTTATCAAGTACAGCTGAAATTAACGAGCTACTAGTGGACCCAGGATGGGACAATCACGATGCAATATTTAGTGATTTTAAGATTAATAAATATAGTCGAATCTCAGATAATCATCCTGGCTATAATCATCAAAAATTCATGGAAGCCTTGAATAAGTTGCCAGATAATTCAGCTGTCGTCCTGCAGGCAGTTGGGTACAATAATGATGGTGCCGAGCGTAACGAAGAGCATTGGGATGAAATCGTTGAACTCTTAGGGCGTAGAGGACACATGGCAATCCTTGATCTAGCATATTTTGGATTATCCAATTCTTTTGATCAGGATAGTTATGCTGTACGCACCTTCGCCAATTCGTCGATCCCAACCATAATTGCTATTTCAAATTCAAAGAATTTAGGTCTGTATCAAGAAAGGCTAGGAGCTTTATATGCCTTGAACATTCCTGAGATACTAGCAAAATCTTGGCAAGCATTAATTAATGTTATTGTTAGAAACCATTATTCCAATCCTCCTCGCATGATTGCTCAGGCTGCGGCAAGTATTATTGGTAGCTTAGAGTTGCGTCAGAAATTAGAGATTGAAGTATCAGAAATTAGACAATCATTGCTCCTTGCAAATAGAGAGGTATTTTCAGAAACACTGGGATCGAACTACCAATGGGTAAATGATACAAAAGGTTTATTCGTGAAGTTACTTGTTGAAGGTTTTTCAGAATCTCAGAGAAATGAGCTCAAATCACAGGGAGTTTTGGTTTTACCAAGCTCGAGGATTAACTTGGGTGGAATAAAACCGAATGATATGACTAAGTTTGCTCTCGCAATAAAACAAGTGCTTTAAAATGCTTACAGTCTTATACTATTTTCATGAAGCGTTTCGTGCTGCTTTTCATGATCTTATTTCTATTCGGTGTTCCGCAAGTTAGCGCACAGGCTGAACCGTTTGTTGTTGGCGAACACATCGAGCTATTTGATAGTGTCATGACTGTTGATGAAACAAATACTGTCACGATCACTGAGACAATACGCTATAACTTCGGCAGCTTGCAGCGGCGTGGTATTAAGCGTTTTGTGCCATACCGTACTCAAAAGGCAGATAGCGATAAATTCTTTTATTATGAATTCGACTTTAAGGAAGCAAAGCTTGATGGCGGTTATGTACAAGATGATCTGAGTCGAGAGGGTGAATACGAGGTAGTCAGACTTGGTGATGCAAACAGAACAATTACGGGAGTACATGACTATTCAATTACCTACACGATGCAGCCTGTACTACTAAAAGACAACCAAGGCGATTACCTCAACTGGAATATAACTGGTAATTATTGGGATGTTCCAATTAAACAGTCCAGAGCACGAATTACATTTGCAAGCAGTGATGCCGTACTTAAGACTCGATGCTACACCGGTCCTGCTGGATCAACTGACAGTGAGTGCAGTACAAGCAGCGATAAGAACGTTGCAGTTGTCGAAACATCTCGGTTGCTAAATGCCAAAGAGGGCTTAACGATAAACACACTTGTTCCGAAAGGCGCAATAGCATCTGATGCTCAGTACCAAGAAGCTATTGATCGACCATTGCCAAATCTCTGGCCTATGAGTGGTTACATATTTGGCGTAGCTGCAATTGCCATCGGTTCATTTCGAAAAGTCAGAACGAGTCTAGAACAAAAGAGATTTAGAGATCAAGAAATAATTGTAGCCCAGTATGAAGCACCTGATGGATTAAGCCCTGGTGAAATTGGTCATTTGAGTGACAACAGCTCATCGATGGCGGAGATTACGGCGACTATTATTGATCTGGCCGTAAGAGGTTTTCTCAAGATTGAACAGACGCAAGAAAAAGGACTCCTCAAGAAAGCAGACTTCACACTCCATAGACTCAAAGGAAAAGGGAAGTTAAAAAGTTACGAGCAGAAGGTGCTGGATATGTTACTTCCTGCGGGCGTTTTGACCAATAAAATAAGTGATATCACGCCAACAACGGCAGCACCAATTGTTTCATCTGTGAAATCAGCTTTTAAGGCGAGTCTGAATGAAAAAGGTTATTACAATACTGCACGACCGAAGCGATCTCCAATTATGAAGTCGCTGGCATGGATAGCATTTCTAATTGTCGTTATATCAAATGTATATGCTCTGTTTGATTATGCAAATGTAACGTTTGTCATGTTGTCATTTGCTGCCATGTTTGTAGGCCTAGGAATTGGTGCTGCAATTGCCTATACTATACGGCTTACTAAAGCGGGCTATGACCAATGGGCTAAAGTCGAAGGGCTTAAACTATACTTAACGGTTGCCGAAAAAGATCGCCTCAATTTCCATGATGCACCTGAAAAAACACCGAAACATTTCAATGCATTGCTACCTTATGCAATTGCACTAGGTGTTGAGACTGCTTGGGCAAAACAGTTCGAAGGCATTGACGTAACTGAGTCAACGGATTGGTATAGTGGCAGCTCATCCCGCATGTTCAACTCATCACTTTTGGCACATTCAATATCCAGTGAATTTAGCAGTGTTGTGTCATCAAATGTCACACCTACGCAAAGCTCAAGTGGTTACTCTGGCGGAGGCTCATCAGGCGGTGGTGGAGGTGGTGGTGGAGGCGGGTCGTGGTAGTTACCGTGCCTGGTAAATGATGTATACAGCTACAAAACCACCAATCATGCCACCAAGTATTGTCCACCCTGACAATTGATCAGCGCCGAAAAATATCGGTACGTAGCTTCCAATCGTCGTAAAGACGCTCAGCGTAAGATACATTTTCCATCGTTGCATCTATTGATACTCTGGATTAGGGAAACTGAAATGGTTACCAGCATCCCAGTCTTTCTTGACATTACCATAGACAGGAAAACCACCATTATCTTTGAGCCATCGAGCCGTATGCAGTAAGTTCCATGTCATAAAGGTTGTATTTCGGTTGGTAAAATCATTGTCAAAGCCAAATCGCTTATCGGTTCCTTCGATTGGATCACCATAGCTTGGTCCTGGGCCGGCTTCACCTATCCACCCGGCGTCTGCTTGAGGTGGTACAACACAACCTATGTGTTGAAGTGCATACAGAGTCTCCATTGCACAAGCCTTAACGCCATCTTCGTTACCAGTTACTAAACAACCACCAGTCTTCCCGTAGTAGAGATACTGTCCATCTTTGTTTGTGTCTCCGCTGTTGCTGTAAAGCCTTTCAACTACCATTGTGGCAACACTAGATTTCACACCAAGCCAAATCGGCGTTGCGATAATGATAATGTCTGATGCCATGACTTTTTCTTGGATGTCTGGCCACTTGTCAATATCCCATCCTTGTTTGGTCATATCCGGAGACATACCAAATGCTATCTGATGATCGACAGGTTTAATATGCGTCACCTGGACTCCTTGAGATTCCATGATGGCTGTCGATTTATCAATGAGGTACTGTGTGTGTGATTGTTCAGGTGATCGCTTCAATGTGCAGTTGAAATAAATTGCTGTTAGGTCTGAGTAGGTCGACATTGGTTTATCTGACATATTTTACCTTCCCTATTAATTTCTAAAGTACGATTGTATCTTTTAAAAAGAAAGTTAGACCTTCTTCTGATATTTCTTTTTATCCTGCCTGAGCAGAGATATGTCTTTATATATTATATTCTTAATTTTCTTTGGCAGACGGCTATCAATCCAACTTGGTAGTCTCCAGTCCTTTTCTTGAGTTGTGCGATATAGGATTATACCTCCAAGAATTAATATCCAACCTTGTAAAATGGGCAAAAACCCACCGATGATTCCGGCAAATATCATCAGAAAAGCAAGGGTTATTTTCAGTTGCCCCTGGATGTTTTGCTTAATCTTCACCTAAAGGATTCGCTTTCGTATATGAGCCTAGAACGGTAACTTCACTGCCATTAGCTTTCAGGCTGTCAATTACATCTTGAGCTTGCGCTAAAGGCGCTTCAAAGTCCACATAAAATATATACTCCCAAACTTCACCAGGTACAGGGTGTGATTCAAGTTTTGTCAGGTTAATATTCCTTTCAGCAAAGAATCCGAGTGCTTCATGTAATGTCCCTGGGCGCTCAGGTAGTCTTAGGATAATTGATGTTTTATTGGCATTTGCGGGCTGCTGTTTGTCGCGTTGTATGATGATGAATCGAGTGTAATTTTTTGCATCGTTTTCGATGTGATCTTCTAATACTTTTAGGTTGTGTTCTTGGGCGAGATCAGCATGAGCTATAGCTGCTTGATTGACTAAACCTGATTCGGTCAGCATTTTAACTGATTTGGCAGTATCGCTTGTATTGATCAGCTCAGCGTCGGGAAGATAAGAATCAAGGAATTTACTGCATTCAGCGATTGCAATAGGATGTGAATGAACTTCAGTGATTTGTTCTAGTGTGGATCCCTCTTGACCAATTAATGCGAAAGACACGCGCAGGTAGACTTCCCCCGATATCCATAGTTTTTTATCTAGCAATAAAGAATACACCTCGTTGATAGATCCGTAGAGAGAATTCTCAATTGCTACAATTCCATATTCAGCTCGAGCTGAAATAACTGCGCTGAATACATCTGAAAAATTTTCACACACCAATGGCTCACTGTGTGTGAAAAGCTTGACACGTGCTTTGTCGTGGAAAGAGCCGGCTTGACCTTGGATTGCTATGTTCATCTGTCTATTAATAGTAGCAGATTGAAGAGGTAAGCCATAAATCTGTATAATGGGAAGATTATGCCTGAATATATTAGCGTCCGTGGAGCTCGTGAACACAACCTGAAAAATGTTGATATTGATATACCAAGAAACAAATTGGTTGTTATAACTGGGCTTAGTGGCTCCGGTAAATCTTCGTTAGCTTTCGACACGATTTATGCGGAGGGTCAGCGTCGATATGTTGAAAGTCTTAGCTCCTATGCTAGACAATTCTTAGGTCTGATGGAGAAGCCGGATGTTGATCAGATTGATGGTCTCAGTCCTGCTATTAGCATTGACCAGAAATCTACTAGTCGAAATCCACGATCGACTGTAGCGACGGTTACAGAAATATATGATTATCTTCGATTGCTCTTCGCCAGAATAGGTATCCCGCACTGTCCAATTTGTGGCAACGAAGTAAGTCGACAAACCGCTAAACAAATAGTAGATTCAATCCTGGATCTGCCTCTGGCGAAAAGAGTATTGATTCTGGCTCCTATTGTTGTCGATAAGAAAGGTGAGTTTCAGCATATTCCAGACGAATTCAGAAAAGCTGGTTTTCAGCGAGCTCGAGTTGATAACGTTGTTTATAATTTGGATGAATGGCCCAGTCTCGACAAGAAGTTTAAGCATTCGATAGAAATTGTGGTTGATCGTTTGATTAACGATAACGAGTCCAAACAAAGGTTAAGTGAATCGGTCGAAGCTGCGCTCGAGCTAGCTGATGGAATTATTAAAGTTTTTGATGCAGATAACGAAAAGGAACATGTATACAGCGAGCAATTTGCCTGTCCTGACCATCCTGATGTAGCAATACCCGAACTTGCTCCGAGGACATTTAGCTTTAATAGTCCCCACGGTGCCTGCCCAACTTGCTCAGGGCTCGGAAACCGTAAAGAAGTTGATCCGGAAATGGTACTTGCCAGTGATAAATTGACTATTGCCGAAGGTGCGGTCCGAGTGTGGACAAACATGAGGGATGATAGTTGGAATCTCAAGAAAGTCGCTGCTGTCGGTGAAAAATACGGCTTCGATATTCATACCCCTTGGTATAAGTTGAACGAAGACCAAAAACAGAAGATTCTGTACGGTACTGGCTCTGAGAAGTTCTTTGTTAATCTTGGGAGTGGGCGTGGCTGGGACGCCACTTTCGAAGGAGTTATTCCAAATCTAGAGCGTCGTCATAGTGAAACTGATAGTGATTTTATGCGACGTGAGATTGAGAAGTATATGATTGAGAGAGATTGCCATGTTTGTCATGGTAGGCGGCTTAAACCAGAAGCCCTAGGTGTTACTGTTCATGGTTTTTCAATTATGGATGTATGTGAATTATCGATTTCAGATAGCCTAACTTTTATGGATAAGCTGAAGCTCTCCGCTCGAGAACAGTTTATTGCTAAACAAGTTATTAAAGAAATTAGGGCCAGACTTGGCTTCCTAAATGATGTCGGTTTGAATTACCTGACTTTACTGCGTAGCGCAAATACTTTAAGTGGTGGGGAGGCACAAAGAATTCGTTTGGCAACTCAAATCGGCTCGGGATTGATGGGTGTGCTCTATGTGCTTGATGAACCTAGTATTGGATTACATCAGCGTGACAATAGCCGTTTAATCCAAATGCTGACTCGTCTGAGAGATCTTGGCAATACAGTTATCGTCGTAGAACATGACGAAGAGACAATGATGTCGGCCGATCATTTAATCGATATTGGCCCTGGGGCCGGTGTGCATGGTGGAGAGGTTATTTCGCAAGGCACCCCAAGCCATGTTGCTTCCGACAAAAACAGTCTTACTGGGCAGTATCTATCAGGAAAAGAAAAGATTGATATACCCAAGAAAAGACGAATCGGTAATGGAAAAGCACTAACTATTAAGGGGGCTAGAGAACATAACCTTAAGGCTATTGACGTAACTTTTCATCTTGGATTATTTACGGTAGTTACAGGTGTAAGTGGATCAGGAAAGTCTAGTTTGATTAATGCCATACTTGCAAAAGAACTAGCCCAGAAGCTTCAACGAGCCAGATCAGTACCAGGTAAACACGAATCAATAGAAGGCGTTGAACATCTTGACAAGGCAATTGTTATTGATCAATCACCAATAGGTCGTACACCAAGGTCTAATCCAGCCACCTACACCGGTTTGTTCACGCCAATTCGTGAATTATTTGCCAAAACTCCTGAAGCGAAAATACGTGGTTACAAACCAGGTCGTTTCAGTTTCAATGTTAAGGGCGGGCGATGTGAAACCTGCAGTGGAGATGGACTTATTAAAATCGAAATGCATTTCTTGCCCGATGTTTACGTTACCTGCGAAGAATGTCGGGGGTCTCGCTATAACAGAGAGGCTATGGAGATTCATTATAAAGATAAGAATATTTCCGATGTATTGCAGATGACAGTTGAAACTGCTGCAGTTTTCTTTAAAAACGTACCCGCAATCTCCCGAAAGCTTGAAACTCTAGTTGAAGTTGGTTTGGGTTACATCGAGCTCGGCCAACCGGCTACCCAATTATCCGGAGGTGAAGCACAACGGATTAAACTGGCCAGTGAGCTGAGTAAGCGTAGCACCGGCAAAACGATGTATATTCTCGACGAGCCAACAACTGGTCTGCACTTCAGTGATATTAAGCGATTGTTGGCGGTATTGAATGCATTAGTTGAGGGGGGCAACTCGGTAGTCGTGATTGAACACAATCTTGATGTTATCAAGACTGCTGACCATGTGATTGATCTTGGTCCTGATGGCGGCGAAGCCGGAGGTAGAATTGTTGCAACTGGAACCCCAGAAGAAATCGTAAAAGTGCCTGGCTCGTATACTGGAACCTATCTTAAGAAAATACTGAAGTAGTAAGATATTCTCTAATATCTTCACTAGTCGGTTAAACTACCGTATGATGTAAGATGGTAATAAAAGGTCCTACAATGCAACCACAGAATGATCCTCAAAATACTCCAACACCGAGCGTAGATCAAAATACTCCGACTTTTAGTCCAAATGATCCTCAGTTAAGCTCGAGTACGGGACAGTTCTCGAATCAACAGGATTTTACTTTTCAAATACCAAAAACAGATCCTAACCCAGCTCCCCAAATCGCTCCAGTTGAGACACCCCCGCCTGCGCCGAATATACAAACACCTCCAATTATCTCATCCGAACCAGTACCGCAGATTCCTGATCCAGTATTTCCTCCTGTTACCCAGGTACCTTCAACCAGTCCGTATAACGGATCTGGAACATCAACACCAATGCCCGATGTACACGAACCACCAATATTCATGTATGAGGATAGTCCCGCTCCTACAGCAACTCCTGCGGTTATTTCACCTGTAGCTCCTTCTGTACCTCCGATACCCCCTTTGGCCAGTCCACCTTCGTACAGCCTAGGTGGTGAACCGCCTCAAAACCAGGGTATCCAGCCAATGCAACGTCCTGTCCAATCAGCTGCAAACCTATCGCAAGTAACAATTCCCCGCCGAAGAAAGAATTCAAATCTTAAATACATCGTCTTTGGGATTATTGGTTTCCTGATTGCTGGACTATTAGTTTGGGCAGTGGTAGCGATTATCAGTTCGGTTGGCAGTAATAGCAACAAAACATCCGAGCAAACAATTAAGAAGCCGGAAAATAATAAATATGAAAACAAGTTAATTGGATTTGCAACAGAGTACCCAAAGGACTGGTCAGCAGAGCAGACTAAGGAGGACGGGCTTGACGTTATTACTTTCTCTCATCCTAAAGTTAGGAAAAATGGTACTCCAACAGCCGAGGTAGCAGTAATAAGACTAACCTCAGAACAGTTAAAGGATATTCCAGATAAAAAAGAGTTCTACAGTCTCTACCAAAAGGCACTTATTGAAGGTTTTGATAACTACAGTGAACGAGACAGCCAAGAACTAACCGTTGATGGCATTCCAGCAAAGAGAATAGATGCAGATATTTCAAAGAAAGGTGAGCAGAATCAGGCTGTATTCCATCTTATCTATGCCGGACAAGATGGTTTTGTTGTTGTGGCATACGCTGATAAAGCTCAGTTTAAGGATCTTGAAGATGAACTTGAGTTAATAATTGATAAGTTTGACAGCAAAGTTAAAGAAATCGAACCAGCTAAAAAAGAACCTGAAAGTTCTGCTCCGGCCAACTAGAACCTATGAGCCAAAAGATACTGTTATTTTACAAATTTAGTCCAGTAAAAGACCCAGATGAGGCGCGAAAGTGGCAAACTGTAGTGACTGCGGAGCGTGGTCTTAATGGACGAGTGATTATTTCAAGACATGGTATTAACGCGACGCTTGGTGGAGATCTTGAAGCACTGGAAGATTACATAGAACAATTGGAGTCGACTGAATTAGCAGACTTTAGGAATATTGAATACAAGTGGTCAAATGGTGGCTATGATGACTTCCCAAAACTTTCAGTCAAAGTTCGCAAAGAATTGGTTACGCTAGATCCAGAAGAAGAGTTCGATGTGTATGACAGCGGTACACCACTAAAGCCCGAAGAATGGCACGAGTTCATGATTAATAATCCTGATGTGACAGTGCTTGATGCGCGCAATAATTACGAGAGTGAGATCGGCCGGTTCAGAGGTGCAGTAACGCCAAACATCGATAAGTTCAAAGAAATTAAACCGCATTTGGATAAATTAGATAAGGAAAAACCGCTTATTACCTACTGCACTGGTGATGTTCGTTGCGAATACTTGAGCGCTTATATGAAACACAAAGGTTTTAAGGATGTATATCATCTTGATGGTGGAATCATCAAATACGGCGCTAAGTTCGCTGATGAAGGTCTTTGGGATGGGAGTTGTTACGTTTTCGATAAACGAGTTGGACTCAATTTTTCGGACAATAGTAAGGATATAGCAACCTGCACATTCTGTGACAATAAAACCAGTACATATCGTAACTGCGCCAACTCATTATGCAATAAACGCTTGCTCGTTTGCCGTGAATGTGAGACAAGAATTGTGTGTAATGAGCAGTGCGAAAAACTAAGGAGCAAACAAAAAGCCAACAGCAGATCGGCTACCGCCACCGTCAGCTGATTGAGTATCAGCGGAAGCTCATTTTAGAGACGATTGGAAAAGTATTCGAAGGCGCTGACGCGGTACATGGCTAACGCTAGTTGGAACGCGCTTTGTAAATTACTCTCAACGCATCTTTTTCAATAGTAAATTCTGCCGGTGTTTGACTGACAGCTTCACCATCAACTTCTATCGCTCGGCATGGTTTTGTGCTAATTCTGATTCGAGAGCCTGAAATCGCCAATGGTTGGGCACGGACCCAGCCAGGAAAAATAAAATATAGAATATTCTTCAGATGTACTAATCGGCGTTTGGTGCGGCCAAAGATTATCACTGTTATATGTCCTGAATCGACACTTGCTCCTGGGGTGAACCTTACAAGACCTTTGAATTTACCTTTGGCAACAACTATTTGATGAGTATGGAATTTCTGCACAGCATTATCATCTACCTCTAGTTCACAAAGAAACGATTTATGGGTAAGTATTTCGTATATCCCTTGCAAGTAGTAGGCTAATCGACCCAGAATTCGCTTAGATTTGTTAGATACATTCTGGGCGACCTTAACAGAAACACCAATTGCCGAAAGGTTTGTGAAATGATGTCCATTGACTTTACCGAGATGAATCAGTTTTGTATGACCCCCGATAATTGCTTTCATAGAATCTTTAATATCGCGACTACCGATTTGTAAGGATCTAGCAAAATTATTTACTGTTCCTAGCGGGATTACAGCGATTGTCGTCTTAGCAAGGTCGATATGATTAATCACACTATGAACGGTACCGTCGCCACCACCAACAATTAGCAGATCAGGATTGGCTTCTGTCTCAGCTCTTAATGCGTGCTGAAACGATTCGTTATCATTGGCATAATGACGTCGGGAAACATCAATTCCAAGCTCTTCGCAAAGTGGATCTATCTGGTCTTTCCAATGCTTTCCTTTACGGGATTTGGCATTAACAATTAGAGCTATGTCATTAAATTTTTGCATGCTAGCTATCTATACTAACGCAGAGACGCGAAAAACGATATAATTGTATTATGAGAAAAATTAGAGATAGCGATGGACCGGCGTCGTGGATTGTACCTAACTATCGAGCTCTCGATATTACTGATATTGATTTTGCTAAATTGTCTAAACTAGGAATCACAAAAGTTGCGCTAGATGTCGACGGTACCTTATTGCCAGCAGGAAAATTAGGACGAGCCGCCGATGCATTTATTACTCATCTGAGTAAAGCCCAAAAATCAGGACATATTACAAATCTGACCATTGCCACTAATCGCTTTTCTTTGCTGGCACGAATGGTGGCTGACTGGATCAGTGCCGACGCAATAATTAGCGGAGGCTTCTTTATCCGAAAGCCCAGCAAACCCTACTATGACAAAGTCATTAGCAGCCTTGGTGGTAAACCTGAGCAAATGGTAATGATAGGCGATCGGCTATTGCAAGATGTTTTTGGTGGAAACCGTGCTGGCATGACCACAATCCTAGTTGATGATCTTGGTCCCGAGCCTTGGTACGACAAAATCGTATTCCATCGAAGCCGCCAGCACAAAAGGCTCATGGAGCTTGATGCTGAATTTCGCAGTTCCCGTAAAAAACGTCAATGAGTAGCAAATCTAAGTTAAAAGATAAAATTGATTCATTACCACTAGAGCCTGGTGTGTATTTGTATAAAGATTCTCATGGGGCAATTATCTATGTGGGTAAAGCGTCCAAACTACGAAACCGGGTGCGTCAATATTTTCAGAAATCGCGTACATCAGATCCAAAGACAGATTTACTTGTTGCAGATATTGTCGATTTGGATTTTCATGTAGTGGCTAGCGAAATTGAAGCATTATTCCTGGAGAGTGAACTCATCAAACGATATATGCCGAAATATAACATCGATTTGCGTGATGATAAACACTACCAGTATGTTCGTATTGATTTCAAATCTAAACATCCAATTGTTCAGGTTGTGCGCCGACCAATGGATGATGGTGCAGAATACTATGGTCCGTATATGGGAAATATCAGGCCTGCCCTAAAGCTATTAAGAAGAATATTTCCTTTTGATTATTCGATTCCTTCAAACAAGAAGTATGACCGAGCAAGTCTTCATACGCATTTAGGGCTATCACCGGGACTCGAGAGTGGCAAAACTACAATTGTTGAATACAGAGTAAATCTGCGTAAACTGGCGTCGTTTCTCAAGGGTGAACGAATTAATCTCGAGAAAAGCCTAGAGAAGGAGATGCAAGAAGCCAGCAAAGTGAAGGAATTTGAAAAAGCTGGTCGCAAAAGGAATCAGCTACAAGGACTGCGTAACCTGCATAAACAGATTGTTTTTGGCGATGAAGAATTATTCGACATCAGCAAAGACCAAGCACTAAGTGGACTCCAGAAAATGCTTAATCTCAAGGGGATACCCCGACGAATTGAAGGATACGATATATCCCACCAGTCAGGTACTAACAATGTCGCCAGTATGGTGGTATTTACTGACGGTGTGTCTGACAAAGGACAATACCGTAAGTTCAAAATGAATCTTGCTGGAAACGATGACTTTGGACACATGCGCGAGGTTATAACCCGAAGATTTTCTGGTAAGAATCTCGAGCAATGGCCAAAGCCTGATTTGCTACTCATTGATGGTGGCAAAGGTCAGCTTAGTGCGGCGCTGTCTGCAATGGATGCACTCAATATTGCTATCCCAGCAATCGGCCTCGCTAAACGCTACGAGACAATCATCCTTCCTACAAACAACCGTATGGAGGAGATTGTGCTACCAAAATCATCGCACGTATTGAAGCTACTACAGCGAGTACGAGATGAGAGCCATCGATTTGCCGTTAGTTATCACACGGTCTTAAAGCGAAAAGGCAATACTGCTGGCCTACTGGAGAATATCCCAGGTATTGGTCCAGCCACCCGAAAGAAGCTGATACGAACATTCGGTTCGGTTAGAGGTCTCACTCAAGCACGTTCAACAGATTTAGAAAAGTCGATTGGCGAGAATAAAGCAACAATTCTTCGGCAGTATTTAAGGCGTATTAGATAGCGATCTCTATTTTGCTATACTAAAGCAAATGATTGAATCAAATTTCTTTAAGAGTAATCGTCAGTCGCTTCGGGAAAAGCTTGATCTTCAGAACGATGATTTAGTACTAATACCAAGTGCCGTCAGAATGCAGTTTCACTCGGAACAGGCAGCAGAATTTCTGCAGGAAAGTAATTTCTTCTACCTGACTGGTATCAATGAACCTGATTGCATGTTGATGATGAGTGCAAAGTCTGAGTGGTTACTCATTCCTAAGCAAGATCAGTTCGCGAGTTTATGGGAAGGTCAACTTACTCATGACGAGGCGAAAAAGAAGAGCGAGATAGAACACGTATTGGATATTGAGGAGGGTTGGAGTTTGCTTGGGCGATACATACCTGACAGGGTAAGGCGCATATTTATTCCACGACCTGAACCAGTGATTATTACCGGGGGGATATACGCCAACCCATCGCAAAGAAATCTACTGAATCGTTTAAGGACAGATTTTCCACTTGTTTCATATGTTGATGTTCGGCCGAAACTCAGTGAACAACGAGTTATCAAGCAAAAACCCGAATTAACAACAATTCGAAGAGCGATTGAGGTAACTATAAATACGATGAAAGAGGTCAGTAAAGATATAAAATCAGGCAGATTCGAATATGAACTATCTGCTCAGCTAACGTACGGATTCAAAAAGCATGGGGCTCAGGGTGATGCCTACGAATCAATTGTAGCCGGTGGTGAGCGGGCCTGCGTAATTCATTATTCTAAAAAGGACCAAGCACTTCAAAAGAATAGTTTTGTCTTGATAGATGCTGGCGCACGTTTAGATAATTACGCAGCTGACATAAGTCGTACATATTTAGTCGAGGGCAAAGCAAGCACTAGACAACAAGAAATACTAGATGCCGTTGATGAGGTACATAGCTTTGCTCTTAATTATCTCAAACCCGGGGTACGATTTGATGAATACGAAGAGGCCGTAGAGGCTGAAATGGGAAGGGTGCTAAAGAAACTCTCTCTTATTAATGATGTTTCCAGAGATTCAATAAGAAATTATTACCCTCATGCGACAAGTCACTTTCTGGGCTTAGAAGTTCACGATGTTGGTGATAGAACAGCTGAATTTAAAGAAGGAATGGTTCTCACCGTGGAGCCTGGTATATATATTCCAGAGGAATCAATCGGTGCCCGATTTGAAGATAACATTCTCATTACCTCTACCGGAATTGAAAACCTAAGCAAAGAGCTGCCGTTAACCTAACTCGTGGTAGAATTATATCTATGAAAAATACTGTGTTTAGGATATTGCTAAGGTGGTTTATGAACGGTTTAGGAATTTGGGCTGCTGCACAATTACTGCCAGGCATAGAATATGACTATTTTGCCACGATTGTCGTGGCAGCTCTGATATTTTCACTTATTAATGCTACGATTCGTCCGATAGTGGTCATTTTTAGCTTGCCAGCCATATTGGTAACCCTTGGCTTCTTTATGTTAATAGTTAATGCATTTATGGTTTATCTAACCAGTGTGTTTTACGAACCCTTTATTGTACGCGATTTTGGCTCTGCCTTGCTTGCGGCCATCATCATCGGACTGGTAAACTATATCCTAAGTACCTTTGTGGACGATAAACGATTGTACGTGCAACCAGAACAGAACGGAAAGTAGATTATTTTATGCAGACATTCTTAGAGATAAGCAGTATAGTGAGCGGCGCTCTGCTGATTCTATTTATACTAGTACAGACTAGAGGCGCCAGCCTCGGTGCTGGCTTTGGTGGATCAAACGAAATTCACACGGCACGTCGTGGCGTTGATAAAACGATTCACCAAATAACAATAATATTTGCTGTTGTATTTGCACTGAGCCTGCTACTCGGTCTCCTCATTATCTAGGCGTTTGAAAATAATGCTTAGCGAATACCAAAAATTTCAGATAAAACGATGGTGGCGTCGTCGCATTCGTTTGGTACATCGGATTTGGGACACAGTAAAGCACACGGCCAATGAATCAATATTTAAACCAATGACAGGGTTTAAGGAGATTCGTCGCTTCAGCATTGGTTGGGTAGCAATAGTGGTACTCATCGTCGCTGGTTTGATAATCCAGAACAGTCAGCTTGATGCCGAGTATAAACAGACAATTCCAAAAGAGGGGGGTGTCTTTAGCGAAGGAATTGTTGGCGAACTGAGCAATTTCAACCCTTTGTTTGCTAGTGGTAACGCCAACCAAGCAGCCGCTCGGTTAATGTTCAGTAGTCTTTATAAATACGACCACAGCGGACAACTAGTACCTGATATAGCCAAGGAAATTACCATAGCAAAGGATGACATTACATACACAGTAAAATTACGTGATGACGTATTCTGGCACGATGGAGAACGATTGACCGCCAAGGATGTTGTGTTTACTTTTAAGACAATTCAGAATCCAGTAGCCAGGTCACCGCTGTTGGATAGCTGGAAAGACATACAGATTAGGGAAATTAGTAGAAATGTAGTCGAGTTTAAGCTCCCCAACAAGTTCGCCCCGTTCCAATATTCTCTAACTAGTTCGATAGTTCCTGAACATATACTCTCCAAACTTGATGTTACCGAACTACGAACTACAGTTTTCAACCAAGCACCGGTTGGCTCAGGACCATTCGTATTTAAGGGTCTTGATGCTGAGAAAGGTAAATTAGAACTTGTTCGGAATGAAGATTACCACAGTGGCGCACCCTATTTGAATCGTTTCATACTGACTACATTTGAAGACCAAACAGATCTGGATAGATCAATTCAAGCAGGCGAGTTGACCGCAATTGCTGACGTATCGTCTAATCAAGAAAATATACCCTCAGATTATCAACGCTATAGATTACCCCTAAGTAATAGCGTTTTTAGTTTCTTTAACACTAGTAGACCCCCCCTAAATGATTTGGATGTCCGCAAAGCGTTAGCCGAATCGATTAACAGAGACGAAATACTAGATGAAGTTCAACTACCAGATGGGGCAAGTCGCAGTCCGCTACTGGTAGAGCATATTGGTTACGATCCGAAACTAGTTCAAACAGAAATAGGAATTCAAGAGGCTGCTAAATTGCTCAATGAAAAAGGCTGGGTATCTGGTCCCGATGGCATAAGAGTAAAAGGCGACCAACGTCTAAAATTTACAATTACCAGCCAGACGGGGGGTGAGTTTCCAAAAGTTACCCAAAAACTGGCTTCTACTTGGCGATCCATTGGTGCAGAGGTTGATGTAAATCTCCTATCCCTAGATGAACTTAGAAAAGAACGAATTGTGTCTCATGATTATGATATATTGCTTTTTGGAATAGCTATGGGTTCCGACCCTGATGTTTTTGCCTACTGGCATTCATCTCAGCGTGAAGAAGGAGGGTTCAACCTTTCCGAATATCAATCCGCGAAAGCCGATGATGCCTTAGAGGCTGGTAGAACGCGACTGGATCCAAACTTAAGAGCTGCCAAGTATCGGGCATTTACCCAAACATGGCTAAATGATGCGCCAGCCGTCGCCTTGTATAGGACAAGCCTCAATTATGTCCAAGACCGATCAGTAACAGGCTTCCAAACACGACGAATCATTGATCCAGCGGATAGATTCAACAATGTGGAAGATTGGGCTGTAACCAGCTCCGAAGCTGTCCGAAAATAGTATTTGCATCTATTCATAACTAAACTAGAATACTTAAGCATGCCGGAGTGGCGGAATTGGTAGACGCGCTAGCTTCAGGAGTTAGTGGGATTCGTCCCGTGGAGGTTCAAGTCCTCTCTCCGGCACCAAAAATATGAATGCTTCAACACGAAATATCTTGATAATCATTCCAGCTATAACTGTTTCTCTAGTTCTTATGTTTGTATTTATATTCAAACCAATTTTTTTCATACCTGCATCCGTACTTAAGAAATATAATACCGAGAATGATGCTACCTACAGGGCGTCAATCAATTACTGCGTTAATGCGAATAGTCATATCTACGAGGTAGTATTAGGTGGCAAGGTGGTAGTCACATACTATTACGACAAAGGCGGGAAGCTTATAGGGGATTACACTTGGGTTGATAACATTGATGAAAACACTGAAGAAAACGAAATCAACATCAACAACTATGTTTGTAAAACTATCCGAGAAGACGAGCGAGATCCGTACGCTGATTGATTTTTCTTTCGGACTCCTTCCAGACATCGCTGCGCTCCTCCGTTCGATTCGCAAGTAAGTATACTTCCTTGCTACCATCTCACTTCGCCGAACCGGGGACTTGTGTCGCCAATTGCGCCACGTCCCCAGTCGGGTCTGGGTGACCAAAACAAAACCCACCATTTCAGGTGGGCGTTGTTTTGGTGGCTCCTCCCAGACGACGTTCGCTAACACTCACTATTCCGTCACTACGAGTCTTACGAGTAAACTCGACGATTCTCGTTCCTTACGAACTGCTTTTGCGTCGCAAAAGATCCAGTTCGTGTCTGGGAACACCATAAAGAAAAGACACCCAAATGGATGCCTTTTCTTTATGGTGGCTCCTCCCAGACTCGAACTGGGGACACAAGGCTCTTCAAGCCTCTGCTCTACCAACTGAGCTAAAGAGCCACATAATCATTATAACTGTAAATGTTCGCGTCTGGCTTCTCCCAGACAATTCGCTGCGCTCATCTCCGCTCAATCATCTCGGAAAAGAAAACTGGTTTTCTTTGTCGCTCGACTCATTCGCTTCACCGAACTGGGGACACAAGGCTCTTCAAGCCTCTGCTCTACCAACTGAGCTAAAGAGCCGCGTCACGATTGTCTATAATCGCTCCGTTTATAATTCTACTGGAATTAGAATTATAAAGCTTCCCAATAACGCCATCGTTCCTTTTCGAAAACGATACAGTCGCTATTGCTTCTTGGTTTCGTTTTCGATTCACGCTTCGCGTGAGAAATATATAATACTACAAAAATCGATATAAATAACCTGTTATAATAATTTCATGGATGATAACTCACCAGTCAGAATGCCCCAGTTTAATCAGACAATACAACAAGTGAATACTACTCTTCAACAGTTGATTGATAATCAAAATCTACTTATGAAACAGCAATATCAGGACAATACGATGGGTCCGCGTGTTGATAATATTGAGCGAGAAATTCAACAAATTAAACGTGACATAGATGAACTTAAGCGACATGCCCAAAAAGAAGAATATGATCAGAATCAGGTTGAGAATGAAGCACGTAATCTGGAAAACAAACTCCAGCAGTTCGATAAGCGAATTCGGGATATCGAATACAAAACTCGCTAGTAGGGATCCACACTTAGGATAATGAGCGTATAGTTCGGTTACGTTTCTGCTTCGTGGTAATGATTCCTTGCATCTGCACCTGCACCATGCATACCGGCTAGGTCATCCATGATAACCGTCTCAAACACAGGAGATTGTTCGGCGAAGTGGTCATTAACCCGTCCATGAACTTCGTCAAATACTATATCTCTATTATTTAGAGCCACCCCACCTGTCCAGCGAATCTCTTCGGCTTGATGACCTCGATCACGTATATGGCGCTCAATAAAGCCGATTGTTATTGCCGCAAGGTCAGCTACGTATAGGGTTCTTACCTCAGGAATTGCTAACCCGTCTTTTAGTTTCATACCTTCATGATTATTGGCAAAGCCCTCACCTGATATATAAGCACCACAGTGACCAGGATTACCACACCCACAAATAGATACGAGTCTACCCTGATCTTCTGGGGTATAGGGTTCGTGCCCTGCTTCGTCTGGAGCTACGTTGCCTTCACCATCATAGGTGGCTGTATTGAAGCCACTACTCACTGTGGCCACTGTTCCACTAACACGCTTTCGATTTGTTCTATTCTTTTCTACCTGACTGAATGCAATAACAACCATGTCGTTCCAGATTCTAACTGCCTCTTTATCACTATTGAGATCAGGAATGGCACGGGCTAGATCATCTCCGGGTCGTCTCCCGTCTTTTACCCATGGAGTCATGTCTTCAGCTTGGGTTAGGTTCCCGTCCTCAACAGCTGAGGCAACACCCATAGAAACGGTGACAATCTGTCCGTCTGCTCTATCTGCAATTCTTTGAAGTGTATCGCCGACAGCAGTTATTGTGCCTTCATAGTCTGCAATATCTGTTTGACCTGCTTCCCATCCAACGAGACTACCTTCAGGGGTCCACAGACCCGCTCGCCAACTAGTAACTCCCATGTCTACGCCACCACAATACGCTTCAGCCATCATCATATAACGACACTCCTTATGGGCACCAAGCCTAACAATTAATTTCCTTCAAATCAAGTAATAGTTTCACGCAACCTTGCAGTGCTTGTTTGAAAGGAAAATTAGACGTATAATTTGCTTTCGTTATGCGGGTGTAGCTCAGTTGTTAGAGCGCATCCTTGCCAAGGATGAGGCCGAGAGTTAGAGTCTCTTCACCCGCACCAATTAAAGAATCGGCCAAATGGTCGATTTTTTAATTGGTATCCGTGAGACTCTAACTCTCGGCCTCGAAAAATAGATAATGCGCCGAGCTGCCCTTAGCGCAAGCTAAGGGCTTAGAGTCTCTTCACCCGCTCCATTACGACCCAAGGTTTTTCTTTAAGAGAGCTTTCTAACATTTGAGACCTTTTCAGGTCTCTTTTTGTTATTCTTAAATTATGAAGAGTGATTATAAACCAATGATGCCTGAAGAGCGGGCACAGAAAATAAGACAATGGCACAAAGATGCATTAGCTCATCACACACGCCAAAAAACTATTACAACACATGTTCTTGGAAGAATGTTAGAAGTACCCGCAGATGTTTTTGATCCAAAGCCAGTCGGACTCTGGCAATCAGTCCTAGATGAAGTAAAGGAAAGCGATCGAGTACTCGATATGGGGACCGGCAGTGGAGTTAACGGTATCCTTGCAGCTTCCAAATCATCTGATGTGGTAGCGGTTGATATAAGCCCATCATCAGTAGAATGTGCTATTCATAATGCTGAACTAAATAGTGTGGCTTCTAATATAGATATAAAGGTTAGCGATTTATTTGAAGAGGTTGAAGGTAAGTTTGATCTAATTATGTTTGACCCGCCATTTAGGTGGTTCAAGCCTAGAAATATGCAAGAACGAAGTACGGCTGATGAGAATTACCAGACTCTTACTGCATTTTTTGCTCAAGTTAACGATTATTTGAACGGTAATGGTAGGGTATTGCTCTTTTTCGGTACCTCAGGTGACATAAATTATCTAAATCAACAAGCTGAAAAAGCTGGATTAACAAAGGAAACTATAAATCATGCTGAACATGAGAAAGACGGACTACATGTTGAGTATTTTACTTTCAGACTAACTCAGTAAGGCATAACACCTCAACCAAGTTTTTTAGTCTCACATCATTCACTGCATTTAATGCTGATGTTTGTAATGCTTCACATATCCCGCACCAAATGTTTGATTCTGAGCCAAGGGCTAGTGCAAAAATGCCATATAGTTCTTATGCTTATTGTGTTTACATTTACCAGCCCTTACTATATGAGCATGCAGCGAAAAGAAGCAGGTTTTGCGCATCTAGCGATAGTAGTTATTTTTTTAGTCGCGCTTGTAGGCGTCGTTGGTTATTCCGCGTACCGTCGGAATACAAATCAACCATCAACAAATGATTACTCAACAAATCAACCATCAACAGGCGAACCATCAATAAGTAGTGGACAGACTGGAACGTGCACCAAGGCTAAGGTCGGCGCGTTCACCAGCGACTTAACTGATATGGACCTTGTAACGACAATCCAAAACCCCATTAGGTTAGTTGGTGGCTCAAACATTAAAACCCATTCGTATATTGAAGTCTCCAAGCGGGCTGCCGTCTACGCACCCAAAGATACAACCTTGAACGGAGGTGCTAACTACTACGAGACAATAGGTGAGAATCCAGTCACAAAAGTACAATATTTGCTAGCATTCGATAATGGCTGCGACGTACAGATTTGGTTAGATCACATTGTAGATGTGCCTGATAAAATCAAAAACGCCTTCCCATCTAAAGCAAGTAATGATACCAAGGCAGTTGAAGTAAAAGAAACCAAAATTAGTGCAGGAGAACTAGTTGGATATACAAACCAAACTGGTCGGGCTCGCTTTGACTTTGGCGTGCTAAATCTAAAAGGTCCAGAAACATCTCTAACGACAAATCCTAAATATAAAGACGACCCAATAGTTAAGACATCAGACAAATATCGACACGCAATATGCCCATTTAGTTTGTACGACTCTACTAAATTGGAAAAATATAAGTCGTTTTATGACCCAAATACAGATAGTGATCAGGCAATAATCGATAATATTTGCGATTAGTTTTTAGCAATAAAGTTACAAAAAATCTGAGCCTTAATATACTATGCCAGCTCCTCAGACTTAACATATCAAACTCTCTGACTGCACCTAGTTTTTACTTTCAATCGCCACTGATCGCTCTAACTCTCGGAATCAGAAGTAGCCGAACTGCCTAAGAGCTTAGGACCTGCCTGCTTGTAGGCAGGTCTCTCCTGACATTCATAGCCTTGGCGAAGAATGTTCACCCGCACCAAAATTAATGCCACCTCATTCGGGTGGTTTTATTTTAGTTATTTTATCCCCATAAAAGCACACATTGACTATACCTCTAGGGGGTATTACTATTTATTTATGATTATTGACATTAAACAACGAGCATTGCACAGGGCCAAGATACTTGAAGGTCAAATGCGTGGTATTCAAAAGATGATTGAAAACGAAGATTACTGCATGGATATACTCACGCAAAGCCTCGCCATTCAAAAGTCAATCGGTTCCCTCAATAAATTAATACTTGAAAATCATGTCCGTACCCACGTTAAGGACAATTTCAGCACGGGTTCCGAAAAATCTCAGGAGCAGGCAATTGAAGAACTTCTGGGGCTATACGAGTTATCGAATCTAAGAAGTAAATAAGGAGGAGTTATGAGTAAGGAAAGTATTATGGTCGGAATTATTGGCTTACTTGCTGGAGTGATTTTGGCTGGCACAACTGCGATTATTGCAGTAAATAGTGATAATCATTCGATGATGGATATAATGGGCATGGACAGTGAATATCATCATCGCGAAGAAGCAAAGAGTCACGGCGATATGTCGATGAATCAAATGACAGAAGAACTCGAAGATCTATCAGGTGATGACTTTGATAAAGCATTCATCGAAATGATGATTGCCCATCACGAGGGCGCTGTTGATATGGCAGAGCTTATTCCATCACGTGCAAAGCATGATGAGATCAAAACACTTGGAAAGGCAATCATATCAGCGCAAACAAAAGAAATTTCAGACATGAAGCAATGGCAGGAAGACTGGAACTATTCATCTGACGAAATGATGCACATGATGCATGGTAATTACTAGAAATGGATCATTCGCACCGCGACCATCAACACACTGAACACCATGAGCACGACCCATCCTCCGCTAAAGCTATGGAGGGTCACGACAAGCATGCTGGTCATTCAGTCGCAATGTTTAAAGATAAGTTCTGGCTGTCGCTGATGCTGACAATTCCTGTGCTTTTGTATTCCGAAATGATACAGCACTGGTTGAACTTCACGCCGCCAGCCTTTTTTGGCTCACCATATGTACCATTTGTATTTAGTACTATTATTTTCTTTTACGGCGGCCTAGTGTTTATTAAGAGTGCAATAGGCGAATTGAAAGCCAAGCTACCAGGTATGATGACACTCATTAGCTTGGCAATTATTACGGCTTACTCATATAGCGTTGCAACTCAGTTTTTGATTGAAGGCGAAGGTTTCTTCTGGGAGCTAGCAACACTAGTAACTATTATGCTACTTGGTCATTGGCTGGAAATGGCATCGGTTGCGAAAGCTGAAAATGCTCTTGATGCTATCTCAAAACTACTACCTGATAAAGCTGACAGGCTTGTAAACGGTAGGCCCACGCAGGTCCTAGTCAGTGAGCTGAAAGTTGGTGACCTTGTGCTGATAAGACCAGGCGCGAGTATACCGATTGACGGTGTAATAACAGACAGCATTTCCTCTGTTGACGAAGCAGCTATCACTGGCGAAAGTAAGCCAGTAGGTAAAACCGTCAATGATGAAGTGGTGGCGGGAACTGTAAATCAAGATGGTTCGCTAACAGTAAAAGTAACTAAACTCGGCGAGGATACTGCGCTTGCAGGAATTATGAGGCTTGTAGCTGAAGCTCAAAGCTCAAAATCCAATGTTCAGGTTTTGGCAGACAAAGCTGCTTTTTATCTAACAATCACAGCAATCGCTACGGCCATTGCTACTTTTATTTTCTGGCTTGTAGCCAAAGATTCGAGCTTCGCACTAGAGCGATCAGTAACGGTGCTTATCATCGCTTGTCCACACGCTCTCGGCTTGGCAATTCCCTTGGTGGTGTCAATCTCTACTGCACTATCAGCAAAGAACGGTTTGCTCGTCCGAAAACGTCTTGCCCTTGAAGCAGCACACAAGTTGGACTGGGTGCTGTTTGATAAAACAGGTACACTCACTAAAGGCGAACACGGCGTAACAAATATATGGGCTACAAAAGGTTACACAGAGGAAGATATCCTGCATTTCACTGCCAGCCTTGAGCAGAACAGCGAACACATTGTCGGTAAAGGCATTGTGCGAAAAGCCGAAGAACAGCACATTCATCTTGATGAAGTTGCTAACTTCAAAGCTTTGCCTGGTTTAGGAGTGCAAGGCACCCTGCATGGTACTGAGGTGTATATTGCGGCCAGCTCTCGCTACATAGAAGAGAACAGGCTATCTGTTCCAGTCGATATTGCCAAATCGGTAAAACAAGCTGCTAAAGAGGGTAACACCGAGGTTTACCTAGTGACCAATAAAAAGGTTATTGGTGCGTTGGTATTAGCTGATATTGTCCGTAATCAATCCAAAAAAGCTATTAATGCTATTAAAGAGTTGGGGATAAAGACAGCGATGATAACTGGCGATTCAAACGAGGTTGCTTCATTTGTATCAAATCAACTTGGATTAGACCAGTATTTTGCAGAGATTAGACCAGAAGATAAGGCATCAATAGTCAAAGACTTACAGAAAAACGGGCAGAAAGTAGCGATGGTTGGCGACGGTATAAACGATGCGCCTGCTCTTACCCAAGCCGATATTGGCATCGCCATTGGTGCTGGTACGGATGTAGCCATAAAATCAGCAGATATTATTCTAGTAAAAAGTGACCCTCAAGACGTAGTAAAGGTAATCAACCTTTCTAAGAGAACCTACAGCAAGATGGTTCAGAACCTAGTATGGGCTACCGGTTATAACATATTCGCAATACCCTTAGCAGCTGGTGTTCTCTACGGTGCTGGTATTGTGCTATCTCCTGCGCTCGGTGCAGTTCTTATGTCTGCTTCAACCGTAATCGTGGCATTCAATGCACAGCTCCTAAGACGTATTAATCTAGCAAGCTAGCACCATTCGTAATGTTGACACTAGACATGGTTGCTCCGCAATCAGCTAACTGGTTCAAGAAGGCGTTTTGCCAAGACGGTCCACGACCAGTGAGTTTCAGCAACCGACCTGCAAGCAGATTTGATGGCTTTACGCTCCATAGGAGATATCGCAAGTAACTCAGCTAACTTACTACGGAGGCTATTCACATCACCAGGCTCAAAAACAGTCAAAGGACGGAGGTGCTCTGGATATTCTTTCTGAAGTTCTGCGGCGACTTCAGCTAGTCCTGAATGTCGAGCGAGAAGAGGAGGGCAACCGCTTGCAGCAGCCTCTGCGGCAACCATACCGAAGGCTTCCGGAAAAATTGATGGCACTACAGCTACCTCAGCTAATGGTAGCAAATTCACTAAGTGTCTATGCTCCAAGAATCCGGTAAAGAGTACCTTGTCCTTCGGAAGCGTCAAAGCGAGTTGCTCCAGTTTACCCCGATAGTCTCCAAATCCGACAATAATCACCCTGGCATCCAGGGAGCGTAGTGCTTCTAGAAGCAAGTGCACACCTTTATTCTTGATCAGTTTACCGAAGTAAATAATCGTTGGTCGATCCACTGCGAAAAAATCAGCAAATTTTTTAGCATTTCCTTCGTCGGGCAGTCGTTCATCATAATTTCCAGGATTCAGCGGGTCTTGCTTTGATTCTTCTAAGAGTTGTTGTAGCGCTTCGTCGCGATCCTTAATTACGAATTCATTGATGTTCACGCCTGGTGGAACTTCGGAGACATGTTGGATGTTTCCGATAACTTCAGCCAGAACATTACGGACATGTCTTGAGCCGACATAGACTGCTTCAGCCGAAAGAAGTGATTCTTGGGCGAATTTAATTAGCTCTGGCTTTTCGCGAATCGAATATTCTAGCTCAGAGCCATGAACCTTAACACGAAACGGACTGCCAGTAGCAGCACCGATGGCACCGCCCATGAGTGCATGGTTGGTGAATATAAGATCTGCTGGAAGTAGATTGCTCATAGCTTGAACATTCGCTTCTACATACTGCATTAATTCTTTTTGGGTAAAATCTTGAAGTAACTTTGATTTAAGTCCAGGATAATTATCCAGAACGAAAACTGGCAGTAGATCATTAGGCAGTTTAGGTTTTATGACGGTAGCGCTACCCAAATCAAAATGCTCGGGATTTGGATCCTGGCAAAAAAGAGTTACCTCATGACCTGCTTGGCTCCACTCACGCGACAATGCACGTGAGTATACGTTTGATCCAGTACCGCCCAGAAAGTAGCCGTGCCATAGAAGAATTCTCAAATTACTTTACTCCGTTCATTTTCTAATTTTAACACTAAAAGAATATTCCTCGGTCTGAGACACTCATCATAATCTCTTATCCATTTCGCTCTCACGGTAGGGCTTGTAACACTTAAAGCAGTGGTATGCATTGCAAAATCCTTACCCTCCAACCGTCTAAACGCCCATTGGTGTAAAATAACGGTATGACCAGAACAACTATTTCATCAGGTACTGTCCACAAAATGTCAGCCGATCTAGAAAAGGGATTACGGCAGTCAAAGAAGGCTCTTGAATTATGGGAAGACATTACTCAATTAGCACGTAATGAGTTTATCTGCTGGGTAGAAGATACCAATAACCCTGAGACTCGTGCTCGTCGCATCAAACGAACGCGCGAGGAATTGCTCGAGGGCAACCGCCGTCCATGTTGCTGGGTTGGTTGCATACACAGAACCGACAAGGCAATGAACTCCACACAAAAATGGATTGTTGCAGGTAAACCAAAATCATGAAGATTACAGAACAAAGAACGCTAAAACAAAGCCTATTGTTGCTACTAGCTGTAACTGTTGCAGTGCTATTTATCCCACTCGTTGCAACGATAATGACACCAGACTTTAACTGGGGAATCGAAGATTTTCTATTCGCCGGTTTAATGATATTTGATGCCGGTTTTATATACGAGCGTGGTATCAGGAATATTACAAACAATACACATCGGGCTATCGCTGCAATCTTTCTGATAGTATTTATCGCCTTGATATGGGTTGAAGCGGCAGTAGGAATATTTAATTAAAGGAGAGTTAATATGGCTATGTGTCCTTTTTGTAACAAACCAATCGATCTTAAGCCAGGCAAGAACAAATGCTTCTATTGTGGCTCTGAAATCAACGGTTAATGTCTGTCACTATAAGGATGGAAGACTTCAATTAAGGCAGTTGGTAGTTTACTGACATTCCCATTCAATGCAGAGTTATTTCATAAGAGGTAAATTCCAGCCAAACCGAAAACACACAAGCTATATATAGACTTGTATTTTTCTGTATAATATTAGCATTGAAACATATTAAAAAATCACCATCTACTATAATCAAGAGCGCATTACTACTGTTTGCATTTTATGGAGCTCTTTGGTTTGTATTGACATTAATTACTGTTCTTCAAACACCAATACCGGAAACAAATAATTATCAACTACAGAATAATCTCCAAAGCCAGACTGAATTAGCTATAGATAATCGCCAGTCTGTACAGAAGCTGCAAGCTGAATGTCCCTATACACAGAAGGTCAATTGGGAAATACCAGTTTTTATGTATCACCATATTCAAGATAATGTAGATCCTTCCAATGAATCTGCAATGTTGCATTCTGTCGAAATAGCTAACTTCAGGAATCAACTGGATACGATAAGTAATCGTGGATACACACCAGTTACTTTTTATCATTTGGCCGCTAATTGTTTGCCAGAAAAACCAATTATCATCACTCTTGATGATGGTTTCCTAGACGCTTTTAATGGGGCATTCCCGGCCCTGGTTGAACGAAATATGGTGGCTACTTTTTATATCTCAAGTAATTCGATAGGTAACCCTGCTTATATGGACTGGAACCAGGTTAACCAGCTTGTAGAGGCTGGAATGGAAATTGGCAGTCATACGTTAAATCATGCTAATTTAAAGATTATCTCACCTGAATTACAACGAACGGAAATTCTTGATTCGATAGCCGCTATCGAAATCCAAACTGGAAGGGATGTAATAAGCTTCGCCTATCCATACGGGGAAAACAACAGCCCCACACTTCCACCCTTGCTGACAGAGGGAGGGATAAAATATGCAGTTATTATATGGCATGTGAATGCAAATAATAATCGAAATCCAATGTTAACACCAAGATATTTGATTGATGATACAACGGACATTAACCAAATACTAAAATGACACTTTAATTACATTTATCACAGTATCTCATCTTTCTATGATATTGTATGAACAAAGTGTCAAGTGAAATACATCCATTTTATGAGAATCTTGATGCTGCACTTAGTGGGACTGAAGCACCTAGAGAAATTACCGACCAGTTAGCTTTGGTAGGCGTTAAGTACCTTGGTTTTGATAATGTTATTAGAGCTGGGCAGCTGGTGGTCGCCAGTGTTCTGACAGAAGAAGTCCAGGAGATTTTTGACAAAATTCTGGTTGCTGAATTTCCCATAGAATCAATAATACCGATTGTTGCATATGACTGGGATGACCATGCCTCAATAGCTGCCAATAATACATCAGGATTTAATTATCGCTTAGTACCCGGTGGAGACGGCGAAGTATGGTCAATGCATTCGTTTGGTAGAGCAATAGATATCAACCCTAGTTTAAATCCATACCAATATCCTGAGCGAATTGACACGGATAGTAGGTATGAATATCAACCATATAATCCTAGAGGACAGGGTGTAATTAGCACCGAGAGTCCAGTGGTTCAGATCTTTGATGATCAAGGTTGGGAATGGGGTGGTTTATGGGAGGAAGGTCCTGATTACCAGCATTTTGAGAAAGCGCCTATTAGCTAAATTATAAGTCATTCACCATTAATGCTTATCGTCAGATCTGCTCCTGTGTTTGCCATTAATTATCCAAAGATATACCAGTTGAGCCACGACTATCAGTCCAATGATAGGGGCGTTAAAGTCTAATATAGCTTCGCCAAGCTGATTTTGGCCGGCAATATCTTGAATTGATTCCGGAAGTATTGGTAGGAGAAATACAGCTAAAACTAGTCCAGTAATGATCAGTGGGACGATATGAAGCAGTAGCTTGCCTCCTTGAATGGTCTTATGAAGAAAAAACGCCGTGAGTATAATCGGGGCTATTAGTATAATTGGATCAAGTATCTTGGCTGCGTTACCAATCCCAAAATAATCCGTCTCGTGACCGAAGTAGCGGGCTAGCAATTCCCCTGCCATTAGAGCAAAAAATAGGTGAGGTGCACCGACTTTCCAAACCAATCCTACTACTAAGGGGAATGCTATGATAATACCGATTAATACTAGCGAAATCATGAAGATATATTACCATGAGCTTTATTATAATTATTGAAGTTAGGTAAATTATGAAGGGTCATAGCGTAAACGTGGCTCGATGAAGAAGCAATTGTTTCATTTAGAATCGATTAAGCGTAGCCTGTTAATATGAGCGGAATCAAAAAAGTAGCAGTAGGTTTCTTTGGTATCTGCCTGGTTATATCATTACAAGCATTGATTGTCGCACTGGCGGTTGTTCCCAGTATAACTGACAGGGAAGCAATAAAAGACATTGCAACTAGTGAAGTTGGTTACAAAGCGTTCATTGCGACCATCAAGAGTGTTGATGTTGATCAGTTTGAACCAACAACCGATATTTCCGATGCAGATCGAGCTCAGTTTAATGCTGACAAATCCACTCTGCTTGGTAAAATTGACAGCCTTGTGCCGTACGATAAATACCAGCAAATGACATCGCAAACAACAGACGGAATGTATGATTGGTTCGAAGGCAAAACCCAGAAGCCTCAGTTTGAAATCGTGCTTGCTAAGGACCGAAATGACACAGTTAAACTACTAGAGCCAGTATTCATCGAACGATTCAATGCGCTTCCTGAATGCCCGGCTGGGTATCAAATCTTAGCTGATTTCAGCCCCTTAAGCACGGAATGTCGACCCTCAGGCGTCAGTGACCAAGATGTTGTGAAGTATTTGCAGGAAAGTGCGGTTGATCCTGACTTCGATGATCTATTTTCGGATATTACTATCAGCTCAGATAGCTTAGAGATTAGCCAGGATCAGACGCAATTTGTTCAACGAAGTTATGCGATCGTAAAGTACATTCCGTACATTTTAATGTTTAGCATATTGATATGCGGTTTGATAATCGGCTTAGTTTTAAGAAATCTTGCCAGTATTCTAAAAACATTCGGTATTACGTCAATTATTGCTGGTCTGCCGATCTTTTTATCCTCTTTATTCATGCATTTCTTTCAGCAATTATCTATAGGATCATTATTCGGACTAATCACTGGCTACACAGCTTTAGCGGGCTTTATTAATTCTGTGCTGGCAATCGTCGTTGATCGTCATTTGATTTATAGCGGTGTGCTTAGCGTCATAGGAATAATATTATTAATTGTTTCAAAGGTTATTAAAAAACAGCAAAATCAACAACCGCTTCAACTAGCCAGTGATCAAGAAGTCTTGTTGAGTAACCAAAATATCAATACTCCAGTATAATGACTGACATGGTGCGTTGGCCAGATTAGTGTCAAGACATAGATTTGACCTAAATAGCGAACTGAAACAATTACTTATCAGTGAGCGTTGAAGTGTAACTTTGAGGTCAACAAAACCATTCATGGTGCGTTGGCCGAGAAGTTAGGCACAGGTCTGCAAAACCTGTTAGATGGGAGCGTTACCCATACGCACCTCCACGTCGAAGCTCAGCTTTGATTTGGAGCTCGGCAATTTGTTAAACCAAGCTTTAGCTGTTTAACAAATTGGGAGGAGGAATCACGGTAAGTCGTAGACTTTAACATGTAGATGTTGAAGCGTAAGCTGAGAGTGGATTCCGACGAGGGCGAGTGGTGGAATTGGTATACACAGCAGACTTAAAATCTGTGCCTTATGGCATGCGGGTTCGACCCCCGCCTCGCCCACCAAATAAAATCCAGCCACGACAGCATCTGAGTGGTTATGTCACTAGTGCTTATGGTAATCTTTGGTTAACTATTAATACCGAGTAATCTTTTGATTGATAATAAACTAAACAATCCTGATTCAAATGATGATCAATCTGGTCTGCCATCGACCACGCCCCAAGTTGCGCAGGAGATTCAAAAACCCGCCCAACTCGGCGTTGTAAATGGAAATATTAGTCAAGCAAACAGTCAAAATCCACCAGACTTAGAATCTGTTATGCCTGATTCTGGTAAACCTAAATCAAAGCTCATACTGATTCTGATGATAGCATTGCTGTCCGTTGTGGTGATAGGGCTAGTTGGCGGTGGGTGGTTATGGCGTTACCACTATAGCGACGATGCAATATTTTCCGATATGCTAGACAATAATCTTCAGCAAAACACAGTAGTATTTAACTTCATTTCAAAAATTGATTCGAAAAACAGCTATCGAATTGGAATTTCAGCTGATCTCGTGGGCATGGAAAGCGCCCTAGAAGGTGAGCTGAAAACTAACTTTACTCAGGGAGAAGATAATATTTTCTTAAAAACTGAGTTGCGTGAGGTAGGCGGAAAAGGCTACTTTAATATAAAGAGCCTTCAAATCGAAGATGCCGACGAATCAACTCAGGCTGAATTTCAGGAGTCGATTAGTAGTGTCACCAACAAATGGGTAATCTCAAATAGTAAAAAGACGTCACCTAAGTTAGATGATAATTATGGATTTGTTTCACCTTGGACAATTCATGCCAACGAAAGAAATCCATTCACCCGTTATGTGTTAGTTAGAAATATTAAGAACAGCAGATTATTTCAGGTAAAAACTGATAAGAAACTAACTAGCTCAAAGACAGTAGTGTTCGATGTGGCAACCAGTCGACAGGCTTATGAAAGATTCCTGAATGATAAAAATGTTGCCAAACTGTTAGCGGAGCAAATAAATCCTTTTGATTCGCTTAATCAGAATAGTCTAGATATGCACTACTATGTCGATCGTGAAACTCGCTTATTAAGGAAAATAGTCATTAATGAGATATCCGACCCTCTAAATCTGGGCGAATCGTTAACTAGCTCGCTCGCAGATGACTCACTTAAGGCTAAAGTGAAACTCACTATATCCTTCAAATACGATAAATATATTAAGGTAGAAACGCCTCTGCTTCCCATACCTGAGTCAACATTAGGGATATAGACATAATTGGTTTGAAATCTAGCTTTGCACTGTTAGATTGAGTTATGTATGATTACTGACAGAACTATGATGCTAAAGGTTACACAGTCATGAGCGATAAGGTTGCAAGTTATTTACAGCAGCATCTCGTCGGAGAAGTTACACATGCTAAAGAAGTGCGTGATTTCTTTTCGACAGATGGTTCTGTATTTAGTGTTATGCCTCGACTTGTTGTATATCCAAAGAATACGACTGATGTACGTAAGGTCGCACGATTTGCTTGGCAACTAGCCGAACGAAAGACTCCAGTTACTATTACGCCGAGGGGACTCGGTAGTGATCAAGGTGGTGCGGCAATTGGACCCGGGATCTCTATGGTTTTCCCCGCGCACATGAACCGCGTACTTCAGCTAGATAAAGATTCCGTAACAGTTCAACCAGGCGAAAATTATCAGTCATTGCAGAAGATGCTTCATACACATCATCGATTCCTACCTCCATATCCAAGTAGCATTGCATTCTCAACTATAGGTGGTGCGGTAGCTAATAATGCCGCAGGCGAAAAGACTTTGAAGTATGGAGCTACTCGTGAATACGTTAAGAAACTGCAAGTAGTTCTTGCCAATGGCGAATTAATCGAAACTGGAAGACTTAGTAAACGTGACGTCAACAGGAAAATGGGTGAGACCACTTTCGAGGCAGAAATATATAGACAACTCGATGCATTACTCGAGGAAAATAGTGAAATAATAAAGAAATCAAAATTGAATGTAAGCAAGAACTCAGCTGGTTATAATCTGATTGATGTTCGCCGTAAAGACGGATCTATTGATTTAACTCCGTTAATTGTTGGCAGCCAAGGTACCCTAGGTATCGTTACTCAAATCCAACTTAAGACTGAAGCCTACAGTCCACAAACTAGCTTGATCGCGGCTCATTTTGATAGCTTGGATGATGCAAATATTGCCGTTCAGAGTTTAGTAAGCTTGAATCCCTCAGCGCTTGAAATCGTAGATAGTCATCTACTAAAGCTTGTACAAGAAGATAACCCTAATCGACTCAAAGGAATTGTCGATGAACCATATCCAGCCATAATATTGTTAATAGAATTTGATGATACCAAAGATTTAGTGCGCAAACGAAAAACCAAAAAGGCAGTTAAAATTGTTGGAAATACGGCGAGAGAGTATAAAATCGCAACTGAAGTTCATGAACGCGAATTATTATGGAAAATACGTCACAGTGCTGCCGCGGTAATGTGGCACACCAAAGGAACGGCAAAAGCCCTACCAATAATCGAAGATGGAATTGTACCAAACGACAAATTTGTCGCTTACATTAAACATATTTATGCGATGTACCAGAAGTTTGGTCTAGACGCTGCAATATGGGGCCATGCCGGTAATAGCAATCTACATATGCAGCCATTTTTGGATTTGAGCAAGACAGGTGACAGACAGAAGGTTTTTCAAATAATGGATGAATACTATAACGAAGTTATAAAAATGGGCGGAAGTACAGCAGGGGAGCATAGCGACGGCAGATTACGCGCGCCTTATCTACCAAAACTTCTAGGAGAAGAGATGTATGGAGTCTTGCGTAAAGTAAAACATATTTTTGATCCATACGATGTATTGAACGCTGGAGTTAAGATTGATGTAGAACGGGATGATTTGATCAAAGCGCTCAGGCATGAATACTCAATGTCACATCTGGGCCATCATTTACCAAGAACGCACTGAGTAAGATTCTAGTTACGTGGTTAAGCCAAACGAAAATCCTAAAGTCAAAGGCACAGTCCATTTACTCAACCAATCACTACAATTAATGGTTGTCATGGTTGTTGTGGGATTGTTAGTTGCCAGTATAGTTGATTTTCCCATAGGTTTAATCATTACAGGGGTTGCTGTAAGTGCAATAGGTGGTTCAATCATTGGCTTTCGTCACCTTATCTGGGATTCTTATAATGAAGGATACTCCAAGAAATCAATAAAACCTTTCAAGTTTCTATTTTCACCGTCAATTTGGTCCTATCGAATCAATGTCTTTATTATTTGGCCGATTTCAGTATTGCTAGGGATCGTTCTAATAGTTAGTGGTGCCTTTAGTAGGCTGTAGACATTATGCTATTGTTTAACTAACAGATTAAATCAAAGGAAATAAATATGGATCCAAACAAAGAAGATAATGCCGTATCTAAGGGTGACCCAAATCTAGAAGCTGGATCGCCAACACCTCAGCAACCAATCCCGACTACGCCAACACCTCAGCAACCAATCTCTCAGCAGGCAATCCCGACTCAGCCAAGCCCTTCGATCGCACAGCCCAATCTAGATAATCAGATCCTGCCCAATTCACTAGCACAGCCGCAACCGAAAAAATCTAGCAGTAAAAAGATTGTTACTATCATAATTGCTGTCATCGCTATCTTGCTACTTTCTGGGGGGAGCATCATGTTTGTCGCAATGCGTACACTCCAAGACAAGGCAAGTAACGCCTATGAAAAGAACAAAACCAACCAGAAGGAAGACGAGACAGAAGAGGCGTCGAATTTCGAACAGTCTGTTAGTGCTGAGTATTTGACGGATTTTGATGAGGTCTGTAAGAAAGTGGCCACAGTTAGTAATTCGAAATCATACAGCAAAGGGGATTTACCAAACGTAGTAGTTCTCAAGCAGAGTGCAGTTTCAGACTTGTTCACGACTATGTCACAAACCTTCAAAGATGCTTCGATCAAAGCAGCGGACTACAAGGTACCGACTGATGTTCAATTAGTAGCCTGTCTAACTGTCGATGAGACAAATGACGTGGCAGGTGTGTGTGAGGCTGAGCAGAACGGTAAGAAAGTCTCGCTCAAGAAAACAGCAGTTACTTATAAGCTCGAGGTATTTGAAGCCAAGACAGGCAAGAAGTTGGGAAATGGGGCGGTCGACGGTCCAATAACAGATTGCCCACTATTAGTTTATTATGATCAAAGTGATCCACGAGTATATGGTGAACCAGATTCAGTTAAGTTAGAATCAGCTCTTTTAAGCATTATTAATTGATGTAGGGCCGTGTATTAGCTAGAATATTTAGACTACTCGCGTGCGCGGGTGGCGGAATTGGTAGACGCGTCAGCTTGAGGGGCTGGTGAGACCTAGTCTCGTGGAGGTTCAAGTCCTCTCTCGCGCACCAGAATTAGAAAGCTCCCTTTTAAGGGAGTCTTTTAATTCTGGTGCCGTGAAGAAAGTGCCATGGCACTTTCGTGACGACTTGAAAAGGCGGAGCCTAGTGGAGCCATTCAGCGACACGGCGAGTCATGCCGAGAACCAAAATGCAACGCATTTTGAGTTATGGGCAAGTCCTCTCTCGCGCACCAAATTCATAAGACTTACTCTAGGTCTTGAATGATTATCGTTTCTTTCCGAGTAAAGGATTGACGGCTAGGGCGAATAGTAGAGCAGCGAAAACGGCAAAACCACACAGTATCGATGGAATAGCCATTACGGTATATGGCAAAATAACATTAATGATAAATGTTGGAACAATAAATACTAAATAACTCGTGATAATGAGATACAAGGCACGACGACGATTACCTTTAACTGCCTTAGCCCAAATGTAGGCAGCATAAATTCCGCCGAGTAATAATCCGTAATAGTAAACCGTGTAGGCGATAATACTGAAGTTATTAGGATGTGCATACTTGAATATTACATAATTGCCATTGCAAACTGGAGATAATTCTCTGATTGGCGTTATTAGTATTACCACCACAAAAAACGTTGCCATTAGCCAGGCTAAAAGATTGTAAGTCTGTGTTAACTTCTTGCTAGCAACGGTATGAATTAGACTAACTCCTAATGCTGGCAGAAGAGTTATGGTTACAAAACCGGCTTTAGACCAAAATAATGCTTGATTTCCCCCACACACTTGATACTCAGCAAGTTGAAATAGACCAAGTAATATCAGAATTAAAACAATGATTGTTGTTGATTTATGTAACTTATATCGAAATAAAACATACATCGCTAAGCCGAATTCAATTAGTAGCGTCAGGATCATTACCGGTGGCGAAAAGCAGGCTAGGGTTGTTGAGCCAGGTTGGTTTCTTAGAAACATCATCTCATCATAAGTCCAGCGTTCGTAATTTACTAGTGTTTAATGGATATATTCCAATTATGTAATACTAGTATTTATTATGCGTCTCGATTTCTTTTGGAGTAAGCGTCCATATCTTGATTTGAATTAATCAAGGATTCATTATTAGAAGAATAGTTTATGTAAAATGCAAGCACTGCCAATCGCAATTACAGTAAAATAGTTTTGCTAAATAGATTTTCAGTCCTTTTAATCCCCGTACTGGAGATTTTGAAGGTTACGTGTCGTATTAGCATAGTCAATGTGATTAGTTTTGCTATCGGTGTGACCTCAGGTCATATGATCCTAAATATGTTGCTCTACGTTTCACAAACTAAGACCATAAAACTAATTAAGAATCCGATTTTTGCAGTACTGGGTAGTATTGCCTTCGTTATTCTTGGCACATGGGGTCAAAGAGAAGTAATCGCCCTCGTCCAGCATATGTTTGTTTAATTTCAAGCTTGACAAAGCTTATGCTTTAAGGTATATTGTTAATGTAGATTTTCCCCACAGAATTAAGACACCTGTGGGGTTTTTGATTTTCAACAACGAAAGGTAGTATGGAGAAGTATGAAACTCACCATTCTTGCCGAAAACCAAATGAGCCCAACGAGGAAGGGCAACCAAGTATGTTCTGCTGAATGGGGATTATCAGCTTTTCTCGAAACAGGCAGTATAAACATACTTTTTGATTCGGGACACTCTGAAATCTACAAAAACAACGCCAAACATTTAGGCGTTAATCTTGATACAGCTGATTTCGTCATACTTTCACACCATCATTGGGATCATGCAAAAGGCTTGCTTCACCACGAATTTAAAGATAAGAAGAAGCTGATTCTCCATCCAGCTATATTGAAAAAGGTACCGAGCGAAGATGCTGTAGTCTACCAAAGAGATTTTGAAGTTATCACAGCTGAGCAGCCACTAGAATTTAGCCCAGGAGTCTTTTTTCTTGGAGAGATTCCGCGCAAAACCAACTTTGAATCTGGAGTGCATGGAGATGATCCAATGGCTGACGACACCGCAATTGCCGTGGTACTAGATAATGGGGTATTTGTTTTAAGTGGTTGTGCGCATTCAGGGATTGTGAATATCTGTGAATACGCAAAGCAGATTAGCGGTAAATCATTAAATACTGTTGCCGGTGGATTTCATCTATTCGAAGATGATTCAGCAGCTGTTGAAGGTGCTATCGAGTACTTCCAGAGAGAGAAGGTAGAAAATATTTATCCGTTGCACTGTATTGATCCACCGTCATTTGTGCAGTTCTATACAAAACTGAATGCAATCAAATACGGTACAGGAGATGAGATTACGATTGGTTAATTAAATGGGGGGGCTGAGGGACAATTCGCTTCGCTCATCTCCACTCAATCGTCTCGGAAAAGAAAACCAGCTTTCTTTGTCACTCGACTCATTCGTTCCACCGAACCCCCGATGACTGCGTTACAGTCTGTCGGGGGTTCGCAGTCCCTCAAACGTAATAGAAAAAAGATGCCCAGAAGGACATCCTTTTTCTATGGTGGGCGCTGAGGGACTCGCCTACGTTCCGCAGGCCCGAAATTTCTCGATTGAAAACGAGTTTTCATCGGGAAAGTTTCCTTGCAACGTGCCACCGGCACGTTTCACCCCCGACCCTTGGCGTCGGTGGATCGTGACCAACATTCACCAAATTAAAAATGACCACAAGGGTCATTCATAATTTGGTGGGCGCTGAGGGACTCGAACCCCCGACCCTCTCGGTGTAAACGAGATGCTCTAGCCAACTGAGCTAAGCGCCCAAATTCGGTACGCTAGATAGTACCATTTATTGTTTATGATTACTATAGCTTCACCAAGATAGCCCGACTTTTTAAACAGAAAACTTATATTTATTGGGGGGTTTAGACTTGGTTATCTGTACCTTATCAGGGAAGAAGAGACTACTTAGGGGCGTGAGTCCAATAAGTAGCGCTATTAAGGTCACGCTATCTATAAAATTGGATAGCGAGTTAACGTAAAGCAAGGCACACGTTGCTATAAAAATAAGCAGTAGGCGAATCGGATGGGATTGATGATCTGAATATTTTTCATCCACCATTATCGATAACGACTTGCCTTGGAATAGGCGTGATGTATCTAAGTGTTGACTAAGAGTTAGAGCAAAAAAACTAACAATAAAAAACCATATGTAGGTACTGAAATAAAAGAAAACCATTCCTGAAAGAATATGTGTCGTTGTATTTAGGTGGTCTAGACTACTGAAAGCATCATTAAATACAGTTATTTGATATCCATTACTCGCTTCAGATATTAATCCAAGACTGATTCCAGTGGAAATTGCAACAAAGATGAACCAGCCATAAAGTAAAAATTGCACATATCGGTGCAAATGAATATTTGCAATCACTACAATAAGGCTAGCAATACTAAGTGCAGCAAAAAGCACAAAACCAAATGTTATTGTGTAAAAGTCATCATCAAAAAAGAAGAGCGACCACGCGCATGCTGTCCAAACGACGAAGGCAACTTCATTGATTGTTGGCAGTAGCTTCGGTAGGAGTAACACAGAAATCACGAATGAACCGATTAATATTGATGGAATAATCTCTGTCGGGGCAGGCTGAGCGATAGCAAAGCTGGCAGAAACGGTCATCAAATAGTAAGCGATACCAGAAATTATGCCAATGCCAATCTTCAACATATCCTTCTTTGAAAATTTTGCTTTTGTGGTTAATAGGATTTGTAAGGCAATTCCCACAATAAAAAGTCCTGCCGCTCCATATGCTTGTGCTGTCATAAGCCTAGTCTAATTGTTTTTACGTAGCAGTACTATAGCCTAACTTGTCTGTGCGGTAGAAGGAAAAAATACAAAACGTGTTGACACTTTAGCTGGCGCGCTATGCCACTGACTTGATACATACGCTGGTGATATTCGCAAATTCCTGCAAGCCAGCAAGCGTTAAATTCTGATTACAATGTATTGCGACTACTGATATAATGTCAGTACTAAATTAAGGAGAACAAATAATATGCTTCCAATCATTATAATTGCAGTTGCAGCAGCTGTTTTGGGGCTCTGGCTATGGGCAACTTACAACAGTCTGGTAAAATCCAATGTTCGCGTTGAAGAGGCGTGGAGTGATATTACTGTACAGCTAAAGCGACGATACGATTTAATTCCTAATCTCGTTAATACAGTAAAAGGCTACGCTTCTCACGAAAAAGAAGTATTTGAAAAAGTTACAAAAGCCCGTGCAGATGCTATCCAGACTACCGAAGCATCAAGCGTCAAGGACACTGCTAAAGCTGAAAATCAATTTGAATCTGCATTGAAAAGCATTTTTGCAGTAGCAGAGGCATATCCTGACCTCAAAGCAGACCAGAATTATGCAAAACTTCAGGACGAGTTGAGTGATACCGAGAATAAAATCCAAGCTGCTCGCCGCTTTTACAACGGAAGTGTTCGGGATTTGAACATCAAGATTAAGGTTTTTCCTACCAATATTTTTGCTAAAAACCTTGGATTTACAGAGAAAGAATTCTTCGAAGTCGATAATCTTGATGCAGTCAATGAACCAGTCGAAGTCAAAGTCTAGTATTCAAAAAGCGTAATTGAATTAGGGAGTTCTTAAAGAATGTATAATCAGATTGCTGCCAACAAGCGCAAGACATGGTTATTGTTATTCGTCTTCATACTATTCGGTGTCGGAGTTGCTTACGTCGCTGGACTATATTTCCGAGATTGGACAATAACAATTGGCGTTACTGTAGGGGCATTTATCTACGCGATTATCGGGTATTTCAGCTCTGCAAAAGTCGCCTTGTCTTTGAGTGGCGCTAAGCCTATCACACAGAAGGATAATCCTGAACTGTACCGAATCATTGAAAACCTAGCAATTACAGCTGGCATGCCAATGCCTATGGTCTATGTGATTGAAGATCCAGCCCCAAATGCTTTTGCAACAGGTAGAGACCCCGAGCACAGTCATGTCGCATTTACGACAGGATTACTGCAGGTACTCGAAAATGAGGAGCTTGAGGGAGTGGCCGCACATGAACTGAGTCACGTCCAGAATTACGATATTAGAGTAATGAGTACGGTAATGGTTTTGGTGGTGGTGATCGGCTTATTGAGTGATATTTTCCTACGGATGATGTGGTTTGGAGGCAGGAGAGATAACGAGGGTGGCGGAGGGATAATGGCAATCTTAGGCATTGTAGCTTTAGTATTAGCGCCAATTGTTGCAGCTCTAATTCAATTAGCGATATCAAGAAGACGTGAATATCTAGCTGATGCCTCAGGATCCCTACTTACGCGGTATCCTGATGGTTTGGCATCAGCGTTGGCAAAAATAGCTAAGTATTCGAAACCAATGCAACATGCTCACAGTTCCACGTCGCACCTCTTCTTTGATAATCCAATGGAGGGAGCCAAGGAAGGAGAGTCACTAAGCTTTTCCAGGCTATTCTCAACTCATCCGCCAATTGAAGATCGCATTAAGAAGCTACAAGAAATTGGTCGTAGTGCGTAGATAGATGGCTAAAAAAAATAATCTTAAAAAACGAATTTCACCCAGTAAACGCGAGTCTAAATCAGTTGAAAGCACAGAGCGCCTACTGAAACATACTAGCTTTAGTCTCTCTGGTACAACGGCAATTAAAAGTGATAATTATAAATCCAGTTTTGTTTTGTTGTGGGAGACATTAAAAGATACTTACAAGTATCGGTGGAGGACTTTTTTCTTCGTTTTGAGTTATGGAATAATTTGGTACGTCTTAGCCCGGACAAATACATCAAAGGCAACAGCTTCCATATACAGTATTATATTTGGGATTATTGCTTCACTTGCCGCTATTTGGATGATTAGACACAGAGAAGCTGGTGAGAGAGTTACAATCAGACTTGCCTATTACGAGGGCATGGTGCAACTCATTCCTTATTGCGCGATTGTTTTCTTCTTAACTCTTCAACTTTTACCTGCATTCATAGGATTTTACATTTTCCAGACAACAATTCTCAGTGGGGCTGTAGTTTCTACATTTGAAAGATCTGTACCCGGAATCGTCTGGCTGTTCTTGTCATTGCTTAGTCTGTATTGGACTACTGCAACATTGATGTCAATGTACGTTGTGACGATTCCCTACAAGAAGCCGATTGAGTCAATTAGCATTGGTCGCAGTCTAGTTGATGGCAGGCGTTGGTTTATTATCAGAAAAGTAATCATTGGTTCGGCGACAATAGTATTAGTATTTGCCGGCTTTGCCTATTGGTTTGTATCCCAGAAATGGGACGAGGCTTTGCAACAGTTGTCGGTAATATTTCCTATCATCACCCTACCAATTGTTCATACATACTTGTACAAACTCTATAAATCATTACTTGAGGCAGGCAGATGAATAGGTCAGAAGCCAAAAAACGGATTGAAAAACTAGTCAGTCAGATCAACAAGTACCGGTACCATTATCATGTATTAAACGAATCAATTATGAGTGAGCCGGCAGCAGATAGCTTAAAGCATGAGCTCGCGTTAATTGAAGAAGAGTTTCCAGATCTAATCACATCCGAGAGCCCTACCCAAAGGGTGGCAGGCGAACCAATCCCAGGTTTTACAAAGGTTGAACATAGCCAAAGAATGTTGAGTATTAACGATGTTTTCAATCAAGAAGAAGTCGAAGCTTGGTATAAGCGTATTAAGAAGTTGAATCCGAATATCCAGCAAGAATTTTTTGCAGATTTAAAGATGGATGGCCTAGCCTGTGCGCTGGTATATGAAAACGGTGTGCTCGTTCGGGCAGTAACGAGAGGCGATGGCTTTGTCGGGGAAGACGTAACACACAATGTTCGTACTATTCAATCAGTTCCATTGAAACTTCATGGTCAATTTTCTGGAAAAGTAGAAGTCCGCGGTGAAATAATTATGTACAAAGAAGATTTTGATAAGTTAAATCAAGACCGTAGAGACGCCGGTTTAGATGAGTTCAAGAATCCAAGGAACCTTGCCGCGGGGACTATTCGTCAACTCGACGCACAATTAACTGCCACCAGACCGTTGCAATTCCATGCCTATCAGCTTATTGCCGAAAATATAAAGACTCGCGCCGAAGAATATTCAAAACTTAGAGAATTTGGCTTCATTGCTAACAAGCAAGCCAAAATTCTGCATTCTTTGGGGGATATTAGTATGTTCGCTAATGAGTGGGAAAACAAAAGACTAAAATTGCCATTTAACACTGATGGATTGGTTATAAAAGTGAATAACAATAGGCTTTATGAACAACTTGGTATTGTAGGCAAAGCGCCCCGGGGTGCAATTGCTTACAAATATGCGGCAGAGGAGGCAACTACCAAGGTCAAAGATATAATCATCAGCATTGGGCGAACCGGCGCTGCGACTCCAGTTGCTGTCCTGGATCCTGTCAATGTGGCTGGTAGTACAGTGCAAAATGCCAGCCTTCATAATGCTGATGAGATTGATCGCAAAGACATCAGGATTGGTGATACAGTCATCATTCACAAGGCCGGCGACATCATCCCTCAGGTAATTCGAGTATTAAAGGAACTGCGCGAGGGTACAGAGAAGAAGTTTGATTTTGAAAAAGCTCTCAAATCTCATCCCATGGAATTTGTTCGTCCCGAGGGTGAAGCTGTTTGGCGGGCGGTTGGCCGTGATAATCCAGAGATCTTAAAACGGAGTCTCGAGCATTTTGCCAGCAAAGGTGCTCTTGATATTGATGGATTGGGTGAGAAGAATGTCGCTCTGCTAATTGATCAGAAGCTAGTTCATGATCTAGCTGACATATTCGCTCTGACTAAGGATCAACTTCTCAGACTTGATCGTTTTGCCGAGCTTTCCGCCGAAAATCTAATCAAAGCGATTGCTGTTAAGAAAAAACCAACCTTATCACGATTTATCTATGGCCTAGGAATCAGACATGTCGGTGCCCAGACGGCCATTGATGTCGCCAAATACTACAAGACTTTCTCCCATTTCCAAGGTCAGGCTCTAGACAATGCGGCAGAATTACAAGAAATAGATGGCATTGGTGAGGTAGTTGAACACAGTATTCTCGAATGGTTTGCTGATGAAGCGAATCAGAGCCTACTAGCGAAATTTGAAAAGCTAGGAGTCAGACCGCAGGATATGTTGGCCGTAGAGGGACCATTAACGGGGAAAAGCTTCGTAATCACTGGGACTCTGGAATCTATGAGTCGAGATGAAGCAGCCGAAAAGATCAGAGCGCTTGGAGGCACATTTCAGTCTAGCGTGGGCAAAGGAACGACATATCTCGTGATGGGAACAAACGCTGGCAATAGCAAAGCCGAAAAAGCGAAAAAACTCGGCACCCAAGTCATCAATGAAAACAAACTAGTTGAGCTGATTGATAATTAATTGGTCTATTGTTAAAATGCTTATGACTTATGTGGTGCTCGTGTGAAACGCGGACGCCACTTTCTTTTTTGAAGGCACGGTGGGTGACGTGCGCGGGTGGGCTCACACGAACAGGGTGGAGATTGTTCATTTTATAGCATATTATATTCAATCACGGGGATGTAGCTCAGTTGGCTAGAGCGCTTCCATGGCATGGAAGAGGTCCAGGGTTCGAGTCCCTGTATCTCCACCATTACTGACACTTCACCATAAGGCGAAATGACAGTAATTATAGAAACAAGAGATTCGAACCCACGAGGGCTGAATTCGCCTGTGGCGAATGAAGAAATCTATGCTTGGCCGAGCGAGACTAGTGATCGAGCGAGCGAAGTAAGAAAATGAGTCCCTGTATCTCCACCATTCGACAAGCTCATGGTGAACCAAGTTGCTGTCGAATGGCCCTGAGTGATCGAGAGTCGAAAGGCCACTTAAGCAAATCAGTAAGGAGTGTAGGTATGAAGCCAGCAACAGATTTCTCAATAATATTATGTGTTGACGATGTGACGGCAGGTGTTGTCGAAGGTTTTCGTAATAATCTTCCGAAAACGCCATTTCGTGACGATCCGCCTCATGTAACATTGATTAGAGTGGTATCAATTCCAAAGGCTATGAGCGATGAAGATTTGTTGAGATTTATGCGACCAAAGCTCAATTTCCAAGCTCCACTGAAGATTAGCTTTGAAAAAGTGGCCGATCATCCATCAGAAAAATATGGAACCACAACAGTTTTAGAATACAAGGTTGCGCCAGAATTAATTGAGTTTCGTAAAAGCCTAATCAAAGCACTTCAATCAGAATCCTGTACGATTCCTAAAGCGGTTGCCGAAATCTATCGTCCACACATGACCCTGATTCTCGGAAAGACATTGGACAGTTACAGCAAGAAAGAGGCTACCGAAATATTTACCAGAAACTCGGATGTTCACTTTACGAAGTGGAAACTCCTCAGATACGATGAAAAGGATAATACCAAAGTCACAGTAGTGGATGGTTGTAGCCTCTAAACGCATATTCTTGTTTATACGCTTATGCTAGAATATGCTCTATCTATGACGAACAATAAATCGAAATTACCAGACGGTAAAAGTCTGTCCAAGAATCATTCTAAAGATCATCCAAAATCAAATTTTCTCAATCAAGTAGGTGAAAGCCAAAGTTCCCAAGAAGTTCTCGGTGGCAATCGATTTGTGTCTATGGTCGTATTTGGCATTTTAGTACTGTTAACGATAGTGATTGGTGTTGTTCTGTACCAAAGATCAGATCGAGAATACGGTTCGGAATTAGTAACGGCAATAGGTAAATTAACCAAGGTCAACCAAGGTATGGTCAAAGTTGTTGCTCATCAGTCCGATACCGATATCACCGTTAAGACGTCATTCATTGCTCGACAAGGGAAACAGCAACAGATAGAATCAGTCTTGGATTACTCAGAGTCAGGATATGATTTTGAGCGAATTAGTCTGTTAAGTACTTCCGATTCGTACTACGTCGAACTTCCGTTAGGGGATAGAACTAAATGGGTCAAGTTGGGCGGTAATAATGATGCATCTTTACTAAATGACATAGGCTATCCAGTTGAGATTTTGGTAGGAGAAGACGCTCATACACCGCTACTGCCATTTGGCAATTTTGAGGATGACCTATCGGGGCTCATCAATAAATCAATCCGCAAAGCATTCAAAGATGCTGTGTTTGTTAGGGCCGACCAAGGAAAACTTGAATATCAAGTGGAATTAACGAAGCAAGAGGTGACAAATATTATTGACGCAACCGCTCGCTCGGCTCAGCCCATGGATGCCACTGCAATTGTTGATCTGTTTGGTGATAAGAAGTCTCTAAATTTAACAGTTCAAGTCGATCGAAAAACAAAACAGCTTAAGAGAGTGAAGGTAACGACTGACAGAGATGGTGAAGATGTAAATGCTAAATATGACTTTTCTTACGATTTAGTCCAATTAAGAAGAGAACCTACAGATGCCATAAGTGTTGATCAATTCGTTGACCTTTCCATCAAACAGAATGATTAACATGCTCAATTTCAGTATTTGTGACCAGTAGTTACATCTGTTAGTCTAGTAGAATGCGATACGAACCAAAGAAGCTAGAGCCGAAATGGCAAAAATTATGGGATGAATCAGGTACCTATAACACCGATCTAGACTCCAAAAAACCCAAGTACGTCGCTATGAGTATGTTTAATTACCCAAGTGGTGCTGGAATTCATATCGGTCATGCCATGAATTACACCATTTCTGATGTCAAGGCACGCTTCAAGCGTCAACAGGGCTTTGAGAGTTATCATCCTGTCGGTTGGGATAGCTTCGGTCTGCCAGCCGAAAACTATGCGATCAAAGCCGGAGTTTCACCGCAAGAAAGCATGGCGACCATCATCCCCAGCTATCACAAGCAGTACAAGGCTATGGGCTGGAGCAACGACTGGGAAAAGGAGATTGCAACTCACCTGCCCGAGTATTACAAATGGTCGCAGTGGTTGTTTTCTCAGATGTACAAGCATGATTTGGCCTACCAAGACTCGCGTAATCAGTGGTGGTGTACCAAGTGCCAGACAGTTCTCGCTAATGAGCAGGTTATAGATGGGAAATGTTGGCGACACGATGGCACTGATGATTCGTTGGTTGAAAAAAAGGAAGTTAAGCAGTGGTTTTTCAAGATTACTGAGTATGCGGATGAGTTGCTAGATGCAATTGATGCGCTTGATTGGACTGAAAGCGTTAAGCTTGCTCAGAAAAACTGGATAGGCCGCAGTGTAGGTGCTGAAGTAACGTACAAAATTAAAGATTCCGACGCAGCTATTACAGTTTTTACTGTAGCGCACGACACTATGTACGGTACAACGTTTATGGTATTGGCACCTGAGCATGAGCTGGTAGAAATCCTCACAACAAGTGATCAAAAGGCTGTCGTTGAGGAATATGTTATTGGCGCAGAGCGAAAGTCCGAAGTTGAACGTCAAGCAACCAAAGAGAAGACAGGTGTCTTCACAGGTTCATTCGCGATAAATCCTCTTAACGGCAAGGAAATCCCCATTTGGGTGGCGGACTATGTACTTGTTGGCTACGGGACAGGTGCTGTTATGGGTGTCCCCGGCGAAGATGAGAGGGATTATGAATTTGCCCAGAAATATAATCTAGAAATTATCTACACCACAGAACAGCCGGAATTCGTAGAATACGAAGAAATTAAAAAGTCTCCAGAAAAGTTTACACTAGCAAATTCAGATGAATTTAACGGTCTGAATTTTAAAGAAGGCCGTGCAAAGATTCTTGAAAAAATTGTCAGCGATGGTGTGGGTGAATCTAAAGTTAATTATAAAATGCGTGATTGGAGCGTCAGTCGTCAACGGTACTGGGGGGCACCAATTCCAATCATCAACTGTGAAAAGTGTGGCATCGTATTAGTGCCGGACGAGGAATTACCGGTAGTGCTACCAGAGCTTGATGACTTTCAACCAAGTGGTGATGGACGCAGTGCTCTGGCTCGTGCAAATGACTGGCTGGAAGTTGAATGCCCGGATTGTGGCGGTAAGGCTGAACGAGAGACTGACACGCTCGATACCTACATTTGCTCAAGCTGGTACATGTTCCGCTACTTTGACCCACACAATCAGCAAACTGCATTTAATCCTGATCGCACAAAAAAATGGATGCCAATCGATTTCTATAACGGGGCTGACCATGCGACAGCCCACTTACTTTATGCCCGTTTCATCACCCGATTTTTTAATAAGCAAGGTCTAGTTGACAATCCTGAACCGTTCAAACAGTTTTTGTTTAACGGCAAGGTGACAGCCAGTGATGGCACAGGCTTCTCAAAATCTAAAGGCAATGGTGTTGATCCGTTAGAAATAATCGATAGTGGCTATGGTGCCGATGCGCTCAGAACCTATCTGATGTTTGCCTCACCGCTGGAAATTTGGACTCGTTGGAATCCACAGGGCGTACCGGGAACATTCCGTTTCTTGTCTCGTTTGTGGGATTTGGTTAATGACTATCAGAATGTTGAATCAGGTAATATTGATCAGGATCAGAAGAAATCACTACTAAGGACCACACATCAAACAATCAAGAAAGTAACCAACGATATCGAAAATAACCGATATAACACGGCCATAGCGACACTTATGGGTAATCTCAACACGCTTTATAAATGCAAGGCTAGTTCCTTTGTAAAATCTTCGGAATGGCAGTCAGCTCTAGAAGCCGAGATTGCTTGTGTCGCCCCGTTTGCGCCCCATATTGCCGAGGAATTATGGTATCTAATTGGTCACCATACCTCAGTTAGTCGAGATAGCTGGCCGGAATTCGATAAGGAGCTGGCAATCGAAGACACTGTTACGATTGTTGTCCAAATTAACGGCAAAGTCAGAGCCAAAATCGACATGCCCGCAGACATTAGTCAAGAGACCATGATTGAGAAAGCCAAAGCCAACGAAAAGATTGTTTCTTACCTAGCTGGCAAAGAATTACGCAAGACCATCGCCGTTGCTGGCCGGCTCGTGAACTTAGTCATCTAGAGCTTCGCCATGCTCTAGCGGTTGTCTAGTAATTGGACTACCCGATTCGTCAGCTTTAATCGGATCCTCAGGTGGGATAGTACCTCCATCTTCCTTGAGACCAGTCAGTTGACCAAATCGTGATTCAATAACATGTTGCTTCAAGAAACCGTCCACATCACTTCTAAAATGTCTGAGCGCCAGTACAACACCACGCCCAGTTTCGAATAATGGGGAGGTTGTCGATAGCTATCAGAATCAATCGCTTGGCCAAGAGCTTTCATCGCCTGTTGATGTTCTCGAGTACTCTTTACAGCAGTCCTTCCATCAGCGGCTCTTCTATGCGGGTTTTCTGGACCGAATAAATATCGTTTTTCCATAATATATTTCCACTATTACTGAAATTTACTAGATAAGAATCTATAATTGATTGTGTAGAATATATATTAACATAAGCTAACTAAATTGTAAAGGGTTTATGTGAAACAACTTTTACGGTAAAATACAACTAATCAATTAAGTAACGATGGCCTAAAGAATCAGGAGTTAGTAATGGGTAAGCCCAAGAAGCAAACAACCAAGACCAAAACTGGCATGCGTCGTAGTCACCACCGACTCGACCTAGCTCGTGTCGTGAATGGATCAAGTCCAGTCAAGGCGTTCACAACCAAGAAAAAAGGCACGCAGTAGCTAAGGCTCACTGTGTTCGCCAGATAACAGATATTTGAGAAAAGATAATATACAGATAAGAACAAGTAATTTAACAAGGTATATAATGAAAAGCTCGTTAAAAGCAGCAAGTAAAACGCAAAATACGAAGTCTTTTTTCTTTTTTCTTTTTTCTTTTTTCCGACCAGGGGTCAACTATGGCAAGTAATCGACATCTTGGACGAATAGTCATCCTCCAATCACTCTTCGAACATGATTTTAGAAATGAAGTTGACCCCAGTTACGACCTGAATGAGGTGATTACTCGCAATATCGCTCAGTATGAGAAGTCACTAGATGATACCGAGTTTGTCGAAGAAGTTATCAAAAGTGTAATCAAAAAACAGAAAGAGCTCGATGATATCTTAGGGCCCTTAGCGCCAGAATGGCCTGTCGATCAGATTGCTCGGATCGATAAGCTTATATTACGTATTGCGCTATATGAGCTGAGATTTGGTAAAAATGCTCCACCGAAAGTGATTATCAATGAGGCGGTTGAGCTGGCCAAGGAGTTTGGAGGCGATAACTCCAGTAAATTCGTGAATGGAGTTTTGGGAAGTGCTTACCGAGAAATGGATGAAGGCGCTGATGCGCAGATAAAAGAAAAAAGAAAAGAGATAAAAGAAGACAAAGTTGTGAAAAAGCTTAAAACTACAAAGGTAGCTAAGAAATGAATACTTCTCCTCTTTTATCATTTATCTATTCTCTCTTATCTTGTACGACTAAAAGGAGTGCACAATGAAAACCCCTGACTTTAAGAAATACTTCAAAAGACCTGCCATTCAGGAAGTTCTGCGTGAGAACACTGCTGGAGGTGTAATCTTCCGTCGCAATAGCAATAATGAAGTTGAAATTCTGATGATTCAGGACGCTAAAGACCGCTGGACAATTCCCAAAGGCCATATCGAAGAAGGCGAAAAGCCAGACGAGACCGCCAAGCGAGAGATTGAGGAAGAGACGGGATTGAAAGACATCAAGATCCATCGCTGGCTTGGAAAGGTTAATTTCCAATATAGACGACAACAAAGCCTAGTGCTGATTGCTATGCAGGTATATCTGGTCGAAGCACTTAAAAACACAGACAAGGTCATCAAAGAAGACTGGATGAACGACATTAAATGGTTCCCAGCGATGGAGGCACTTGATAAGATTGAGTATGAAGACATTGGCAAATTATTCCTACTCGGTATGAAACGAATACGGAACGGAAAACTTGGAATGAATAAAGGACAGAACTAACATATGTCAGATTTTGAAATCTTTGCCAAAAAAGTATTAAGCGTCAATTTCAAAGATATTTCTCTGCTTGAAAAAGCCCTAACTCACCGGTCGTGGCTCAATGAACACCGCAAGCAGCGCGGGCTAGAGCACAACGAGCGCCTAGAATTTCTTGGTGACGCAGTTCTTGAGTTGGTTACAACGGATTTTCTGTTTGCGAAATATCCCGAGGAACAGGAGGGAATCTTGACTAACTGGCGTGCTGCTCTGGTGCGTACAGAATCTATTGGTGCTGCTTCTGAGAAACTGGGAATCTGGGATGAGATGCACATGAGTCGTGGTGAAAAGAGAGGCGGGCCCAGAGCTCGTATGCAGATACTAGCTAATGCTTTCGAAGCCGTTATCGGTGCAATTTATCTTGACCAAGGTTATGATTCAGCTAAGAAATTTATAACTGATAATATTTTGACTACATTAGACAGCATCCTTGAGTCAGGTAGTTGGCAGGATGCAAAGAGTAGTTATCAAGAAATTATCCAAGCCGAGGAAAGCTTCACTCCAACATATAAAGTCCTCAACGAAGAAGGTCCAGACCACGACAAACACTTCACTGTCGGTGTTTTTGTAAATGGCGACAAACGCGCCGAAGGTAGCGGTGCCAGCAAACAATTAGCCCAGCAAGCCGCAGCTCAAAAGGCCCTCGAATCGAAGAAAAAATAAGTATACTAGACTCACACTTGCTTTATTAGCAAAAGTTGTTTATAATAAGATTTATGAGTGCAGAAATCTTGTTACCAGAGTTTGATGCTTGGCGAGATGGATATCGTAGTGCTGGGGAGTCGCCCGAACAAACAGAAACCCCAGAAACATCAGAAAATAAATCCGTAGAATCATACATGGAACGAGCAAGATTATTGTTTCGTAAAGCTGATTTCAGATTTGTTTGGGCTGAATACCGTCATCCAACACTCATATATAATTATTCAGAGCACGTTTCGATCAACACAGTAACTCGTCAATACAATGGACTGGAGTTAACTTTATCTAACTTAGCTCCCAACCCAACAGCTAGACAGCAAGAACAGTTTGATCATCATCTTCCTGTCAACTATCCCGAAGATCCTGCCGATAGATTTGCTGTTTATGCCGGAGGTGATCATAAATCAGGCGAGTTGGTGTTTGTAGTTGACGGTACAGACCGTTTCGGCGACCCAGTCATACTGGACCACACAGGAGAGAAGGTTCAAGACGATCCTGCATTCAATGATATGGTTGACAGAACCATCCAGTTATTTGAAGCTGATCCGAGCGCCATTTCCGATCCAGCCTCTAGTTAGTAGCCTAATATATAGTTGACAACAGAGGAGCTCATCTGTAGAATAGCTTTCATTGTCTTTACAACTAAAGTAATTGGAGAAATCGTTGTTAACACTTAGACTTCAGCGAACAGGCCGTAAGAAGCTCGCTCATTATCGGCTCATCGCCCAAGAACATTCACGTAGCCCAAAGAGTGGCAGAGTTGTTGAATTCCTTGGTAGCTTCAACCCCTATAAAAAAGAACTTATTTTTGAAAAAGAAAAAGTAGAAAAGCACCTATCAAATGGGGCACAGCCATCCAACAAAGTAGCAAAACTACTCAAAGACAATGGTGTGAAGTTGCCGTCTTGGGTAACGATAACTCAACGAAAAGAACACAAGAAAGAAGAGCCTAAAGAAACTGAAGCGCCAGCACCTGAACCAGCAGCTACCACCGAAGAAGTGGCAGAACCTGAGTCTTCATCTGCCCCAGAGGTAAAAACAGAAGCAGATGTCGCCGAAACAGAGCCAGAAGCTGAGTCAGTAGCAGATGAATCCACTCCTGCTGAGGATGATAAATCTGAAACTGAGCCAGAAGCCACTGATGTCGACGCCGACGAAACCAAACAGTAATTTGCTATACTAATTAATTAGACCGTATAACTTAATTATTACGGGAATAATCAGAATAAACTATTAAGACAGAACGAGGAGAGCAGAATGTCAAATATTGATCAGGAATTTGTAGAATTTATCGTAAAGTCACTTGTTGGAAATCCAGACAAGGTAAACATAGTTCGTACCATCGATGAAAAAGGTGTACTACTTGAGCTAACTGTAGACCAGGAAGACCTCGGTCGCGTAATTGGTAAGCGAGGCAACACAGCTCAAAGTATTCGAACTCTGCTTCGTGCACTCGGAACTAAGAATGATGCTCGTTACAACCTTAAAATTATCGATCCAGAAGGTGGCGAGCGACCACCTCGACCGGAACGAACAGAACGAAGAGACAATTATTCTACCCCAGCACCGTTCGTAGCAGATCCAGTAACTCAGGACCAAGCTGTTGTTCAGGCTGATGAACCTGTTACAGCTGACGACAACGCAGCTCCTGTTTCTAACGGCGCATCACAGTGGGCACATTTAAGTAGTGCTGACGAACCAGCTGACGATGCCAGCACAGTCGCTCCTGCAACAGATGATGAAGATGACAAAAATGATGATGACGTGTCATCAAGTTCCGTTGTTGAAAAGACTCGTGAAGAGCTTGCAGACCTCGACGGACTAGATATATAATTACATCAACCTAAGGGCACTTGCTCTTGTTACAAACAACAAGAGTCGGCTGTTCTAGTAGGAAAAGTTGGTCTCATATTACCATTTGAGATCAGCACAATCGCAAAAACAAACACATCGAACATTCTGCCAAAAGAGGTTTATGTGTGTTGTGGGATCAGGCGCTTTCAATTACGGAAGCGCCTTTTCTTTTGCCAATAAATAAAAATTCTTAATGTTCTTTCGCATATGCGTGCCTGCCGTCAGCAATCCTTTCTTCTGCCAAACAGTCTCTCTACTTTTGCCAAAGTAGCAAATGTCTCTAATACTTTTAGTGGTAAAAGTGTTACAAAAGCCACGAACAGGACACACTTCCATCTACGCTAAAGCTACGGCGGACCATAGGTCTTTATGACTTCATTGTCATATTCAACAATGCACTCAGACAGTGACAAGCATCCTTCCTTCGTCAGGCAAGTCTTCGCTTCTAGATTGTTGAAATGACACTCTTCTCATCAGGAAGTGCTCTATGTTCGATCTCTAAGCAGACCAGAGCGCCGCTGGCGCTCAGGATTCTAAATCAGTGCACAGCACTGATAACTAAGTAATAAGTAATTACTACTGCTAAATAATCCAGCAGAGCCAGAGGCGATGCTGTCATTAGCAGTTTTGGGTCTGGGCCTTTGAGCAGTACCTGATGAATGAATGTTAAACAAACAATATAAGGCAGAGACTTGTTTGAGTAGACGTAGTCGACGAGTTGTTGATGCCATTGTTTGGCTTAACAATGAAATCATAAAGTGCTGTGATTGGCCCAGGAGTTTGCCCTACTTTGCGGTCAAAGTGGGAATACTTTGTTTCTTTGGAAAAGAATGGACTGCTACACTAGTAGATATGAAAATTAGTGTCATTACATTATTTCCTGAGCCAATCAAGAGCTATATGAGCGAATCTATGATGTGGAAGGCTCAGGATCAGAAGTTGCTTGAGCTTGAATTAGTCAATCTTCGTGATTTTGGAGAAGGGGAGCGGAGAACTGTTGATGACACTCCTTATGGAGGCGGTGATGGAATGTTGCTCAAGGCGGAACCCGTAGTCACAGCCATTGAGTCAGTGAAAAAAGAAAATTCCCGTGTTATATTGCTTAGCCCTCAGGGAAAGCGATTTGTTCAGAGAGATGCCCAAAGATTGAGCGCCGAAAAGCACCTGATACTTGTCTGTGGACGCTATGAGGGCTTCGACGAGCGGATTCGCTCATTCGTTGATGAACAGATAAGCGTAGGTGATTACGTGCTCACAGGAGGGGAGATACCAGCAATGGCGGTTATTGACTCAGTGGTTCGTTTAATCCCAGGTGTACTTGGCGGTGAAAATTCAGCGAAAGAAGAATCGTTCGCAGATGGTCGGACTCTTGAATACCCCCACTACACTCGCCCACCCGAATTTCGTGGGATGAAGGTACCTGATGTTTTGATATCAGGAAACCATGAGAGAATTGCTAAATGGCGAAGCGATCAAGCAACAAAACGAACTGATGAATTACATAATAATCAATAATTAGTTATTGCTAATTGATTTGGCGCACGACTTCAAGAATTGGACCAGGGATTGGGTGAGGTTCTGTTGATTCTTGTTCGTTGCTATTTGTATCTATAGGACCAGGATTGGATATCGATTTAAATACTTGGTCTAAACCAGAGTGAGTCGGAACTTCCTTAATTGCATTAGCCACACCATAGACTGTGCCCACACCGATTCCGGTGAGACCAAACATTATTATTGAGGCTAATACAATTTTTTTCATTTTGTTTTTTTAACTATCCTCTTTATTATAAACCGCTTACGCTCCCCTGTCTATAGCAACAAATGTTTGCGTTCAAATTCTTCCAGGTAGTATTCGAGTGGATTAGCGCTGCCACAAATTCGATGGACTGATCCATCTCGTTTTAGCACAAGAATTGCACATTGTCCGATCAGCTCGTATTCTTTGTCGCCAGTTACGATGTATTTTTTAGTATTTGGTATGAATACCCAGCCATAGTTTTCCTCCTGCACATTTGCTTGAAGTGCTAGTTCGTAGTCGCTATTTTTTCCAGAGTCGACAAGCTCACTTTCAGCTATCTCGACTGCCTTGTCGTAGGAAATAGAGTCCCTATACAGATACATTCTGTAGAGAAACAAACCAGCAACTAGGCTCAGCAGGATAGCAATTGCGATTATTATCATTTTCTTCATCGTGTACTAATATTATTCCTCGTAGTGTTTATATCAAAATATATTGATAGAATAGTGTGAGCACGTATTGGGGCGTGGCCAAGCGGTAAGGCGCCTGCCTCTGGAGCAGGAGATCGTAGGTTCAAATCCTACCGCCCCAGCCAAATGCGACAGTTGAAAATCAGACCTATCTCCCTATTGTTATATTCGACATTAGGTCTGATTTAGTATCAGGCGTCTAAGCCAAAACCGAAATTCTAGCAATGCTTACATCAAATACAATTAAATTAAAATTAGTTTTCTACAGCCCCAATAAGTATAGGTAGGGCTTCCAGAGCATTTTGTCCCCTGTCTGTGATTCTGTACTCAACTTTTGGTGGGATTGTCTTATAGTTTTTACGAGAGATTAAATTAAACTCTTGTAATTCTTTTAGCGTTTGGATTAACATTTTTTCAGAAATGTCAGGGATAGACTTCTTTAATTTACCATAACGAATTGGCTCTTGTGTATTAAACAAGACAAGCAAGGGCCACTTGCCTCCTAATACTCTAAGAGTTCTACGTATTGGGCAGTCTTCTTTATATTTTAATGACATAATTTAACACTATCATACTTACTTAAAGGTAGGTACTTTACTATAAATATAGTTTGTCAGTATAGTTATTTTGATGAGTTACAAAGATGTACACGTAACTAGCAACTAGCAAGAAGCCAGAGAATAATAAAGTGAAAGATTAAAAGAAGGAGACAATTATATGACAGAAGAAATATTTGAGCTAGCTATCCGCAGCCCTAAAGGCGATGAGGCTCTGTTTAATAAAGCAAAGAATGAAACAGTACAAAAACTTGTGAGCATTAAAGGAATCGGTCCAGAGCGTGAATTTATACAAAATGGATTAAAGCCATCCGATGAGAATGTCTATGCTGGTATGACTCGCTATGAAAATAAAAAGGCATATAATCGAGCTTTGAGAAGCCCTGGATTTATGTTTAAAATTCTCAAGTTTAGTAAGCAGATGAGTTCGAAAGCCGGTGTGTTTTTGAAGCCTAATGAAGATTTCGACTACACTGGATTTTGTAAAAAAGGCCAGATGGTAGAATTTGCCTTGCTGAAACCAGCGGATGGGGTTAGTCAAGATGAGTTTTTGACTAAGCGTAAATCATACCTGAGGGCTATGGACAACGAACCTGAAGTGATTGGATCGTATACGTTCCAGATAACTGGAGGATTCAAAGGAAAGGATTCTATTGTGCACTTTACGGTCTACAAGAACAGAGATGCATTCTACAAGCTAGCAGAGAGGATTGATGAAATGGCCGAATTTAATGATTTTAGAAAAGTGTTCCAATCTAACTACATAAGCTTTGCTGACGTAGTTAAATAAGTAGTTTAAGGACTAACAATAACAGGGCGTTTGAACTGATCTAGATTCCAGACCCTCATCCCCAGCCAAATGCGACTCGAGAATCTGAGACTTAAGTTACTTATTGTGCTTCATTACCAGTAATTTAGTAAATGCACGAGTTTAGATCATCTCTGTAACCAGCTGATACAATGTATTTCATGGGTTTAAACAAACAAATACAAAAAATTGATGCCTTGCTGCGAAAGACTGGCTCTAAGGGTGCGCCTGCTGATACTCAAGTAAGAATATATTCAAAAAAACTAGGTATTGATTACCACTATGAGAGTGAAGCAAAACGACCCTATCACGCGGCAAGTGTTGGTAAGGTTTTTGTCGTTGCCCTGCTCGTTCAAATGGCAGATGAAGGCAAACTCAGCTTAGACCAAAAGATTTCCGAGCTACTTAATGCAGAAGATTTAGAAGGATTATATGTTATCAACGGTAAAGACTATTCATCTGAAGTTACCGTTCGGCAGCTTGCAAGCCACACGTCGGGAATAAATGATTATTTTGAAAGCAAATCTTCTAATGAAAGTAGTTTTATTGACCAAGTGATTACTGATTCTGATCATATCTGGACACCTGACGAGCTACTGGACTACACACGTAGGTACCAGAAAGCAGTCGCAATTCCTGGTACAAAGTTCTTCTATTCTGATACTGGCTATATTATGCTTGGTAAAGTACTAGAGAAAGTTAGTGGGTTGAGCTACGGCGACCTGTTGTCTAAACGAATATTTGAGCCACTTGCTATGGAGGGTTCGTACCTCTATGGACAATCAGTTAGCCATAAACTGCAAGCCATCGCCCCACTTTACGTAAAGGGTGTCGATATCAGTTCAATGAAATCTCTTAGTTGTGACTGGTCTGGCGGAGGAGTCATAACAACAACTGATGATTTGCTGCGCTTTCAAGTAGCTCTGCATACTGGTAAATTCGGAAACTTAGTCGCCGAGCAGGCAGGGTTCCCAAACAAATTTCGTAGGGGGATAGATTACGGCTTTGGCATGATGCAACTTCACTTTTCCGATTTCTTTTTTCTCCTTAGGGGGCTGCCGAATATGACAGGACATATCGGGATTACTGCTACTCATATGTTCTATGATGACGTAAATGACGTGCACTACATTTTGAATTTTGGTTCAGAAAAGCGCATGGTCGAGAGCTTTAAGATATTGATAAAGATTATCCAAATACTAAAAATGAAAGCTAGTTAGCGAAGCTAACACATACCAGCATATGCCACTTGTATCTTCAGGTTTGAAAAGTTGATCTCGATCATTTGCTACAATACAATCATGTCCAGACTAAAGACTCAAAAAAATAAAGCTAGTGTTTTGGAATTTATAAAATCTGTTGAAAATGATTCCAAAAGGAACGATTGCTTAGAATTATTAGAAATATTCGAAGAATGCACCGAAGAAGAGCCGGCAATGTGGGGCACAAGTATAGTGGGCTATGGAAGTTATCACTATAAATCAGAAAGAAGTAGACAGGAAGGTGACTGGATGATGACGGGCTTTTCGCCCAGGAAGCAGAATCTAACGATCTATATCATTCCTGGTTTTGATAAGTACCAAAAAGATTTGGCCAAACTAGGCAAGCATAAAACGAGCGTGTCATGCCTATACATCAAACAACTATCCGATATTGACAAAGATATACTGAAGAAAATAATTACTGACGCTTATTCAAAAATGAATAAACAATATAGTAAAGGAGAATAAAATGGCTCAAGGCACAAAAGATGACCCTTGGAAACTCAAGACACCACCACTTTCATCAGACTATGAAATGTATTTAGACGAAAAAGACGGTAAAGAAGTAATCGTCTGTGTTGTAGGTAAGACTACCCTGCTATATGACAAGCGGGCAATTGATGATTTGCATTCTATGCTCAAGAAACATGGCGACTGGATGGAGCTCGGCAGTGCTGATGAACAAAAGCCAGCCAAAGAAAACACTATAGAAGCCTGGGGACGTTCAGACAAAAACCCCGTCGGTGGCTGGTACGGACTGAAGAGAGGACTCCGTGGTCGTTTCGGTATGTATATGCCACCACTGCTAGAAGAACTCGGACTGGCTGAAGTTGAGCATAATCCCCGCGGTAACCGAATGCGCGCGAAGTAATCCGTAGAGTTGCTTCACTATATAGATGGAAACATAATTTTGACCAAGTTCAGCATAAAGGGACGTGTAGAGAGGTTTGCTGGCAAGTATGGCTGGTACTATGTTGAGCTTGATGAGGGTATTAGTAAATATTTCAGGTTAATATTAGCGGATCTGTGGCCGGCTCTGATTAAGGCAGAGTTTACGATAGGTAACACTACATGGCAAAGTTCCATCATGCCCATCAAAGACGGCCCATTATTTATCGCCCTGCCAGCTAGAATTAGAAAAGCCGAAGAAATTGACGAAGGCCAAACCGTTACAATCCAGTTTGGGCTGAAGATTTAGCACCATGCGTCGACAATTCGTGAAGACAAATTATTATAAAGTAACGTCACATTCTTACATATTTCTACGAAATAATGATACTCTGTTAGTAATTTTTGGAGTTCAAAAACGTTGGATAAAATAAAAAAACTACCTGGTATAAAGTTGATATCACGGTATAAGAAGTCTTGGTTGCGTAGTGACATTGTCGCCGGTATCGTCCTGACCACTCTGCTAGTGCCTCAGGGTATGGCATATGCCGAGCTGGCAGGTCTACCACCGATTACCGGTCTGTACACAACCATTATCTGCCTTTTTGGCTATGCTCTATTTGGTCCATCCAAGATACTTGTGCTTGGGCCGGATTCTTCGCTGGGACCTCTGATTGCTGCGACCATTCTCCCGATCCTAGCGTCAAATGGCGACCCTGGTCAAGCAGTAGTACTTGCTTCACTGCTTTCATTGATTGTCGGTGTCATGATGGTGCTGTCCGGAATAGCAAAGTTAGGGTTTATTGCTGATTTACTTTCGAAACCAACCAGAGTGGGGTATATGAATGGACTAGCACTGACTATTCTAGTCAGTCAGCTTCCAAAGCTTTTTGGATTCTCTACAGATGCGAATGGATTTATCGAAGAAGTTAGATTCTTTATCGCAGGATTAGTCGATGGGCAAACACTTGTCGCGTCATTACTAGTTGGTCTTTTCAGCATCTCCCTCATCTATGGATTGAATCGTTGGATCCCGAAGATACCCGGTATTCTCTTGGCCGTTGTGAGTGCAGTTGTCGTATCCCTAGTGTTCAATCTTGAATCTAAGGGTGTGTCTGTTGTTGGTCTGCTACCACAGGGGTTACCACCTCTTACCTTGCCATCCATATCATATAGTAATTTGACATTACTCATAGCGGGTGCATTTGGCATCGCATTGGTATCATTAGCGGATACTATCTCAACTGCGTCAGCCTTTGCTATCAAACGTGGGGAAGAAGTAAAAGGCAACCGAGAAATGATTGGGATTGGAGCGGCGAATATTTTAGTTGGATTATTTCAAGGCTTTCCGATCAGTACAAGTGGTTCTAGGACCGCTGTGGCAGAACGAGCAGGTGCAAAAACGCAATTTACAGGTGTATTCGCCGCATTATTAATCTTGGTTATGCTGGCTGGTGCACCTTGGTTAATGAAGCCATTGCCCCAGCCTGTTCTCGCAGCAATTGTCATCGTTGCTTCGTTCTCGCTAGCAGATGTCCCAGCACTCAAACGATTGTGGTATCAGCGAAAATCTGAATTTTTGCTATCAATTTCTGCACTACTCGGCGTAGTGCTCGTCGGAATATTGGAAGGAATTGCAATCGCAATCTTTCTATCAGTCCTCAATATTTTTCGCCGTGCATGGTGGCCTTACACGACTATACTCGGCAAAGTTCAGGGCATTGCGGGTCATCATGATACGAAACAATACCCTGAAGCGAAAGTAACACCAGGATTAGTTATTTACCGTTTCGATTCGCCGCTATTTTTTGCCAACGCCAATACATTTCGTGATCAAATTAGAAAACTTTCTCGGTCTAAACCCAAGTGGATAATCATAGCATCTGCACCAATAACTGACATCGATACAACTGCAGCAGACATGTTATTAGAACTCGATAAAGAGATGAACAGCATGAATATCAATCTTGTATTTGCCGCAATAAAAAACCCTGTACGACAGAAGCTGGAACGATACGAACTCATCGGACCACTCGAAGAACGACATTTTTATCCAACAATAGAATCGGCTGTAACTGCCTACCAAGGATTTACAGACACCGACTGGGTAGACAAAAGCGCAAAACAACCAAAAACCTGAACAGGTGTGTTAAAGTGAATAAAACGTAAATGATTGGAATTCCTCATGGCAAAACACAAAGCTTGGCATAGTGCCTCACGCAAACGCTTGCTGAAGAAGAAGCTCAAAGCCCAGAAAAAGGCATAGTTTCTAGTTCGCAAAAATATACAGCCTTGAGATGAGATTATCTCCGGTGTTTTTTGGCGATTTCTAAGAACTTTCGTTTTGGCATCAGCCATGAACGATAGCCTGGCTTAGCAACTTTCTGTGCTTTTTGATCTGAATTAAGGACTTGGGTTTCGGCCGTATACTTCTTACCATTCTCAGTGAGCTCTACATCGACGAAGATACGACTATACCATCCCAGCTGAACGAGTTCCCACGCATCGACAAGGTGTCTATCAATGATCGATAGCTTGAATAGCACACCAGTAATTTTCACTCCTGTTTTTGGTACTATTACATAACTTTTAAAAGTGTCACCCCAGTTATCTCGAAGCAGTTTTTGTGGATTGTCACCCTTGGTCGTGACTTCTGAGAGATCTTGAATCCTGAGCTCATAGTCATGCAGTACTGCCTTGCCGATGATTTTTGGCTTGTGGCCTGTGATGGCCGAAATCATATCTTCTTCCTGATCGGCACCATAGCCGAAGAAGTATCCGTATCTTTTACGCACGACTGCTCATACGAAGAATATTGGTAATACTGCTGTTATTGCAAAAATAATCATAATGATTATGATGACGATTTTTTGGCTATTCTTCATACAATCATTGTATCGATACAATTTCGGCTAATCAACCTACTCTGTTCGTAGGGCTTCAATGGGATCAAGCTTCGATGCTTTTCTTGAAGGTAACCAACCAGCTAGTACTGATATTATTACCAGTAAACCGATTAAGATTGCTATTTGATTAAACTTGAAAATCAATAAGCTCTTATCGGGGTCGAGTTCAAGTATTTTGGTAATCCAAGGATTCAGTAGTGTTCCAACTAAAATACCTCCGCCGGCTCCGATAACTCCACCTAGCAGTCCAATCAGTGCGGCTTCAAATCGGAATAGTCGACCAATATCGCGCCTTCTCATTCCCAATGCTTTCATTAATCCGATTTCTCTCGTTCTCTGAAGAACACTAATGTACATGGTATTGATAATTCCAAATACCGAGGCAATCACGGCAATTGCGCCGAAAGCCCCTACGATTCCTCTCAATATACTAATTATCTGGGTCAGAAAAGCTTGGGTTTCCTCGACACTTCGGGCTACATAATCATGCTTCTCAATTTGTTTTTGAACTTTATTTAGAGTAGTTTGGTCGGTGCCATCTTTTACTTTTACGTAGGCAAATGTATAGCGTCGATAATTATCTGTTCCCTTCGTAGCAAAATCATTAAGTCTTTGGATATCACTCCTATTCATAAAAATATAAAGTTCAGTTCCGGGTTGAGATGATGTCGGCTTCTTCATAACTCCGGCAATTTTAAATTTTTCTTCGACGCTACCTGGATTAACTTGCTCGACCAGCTGAGTGTTTGAGCCTGTCAATGGTCCGGTTGTTGAGAGAGCTTGAGTTATTGTTTCCTGAGTAAAGGGTTTTCGGATTGCTATCGTAACTTCTTTACCGATAGCGCTGTTAGAATTCTTGAAACCTAATGATTTGATAAAGCCTTCTGGCAACAGTATCGTTTGGTCACGAATGGGCTTTTCTCTGGTACCGGCATACAATTCTGGATTCTGAGCGGGTGGTAAAGCTTGGGCTGTTGCGACAAACTTCTTTTTCCCATTTGTTGTAATGTATTGAAGATTTAGATCTATTACTTCTCTAACTTCCTCAACACCTTTAATGGCTTTGAGTTTCTCGATGTCATCATCTTTTAGACGACGAATCTGAATGCTGGCTCCTGCATTTGACGAACTGACCCCGAAGGAATCATCGTATTCCTGAGGCTTAGCAGTATCGCCATCACCTAATATTGTTTTATCAGCAGCAACGATAAGCTCGGAAGGATCGAAATTATCAGAAATGATATCATTCACGAAAGCTTGAGCGCCATTACTTGCGGCAAGCGTTAGCGTCAGAGCGAATGTGCCTACGGCAATAGCGAAAGCAGTTAATAGGGTACGAGCTTTGGCGCTTTTCAGGCTTCGGGCTGAGCGACTTGTAAGGTCTCGGAAAGTCATCGGACTATTCCTTTTCGGGATTTACTTCTGACCGATTGGACTTTTCCATCCTTTAGATTAATTTGCATATTACAGTGCTGAGCAAGCTCGTCGTCATGAGTAACAATCATCAGCGTACAGTTCAACTTTTTATTAAGGTTGAAAAGTAGTTTAATAATCTTATCGCCAGTAGAGCTATCAAGATTGCCGGTTGGTTCATCGGCGAAAATTAGCTTTGGTCTGTTGACTATCGCTCTGGCGATTGCTAGTCGCTGTTTTTGCCCCCCTGAGAGATTTGCTGCCGGGGCGTCAATTTTGTCCATCAAACCAACTGCTGTGAGAGCCACTTCAACCATCTTTCGTCTCTGCTTTCGAGAGACATTGGCAATTTCTAATGGCAACATAACATTTTGGAAACACGTCTGATTGGCCTCTACAAAAAATGATTGGAAAATAAAGCTCATTTCGTTTGCGCGAAATGAATCCATTTGTTTCGGTTTCATTGCATGTAGAACAGTGTTATTGACTGATATTATTCCGCTTGTAGGATGATCAAGTCCGCTAATTATATGCATTAAAGTAGACTTACCTGAACCACTCTTGCCAATAATCGCTACAGTTTCGCCTTTAGGAATCTCAAGACTAACATTGTCCAAGGCTGTAAAGGGATTAACTTTTTGATTGTATATCTTGCTGACATTTTTAACTTGAATCACGATTACCTTATTATAGCCGAATTCTAAACTGTTAGATAATGTAAATATTAGACAATACAATGTACAATAGACAAGTGCAGAAGATGACAAATACTGAAAAAACCGCCGAACTTGCTAATTATTTACGTCAAGTAAATATTCCGGAGCCGAGCAATTCCGAAGAAAGACTTCATGTTGATGAAATATTTGGAACAGCATATTTTGCTTTTGAACAACTTAGAAATGCCGCCGATTACAGTGACCAACATCTACTTATGCGAAAATCGATTGAAAGATATCTCAAAAGAAATATAAATTGGGGCAATCAAACAGATCAGGATTTTGCTAGTGATTTAATTATCGAGTTGACGCAATCCAGATATATCAAGAACGATAGTATTGGACTCGAAATACTTAGTCGGATTAATTCGCAGGCTGATTATTATTCAAAAGTGTTTCAACATACTATTCGTTATCTAAACATCGACAAAGGAAGCCTCAATGTCTGGGTTAATCAAATCGCTTCGGCTCACATTGAAAGATTGATTGTCAAACAGACTAGCGCCAGGGATGGATTCCTGGGTTTTGCCTTCCGGCATTTTGAAGAATCGATTCGAACAAAAGAATATAATCAAAGTGATCCTAGCTTTCAAAAGTCACTATATGTAGCGATTCAACGGGCCATCCTGAGATCAGATATCGCTTCTGTAAGGTACCAAATGTATAATGCTTCATTTTTCTATGAACAGATGAGTCCTAGTGTATTCGTCCAAATGAATGAAGAAGTAGATGAAATATTTAGGAGTCAATTAACCAACAAATTAACTCGCTTAGTTGATCGAAATGGCTCGGCGATGAGGGTGATTGAAAACTTAGTTGACCTGAATGCGGATTTTGAGAAGCTATTAACGGACAAGGCTGAACTTAAGCGACAAACCGAAGAAATCCTTCTTCAGCGATATGCATTGGTTGATATTCGACTCCGTCAAGGAATCATAAAAAGTGTTGTGTTCATTTTCATTACAAAAATACTTGTTGGTGTTGCCGTCGAAATTCCTTATGATTTGCTAAGTGTAGGGTATATAGACTATCTACCTTTGACTTTGAATATCCTTTTCCCACCTATTTATATGGCTAGTCTTGGGTTTGCAATTCAAAAACCCAGCGTACATAACCTAAGCGTGGTAAAACGAAATGTGATTAATACTTTGTTCGACACCCAGCACGATAAGAAGTACCATCTGGAAGATGCCGCTTCTAGATGGTCGGTTATTTTCAATATTGTTTATGGTCTTACTTTCATTACATCGATAGGTCTAGTCATTTATTTACTAAGGTTGCTAGGTTTTAATGTAGTTCAAGCGACTCTGTTTTTTGTTTTCTTATCAGCTGTAAGCTTTTTCAGTGTCAGGTTAGTCGATTCAACCAAAGACTATGTCGCAGTTGAATCGACAATCGGGCTACGTGATTTAGTCTTCAATATATTCATGACTCCGTTTATAAAGATTGGTCAGAAACTTTCAGACACTTACGCCCAGATAAACCTAATCACTTATATTCTGGATTTCGCTATTGAGATGCCTCTCAAAACTTCGCTTGCGTTCGTCAGAGAATGGAGTCAGTTTCTACAGGGCAAACGCGACCGATTATAAAAAGCTGGTAATTTAGCAGCTTTAAAAAGTCTTCTAAGTAAACTTAACGTCTACGTATGCGAATTCGTAAATTTGATAAATAGTGGTCGGGATTTATGTTTTGATTTTGCTTCAAATACGCAACATGAAAATCTACAAACGGCATTTGGTTATCAGGATATATCGAGCTATCAACTCTAAAAGTTGATTTTGTAATCAATGCCGGATCATCTTCCATGATACGCAACCGACTTGTGACATCATCTATGTCTAAATTGTTTTTAATCACAACTTAGGTTTCTTTGGTTTCTTGGTTTCTTTTCGGCCTTTGTCTTTGCTCATGTAGGATTCCTTTCTAAAGAAGTGTAAGTGCTTATATTATGCGCCATTATCTGGAAATTTCCTAATCAATAAGCTGATAATGATAGTATTGGGTGTATGTCAGACGAAGAATTTGAAAAATTAGTTGCGGCTGGGCTTGATGCAATACCAGAAGAATATGCAAAGCATATCGAAAATGTGGCAATTGTTTTTGCAGATGACCCTACTATGGAGCAAAAGAGATTGTTAAATCTGCGACCACATAGTCTTTTATTCGGTCTTTACGAAGGAGTACCAAAAATTAAGCGAAACTACTCATCAATAACATTGCCAGACAAGATAACAATTTTTAAGTTCCCGATTATTCAAGCGGTAGGTTTGGACCATGGTCGAATTAAAGATCAAGTTGCCAGAACTGTCCTGCACGAAATTGAACATCATTTCGGGTTCGATGACCCAGAGATTAGATCATTTGAAGCCAAACGGTAGCTAATTAGAGTAAGAGGTTACAGCAATCAACTGTGAACGCAAGATAGAGTGCGACAAGAAACCTTCAGCTTAATATTGACAGAATGAATATCTAAAGGACTTATGCTTGATTAGCTGGGTTATTTCTGTTATTGTTAATCAATCAATTTTGAATGTCGAGTAGTTTAAACAAGGTTTTCTCGCTGTTTTAAGTTGAGGAATAATTGTTTAAACGAAAGGCATTTTTTTATGCATACTAATACAAGTTCACCTCGAACCCGTCGTCCCGGCCCGGGAGGCTACAGAGGACGTGGTCCAGGCGGCGGCGGAAGCGCAGCCCCAAAGCGATACGGTGGTGGCGGAAGCCGTGGAGGTGGTTCATTTTCAAGAAACAACAATCGTCGCGGTGGAAGTCGTGCGAAATATATCGATCCTAAGAAATTCGTTAATAAAGCCGCGCCTGTTGAAGAAGTAGAAGCATATGATTCAGGTCATAGCTTTGCTGATTTTCAGTTTGTTCAGCAGCTTCATAGTAATCTCGAACATAAAGGTTACGAAACCCCGACTGCTATCCAGGATCAAGCCATCAAATCCGTAATGCAAGGAAGTGATATTGTTGGCCTCGCAAACACTGGTACTGGCAAAACAGCCGCGTTTGTACTGCCAATAATTAACAAACTAGCACTTAGACGTCTGGAGTCCGACAAGCGGACACCTGCGATTGTCATTGTGCCAACACGGGAACTAGCCCATCAAGTAGATGATGAGTTCCGAAGTTTTTCATTCGGAATGAAGCTTTTTTCTGTTGTGGTTGTCGGCGGTGAGCCGATGGGACGACAGATCCAACAGCTCCGCAGAGGAGTTGATATTATCATCGGAACACCAGGAAGACTCAAGGATCTTGAAGAAAAGGGTGTTCTGAGGCTTCAGGATGTAGATACTCTCGTACTCGATGAGGCAGATCAGATGCTTGATATGGGATTCATCAATGACATAAGATTCCTTATTGGTCGTACCAAGCCAGATCGTCAGATGCTCTGTTTCAGTGCTACGATGACTCGAGCTGTTGAGAATCTACTTGAAGGTTTACTAACCGATCCTGTTACTGTGTCCGTCCGAACTAGTGAAACCAGCGAACATATCGAACAAGACATCATTCGAGCTAATGGCAAAGAAGACAAGATTCGATTGCTCGAAGATATTCTCCGTAAGAGAGAATTTGAGCGAGTACTCGTGTTCGGTGAAACAAAGTTCGGTGTCCAGCGACTTGCTGACGGGCTGAACAAGAGTGGACTCAAAGCTGAGGCAATTCACGGTAATAAGAGTCAAGCTCAGCGCCGTCGCGCACTAGAAGCGTTTAAGAAAAATAATGTTCAGATTCTGTGTGCAACGGATGTTGCTGCTCGTGGACTTGATATCCCTGACGTTAGTGTCGTGATTAACTTTGATCAACCAAATGACTATGAAACCTACATTCACCGTATTGGTCGAACCGGCCGCGCCGGTAAAGCTGGTCTCGCACTGACATTTGTTTAACCTGCTTTCCTGTATACTTAACGAGAATACGTAGCACTAGCACGTAGATGCCTCTTAGTTAATGTAAGGAGTGAGATTTATGAATGTTACCATTAGTGCTGACAATAGGCATATCACTGCAACTGCAAAAGCCGATGTTCAAGGCCCCGACGTTTCTGGGAGCGCAACATTTACTGAATATGATGTTGATGGCTGGAAATATGTACATATTCGACTTGATCTAAAATGTAATCCTGATTCTGTTAGCGCTGGTAAGCATGCAGTCCATATTCATGAAAAGGGTGATTGCGAGTGTGAAGGTTTCAAGTGCGCCGGTGGCCATTTCGATCCAGGCCCAAGTGGCAACACAGATCCTGATGCCAATCACGGGTATCACGCAGGTGACCTACCTAACATTACGATCGATGAAAATGGTGAAGGAGAGCTTGAGACAATCACAACTCGCGTAACGCTTTCCAACGGTCCAGTTTCTATTCTCGAACCGGAAGAAGGTACATCACTGATGGTGCATGCGAATGAAGATCCACATACTCCTGGAGATACAGGCTCAGGCCATAGCGGTGGTCCACGCCTAGCGTGCGGCCGAATCCTTAAAGCGTCACTTCTCTCAACGGACAATCACTATGCTTTACGATAGAATATAGGCATGGTTTGGAGCTTTAAGGATGTACAGAAACTAGACTCCAGGAAGATACTAGCGATAGTCGTTCTGTTTGCAGTTGTTATAGCTTCACACTACTTTAGTGAGCAACTCAAGACAATTGAACTACCAAATAGATTACAAGATTTCATCACGCTTTCTACGAGTGTATTCGTTGAGGCCTTTCCATTCCTCATATTAGGTTCAATACTTGCGGTGCTCGTCAGGACGTTCGTACCCAGTTCTTTCTTTACAAAAGTATTACCCAAGCAGGGTATACCTCGACGCATGGTCATCTCATTGCTTGGTTTTCTGTTTCCCGTATGTGAATGTGGTAATGTCCCTGTAGCCCGGGCCTTGTTAATGGAAAAGCTCTCAGTTGCAGATAGTGTCACCTTTCTGCTAGCTGCTCCAGTCATCAACCCGATCACGCTATGGGCAACCAGCGAAGCATTCGGGTTCGATCCAAAAATTGTTATAACACGATTCTTTGCGACATTTATTATCGCAAATCTTATCGGGTACCTGATTAGTCTTCGTAAAGACCAATCAAGCTTCCTCACTAAGGGTTTTAAAGCCGAGCAGGCTTCTCATGCACATACTGAAACAAGCACTATTTCGAATCGAGATAAAGCTAAGACCATAGCACCGCTTTTTCAGGCAGAAGTCCTGACGATGATAAAGATGCTTGCAGTTGGAGCCGTTATTGCCGGTCTTGTACAGACAGTGGTGCCAAGAGATCTCCTGGCTGCCATTGGGTCTAATGTCATTCTTTCTATTGTAGCTATGTTGCTACTCGCTTTTGTCATCTCAATATGTGCGAATGTTGATGCATTCTTTGCTCTGGCATTTAGCAATGTATTTACAGCAGGTTCAATTGTTAGCTTCCTAGTGTTTGGCCCGATGGTTGATATTAAGATGCTGGCACTCATGAAGACTACCTTTAAAACAGAATTACTTATAATGATTACCGTGACTGTTACGCTATTGAGTGCATTGACGGGGTTGGTATTTACATATGCTTTATAAACTAAATCAATTGCTCCTCGTTGCCGCGTCTTTATACGTTTTAAGACTCGCAGTCACAGACAAACTAATTCTCTATATTCATCCTCGGTATGTCATCTTTACCATTGTGATGGCTGTTATAGCCCTGGTGCTTTCAGTCATTAGTTTTGGTAGCACAAAATCTAAGCTGCCAATACGAAATGCACTGATATATATACCTTTCGCACTTATTGTAATTTCAGGACTAATTTTTGTACCGAAATCGCTCAGCTCATACAGCGTTTCACAGCGTAGTGTTGATAATTCGCTGACTAGTTCTGGTCGAGCAGAGGATACCCTTAGTTACTATGGTGGCAGTTCAAAGAATCTTAGTCTCGTGGACTGGTCGCGATTACTCGTAAGGAATACGAACCCTGATTATTACACTAACAAAGAAGTGGATGTCATCGGATTTCTGTATGACGATGGCTCGGATGATAGCTTTCAGATAGCCCGGTTTGTGGTGACCTGCTGTACGGTAGATGCTCAACCAACCGGATTACAGGTGAGTAAGCCAAATTGGGCATCGAATTATGAGCAGGATGAGTGGCTACGCATCGTGGGTACAATTAAAGAAGTTGGTGCAGGTCAAGACAAGAAATTAATGCTTGTCCCCGATTCTATAGAAAAGGTTGAAGAGCCAGATAATCCATATGTTAACTAGCAAATCACATCGAATATTGTTCTTTATTATTGTGCTCATACTGTCCTTAATCACTGTCATGTTGGGCATATTCATTAGCACGACAGGTCCACGAGTCAGGCTGGTAAGTTCCAATATAAATCTCGAAACTGATCATTTGACTCGTAACGCAACAATAACTCTTCACTTTGATCGACCAATTCAAAAAAAAGACTATTCGAATTCAATTAGTATAGAGCCGGCTGTGGAAGCTAACATCAACGCCTCTAATCAATCATTGCTAATAACATTAAACGAAAATTTACGGAGTGAAACAGACTATTCGATCACACTGAAGCCCGACGTTAGAGGCTCTGATGGCAAAAGTATGCATAAAGCATTCACGTATTCATTTACCACCCATAAACCCACTTTCGCCTACCTAGTCAGAAATGACGGCAAGGCACCTGAGCGGAATGATAACCCAATGGGTGCCTTTTATGATGATGATCTGGAATCCCGCAGAAGAAGAGTAGTACAAACGGAAGCCACAGTGGACGATACGATATATAAAAGTGATGTAGAAGGGGAAAAAGAAGAGCTGTTTTCTGCACCCATTATCTACGACTTTGCGATATCTCAGGATCACTTGTTTGTATCGATACATGATGACAAATATGGTTTCGTTCATGTTGAACGAAGCACTGGACGGGAGACTGATATCCCGTTGCCAATCAAAAAAAATGTCAAAGTTGAGACGAACGCTAGAATAAAAAATATGGTAACAGCACCTCGCGGAGATCAGGTACTGTTCACGCTCGGCTTAAATCCTTCAGAAGTATCACCTGCAATTTACAAATATTATTCTGATGCGCTGTATCTCTACGATACGAAATCAATGCAAACTGAAGTATTTAGCGGTGGAAAGAAAAGTGAGCCTCTCAAAGCATTGAGCATTGAGCTTAGTGAAGACGGACAGCTCGCACTTATCAACGATGAACTCCAGATGTTTAGTGTACTAAGCTCCTTTAATGATGCTGAACCTGCCAATCTCGGGGCGTACGATATTGCTGGTGGTTTCAGTCCAGATAGTACTAAGGTGCTGCTCTATGACGGTAATCAAAGCCAAATTTACGACGCGAAGACAAGCAAACTCCAAGCTATACAGCTTGAGCAGCCAGGTTATAGGGCGCAGTTTAAGTCGAATTCGAGCAATCTGTTCATACCAATCGAGATATACAATTACACGAAAAGCAATTCGAAGCTATTTGAATATGATCTAAACACTAAACAATCTCGCTTGATTTGGAAAGGATCTGATCGTGTGCAAACAATCGAAAGCAGCTTTGACGATAGGCTTGTAGCTATCGAGCTTATTCCATCCAACTGTACTTTTGATAATCTTGAATTTAGTGGGCAATGTCAGGAAATTGAAACCATCATTATTGATTCGATATCAGGCAATGAAAAGTTGCGTTTTAAAGGGTTCAGTCCTGTTTGGCTACCTTAAGCCTCAGTCTGACAGTTTGCGCATACACCATCGATTTCGAAATGATGTTTGGTCGGCACTAAACCAACCTCTATCGTTAATTTTTTCATTAAAGATTCTAATTCCACACTATTTATTTCCCAGCTTGATCCACAAAACTCACAGGTTGCATGGTGATGATGGGGCTTAAATGTATCGCTTAGCTCAAAACGATTTTTAAAGCCTTGTGGAACTTGTTTAATTAATCCTGCTTTTAGCAAAGCGTCAATAGAACGATAGACACTCACAAAATGAACGTCTGTAGTTCGAGAGGCAATTTCTTGAATTGCCAAGGGGTGAGGAGATTCCGACAGCACCATGAATATACTGCGCCGAGCAGCGGTGTTTCGAAGACCATTCCGCTGAAGTTCTTTTTCGAACTTGGTTAATACAGAATTAGTTTGCATTATAGTACCTTATCGCAAATAATTTGCGCTAGATTATTTTTAACTATACCCTAAGTAACAAGTTATTGGAAGGATAAAAGTCATGGCAACACTAACACAGGTAATTTTCTTTTCACTCATTGGTGGCGTTGTATCGCTAACAGGGGGTGTTCTACTGCTCGCTAACAAAAAAAGAGCACGTACACTAGTAAAGTATGCGACTCCGTTTGCGGCGGGCGCCCTCCTAGCTGCTGCATTTGTGGACTTACTCGGAGAAGCAGCGCATGTTGGAGATGCCGAGAAGGCATTAGTCGGAGCACTACTGGGTATTGTCGGATTCTTCATCCTTGAACGATTCTTGCATTGGTTCCATCACCATCACGAGGATGAGAACAATTCTAAAACGGACGCAAATACTTCATTAATTATTATTGGTGATACCGTCCACAATTTTATTGATGGTATTGCAATTGCAGCGGCTTTTCTCGTCAGCGTACCTACCGGTATCGTAGCAACCTTAGCCGTTGCTGCACATGAAATTCCGCAAGAAATTGGTGATTTCGGACTTCTACTTAAGAAAGGTATGAGTCGAAAAAATGTAATCATAGCCAATATATTGAGCGCGCTGGCCACAACCGTTGCGGCAATACTATTCTTCACATTAGGTGATCAGATTTCACTTCCTTTAGATATGATCCTAGGTGTTGTAGCTGGCTTCTTCATCTACATTGCCGTTAGCGATATAATTCCAAGCATCCACAAAAACGAAGAAAAAATGATTGCCGGCCCACAAACTATAATGCTGCTTGTTGGCGTGATTGTCGTTAGTTTGGTGACCACTCAATTACATGAATATATTGACCCGTCTGAAAGTAGTAATCATAAGACCGAAATACAGCAGAATAATTAATCGGCCTGGGTGAATACCGTCGGGATTTCTATAGCGATAATTCCATCATTTGTGTAAGTGATAGTTTTTGTTCCCTCGTCGATTTTAAAAATAGCCTTTTGAACGACATTATTCTGGGTGGTAATCTCACCTGATTCAGAATTACCAGTTTTCGAAAGTGAATAGCGTTTGCATGGGTCTAAACAGTCACCATCTGATTTAGCAACAGCTCCTTTGTGATAAATTTTCAGGCTCGATTCTAGCACATGAAAATTACTAGGGACGTACACGCCTTTATAAAGCTCACGTTTAGTCCGTATCCAAGCTTCGCCGTTTCTTGTAAAAGCGTACTGATCAGTGAATACTATATCAATTACATTTGCATTCTCATCAGTAGCTGTAATTCTTACGTTTCCTAGCTCATCGTAAATAGCCACACCAGTCGCAATGGTTTTACCATTAAGCTTAGTTGCTACATTTGTCGAGTAAGGTAGCGTAGGAAGTGAAAAGTCTGCATCTAATTTAGTAGTTGGTTTTTTTGGAGCTGGAAGTTCAATTGTGTTATCTGACATTGTTGATAGGTAGTACCAGTAACTAAATGACACGACTACACCAAGACTCATTACGGCAAGGATAATATAAACGGCTATATATCCCCGCTGATGCCGAAAAGTGTTTATGTTTTTCATATCCACTATCATAACAAATATATCGGCAAGTAATTGATATAATTTCTTCAATCTATATCATTAGTGGATATGGAATCTAATAAACACAAGAAAAAACAATTGGATATCCGTAGTTTTAATTACAGCTATAGAGGTGAAGCAAAAACTGAACCAGAGATTATACCAGTATATTTGGATGATAGCAGTCAGTCTAATTTAAAAAAATGGCTGAAAAGAATTGGTATTGTTCTGGCCATCGCAATATTGATTGCTCTAATATTAGTTGGAATAGGCTACTTAATTGTCGATAGAACAAGATTGAAAGGCGAGGAAGACGGCAGAGTTAATATTCTGATTAGTGGTGTTGACGAAGCGGCAAAGCTCAGTGACACATTAATGATTATTAGTCTAGATACTAACCACGAAGAGAAAGCCGACTATCGAGCCGCAATAATTAGCATACCCCGTGACCTTTATGTGCAAATTCCTCCCTTCGGTGGTAACAAAATAAATGCTGCTTATTCACTCGGTGAAGTCCCAGCGAATGAAGTCCAAGGTGGTGGACTAGCGTTAATCAAAGAGACCGTCGAAGACATATTTGACATCCCTGTCCATTATCAAATGGCAGTAGATTTCCAAGCCTTTGAAGATATTGTAAATACCGTTGGTGGTATAACGATTGACGTCCCTAAAGATATCTACGATGCAAATTACCCGACACCATCGGGAAACGGCCAACAATTAGTGCAGTTCAAGGCGGGCAAGCAGAAAATGGATGGAGCATCTGCTCTAAAGTATGCTCGCTCGCGTCAATCAACTTCGGATTTCGATCGTTCAGCCCGACAACAGCAGGTAATGTTAGCGGTTAAAGATAAAGTTCTCAGTCCTGAATTCGCCCTAGATCAATCGAAAATACGTTCTTTCATCTCAGCTTTGCAAGAATATATAAAAATCGACATGACTACTCCAGAGATTCTCCGATCAGTAGAGATTGGACAGGCAATTCCAGATCAAAACATTAAGAGACACGTTTTGGATAATGAAGATGATAATTTGTTAACAGCAACTAGGTATAGAGGCTACACGCTGTCTCCTCGTACCGGTAACTTCGTTGAGATTCAAGACTTCATTAATAATATCTTTACAAAAAATGAGAATACTTTACCCAAATCACACTTAAAGGAAGTTGAATGACAGAGACAGCAACTTTCGGAGGCGGCTGTTTCTGGTGTCTTGATGCAATATTTCGACGTACAGTTGGAATCAATAAAGTAACATCGGGATATGCTGGTGGAACCACCAACAATCCAAACTATGAGCAGATTCACGATCATACAACAGGACATGCTGAGTCAGTCCAAGTTGAGTTTGATTCTGATACAATTAGCTTTGAAATATTATTAGAGATATTTTGGACCTCTCATAATCCGACCACCTTAAACCAAGATGGCGCAAATTATGGTTCAGAATATCGTTCCATTATTTTTTACGAAAACGAAGATCAAAAAAGAATTGCCGAAAAAAGCAGGGCCGATGTGGCAAGCAATATCTGGCAGGAACCGATAGTTACAGAAATTATCCCACTTGGAAAATTCTATCCTGCAGAATCGTATCATCAGGATTTTTATAATAAACAACCATCGAACCCTTATTGCCAAATAGTGATTAACCCAAAGCTAGATAAGTTTCGCAAGCGATTCAAGCAATACGTCAGAGGTTAAAAGCCGCTTAAAGGCCGGTATTGATGATATAGTAGTTGAGATGAAATTCTTTAGTCTAAACGATCATTCATTGGTGGCGTCTTTTGCTGAAGCAATAATGCAAGGTCAGGCTCCTGACGGAGGTCTATATTTCCCATCTCAGATACCTTTACTCGGCAACGACGCTCTAAAACGGCTGGCAGGTGCTGATCAATCTAAAGTCGCTATGCAGATGTTGTCACCATGGTTGATCGATGAAATGACAGAAGTTGAGATTGAATCAGTTATAGAGCAAGCTGCTATCTTCCCTACTCCAATTCGTGAAGTAGATGGCAGGTACGTCTTAGAGCTTTTCCACGGTCCAACCTTAGCCTTTAAGGACGTCGGAGCCAGATACTTAGCAGCCTTTATGTCGCACTTTAATAAGAAAAACAGCAATCCGATTACGATTTTGGTAGCCACAAGTGGTGATACAGGCGGAGGTATTGCTCAAGCCTTTAGCGAAATACCAAATATTCAGGTTGTTGTGCTTTTTCCTAAGGGCCGAGTAAGTAAATTGCAATACGAGCAGCTTACTAGGGCGGGAAGCAATATTTTCAGCCTCGAACTCGAAGGATCCTTCGATGATTGTCAGGACTTGGTTAAAAAGGCATTTAACGACACCGACCTAAACGACATAGGCTTAACCAGTGCCAATTCAATAAATATTGGTAGGCTTTTACCTCAGACTACTTATTATGGCAGTGCATTTGCGCAATTGAACCGAGAAGATTTGAGATTTGTCGTTCCGACCGGTAATTTGGGCAACCTGACGGCTGGTGTTATTGCAAAAAAAGCGGGAATTCCTATCAGCAGTTTCGTCGCCGCCAATAACCAGAATAATTCGGTTCATAGATATCTGGAAACTGGAATATACGAACCAAATATTTCTTATGCGACAATGAGCAACGCAATGGACGTCGGAGCGCCAAATAATCTGCCTAGGCTACAACACCTCTTTGGTAATGACGTGAAGAGCATTCGTAATGAAGTAAAATCTACTACTGTTACGGATGAAGAAACTGTAGAAACAATTAAATCGGTCTACCAAGATCATGGCTATTTACTTGATCCTCATACCGCTGTTGCTTGGACTGCTAGTAAAAGATTACACGACCCTGCGAAGAAAGACGTTGTCATCGCTACTGCTTCACCACTGAAGTTCGCAGAAGAAATAGAGAGACTTACAGGTATCAAAATTGACAACTCCAAAGAACTTAAACAGCTTGCCGAGAGAGAGGTCAGACTGATTAGTCTTAAGGCAAACTATTTCGATTTCAAGGAATTTCTTATGGAAAAAATATAAATGAGATATCAATCCTTTCAGGAAGTATTGGATAAAAGACCACTTAAAATTGCCATAATTGGCCTAAGTGGGGTTGGCAAGACAACTACTTCAGAGTTGCTAAGAAAAAGCGGATGGTTCAGGTTCTCGGTAGATTATCGGATTGGTACCCATCATCTTGCTGATGCAATTGCTGATCATTTTGCAAAGCACGATAAGAACAGTAATTTTATGCAGGATGTCTTGGCCCATAAGGCAGCCGATCCAGTAACTTTGAAACCGCATATTGATTTTAATAAGCACAATTTGTATGCCATATCGGCCTACTTGGGAATGATGGGAGACCCAGCTAGGGGAGGATTGCCGGAAGCGGAGTTTCGAAAACGACTATCTACCCATAGAGCTGCCGAGATTGCCACCATGCTTGAAGAAAACATTGGTTATGATAAGTCTAGAAATATGGTAGTGGATGCTAGTGGGAGTCTATGTGAAATAATCGATATAGATGAACCTAATGATTTGGTCCTGGAAAACCTAAGGGACAATTACCTAGTAATCTACATAAGTTCAAACAGTAAACATGATGAAATTTTAGCTCAGCGCCAGAAAAAAGACCCAAAACCGCTTTTCTATCGATCAGAATTTCTCGATAAGAACTTGCCAATTCTTTTAAATGAGAAGAAAGTCGATTCTGTGGAACAAATCGATCCTGCTGAAGTAGGCAATTGGCTTTTCCCGAAACTAATTGCAGAGCGAAGGTTAAGATATAGTAAAATAGCCGAAAAAGTTGGCTATACGGTTTCAATGGATGATATACATCACATAAAATCAGAAGATGATTTCTTGAAACTGATTGCGAAAACTATCGAAGAGAGAAACAGATAGTATAATAATCGTATGTATCAAACTTTACTTTGGAGAAGAATAAAATATTTTCTTGAGCCAGTCTGGGTTTTTCGTCCATCAGTTAGATTAATGGTCGTTGTCGGTAGTTTATTATTTACTTCAATGGTTTTTCTTGGTTCAACATTCCTTGACGATGTTCTACTGGGAGTCAAAATAAGGAGCAGTACCTTCCAGGAATCAGAATCAGGTGCAGTAGAATCTCCAGGTTTTGGATCAAACTTAGTGTGGAATGATGGAATTGATCATAAAATCAATGAAAATAAAGGCAATGTATCAGTTATTCATTTTTGGAGTTCGGCTTGTGTAACTTGCCGTGATGCTTATGGACGATTAGCTGAGTGGCAATATAAATATAATAAATATGGTGTCAGGGTATATGGTATTTATTCACCCCAATTTGATTTTGAAGTTGATGATCTCAAACAATTTGAAAATGCAATTAATAAATACGGGATGAAGCGCTATCCAGTGGGGATTGATTTTAATTTTGAGTTAACTGATGCCTTTGTTAAAGCATCAGATACATTCAACAGTGCTGGTTCAGTCATAGTTATTATCGATAAGAAGGGATTTCTTCGTCACACTATTATCGATGCTAACAACCTATCTAATGGCGAGTTGGTAATTCAAGCTTTATTGTCCGAGGCTAAGGTTAAGCACAGGTTCCCTCTACCAGTCAGACAAGCAAGAATAAAGGGCAAAATTACTACAAATATATATTTTAATAATGAAGACACTAACAGCGCAAATAGTTTTGTTGGCAAGGATAAGCTCAAAGATGGTGAACAAATATACACTTTGGAAGAAGGTTTGCTGGATGGGCAATGGAGTCTCGGTGGGACTTGGTCAAGAAATGAAAGTAGTATTCAAGCAGTAAAAAATGGTGTGCTGAGCACGGTTATTACCGGGAAAAGAGTTTTCGTAGTCGTTGGCTCTGCTTATGCTGAAGACTATCTAGGTGTGGTTATTGACCGAGAAAGTGGAGTCTATCGTCCCCCAGAAGTCGATAAAGATGGTGTGCTAAAAATCACTAATTCTGGTGTTTATCAAATTATTGCATCGAATAAGACTTTGAATAAGAAGGATTTAAAACTATCGGTCCCAGATAAGCTGAAGATTTATCAGCTTATTGTCCTGCCTAATTGATAACAGATAGTATTAACGATAGTTTATGAAACTAATAGGAAAGTCGTAGTCTTTGCTTCGAATTAAATTCATTACGCCTTGCAAATCATCTTTGTTATTACCAACCACTCTAATCGAATCACCCTGAATTTGTGGTTTAATCTTTGGAAAACTGTCTCTTATCAATTTGGTTATTTTTTTAGCCTTTTCTTGGTCTATGCCTTTTTGTAATCCTATCTTCCATCGCCATGGGTTACCCGCTTCCTTTGGTAGAGAAGTATCAAGTGTGCTTTGCTCGACATTTCTTTTGCCGCACTTGGAGCGAATAATGTCCAATACGACATCGAGCTGGTATTCGTCACCCTTAATTAAAATTACTTTTTTGTCATCGGCTAGCTCGACGCTGGCTGGTGTCCCCTTGAAATCATAGCGTTGTGCAATTTCCTTAGCGGACTGATCAACAACATGGTTAATTTCGGAAATATCGTATTCGCTAACAATATCAAATGAATAACTTTGTGCCATAGGCTTAGTATATCAAGTCACTAGAATTAACAATATAGATCTTGCTTGACTTCATTTTGGCGATTGGCTCAATATGCAAATCAATGTGATTGATTTTTATTAATATTGAGATATATCGTTATTATTTACAGAGTTATTTGCGGAAATGCTATACAATAGAAACTCTATGGATGTTACAAAGAACGCACTAATTAGTGTTTACAACAAGGATGGAATTGAAGACTTTGCTAAGAATTTAGTTGAACTTGGCTGGACTCTTTGGGCTAGTGGCGGTACCGCAACCAAGCTAACAAAAGCAAAAATTCCTGTAAATGATGTAGCTGAACTTGTTGGTGGTAAGGCTATACTCGGCCATCGAGTAGTAACGTTGAGTCGTGAGATATATGCAGGATTGCTTGCAACTGATTCTCCCTCCGACACCAAGGAATTAAAAACACTTGGGATTCCAAGAATAGATCTAGTTTGCGTTGATTTATACCCTTTACAGGATGAGATTATGCGTGAAGGTAGTACTGTCGATTCTGTAATCGATCAAACTGATATTGGAGGTCCAACCTTACTTAGAGCTGCTGCCAAAGGAAAGAGAATTGTTATTAGCTTGCCCGAACAGCGAATCCGGGTTATCGAATGGCTGAAACAGGCAAAACCTGATGAAACTAAGTTTCTAGCCAATTTGGCAGCAACCGCTGAAGCAGTTGTGGCTCGGTACGCCTTAGCGTCTGCTCACTATCATAGTAACGGCGGTTTCAACGGTGAAATTTCAATATTATCGGCCAAAGCAGCTTACGGAGAAAATCCTTGGCAAAAACGTGCAGTGCTCTACGGTCAAACTCCTGCTGGTGATCTATCCTTAGTACTGTTTAAATTATTGCAGGGTAGCTCTCCTAGCTATAATAACTATTGTGATTTTGACCGATTATTACAAACTATAACTCACATAGCGGCTGGTTGGGATGTCAATTTTGGTGAAGTCCCTTCAATTGCCGTCGGAGGAAAGCACGGAAACGCCTGTGGCGCTGCCGTTGATGCTAATCCGCAAGTCGCAATAAATAAAATGCTCGAAGGTGATTTACGGGCAATTTTTGGAGGAATTGTGATGGTTAACTTTCCAATTGATGCAGAAATTGCTGAAATTCTATTACTTCATAAGGTTGAAAAAGGCCGTAGGTTGCTTGATGCAGTAATTGCACCCAGCTTTACTGATGAAGCTTTAGAGCTACTAAAGCGCAAGAAGAACAAATGCCGTATTCTTGTAAATCCAGCTTTGCTGAATTTGGATAAAAATAGCTTAGATTCAGCACCTCGTACTCGTTATGTACGTGGTGGTAAGCTAGTTCAGGATAACTACACTTTCATACTTGATTTAAAGCAATCTTACGTTGAGAAAACTAGCCAAGCTAGTGAGAAGAATTTATTACTAGGTTGGGCTATCGGCAGTACCAGTAATTCAAATACCATTTCCATAGTGAAAGATACTGCTTTGATTGGTAATGGCGTTGGTCAACAAGACCGAGTTGGCGCAGCAGAATTAGCAATTAAACGTGCGACTGATGCGGGGCATAACATTGAGGGAGCTTCGGCATACAGTGATAGTTTTTTCCCATTCGCTGATGGACCAAAGGTACTTGCTGACGCAGGAGTAGCTTCTATTCTTAGTAGTTCAGGCTCTCTTGGAGATGAAGATGTCAAAGCAGAAATGAAGAAAGCCGGCGTAGCTTTATATCTGGTGCCAGATAAACTAGCGCGAGGATTTTACGCCCACTAATTTCATGATAAGAAAGCATAAGTCATTTCTAATTGGTTTGTTTGTTAGTTTGCTGGTAATTCTACCAGTATTATTCTCGTTTCGTTCTCCAGTAATTTCTATAAATGGTACTAAAGTATCCATTACTCGGGCAATAACCGAACATGATAGAAGACTAGGTTTAGGTGATTATGAAAAACTAGAGGAAAACCATGGAATGCTGTTCGAATTTGAAAAAACCGACTACTACGGTATATGGATGAAGGATGTTGAGTTTCCGATAGATGTAATATGGCTCGATGAGAACAGAATCGTAATTGATATTGAAGAAAACATGAAGCCAAAATCATATCCAACAGTTTTTAAACCTGAAAAACCGGCACTTTACGTGCTTGAAGTGCCGGCAGGTTTCGCTGCAGATAATGAAATCGAAAGAGGTCAAAGTGCCAAATTCAGCTTTTAAGGCAGTAATATTTGATCTGAACGGTGTTCTAATACCTAGCATTTGGCCTGAAGCTGATACAAGCATGATTGAATTAGTGAAAAGTCTGAAAAAGAACAATCTAAAAACGGCAATACTTTCCAATCTCATGATAGGCGATGCTATGAGTGTCAAGTCATCAGATTGGGCGCAATATTTTGATGTATTCGCTCTTTCAGGTGAGATTCAGTCTGCCAAACCAGAACCAGCAAGCTATTTGTCAGTACTAGACATGCTTAATTGCACCCCTGAACAGGCAGTCTTTGTTGATGACTTACCCGGTCATGTCGCGGGAGCACGGGCAGTCGGCCTTAAGGCGATCTTATTTCATAACGAACTACTATTACGCAAAGAACTTAACAGTCTCGGTTTATTGTGAAAGAAATTGAATACAATCATGACTGGTAGCTAATAATGAAATATATCTGGAAAATAATTAGCTCAACCCGAGAACTCTGGCGGTTTTATGTTGCGATAGGAATTTTCACAGTGCTACTGGCAATAATGAACATGTCCCAGCCACTACTTACTGGCTGGGCAATCGATGAAATCGGCAAGGGGAGTCAAGCTAGTGTTAGCTATGTGGCCTGGCTGGCGGTTGTTGTTTTCGCTCTTGACATTGGATCTACAATTTTCAGTAACATTGCCGGCTATATCGGTGACATTATGGCTTTTCGATTGCAGAAGTTGCTGGGCGAAAGATATTACCAACACTTATTAAAATTACCTCAAAAATATTTTGACTCTGAACTGACCGGCAAGATTATTGCTCGACTTGATCGTAGCGTAAATGAACTCAGTAACTTTATGAATATGATGAGCAATAACTTCCTACAATTTATATTCAGTACTATTTTCTCGCTAGTTATTATCTGGGTTTATTCACCGATAGTTGCTTTGATGCTAGCCAGCTTGTATCCAATCTATATTTGGCTAACCTCGCTAAGCAGTGGGAAATGGCTTGATTACAAGGCAAAGATGAACAAGCACCTCGATATTGCCCTAGGAAGATTCACAGAATCGGTGGGTCAGATAAAAGTAGTAAAGAGCTTTAACCAAGAAAACCGCGAGGTTAATCATTATCGTCAGAACCTTAGTTCACTTATCAATTTCGCCAAACCTCAGTCGCTCCATTGGCATAAGAATGATATTTTGAGACGCACTATCCTCAATCTAATATTCTTGATGGTCTATATTTTCGTTTTCGTCAGAGCCGCTCAAGGAGAATTCACTGCAGGTGAAGCAGTAACGTTGATATTGTTTGCTTCGCAAATAAGGATCCCAATTTTTACTATTAGCTTTTTGGTTGACAGAACTCAGCGTGCCATAGCTGACAGTAAAGACTATTTCGAAGTCTTAAAGGTTAAACCAGAAGTGTCAGAAGCAATCAAAGCTAAGCCTCTTAATGTCAACCAAAGCAATATAGTGTTCGATTCAGTAACTTTTGCCTATCAAGGAGGAAAGACGGTTATTGAAAATGTATCATTCTTTATTGAATCAGGCCAAAAGGTAGCTCTTGTCGGCGAAAGTGGCGAGGGAAAGACAACAATTACTAACTTATTGTTAGGATTATACAAACCACAGAAAGGCCTAATAAAGATTGGCTACCAGGATATCTCAGAAGTACAAATCTCCAGTCTACGTCAACAAATTGGTGTGGTTTTTCAAGATCCAGCTCTATTCTCAGGGACAATTAAAGAAAATATTAGCTATGCAAATCCAAAGGCGACAACAAAAGATATTGAGAAGGCAGCCAAGGCAGCCAATGCTGACGATTTTATTCGATCTTTTACAAAAGGCTACGATACGGAAATTGGTGAAAAAGGCTTGAGACTGAGCGGTGGACAGAAACAAAGAATTGCAATCGCCCGAGCTATCCTAAAGGATGCTCCGATACTAGTATTAGACGAAGCAACAAGCAGTCTCGACAGTAAAGCCGAAGCAGAAGTCCAGAAGGCACTTAATAATTTAATGCACAACCGTACAACATTAATAATTGCCCATAGACTTAGTACGATAGCTCATGTCGACAAGATTATTACTCTCCAAAACGGTAGAATAGCAGAGATAGGTTCTCCAGCCGAATTAGCAACCACCGATGGGATATATGCAGAATTATTAGCTCTTCAGAATCCAACAGAAAGTAATAAAAAGAAGCTAAGTAAGTTTGAAATATTGCAGTGATCAGTATTACACTAAATAAGCTAATAATAGAAAGATACAATCAAAATGCCCGACAAAGATGATTCTGCTCAGCAAAATAGTCAAAATGATAACAATCAACCAGCTCAAACCCCCAATCAAAATATTCAAACTGCAGCGCCTGTAGTAAGTCAGGCTGTTAGTTCTGAAAAGGTCATGCCTCAAACCAACCTACTTGCTGTGCTAAGTCTCGTTTTCGCTTTCTTGTTTAATGTTGTTGGTCTGATACTCGGAATTATTTCTCTAAAGCAAATCAAAAAAACGGGTGAACAAGGCAAAGGTATTGCTATAGCGGGAATAGTCATTTCTTCAATAAGCATTTTTATTACTACCTTAACTATTCTGCTCTTTACTCTTGGTATAATTGCTGGCTTTAATGCCTATCAAGATTGTGTAGAAAATGGTGGGACCAATTGTGATATAGATAGTTCATCGATAGAAGAAAAGGAACCAAAAAACACATCAAAAGGCACTGTAGCAGTTGACACCTATACTAACGCCGGTGAATTACGAGTCAAAGTAAATTCAGTCAAAGAATATGATGGTGGTGATTTTAATAAACCCAACCAAGGAAATATTTATTTAAATGTCGAAATGGAAATTGAAAACGATGGATTCGATACGAGAAATATAAGTGGTATATATGCCTCAATTAAAGATGATGAGAATAACAAATATAACGTTTCTTTTGTTTCGGTGCCTCAAGGTAGCCCGACAATAGATGGCGAGCTCCCTAGTAAGCAAACTGTCAAAGGTATTGTGGGGTTTGAAGTCGCTAAGGATGCTAAGGGTCTTGTGCTTCAATTTGAGAGTGGCAAATTCGATGGTAAAAATGCATTTATAGATCTAGGGCGTTAGTTATCCACAGACTCAACAGATATGATTCTCATAAAACTTAAAAAAGTCTAATTTGATACTATTGAATTGACCGTTTGTGATGGTAGTTAATCATTTAACAATCTGTCTGCAAGAATAGGAGGTCGCATTATGCGATCCGTATTTAATTAATATCCCGAAATTAAAGAATGGCTATCGCCATCCGAGAGAGTTTTAGCTCATGCTGAAATAGCTCATTTACCAAGAATATTATGGAAGGACGAAGTATTAGACTATGCCGCTCAAGCTGTTTATAGCGGAGGTGTCTGCTTGCTTGTGCCAACTAACCTGCGATTGATTCTAATCGACCAGAAGTTCTTTGATCTAAAAGTTGATGGCTTTTCTTACCTTCGGATTGACACAGTTGAGTCCGACCAAGGTATGGCTTTTGGCTGGGTTAATATTATGCTACCAGGCCGAACCATAGAATTGCGTTATTTAAGACAAAAAAGTGTAAGCAAATTATGTAACATTATTACCGAGCATGTAGCTCGTCATCATGCATCACTTTCAGTACCGACACAGCATATCACGGCAACATTAGAACCAGAGATAGATATGGATAGTATGCTTAATCAGCTTGAGCGACTTATGTTACTGCGTAGATCAGGCGTTATTACTGAACTAGAATTCTTTGAACAAAAAGAGCGCGTCTTGCGTGCCAGTCCTCACGTATTGGACGAACAACGTCGTAGATTCAATAATCTAAATCCCTACGAACTGGGAGCAGGCAGAGATTTGGCGCCAGACCCGAAAAAGAATAGTTTACATTTGCTATAATATTTTCACTTAAACAGGTGCTCTTATTTTATGAGTAAACTAAATAGGTCCTTAGTATTGATTGCAGTGCTAATCATATCGTCAGTTAGTGTATACTACCTCTTCAAAGGTGATAATAATTCACCAGAAGAACAAATAGTTTCAGAACAAGAAAGCGAGACAGTGTTGAAAGACAATCAAGCGCCCAAAGGAAGTATCAATCAGCTAGCAAAGCCAAAAACAGGTGACGAAGTTGCTGTAATCTCTACCAGTAAGGGCGATATTACAGTTCGACTTTTCCCTGAAGCTGTCCCAGAAACTGTAAAAAACTTTACCGAGCTAGCACGCTATGGCAAATACAACGACGCACCATTTCACCGTGTTATAAGAGATTTCATGATCCAAACTGGTGATTTCGAAAAAGGCAACGGAATGGGTGGCTATAGCTATAAAGGCGAAAACACTAAGATTGATGATGAGTTTCATCCTGACCTGAGCAATCTTCGCGGTGCAGTAAGTATGGCTAATTCAGGACCCAACACTAATGGTAGCCAATTCTTCATTGTTCAAGCTAAAGACGGCACACCCCACCTCAATAATGTGCATAGTGTGTTTGGTCAGGTAATTGAAGGAATGGATGTTGTCGATGAGATTGCAAACAGTAAAGTTGATACTTCTGATCGACCAGTCGAAAAGATAACGATCACCAACATTATTTTGAAAAAATACTAATTATCTGATGATAAGCCATTACGTAAATAGGCTATAATCTCACTAACTTAATAGGACTACTACTGGCATTAAATGAAAGACGCGAAACCTGTTCAACGATTACTACATTCACTAAGATCAGAATATAAATTCTTGTTTTTACAGCGTTGGATTTACATCATTGTTGCGTTATTGATAATGTCTAGCTTTCTCTGGCTTGTGAATAGGATTTAGAGACTAACTAAAGCACCCATTACTAGCAGTGAAAGCAAATACTGACTTGATTCAATTATCCACACCTCGCGTTTTTGCCTATGCCGAACTGAATTAATCAAAGTCGGGGCGGCCACAAATCCCAGCCATGCCCACATGCCCACAATTACACCATCAGTGATTGAGCCTTCCAATTTTAAGGCAATACCTGCGAACTGAACAAATTGGCTTAATACATAAGCGGTGAAAATATTAATTCCTAGTATAGCTATGTAGTCCTGCCAACTGTGAGGAGTTGATATATGTGAGATCCCATTAGCTTGTCGCCAAGAATCACCGAATAACCAACGTGAATACCAAACGACATTTATCGTAGTGGCCGCAAGTGCTGCTAACATAACAACCCAAATATTTGCGTATGTTTCCAACATACTTTCTAGTATAAATGATTTAATGGATTAAATATATAAAAAACAACAACTTACTCTTGAAGTGCCTATGGTTAGTTGCTATACTCCCTACACTATATACAAGGAGACAAAAATGAAGAAAATAACCGTTTTTAGTACGACAACCTGTGCATATTGCCCAATGGTTAAAGAATGGCTCAAGAATAAAGGGCTTGATTATGAAGAAGTAATTCTCGACAAAGACCCAACTCGTCAGCAAGAAGTAATGCAAAAGAGTGGCTCACTTTCTGTACCGGTAACCATCATTGAGCAGGACGATGGTATGGAGCAGGTAATTATTGGTTATAATCCAGGCCAGCTGGCCTCTGCAACAGCCGCCTAATAGGTTTAAGTATTTACTTAAACAAACCAACGTGCTATCATTGATGTAATGAGTACTGACGATACTGAATATGACGTAATTATGATTGGCGCTGGCCCGGCTGCTCTTACTGCTGCTATATATACGTCCCGCGAAAACATCAAAACACTTCTTATTGAAAAAGGTGTGATCGGGGGTTTAGCTGCGATTACTGACCAGATTGACAACTATCCTGGATTTGCCGATGGAGTCGAGGGTTTGAAGCTCTCCGAACAATTGCGCAAGCAAGCTGAGCGCTTCGGTGCAAAAATTGAATTGGATGAGGTAATCGGGATTGAAGATCACGGTGGCATTAAGATTGTAAAAACGCATAGCGGAGACTTAAAAACAAAGGCGATTCTGATAGCGACTGGGAGCGATTGGGTGAAACTCGGCGTACCAGGCGAGGCTGAGATGTATGGGCGTGGTGTACATTATTGTGCTACTTGTGATGGTGCATTCTATAACGATAAGCGGATAGTGACTGTTGGAGCCGGTAACAGCGCTGCTCAAGAGAGTCTCTTCCTTACTCGTTTTGCGAGTCATATTGACGTACTAATTCGAGGGGAAAAGTGGAAAGCAAGTGATGTCTTGATTGATGAGATCAACAAGAATCCTAAAATCGATGTTCATTTCAATATTACAACAGAAGAAATTATTACTAAAGACAACAAAGTCGTGAAAGTTCGTGGTCATGATAAGACCACAGGTAAAGACGTCTTCTTTGAGACTGACGGTGTTTTCCCCTTTGTTGGCTTGAAGCCAAATACTCAGTTCCTCAAAGGGTCTCATATTTTATGTGATGATCAAGGTTTTGTTCTGAGTAATCTCGATTTGGAAACCAACGAAAAAGGGATTTTTGTAGCGGGGGACGTCAGAAGTGGATCCACCATGCAGATTGCAAGCGCAGCAGGAGAAGGCGCCACGGCTGCCCTACATATACGCGAGTACTTAGAACACTCAGCTTAAATCGCTGAAGTGTGTCTATAATCCCCTCGCCTACTTGTGTTCAATTAGTTTATTAGGTAAACTAAATACAATATGGCGCTTCACAATTTCACTACATACCAAGCAGGCGTTCTCCAGGCTCGGGCTTATCGCAACCTTCGCGAGTTTATGACTACTCATCTCAAGGAACATAATTACACCATGATGGAGTGGGCACTTGTAGGGTTGGTCTACGATTATACGTCCGAAGGCGGAGCAAGAGTTGGTCAGCTGGCAACTATTCTGGATGTCGAAATATCGCTCGTTACTAATATGCTGAATACTTTAGAGGGCCGTGAATTAATTAGTCGAATAATAGATCCCACAGATAAACGCGCTCGTCGGGTTGTGACAACACGCAAAGCTGAAGCAGATGTAAAGAAAATAGAGAAGAAGCTACGAATCGAGATGCGCAAATGGCTCGGTAATGTCAGCGGCCGTGAACTCCAAGGCTACGTGCGTACATTACAAAGCCTCGCCACAAACTAGAAGCAAATTTTCATAGGTCTGATGAGAGTGATGATTGCTTTACTTTATAAAATAAAGTAATAATCAATCGTCATGAATTTTGGATGTGCTAGAATTGGCATGTAATGAAAAATATCAACTTGAGAATATTCTTAAAATTAGTTTGGTTTGCCAATATTTTACTCATTCTCTTCGGCTGGTTTACGGCTCATTCAGACAATCTGATTAATGGTTCGTTTCCCAATATATTGATAGCAGTGGGTTCATTACTTGGGCTGCTGGCGACATTTCTGATTCTGACTCAGTTCATTCTTATTAGTGGGGCAAGATGGATGGACAGTGTCTGGGGGCTTGATCGACTTGCTGGAAGCCATCGGCGAAACGGTAAGATATTATTCTTTTTCATCTTGGGGCATTTCACTTTCATTGTTACGGGCTATACCTTGCAAGCTAATCTCGGACTTGATCAATTGTTCAGCACATATTTCGGGCTCATTACTGGTGCCTTGTATATGACTATGGCTTCACTAGCTTGGCTGTTAATTGTGGTAATTGTTGGTAGCAGCATCGTTATGGTCAGGAAACGGCTTCCCTATGAGCTGTGGCACACCATCCATTTCTTGACCTATCTAGCGGCATCGTTACCTCTACTGCATCAGCTTGAACTGGGTCGCACTATAACTATTCCATGGTTTACTTGGTATTGGATAGGCCTCTACCTATTCTCATTTGTAACCTTGCTGTGGTTTAAATGGCTCCGTCCGGTTCTGATTTATATTCGGCACAAATTCGTGGTTGATGAAGTTGTAGCAGAAGCGAATGGTGTTGTTTCAATTTATATAAGTGGTAAAAATCTCGAGCAATTCACTTATAATGCCGGACAATTCGCGTTTTGGTGGTTTATCAGTAAAGAACTTTGGTGGCATCCACACCCATTTACAATCAGCAGCAGCCCAGGCGATAGTCGGCTACGCATCACGGTCAAGGCAATTGGCAAAGGCAGTGCTGCCGTGCAGCAGGTTCAACCTGGAACCAAATTACTGATTGACGGACCGTATGGGCGATTCACAAATGTGGTCCAAACCCACAAGAAACGACTGTTCATCGCCGGTGGTATCGGTGTGACTCCGCTTGCCTCGCAACTTAATTCACATAGCTCGATTGACGATACTTTGATTTATTCGGCGCGCACGATGAAAGATTTGGCACTACGCAAAGAACTATCCCAGACTCAGGCAAGATTAATTGCCGTTTTAAGTGAAGAGAAACTCGAAGGGACCTATAACGGCTATCTATCAGAGAATATTTTGACAAAGGAGGTTAAGGATCTTAATCAACATGATATCTGGCTGTGTGGTCCTCCGCCAATGATGGATGGTATAGAGAAAATGCTACTTGGTATGGGGGTATCTCAGAACCAAATTCATACCGAACGATTCAGACTTTGATATACTTTATAGAGATATAATTGGGAGATTAGCAAGTGGCAGATTTTAATCAGATTCTAGATGCAGGCGATGTTGATGGTGGTATTGTCAATACAGTGATTGAGATTCCTAGAGGATCGATTAATAAAATTGAGTGGAATCGCAAATTAGCAATATTTGAACTTGATCGGGTTGAGCCTGGTATTTTTGCCAAGCCAGCTAATTATGGTTTCATTCCGCAAACGCTAGATGAAGATGGTGATGAGCTCGATACGGTTGTGATTACTGAGGAGGGTATCCCAACTGGAGTATTCGTGAAAGCTCGTGTTATTGGCATCATTCATTTTGTTGATGACGGTGAGAACGATCATAAAGTAGTCTGTGTTCCAGAAGATGATCGGCATTTCGGTAAGATAACATCACTTGATGAGTTGAGTGAAAACCTGAAAAAACAGCTCGAACACCATTTTAGTCATTACAAGGACCTCAAGGGCGGCGGTACCGTCGTAGAAGGTTGGGGTGATATCGAAGCTGCTAAAATCGTCATCAAAGAATCCATCGAACGCTACAAAAACGAGGCGTAGGAATATGTCTGACATCGCTTTACCAGATGGCGATGAAGAAATTGTTTTTCAAGGAAAAATAGTCGAGGTAGTTCGTCAACCAATGAAAATTGGCCAAAAATCGTTAGACTTTGAATTCGCTCGTCGCTCGCCCGGTACACGGCTGATTATTGTCGACGTCGAAGCTAAGAAAATCATACTAACGAAAGAATATAGAACCGAGCTCAAAAGTTATGACTATCGTTTACCGGGTGGCAAAGTGTTCGATGCCTTGAGCGAATATAATGAGTACCTAGAAACTGAAAAAGATATTTTGGAATCAGCGATTGAGCGTGCAAAAATCGAAGCGCGTGAAGAAACTGGCATTATCGCCGAGGATATTGAGCACATCCACACATCAGTTAATGGCGCCACAATGATATGGGATCTCTTCTATTTTGTAATATCTAAATGGACGCAAAGCAATCAAGAGCTTGAAGCTGGTGAAGACATTTCCATTGAATGGGTTAGTTTCGACCAGGCGCGAGAATATGCATTATCAGGACAGATTAGCGAAGACCGATCGGTTGCAGTACTGCTCCGTTGGCTGAATGGTAAGCAATGATTAAAGGGATTTGTTTTGATGTATCAGAAACTTTGCTGATTCGTGATGATGAATTTAACAAGCAGTTGCGGGATTTGAGGAACAAGCTATTTGCAGATGCAACTGGCTCTAAAGACCCACAGCAAGATTATTTGAAAGCATATAAAAATGCAGGTAGTCATTCGGCGGTATTCAGTCAGCTTGGATTCGCGACTGACTATTGGCAAAGCCAAATTAAACATCTTGATGATGACTATCAATATCAAAAAAACGATGACGTGGTTTCAACTTTACATGAGCTTTTTCGTAATAATTATCAGTTATTCGTTTGTACTAATAGGCTAAAAACAGCAATAGTTAAAAAGTTTGTTTCCGTCGGTATCGATCCTAAATGGTTCAAGGGATATATCACCAATGAAAATATGACAAAGCCTAAACCTGATTTAGAGGCTTTCAGGAGCGTAGTTAAAATTACTAAGATTCCTAGCGAGAACATCCTGTTTGTCGGGGATCGTATTGAAGCTGATATTTTACCAGCCAAAGCAGTTGGAATGCAGACTTGCATTGTTTGGTCTTCATCTGTAGAGGCTGATTATTCTGCACCTAACTTTACAGAGATTAGTAGAATAGTAAAAAATATATTATAGTAGTTTCCATGTCAGGCACAGAAGAAGGTCAACTAGTTCCTGAAATCGCAGAGCTTTACCAAGTACTAGATTTAGATTCTGCTTTGCCTGATCACCCTATGATTTGCGCCGTAGCAGATGGTATATTGGAAAAACTGCCTAAAACATCTCTTGAATTACAAGCAGAATGGCTAATCGAAAAAGTAGAGAGTGGAACACCGAAAACTACAGCACTTCTCGCGACGAGAGTGGCTGCTACATTAGCAGAGCGAGGATTAGGGATCGAGCTAGTTGACGCACTGCTACCATTGGTAGTAAGCGAAGATAATTTACCTGGTGGGCGGGAACGACTTGGACGTGTAATTTTAGGCCATGCTCAATTCTTTGCACTACAGGGTAATTGGGAGTTAGCCATGGGATCCCTAAAGACCGCTAGCCAATATGGTGGCATGGCCAGATGCTATCCCGGAGCCGTAGATCGAGTGATTGAAGCCCTATAATAGTAAAAAATAAATACAAAAAAAGTGCTTGCATTTATATGCTCATGCTTGTTAAAGTATTAACAGGTTAGATAAAAGAAACAAAAAAGGGAAAAGACATTGGGTAAGACAAAAATTGCTATTAATGGATTTGGGCGTATCGGACGGGCTGCGTTCAAAGTAGCGTTCGAACGAGACGATATTGAGATTGTTGCGCTAAATGATTTGACAGACAATGATACACTTGGCCACCTCCTGAAATATGACAGTGTATATGGCCGATACCAGCACCCTGTTACGACAAATGACTCTGGTATCACGATCGGTGATAAGCATATTCGAATCTTTAGTGAACCGGACCCTTCTAAGCTACCTTGGGGAAAAGAAGGCGTTGAAGTAGTGATTGAATCAACTGGCCGATTCGTGAAGCCTGAGGATGCCAAGGCGCATATTACCGCCGGAGCCAAGAAGGTCATTATCAGTGCGCCAGCTAAGGGAGAGGGTGCATCAACTATTGTCCTTGGAGTTAATGATGGCGACCTTGATGATGCTGGAGAGATTATTAGCAATGCTAGCTGTACCACTAACTGCATTACGCCACCGGCATTAGTTATCGAGCGGGCTTTTGGTATTGAGAAAGCAATGATGACTACGATTCACAGCTATACAGCCGATCAGAATTTAATGGATGGACCGCACAAAGATCTGCGCCGGGCGAGGGCTGCTGCTCTCAATATAGTCCCAACTACCACAGGCGCAGCCAAGGCGGCGGGTGAGGTCATGCCTGCTCTCAAAGGTATCTTTGACGGTGTTGCTATGCGTGTTCCGACTCCAGTTGGTTCACTTAGTGATTTCACCTTTTTGCTCAAGAAGAAAGTAACAGTCGAGCAAGTCAATGAAGCATTCAGAGAGGCCGCCAAGCAACCTTTTTTCAAAGGTATACTACAAGCGACGGATGACCCAATTGTTAGTAGTGATGTCATTGGAAATAGTCACAGTAGCATCGTGGATTTAGACTTGACGCAAGTTGTTGGTGGAAATATGGTTAAAATAATCGCCTGGTATGATAATGAATGGGGTTACAGCAATCGGCTTGTGGAAATGGCTGCCGATATTGGAAAAAGTTTATCAAAATAAAATAGTCCTGCTTATTATTAACTGAGCAGGACAAAAACAAAAAAACAAAAAAGGGGAAACAAATGACAAAGCACGAACTACCACAAAGCTATATTGACTCGCGATCGAGTGAGATTTTTCACAGTCTTTTTCGTTCGCTTGCACCAGTTAGAATAAGAATCAAGAAGTAAAATGATAATTGAAACATGGCAATTTCTGATTGACGCTGTTGAGCACGATCCGTTATTACATCGAATAACCAGCGCGGTTATTTCTGGCAAATCATAATTGCCACTTTTGCTTCAAAGTGGCGCAAACCAACCCTTTCTTTTCCCAAATAATCTCTTCTTCCCAAGAAGCAATCTATGACACTTTGACCGCAAAGGGTCGCAAACTCCTGGGCGTCACTCCTCTTTATGATTTCGTTGTCATATTCAACAATGCACAAGGACGACTCCTTCCAGTCGGCCTAAAGGCTGAGTCCTTGTTTCTTATTGTTGAAATGACACTCTACTCATCAGGAGTCGTTCCTGTGCCCAGACCCTTTTATATGTCACATGTTTATTATTTATCAGCTACGCTGATAGCGAATAGAGATCGAACATAAAGCACTTCCTGATGAATGAGTGTGAAATACACAATATAAGGATGAGACTTGTTTGAGTGAAACATAGTGGAACGAGTTGTCTCAGCCATTGTGTATCTTTACAACGAAGTCATAAAGAAGTGTGTCCTGTTCGTGGCTTTTGCCCACCTTTTGCCAACAAAAGGTGGAAGAGGTTTGTTACTTTGCAAAAGTCAGGATTAGCCCTGCTGTCAGCAGGTGAAAAAGAAGAAGCTATTTTTGTAAAAAACTTAAATAGAGATCAATCGTTTCGGCGTCGCCTATTTCTACAGAGACGCGTTCGTGAAGATTCTGTGGCTGAGTTTCAGATAGTGGCTGGTTATTGGTAATTGCTTTGCCACCGGCTTGCTCAACGAGCCATCCAAGCGGTTTTGCTTCGTATTGCATTCGTAATTTCCCGACATAATTTCCATCTTTGCCTGTTTCTGGATAGGCAAAGAATCCTCCTTTGACGAGTGTACGGTGAATATCGGCAACCATAGCTCCCATCCAGCGCTGAGATTTCCCTGTGTCGAGTATCAACTTTTCATATGCCTTGGCTTTGTCAGATGGCATTTTAGGCAATACATAGCTGTTATAGCTGATGTAGCCAGCGTTTTGCGGAATCTGAATATTGGCCTCTGTCTGAATGAATTCACCGCTATCTGGATCGAGCGTGAATTCATGGACACCGTCCTTTGCACTAAAGACCATAACCGTAGAAGATCCATAGAGAACATAACCTGCGGCTACTTGGCTTTCAGATCCCTGCAAAAATACTGCATCGTCTGCTGAGCTTGCAGGCAAAACAGAGAAAATAGTGCCCGTGCTGGCATTAATATCAATATTTGAACTTCCGTCCAGCGGATCATATGCCACCCCGAAACCTTTTGTAGCGCCATCTGCGCAATCGACAACCGTATCTTCCTCTTCGCTGGCAATTGCGAGTACATACTCATTCTCGGCCAGAGTGTCTTTTAAAATCGTATTACTTTTATCATCAAGGATCTGCTGTTGCTCTCCCTGTACATTCTCGGCACCAATATCACCATGCAAACCAAGCAAGCCGCTACGATCAACATCATGAGAGATACTCTTGCAGGCTGCAGCAATGTCGGCTAAGACTGATGCCAGACCCTCTGGTAAGTCTTTGGCTTCTTCGAAAAGGTAGTGTGTTAAATTCATTTAAGATTTATTCCTTTAGCTAATTTATGCCTATTCTACCCATCTCATTATCTTACGAGCTATTTTAGCACCTGTTAGATCAAAATGATCCATTAGCTCGTCTGGATTACCGGATTCCCCGAACCTATCCATTATACCTACACGCAAGACCGGAACTGGTTCTTTTTCGGATAGTAGTTCTGTTATCGCACCACCAAAGCCACCAGCAACTTGGGCTTCCTCGGCTGTAACCACGCGTTTTGTTTTGCGTACGCTAGCTAATATTGTAGTTTCGTCTAGTGGCTTAACAGTAGGGACATGCACCACTTCGGCATCAATACCTTTATGAAACAGTATTTCCGCCGCCACTAATAACTGGTAGGTCATAGTGCCGGTTCCAATCAATGAGATGTCCTTGCCATTGCGGAAAACTTCAGCCCTACCAATAGCAAATGGTGTGTTGCGGGTCGTGAAAACTGGCGTTGCTTCACGAGTCAGACGAATATAGTTCGGGTTTGGATCAGCTGCCATTGCTAAGGTTGCCTTCTCAGCCTCAACTGCATCTGCCGGACAGATAACAATCATATTAGGTAGCACCCTCATTAGAGCGATATCCTCGAGCATCTGATGAGTTGCCCCGTCAGGTCCAACCGATAGTCCAGTGTGACTACCGGCAATCTTCACATTCTGTTGGTTCAAGCAAATTGTAGTTCTGATTTGTTCCCAATTACGACCAGGCGAAAAAGCTGCGTAGCTACTAACGAATGGGACTTTCCCCATGGCTGCCATCCCACTCGCGACCGTCACCAGATTTTGTTCTGCTACGCCAACTTGAATAAAGCGTTCTGGAAATTCATTGGCAAACAAATCCATTTTCGTAGATCCAGTCAAATCAGCGCACAGAGCCACGATTCTCGAATCCATTAAACCGGCAGTCAGCAGACCTTTGCCAAAACCTAACCTTGTCGGTTCCTTCTTGGCTTCATCAAGATTGCTAATCAGATAGACACTCATTCGTGTTCTCCAGTAATGCGACCGCCAAGCGTACGTAGTTGATGCAACGCATCGATAGCCTGTGCTTTGTTCGGCGGTAAGCCATGCCAGTGATAATCATATTCCATGAAGTCGACGCCTTTTCCAGGCACTGTATGAGCAATTATCATCGTAGGTCGTTCGACAATTGCTTTCGCCATATCACAGGCATCGATGATTGCCTCCATGTTGTGACCATCAATCTCAAGGACATGCCAGCCGAATGCTTCCCACTTAGCCTTGTAATCTTCTAGAGGCATGACTTCTTCAGTCGGACCATCAATCTGGATATTATTCCGGTCAATAATCGCTGTTAATGTATGGAGATTGTATTTTGCCGCAAACATGGCTGCTTCCCAAATATTCCCCTCATCTGTTTCACCATCACCCATCAAACAATAGACTCGGCGTTTATTGTTACCATCCATTTTTAGGGCATAAGCCATGCCAGATGCTTGGCTCAGACCCTCACCAAGCGGTCCACTGGTTGTCTCGAGCCCAGGTAATGATTTACGCTCCGGGTGCCCTTGCAAGCGTGACCCGAGCTTTCTAAGTGTTTGGAGTTCCTTTTTCGGGAAGAATCCGGCATTCGCCATCGTAGCGTAAAGAACTGGAGCAATATGTCCGTTGCTCAGCACTAATAGATCTCTACCTGACCAATCAGGTCTTTTTGGATCAATGTTCAATACGTGGAAATATAGAGCAGTAAATACATCGGCCATACCGAGACTACCAGCCGAGTGTCCACTACCAGCGTGTTCGAGCATACGGATAATGTCTTCGCGGATAACCTCAGCTTTCTTATCAAGCTCAACTAAAGTCAGTTGTTTTTTAGTAGTCCCCATTAGGGATATATTACCATAAGGGGTATATTTGCTTTAGTTAATTTCTAGTGATTCTATGAAGGCGATAAACTCATCAATCTGTTTTTGGTCGACTTCACCTTCAGGTGTGAAGAAAGCGTTACCGCCTATAAAAGTACTGCCATTTTTGCCATTTAGCACTGCGAAATGATGCTGATTATGTGCTTCTGCAATATAGCTGTTGAAGTCTGATTCTGTTTGTTCGGTTGAATCTCCAATCTCATTGGCGTTCTTTATGACATCGGCAAGCGTGAAGTTATAGTCATTTCGGAAGAGCAGTTTGCTATCGTCAATTGATATTATCTTTGTTTCATCTATCAACGGTGCGCCATCGACGTCATTGTCATTAATCATAGTAATCTTGGCGGAATCTCCGTCTTTGACAAATTTATATGTGGCTTTGTAGACAATTGATTCTGTGAAACTTACACATTCGATAGTGGATACACACCCGCTTCCACCTCCAGATAATCTTTTGGTGTAGAGGTTAATTGCCAACTCATTTTCTTTAAATTCTGCAAATGTTATTTTCTTACCAATATTGGTTTGGGAATTATCACTCGCTGTTTCTGAAATTGACGATTCGGTTACGTCACCCCAAGTCTTAGGGTATGAGAAACTAACATTCAGATCTTTAACTTCATAATTTGTAAGATTACTGTCTTTTTTCTGAAATCCGTACTTATTCTGCCCTGAACCATTTTCAGTATCTGCTGTGTAGACGATGTAAGCTCGATAACCTACAAAACCGAGAATCCCCACAATTACCAAAATAAGAATTACTTCTACTGCCCCAAAACCTTTGTTATTCATTTTCATATCAATTACCTTGTATTAAATATATGATGTAATTTAAGCACTAGCTGTTTGCAATCGCAACAAGATTCTTATAGGTAGTCGCTGGGTCATCTGCATGAGCAATGAAGCCGCCTGTGTTGAGCACATCTACGCCAGCATCAACAAGGTTTTTCGCATGCTCATCGTTAACACCACCATCCCAGCCAATTTCAGCATTTGGATTGATTGCTTTGATTTCGGTAATTTTCTTGGTCTGGGTAAAATCAACCGATCCTCCGTGATATCCGAGATTCCCGCTAAAAACAAGAACATGATCTACTTTTTCGATTAATTTCTTCTGAGATTCCACGGTTGTTTCCTGCAATAATGCCAAACCAGCTTTCACCCCAACCGACTGTAGGCTGTCGATCAGTTGAAACAAATTACCATCAGCCTCGGCATGAAAAACCATCATGTGAGGATTTAGTGCGATGACAGTCTCGATGTGCTCAATCGGGTGACGATACATGACATGTAGATCTACTATCATAGTGTCTGGCCAGTGAAGTTGTGCGAGATTAATCGTCTTATTTGGCGCAAAATCACCGTCAGTTAGATCTGGATGAATCCGCTCAGCAAAGGTCGCGAGACTTTCGATGCGTTTGTTATAGCCTTCAATAGTCGTTTCAGTAATCGTGGGACAAACAACAGCCACTTATTTCGTCATTTCTTCTACAAGATTGATTCTTCTCATATAACGCTCTTTCACTTCTGCATTAGATTTGAGCCATTGCTCGACAGCCGTTTTAGCTTCTTCGTCAGTTACAAATCTCACTCCGATCGCAAGCATATTAGCTGCGTTGTGGGCTCGCGAAAGATTCACGACCTCATAGGGATCAGTGCTTTGACGTCCAGTAACATCGACAGCTCTGACAGGCAATCTTGGACCATAGAAAACTGTTGCACGGATACCGCGGATTCGATTGGCAGCCATTGCTTCACCTTGGCCAGAACCTCCGATGATAATTCCAACCACATTAAGACTATTGGCATTAGCTACAGCTTGAGCAGTGGGAATAATGAAATCCGGATAATCATCATCTTTATCCAGTGCGTGAGCACCCTTATCTTCTAATTCGAAGCCGAGCTCTTCTATATGAACCTTTAGTTTTTCTTTAAGTTCAAAGCCGGCGTGATCTGCTCCAATAAATATCTTCATCACATATAAATATAACATGGATTCTATGTGTTCTTTAAAAGAACCAAGTAATGATACTTTGTACCGACAAATACATCCTTTCTTTTCCAAAGAAACAAATCTTATGTACCTTTTAGTGGTAAAAGGTACCGCAAAAGCCACGAACAGGACACACTTCTTTATGATTTCGTTGTGAAGATACACAATGGCTTCAACAACTCACTTCACTTTGTTTCGTTCAGACAAGTCTCATCCTTACTATTGTGTATTTCACACTCATTCATCAGGAAGTGCTTTATGTTCGACCTCTATTCGGTATCAGCGCAGCTGATTATTATTAAATGCTTGACCGATAAATGGGTCTGGGCACAGGAACGACTCCTGATGAGTAGAGTGTCATTTCAACAATAAGAAACAAGGACTCAGCCTTTAGGCCGACTGGAAGGAGTCGTCCTTGTGCATTGTTGAATATGA
>WPCI01011670.1_pt1 | contig 111836 bp, 117 predicted proteins | sample 5399871 | NCBI WGS metagenome assembly WPCI01 (sample SAMN12869469, study PRJNA574797) | sludge metagenome | isolation source: wastewater treatment of pH7 | place: China:Beijing | collected 2019-05-20
ACAAAGACGAATTTCAACTTATCTGGATAGACATAAACGATTAACCGTTCCTTACTAGTGTCAGTTGTTTGATACACTTGCTCAGTAGTGACGTTATCGCGATAAAGCTCTTTTAAAATAATTTCTAAGCCTGCATTGATAAATGGATTTAACATGCGTCTCGCTCCCTTTCGCCAGCCAGTCTAATTACCTTCATTATACCTGCTAAACAAGGAAAACGCTCGCAAAATCGGAAAGAACCTCACTCACTCATCGAATGATTTCCTAAAAATACACCTAAATGAGATAGATAAATCTCCTAATTGTCCACATCAATGGTAGTAAACCCTCAAGTGAGAACTGATCTATCATGAATCGCAAAGTCCGGTCGAAAGAGTCAGAGAAACATGGCATTTGTCAGCCCTTCTACAGAACGATCTACTTCAATCAGACTAAACTGTGTTAGACTAAGCTTTAGAGGAGGAATTAGCGTAAGTACTGCCTTTTTAGAATTCTATTAAGTGAAAAATAAGCGTGAATAGAAAAGTGAGGTAATTATGAAATTAGGTTTTATAAAATCAAATTTTCCAAACGAACGAAGAATTCCCCTACTCCCAGAACATATCAAGCAATTCGAAAATACTATTTACATTGAAAACAATTTTGGTGATTCCTTGGATATCCCAGATACCGACTACCAAAAAGTCGGTTGCATTATTTTGCCACGTTCAGAAATTTTTGCCCAGTGTGACTGTATCTTTTCATTAAAAGTCATCCAGCCTTCAGACTATGATCTTATTCGTCCCAACCAAGTGATTATCGGATGGACTCACCCTATAGGTTCCGGACAAGCTTTCATGCAGTCTCAAGCATTGCCTAAAAACTTATATGTCCTTGATTTAGACAATCAAAAACCTACCATGTATTATCAAGGAAAAGCCTATCCGTCACAATTAATTCCGACAAATTTTATCTATCAAAACAGTTTTTATGCAGGCTATGCCGGCGTGTTGCATGCCTTATTGAATTTTGGATTGTTACCAGATGAAACCTGTAAAGTCGCGATTTTAGGCTCAGGAAATACTTCTCAAGGGGCCTTTCATGCCATTTCAAAATTGACTTCGTCTGTGCGGCTTTTTTATCGAAAAACACTCCCTCAATTTAAGGAACAGTTAGCTGACTATTCAATCATTATCAATGGAATTGAAATAGAATCTTCTGATCAACCAATCATCAGTTTGGAAGAACAGGCACAATTATCCCCTGGAACCTTACTAATCGATATCGCGGCTGATGCTGGAAATGCCATTGAGGGAAATCGTTTTACTACGGTTGAGGAAGCTATTTATCAAGAAAACGGACTCTATTACTATACTTTGCCGAATACCCCCATCTTTGCTTACAGAAATGTCAGTAAGATATTAAGTGAACAGTTCAGCAAATATCTTTTTAAAAAGGACATAGCAACTTTTATCGCTGAAATATCCCCTAAAAAGGGTAATTAGCTAGCAGAGATTTTTCCACAAAAAAAAAGCAACCGGTATGTCAAAGTTTCAACATACCGGTTGCTTTTTTTGAGCACTTAGCACAACTATTCAACATTCACATGCTCATGTAGAGCATCTTCATTTGAAGTCTGATCCCGTTCAGCAAGTTTTAATGTTAACGCATCTAAGGTAATATGAACCGTCTGGTCAAAGAGACTTGATAACAATTGAACCGATTTTATTCCAGCTCCGGTTTTGGTTGCTCCTGGTACAACAATTACTCGATCAGCTAATTTAGCCAATGCAGATTCTTTATCGCTTGTTAAAACAACAATATCTAATCCCATTTTTTTGGCTACTTCAGTATCAGCAACAATCCCTTTGGTTGTTCCTGAACCAGAAATGGCTACCCAAGTATCACCTTTTTGGATGGAGGGTGTGATTGTTTCACCCATTACGTAATCTGTATAACCAATATGCATCATACGCATGGCAAAACCTTTTGCCTGAAATCCGCTGCGGCCTGCTCCTATGACAAAGATCCGTTTGTCTTTTTGGAATAATGGCAAAGCCTGATCTAATTCTTTTTCATCAACAAGTTCCATGACTTGGTCGATTTCTTGCATAATAGTTTCGATTGTTTTCATTTGTGAACAGCTCCCATAAATTCATTTACTGCGGATAACGGATCTTCCGCTTTGGTGATTTTTGATCCCACGATAATAACTTCGATGATCCCTTGTTCAGCTAACAACTGTGCTTGCTTTAGATCAATTCCGCCCGCAATTGCTAACCGTTTGATTTCAGGAAATTTCTTGTGAAATTCTGCGACACTTGCTGTAGCATCAAAGTGATCTTTCCGATCTACTGAATGATGCAACGCATAGATTGCTTCAGGAAAATCTTTGATCTGCTGGATTTTCTCGTCTGAAACTTCCAATAAATCAATCATCATGGTTTTATTGAATTTTTGCGCCACCTCATAGCAGGCTGTTAATGTATCCTTTGAGGCAGCTCCCATGACAGTGACAAGATCGCCACCGTAACGAAAGGCCTGATTAAACTCATAGGCTCCTTCATCGATTGTTTTGCTGTCGACTAATAATTCAGTCTGGGTAAGAGCCGCTCTTAATTGCTCAATTGCTAAATTACCATAGTCTTTTACCAATGACGTACCCATCTCTAAAATATCCGTTTTGCCATCCAATTTTTTGGCTAAAGCAACCGCGTCCTCTAAGGGAACACGGTCAATCGCTACTTGTAGTCTCATAGTTACACTTCCTGTTTTTGTAAAAATTTTTTCAACTCTTCCGGTGTTGGATAGCCATCGTTATCGCCAGGTGATTGAACAGCCATCGCACCAATGGCATTAGCCCTAACAACCGCTTCTTTTAATGATTTTTCTTCAATCAAAGCCGTGATTAAGCCCACTGCAAAACCATCGCCGGCACCAACCGTATCAACTACTTTAGCAACCTTGAAACCCGGAACGGTAAAGCTCGTACCATCCTTTTGTTTAACATAAGCGCCTTCTGTACCTAATTTCACGATAACCGTTTGGGTTGCTTCCCCATTGTTTAAATAGAAATCTGCAATTTCTTCCGGTTCACGACTGCCCATTAGGATTTCACCTTCATTGATCCCTGGCAACACAATCTCAGCATGTGAAGCAAGGTCATTAATAGTTTCTACCATTTCTGCTTGGCTTGCCCAAAGCTGTGGACGCAAATTTGGATCAAAAGTTGTCCGAACCTTATTCTTTTCTAACAAACTAATCAAATAGCGGAAAGCCTTTTGAGCTTCAGCTGAAATTGCTGGAAAGATCCCAGATAAATGTACCATTTTCACATCAGAAAAATCAATTTTATCTAACACGGACTGTTCAAAGTGAGCCGCTGCAGAACCTTTACGGAAATAGAAGATGCTTGGATCCCCTTCACTTACGCGATCTTTTAATTGGAAAGCAGTCCAAAAATCAGCGGTTTCTGAAATATAGTCTGTCCCAATTTGATTTTTGTGTAATTGGTCAATAATAAATTCTCCAAAAGGATCTTTACCAACTTGGGTGATGTATTCACTGCTGTGACCTAGACGAGAAACCCCGACAGCCACATTGACTTCAGCACCGGCTAAGAATTTTTGAAAATGCCGAGCATCCTTTAAAGATTTGTCGACCTCTTCTGATCCAAATAAAGCAATTGGTTCTCCAATAGTTAAAAATTCACTCATGTTAATTTCCTCTTTTCTCTTATTTTAAAGTAAAATATATGCGGCAAATAGATTAAAGACCGTAGCAACCCAAGCCCATGGTACCCCTGTCATTAAGAACGTCTTAGTATCCAGGCCAGCATATTGAACCGACCATAGATTCCATGATTGGGTAATACATGCTGATACCCCCATCATTGAAGGAACTACCAGTAACCCATATAAGAAATATTGATCAAACATACCCGTTCCAACTAAAATCGCTGCCGTTGCAGCACCGGCTCCATACAGCATCAGCGGACCACGGAAGAACGAAAGTGGCGCGATAATAGCGACGATAATAACTAGTACCAGTTTACTGCTAGGAATGATCGATTGGAAAACGCTCGTGAAGCCTGACATCGCATGGACAGCTGCAGATTGGAACATCGTTAAGACAAACAACATGATCAATAATCCCGCAATATCGCTAATCGCATGCTTCGCCGTGTCATTCATCATTGTGACAAATTTGCTGTAGCCCTTCATATTTCCTGTCGCAGCAAAGGCGATAATCGTTGAGATCAATAGCGCTGGGACTGCATCCCATTTGGCGAAAATACTTAAAGCAACGGGTAATACTGGCAAAATATATGTCCAAATTGGGACTTCAACGATTTCTTCTTCAGTCTCACTTTCAACAATCTCTGGTTTTCCATTACGAATTTTTTTCGCGTTAAAGAGAATAAAAATAATTAGAACTACCATTTGAATTCCCATCGCTACAAAACCAAAACGTTGATAATGTGCTCCCCATTCTACTTTCGGGAAAAATACTTGGAATTGGACGAATAAAACATTATTGACATACATTGCTGCCCCGATGGCCATAGTGAAAATTGTTACAGCGATATTTTTCGGGACTCCAATTGAAAACATGATTGGGAAAAGAATTACCCCAACCGCAATGGCTGAGCCAACACCATAAGAACTCGTGAAAATTAAAGCGATTACAAGTGCGATTAAAACTGTGGCTAATACGGGACTTTTCTTTCCAACTTTTTCCGTACGGCGACTGATACTGCCGGCGATCCCGGTATCTACTAAAACACGTCCAAACCATGACCCAAAAATGATGTACGCAGCAGTCTTTCCGTAATTCAAGACTGGTTCCGTAAAGATTTCTTTGACCGCAACATTGAAAGGCACCATGCCAATGATCGTCCATAATAATGCCATTACGAAAAAGCCGACCGTTAAGTTTCCACCTTTCATTGCATATATTACAAAGACAATAAAGGTTAAGGCTAATAATATTCCTGTAATTGCGCTCCCCATAAGTGTTCACCTCCTAATATTTGTTTAATTCACTTAAAATACGTTGATATTTCGAGATTGGTTTTGCATGATCTTCTACAAAGAAGTCATTTTCTAAATGATTAAATTTTTGAATCAAATAGTAACCAGCGAGATACGCAGCCAATGCTTGCTTCGCCGCTGCTTCCATGTCTTCTGAAGCATTCTCAGGCTGATGGTTCATTTCCATAAAGTGATACGCAAACTTTTCTGGATCGATTTTCGTTTGTTGATCAGTCATTAGAATTCATCCTCCAATAATTCTTTAGCCTCTATAATTTCAGTGTTTGACGTAGTTGGATATTCAATTGCAACAGGAACATCTTTTGGTAAAATTTGTAACACGTTGCGCCAATCGATCTCACCATGATCCAAACCAGTAGCTTGCGGTTTTTGATTTTCGTAACGAACGTCCTTCACATGAATATAACGAACATATTCCTTCAATAGTTCGGCTGCTTCAATTTCATTTTCGCCGACAAAACGCCAATTTCCAAGATCATAAACATAGCCTAGGTCTAAGCCCGCTTCATTAATCGCTTTCATAAATGTATTGATTGCTTTGATCGTTCCCGATGTTTGAGTCTGATCATTTTCGATAGAAATTGCAATCCCTTGATCAATCAGTGTTTTTAATTTATCTTCCTGAAGATCACCGTTGAAAGTACCGATGTTCCACTTAACATGTGTAACACCCATCTTTTTAGCTTCATCCAAATATTTCGGTAGTTTCGAGTTAATCTGTCCATCAACATATACTTCATCAGGTACACTGTAGAATAACTTTAAATTCAAACGCTCGGCTTCTCTTTGAATAACTGGCATCTCTTCTTTAAGATCCTTAAAATATTCTCTTCTGATTTCAACTTGACTAAAACCAAAGTCTGCTATTTCTTGTAATAATTCACTTTGCAATGCACCATTTGCTACTCTATCAGCAAAAACTAAGAAGTTCAGCACCAATTTATTATTCATCATAATTCCGCATCCTCTCTATTTGTTAACCGGTTTCCATGTACGTATAGTAAACCGGTTTCCGTATTTTGTCAACGCTTTCAGTTTTAAAAAACATTAAGCTTTTAACGAAAGAAGTGAGAGATGTTTGGAAATCGGTTTCCAAACATCTCTCACTTTTTAAAAAAATATATAAAAATAACGTTTATTAGACTGATTTTCGCCATTGAATAGCCGATGGTACAATAATTTCTTGCCTCTTTTGGGGCTGTTTTAGTAATTCTAGTAAGTGCTGAGCCGCAATTTCTCCAATTTTTTTTGATGGCTGTTCGATACTAGTGATTCCGGGACCGACTAACGCTGTCAAATTCCAATCATCAAATCCGGTAATCCCAAGTTCTTCTGGAACTTTGATTTCTTCTTCAATCAACCAGGCTAACGTATCCATCAATACACGACCGTTAGAAGCAAAGAGTAAACTTCTCTTTGAACTGGTTAATGTCGGCTTCAGTAAGTCAGCTAGTTGCTCTTTCGCTGTCAGCTCAATCAATTGACAGTCCTTCCCCGCTTTTTCTGTCGTTTTTTTAACCGTTTGATACCTCAATTCTCGCGTGCTGGCATCTTTAATCGGCTCACTTAAGACCACGATGTTTTCATACCCTTTAGCTAAGGCTTTTTCAATCACCTTTTGCGTTGCGTCTATATTATTGGTCATTACTGACGACCATTTTTCTGGTTCCGTCTGCCGATCAACTAATAGTAACGGGATATTTCGTTCCGTAATAAATGTATAATTTGCTGATTGACGAGAAGAAGGTTGCAGAATAATTCCTTCCACACTTTGGTCCAATAGTTTTTCTAACAATTCGGTTTCTTGGGATACTGAATTAGCCGCATCCACTATGATCATTTGATAGCCCTGATCTTCCAAAATTGACCCGATTCCCTTTAAAAGTAACGAAGAATATAAATTGGAGATATCAGCTACAACTACTCCTATCAAATAACTATGTTTTGATTTTAAAGCCTGTGCTTGTCTGCTAGGGCGATAGTTTAAGCGCTCAATTACTTCCGCAATTCTATTTTTTGTTTCTTTTGACATATTGCCGTAATTATTATTTAAAAATCGTGAAATCGTGGTTTTGGAAACGCCGGCTTCTTCCGCGACCTCTTTGATGGTTATCTTTTTCATCCTATCTTCTCCAACTATCTTTTTTATCATTGTAGCGAATTTCAAAGTGAATGCAAACCCTTCGTTCCCTAAGGTACTTGCTGTTATCCTCCTACGAATTCCTTATTTATTTAAAAATAGTCTTGTTTCAACTGAAATGGTAATGATGTTTCCGGCTATTTCTTTTATAATGAAGATAAATTGTGCTATTTTGACGATTTATTTGATTTTTAAAAAGAATGATTCTTGAATAGTCGGAAAAATGAATGAGGAGTGAGTTTATGAAAAATTTTCGAGTGGCCTTTTTTGACATTGATGGAACTCTGGCTGACAATCAGCTGCCGCAAGCGCTAACGTTTACCCAACGTGTGCCCGATTCTGCCAAACGCGCTTTAAAAAAGTTAAAAGCAAACAATATTGAACCAGTGATTGCCTCGGGACGCCATCACCAGACAATTGTGCAATTAGCCAAAGATCTGGGCGTCGATAGTGTTATTTCCTCGAACGGCAATTGTGTACATTATCGCGGAAAAATGCTTCATCAAAATATTATTCCTCCAGACTTAGTCGTGGAATTAGTTGATTATTTACGAAAACAGCAAATTGATTTTTTGCTTGAAACAGAGCAATGTCTATATTGTTTTGAAAATAGTCACTACTATCTGAATCATTCAACTGAAAAAACTATTTTGAAAATGAGTGATCCTTTTCCAGATGGGATTTTACAACTGATTATTCCTTGGAACGAAAAAGACATTTTAAAATTTGAGCCAAGCTCACCCCTAATTGTTGAAAAAGTCGCACCAATGGCTGCTACCATTCATTTAAAAAATGGAACGAAGGCAGCAGGAATTCACAGAATTTGTGAAGAAATGGCAATCACTCCTCATCAAGCATTAGCATTTGGTGATGAAGAAAATGATTTCACCATGTTTGATGCCGTGGGTTTTCCGGTTGCAATGGGCAATGCCTCTCCTGAACTTAAAGAAAAAGCCGCTCACGTGACTACTGCTGTATCTGATGACGGGATTTGGAATGCCTGTATTACACTAGGATTGATTACGGAGTGAGCTTCCTAGCTATGGACGCAAAAGAGGAGCGTGACAAATATTTTGTCACGCTCCTCTTTTAGAAATCCATTCTAGCTAAATATAATTTGCTCCAATCCTACTCTTAACGTTCACTGAGTTCTTGATATTCACGGTCAACGGAAACTTCCATATAAGCAGGTCGAATTATTTTCTGAGCGTTGACCAGTTCTTCAATTCGATGAGCCGACCAGCCAACAATACGGGCAATCGCAAACATTGGCGTATACAATTCTTGCGGTAAATCAAGCATATGATAGACAAAACCGCTAAAGAAATCGATATTGGCGCTAACTCCTTTATAGACTTTGCGTTTTTTCGAGATAATTTCAGGAGCTAGGCGTTCGACTTTACGATACAAATTGAACTCTGCCGATGCTTCGGAACCTTTTTCCGCCGCTAATTTTTCAACATAACGTTTGAAAATTTCAGCACGTGGATCAGATTCTGCATAAATGGCGTGTCCCATTCCATAGATCAAGCCTTGTTTATCAAAGGCTTCTTTATTTAGAATTTTTTCTAAATAAGCGCGAATTTCGTTCTCATCTTCACAATCAGTCACATTTGCCTTCAAATCTTCCATCATTTGAGTAACTTTGATGTTAGCTCCTCCATGTTTCGGCCCTTTTAATGACCCTAGTGCTGCCGCGATAGTGGAATACGTATCAGTCCCGCTTGAAGTTACAACGCGAGTCGTAAAAGTTGAATTATTTCCTCCACCATGTTCCATATGTAAGACCAAAGCCATATCCAATGTTTGTGCTTCTTGGAACGTATACTTTTTGTCTGGTCGCAGCATCGTTAAAATTGCTTCAGCTGTACTTAAATTTTCAGCTGGACGATGAATATACATGCTTTCACCTTTAGTATAGTGATTATATGCATGATAAGAGTATACAGCGATCATTGGAAAAATAGCGATTAATGATAGACATTGATCTAAAACATTTTCAATACTAATGTCGTCAGTTTTTTGATCATAACATCCTAATGTCAAGATACTGCGTGAAAGCATATTCATAATATTATGTGAGGGCGCCTTCATAATAACATCACGGACAAAGTTAGTCGGAAGTGTTCGTCTTTTACCGATCAAAGTGTTGAACTCAGCTAATTCACCTTGGGTTGGCAAGGAACCAAATAATAACAAATAACTGACCTCTTCAAAACCTAAACGCTCTTCAGAAACAAATCCCCTAACCAAATCATTGATATCGATTCCGCGATAACGTAATTCCCCATATTTCGAGAGAACCTTATCGCCGTCCATAATTTGCGGATGAATCGTAGAAATATTGGTTAATCCAGCTAAAACACCTTTTCCATCTAGATCTCGCAAACCCTTTTTAACATTATGTTTTCTATACAAAGATGCCTCTAAATAGTCCTCTTTGCGGCAAAGTTCAGCCATTTGGTTCAAATCTAACATTACTGTGTCCTCCTAACCTGCTTAAATTTTACAAACGGTTAAGAAACATTATAACATCATTGCTTTAAAATGAAATACTTTTAATAATTTCATTTACTTTCTTTTTTTTTATTCGTATAATAAACCCATCTGATTTTAAACGATAACACATTTAGGAGGGGTTTGGAATGAACTGGAAAAAAGAACTATTAGTCAATAACGAACATTATACATACTTCGATCTTTCAGCAATTGCTGATTCATACCAAAAAGAAATCACTGATTATCCATACAGCATTCGGGTCCTATTAGAAAGCCTCGCACGTCATCAAGAAATTACTGATTTGGAAAATTTATTGGCTTTTGATGCCAAACAACCTGCCGGAGTCGTTCCCTTTCGTCCCTCACGCGTCGTCTTACAAGATTTCACTGGTGTGCCAGCTGTCGTCGATCTAGCAGCAATGCGTGATGCGGTTGTAAAACTAGGAGGCGATCCGAAACTCATCAATCCTGAAATTCCTGTTACTTTAGTTGTCGATCACTCTGTTCAAGTCGACTGCGCTGGAACGAAGGAAAGTCTGGCTTACAACACTGAAAAAGAATTTGAACGCAACCATGAACGCTATCAGTTCTTAAAATGGGCCCAACAGGCCTTCGATAACTTTGAAGTGGTTCCACCCGAAACAGGAATTATCCATCAAGTTAATCTTGAATATTTATCCGACGTTATTTTGAAAAATGAGGAAAACTTACTATTCCCTGATTCGTTAGAAGGAACCGATTCACATACAACGATGATCAATGGCTTAGGAGTACTTGGCTGGGGAGTTGGTGGCATCGAAGCCGAAGCGGCGATTCTAGGGGAAGCCTCTTATTTCCCAACCCCTGAAGTGATTGGCGTAGAATTAACGGGGACTTTAAGTCCTGGAGCAACCGCTACCGACTTAGCTCTTTATTTAACAGAACTGTTACGCAACGAAAAAGTTGTTGGTAAGTTTGTTGAGTATTTTGGCAGCGGCTATAAAACATTGAGTCTTTCTGATCGTGCTACGATTGCCAATATGGCCCCTGAATATGGTGCGACATGTGGTTTTTGCCCTATCGATGAGGAAACTCTTAACTACCTACGTCTAACCGGCCGTCCAGAAGAACAAGTTGCCTTAGTCGAGGCTTACGCCAAGCAAAATCAACTCTTTTATGATGGAGCGAACACGCCAACATACACGCGAGTCATTCAGTTAGATCTCTCAACTGTTCATTCTTCAGTTGCCGGTCCCAAGCGACCACAAGACCGAATTCCTTTAGGCGACGTCGCAGAGAATTTTCAGACCTCCCTGACAAATCCCAGTGGACCAAAAGGCTTTGGTTTGACGACCGATGAACTTACCCGCAAGGAAGCACTATCAGGATCTGACACGGTCATAGAAACCGGAGATCTCGCATTAGCTGCCATTACTAGTTGTACTAACACGAGCAATCCGTCAGTCATGGTCGCTGCCGGCCTACTAGCCAAAAAAGCGGTGGAACTCGGCCTTAAGGTTCCATCAACGATTAAAACCTCGTTGGCTCCTGGCTCAAAAATCGTTACACAATATTTAGAAAAAGGGCGTTTATTGGAACCGTTAGCTAAATTAGGCTTTGACATTGTCGGTTATGGTTGTACCACTTGTATTGGAAATTCCGGTCCATTAGAGTCTGAAATTGAAACAGTCTTGAAGGATAGTGAATTAGTAGTTTCTGCGGTCTTATCTGGGAATCGAAATTTTGAAGGACGAATTCATCCTTTGATTAAGGCTAACTATTTAGCTTCACCGCCGTTAGTTATCGCCTACGCTTTGGCAGGAACGATCAAAAAAGACCTGACAAAAGAACCGTTAGCTACAGTTGGCGACAAAGACATCTATTTAGCGGATTTATGGCCTTCCCAGACAGAGGTCAATGCCTATATCAATGACTATTTGAACCCCGAGGATTTCCGTGAGGCCTACACAAACATTTATCAGTCAAATGAACGCTGGAATCAAATCGAAACTTCCGAAGGGGCTTGTTATGACTGGGATGATGAATCGACGTATATCGCCAACCCTCCCTTCTTTACCAATTTGGGACAAGCTGAACAACTAGTCAATCCTTTAGCAAACTTGCAAGTCTTAGCTAAATTTGGTGACACTGTGACGACTGACCATATTTCCCCAGCTGGAAACATCGGCTTACAATCACCAGCAGGTACGTACTTGAAGGATCGTGGCCTAGCCTATAAAGATTTTAACTCATTCGGTTCTAGACGGGGCAATCACGAAGTCATGATGAGGGGAACTTTTGGCAATATTCGGATTCAAAACCAATTGACTCCTGAAACGACTGGCGGCTATACCAAACTAGCTACCACTGGTGAAGAACTATCGATTTATGATGCAGCTATGACCTACCAAAAAGAACAAATCGGGACAGTGATTCTAGCTGGTAAAGACTATGGGATGGGCTCCTCCCGGGATTGGGCGGCTAAAGGAACTAAACTCTTAGGCGTCAAGGCAGTCCTGGCAGAAAGCTACGAACGAATCCATCGCAGCAACTTGGTAATGATGGGAGTTATTCCTTTTGAATATTTACCAAATGACACGGCAGATTCATTAGGCTTAACCGGCTTAGAAAGCTATACCTTTGATTTTCCAACCGAGCCTACTATCAATCAAATCATTGATGTCACAGCATTGGGTGAAAAAGAGATCCATTTCCAGGTGAAGCTGCGCTTTGATTCTGAAGCCGATATCGTTTATTGGAAAAACCAAGGAATCCTGCCTTTAGTGATCAATAAAAAAATGCAAAAGGAGCAAGCTTAATGACAGATACGTTGAATCCAGTCATCCCCTACATTGAAGGCGACGGCATTGGGCCAGAAATTTGGCAAGCGACTCAAAGCGTGGTGGACGCCGCAGTCGCTTCTGCTTATCAAAGGGAACGTAAAATCAAATGGCTAGAGATTTTAGCTGGCGAAAAAGCCTTCAAACAAACGGGAAACTGGTTACCTGATGAGACCATCGCCGCCATCAAAGAGCATAAAATAGTCATCAAAGGGCCCTTGACTACGCCAATTGGCGAAGGCTTTCGCTCATTGAACGTGACCTTGCGCCAAGAATTGGACTTATATGCCTGTGTGCGCCCGGTCCGCTATTTTGAAGGTGTCCCTTCTCCATTAAAAGAACCAGAAAAAACCGACATGACAATTTTTCGAGAAAATACCGAAGATGTCTATGCTGGGATTGAATTTGCGAAAGACTCTCCAGAGGTAAAAAAATTGCTGGACTTTTTAACAGATGAATTGGCAGTGACCAAAGTTCGGTTTCCAGCTACTAGCGCCTTGGGGATTAAACCGATTTCCGAAGAAGGCAGTGAACGGTTGATTTCCGCGGCGATGGATTACGCAATCGAGCAAGGGAAAACACGCGTGACGATTATTCATAAAGGGAATATTATGAAGTTCACTGAAGGCGGCTTTAAAAATTGGGGCTATGAGTTGATTGAAAAAAAATATCCGCAAGCCTTTACTATGAATCAATATAAAAAGATCACCGCCGAGTCAGGCAGTGAAAAAGCAGAGCAAGCCTTATCCGAAGCGAAAAAGGCCGCTAAGATTATCGTGGATGACGTCATCGCCGATAATTTCTTGCAGCAAATTCTACTCTACCCTGAAAAATACCAAGTTGTGGCAACAACCAATTTAAATGGTGATTATATTTCTGATGCTCTAGCTGCTCAAGTTGGCGGGATTGGGATCTCCCCTGGAGCAAATATCAACTACCAGACCGGCCATGCGATCTTTGAAGCGACCCATGGGACTGCACCAGACATTGCTAGCAAAGGTTGGGCCAACCCTTGCTCGTTACTTCTTTCAGCAGTCATGATGTTGGATCATTTGGGCTGGTTTGAAGCTAGTCAAAAAATTATGCAGGCCGTTGAACAAGCGCTCTTAGAAAAGAAAATGACTCATGATTTCGCTCAAATGCTGGCCATCGATGAACTTTCCACGACTGCCTTTGCAGAGTTTCTGATCAACTCGATTGGCTAACCTTAACCTCTTGGAGCGTTAAAATACTTCACAGATGTAGTTGCATGATCGTTCTCACGCTGATCGCTTGATCTTTTTTCCGATATTCTAAAAGAAAACTGACCATTTTTTATAAAGCGCATTACAATCGGTCCAACAAAAAAACACGCAAGAAACTTTTTAGCGTTTCTCGCGTGTTCTTTTTATGGGTGACTTTAACTAAAGAAACATTCCTTAGAAACAATCCCCGCTACTTCACTATATTTGATTAGGACTTGACCGTCCACTTGATCAATCTTGTCTACATCTAATCCGTAAAAACGCTCAACATTCACAATACAGCCTTTATTTTCTTTCCGGATTACCTCTCCAATGATTGGCCGAGCAAAATCAGTTTTACGGCACTCATAGCTTTCTCCTATAATAATCGCTTCTTTATTCATTCAACCACCTCATTAATGTTTTATACTACACTTATATAGTAGCATCAAGTGGAGTAAAAAGCTACATTATGTGCGTTATTTATTAAATAAGCATTTTTTAAGGCGCTAATCTCTATTTATAACCATATTTTCTAATAATAACGAGACATATTGTTCTAAATAGAACCGATCCACTTGATCGTATATACCAATTTCTGAACTATCTAAGTCTAATACGCCAATTAGTTGATCACCTTTTTTCATGGGCACGACGATTTCTGAACGCGCGGCTGAATCACAAGCAATATAATTCTTATGCTCTAAGACGTTTTCAACGATCAAGGTTTGATTTTTTTCAGCCGACTCTCCGCAAACACCTTTTCCCATAGGAATATGAACGCAAGAAACATTGCCTTGGAAGGGTCCCAAGATCAACTCATCATTTTTGTAAAGATAGTAGCCGGCAAAAACCGTTTCCTGTAAAGTTTGATTCAATAATGCCGATGAATTTGCCAAATTTGCAATTAAATCAGTCTCGCCTTCCAATAATGCTTTTTGCTGCAGTAATAATAACTTATAGGCTTCTTCTTTTGCTTCCGAATTTTTCCAACTCATAATCATTCCTCCATTTTATTGATAAAGTTTGTAAGTAGACCATTCTGATCAGCGAATCTCTAAAAAAATCGATAACTTTGATTTATTTTACCTTAACAATCAAGAGAACTCCATTGATTCATCTATTCTTTCTAAGCCAAGACAATCTTTATATTCTATTAAAAAATCCTTATCAAAAGATTGTTTCAGGATTTCTGAAAGTTATAAATATTTCATTCTCATTACAAACTATACGGTTACATGAAAGTTCAACTATTTTGACCTTTTTATTCAAGCTTTCTTATATAATTGAACCCGAACGATGAAAAAGCGAGGGAATCCATTGATTAAATTAAAAAAATATACGGCACTAACTTTATGTGCCTTAACACTGACTACTGCTCCATTAGGCGTTTTAGCCGATGAATATGACCAAAAGATTGCCGATCAAGATAAAAAGATCACTGAGTTACAGCAAACGGAGCAATCGGCCGAAGATCAAAAAGCCGCTTTAGAACAGCAAGTTGCAGCGGTTGAAAAAGAAGTTAACGATGTCTTGAAACAAAAAACGGATGAAGAAAAAAAATTAAGCGACTTAACTGCTAAAATTGCGATCCTACAAGAAAAAATTCAAAAACGTGAAGAACAGATCCGAAATCAAGCACGGAATGTCCAAACAAAACAGGACTCTGCTTCAATCGTTGACGCGGTTATTAACTCTAAATCCGTTGGAGAAGCCGTTAAAAAAACAATGGCCGTCTCAACCATTTTAAGTGCCAACAAAAATATCATGGAACAGCAAACAAAAGATAAATCAGAACTTGAAAAACTGGAAAAAGAAGCAGAGCAGCGACTACAGGTCATCAATCAAAAAACGGCCGAATTAAAAGCAAAACAAGAGAAATTAGTTCAAACAAAATTAGATCAACAAGTCAAAATCAACGAACTTCAAGCAAGTATCGCAACTGAAAAAGGCCAAAAAGAAAAATTTGAAAAGCAAAAACAAGAAGCTGAAAAGAAACGGCAAGCCGCGCTAAAAGCCTTAGAAGAACAACGCAAAAAAGAAGCCGAGGCCCGAGAAAAAGCCCAAGCTGAAGCTGAAAAGCAAGCGCAACAAGCTGCCGTTGCAGCTCAAAAAGCAGCAGAAGAAGCTGAAAAACAAGCAGCCGCTGCAGAAACAGCCAAGCAAAAACAAATGGCGGAAATCGCGCAATTAGAAGCACAAAAGCAAGAACAAGAAGCCAGACAGCAACAAGAGCAAGCGCAAACAGTTACAGATACCAGCGCAAGGCAAGTCACTACAAACCCTACAGAAACTCCTGCTGTCGACGAAGCAAAACCTTCTGTAAACACTAATGGCTGGTCATCTCCCTTATCAATTGGATTAGTAGTCACTAGTCCTTTCGGCCCTCGTCAAGATCCAACTGGAGCTTCTGGGACTCAGCATGACGGGATTGACTTTGCTGGTTCTGCTGGAACACCGATTATGGCTTCTAAAGGCGGAACCGTTGTAGAAGCCGGATTTCACTGGTCAGCTGGAAATCACGTAGTAATCCAGCATCCGGATGGTTATTATTCGTATTACATGCATATGGTTTCTGCTCCAAGTGTCGGTGTTGGCTCAACAGTGACTGCCGGTCAAGTTTTAGGTGGTATGGGAACCACTGGAAATTCCACTGGTGTCCACTTACACTTTGGTGTCTCGACTGCTCTGTGGTCAAGTTTTGTCAACCCTGCCCCACTATTAGGAATCTAAAAAACAAGGATCAGAAAAGTTCTGATCCTTGTTTTTTTATGCTATTCAGCTTCTTCAATATCTTTTGAAATTTCATCTAATTGAATTTCATTTGCTAAGTAGTCTGGACTTTCGATGGGAAAATGTTGACGGAATTCAGCTAATTCCATTAAAGCCACCTTGCCATCAGCCAGTTCAAAATCTAACACATGTCCACCAAATTTACGATCATCACTGATAAAATGCAGATGGAAGCCCGCCGCCGCCGCACCATGAAATAATTTTGGCGTAAAGAAGCCAACAATAGTGCCTGAAACTTGATCTGCTTCAAATTCAGGTTGATGCCGGGCAATTTCGACAAATCTTGGGTAAGGTTTGACTTGTTTTGGTGCCACTCGCACATGCATATGTTTGAAGGTACCTTTCATTTTAACAGCTGCAAATAAGTTGTGACTGATTTTGTTTAAAATCTCTGCTTTCACTGTGTCATCACCAGCATCAACGATCGAAAATTCGCCATCTGATTCAAAATTGGTGACCGCAGCATAAGGAGTTAGCTCCTCACCGGTTAATTGATTAATCGTTCCTGTCTCATCTGCATGATAAATCACACCATCTAAGAAAATAACCTCGCCATTTGAACCTTCTAATGTTCCTAAGCCAAAATCACCATAATCAGACAAGGTTCCGATTTTTTCCGTTCCCTCCATTAAGTCTTGCATCAAACCACCGAGCGTTCCGTGCTGGTAGAGATAACTTTTTGTTTTCACTGTCATGTAAAACCCCTCCTGTATTCAGGTTGACTGAAGACTGCTATCAGCCATCTTCATTGGTTAGATCACGCTGGAATCTCATCATTCAGCGAGTTTAATAAAATTGATCTGGTAAAATAGTCTGACCTAATTCTTTATTATCTGAGTAATCGATTGGAATATCGATAATCACAGGCCCCTCTGTAGCTAAGCCTTCTTGAATAGCTGCCGCTAATTCAACTTTAGAAGTAGCCCGTAAGCCTTTAGCACCAAAAGCTTCTGCATATTTCACGAAATCAACCGGGCCAAAGTGAACACCTGAAGAACGATCATATTTCATTTCTTCCTGAAATTCCACCATATTATAGCTACCGTCATTCCAAATCAAATGAATAATTTTTTGTTTCAAACGAACAGCTGTTTCAAGCTCTTGGGCTGAAAATAGGAAGCCGCCATCCCCCGAAACTGAAAAGATTTGTGTTTCAGGACGAACCAACGCTGCCGAAATTGCCCATGGCAAAGCAACACCTAACGTTTGCATCCCATTACTAAATAGCAGATGACGTGGTTCGTAACTGCGGAAATGACGAGCCATCCAAATATAGTGACTGCCAACGTCGACCGTTACTGTCATTTCATCTGTCACATTTTTTTGTAAGGTATCAATTACTTCTAACGGATGAACTCGCCCTTCAACCGTTGCACTTTGATGAGTGCCATTCGCTAGTTTTTCTTGTAAAGTAGTTAAATAGTGTTCAGCATCCGCTGATAATTGATACGTGTCGATTGCCGTGCTTAATTTTTCGATTGTTTTAGCGATACTGCCAATTAATTCTGCTTCAGGCTGCATATATTGATCAATTTCCATTGGTACTTCATCGATAACTACAATCCGCGCATCTTTTTCAGCATTCCAGTTTCGTGCTTCATACTCGATTGGATCATATCCGATTGCTAACACTAAATCGCTCCGTTTTAACAACATATCCCCTGGTTGATTGCGGAACAAGCCGACCCGACCAAAGAAATGATCTTCTAACTCCCGCGAAATAATTCCGGCCCCTTGGAAAGTTTCCACTACCGGCAAGCCAGTTTTTTCAACCAACATTCTGATTGCTTCCGTTTCTTTTTGACCAGATGCCCGCATCCCAACTAATAATGTCGGCAATTTGGCTTCGCTGATTCGTTTAACTAAATCAGCAATATCTTCATCAGAAGCTGCGCCTAATTTAGGGGCTGACAAAGGTTTGATTGCTTCACCATTCACCTGTCCGTCAGTTACATCTTGAGGAATTGATAAGAAACTAGCTCCTTTTTTAGCTGTTTTCGCAATACGATAAGCATTCGCTATGCTTTCTGAGAGTGTTTCTGGATCTTGAATTTCTGAACTATATTTAGTGATAGGTGCAAACAAAGCCGCATTATCCATACTTTGGTGAGTCAATTTTGAAAGGTCAGAACGTTTCACCTGACCTGCTAAAGCTAGTACCGGATCACCTTCAGCTGTCGCTGTGACTAATCCCGTAGCCAAATTACTTGCTCCCGGACCGCTTGTCGCAATCACTACACCCGGTTCACCCGTCAAGCGACCAATCGCTTGAGCCATGAACGCCGCATTCTGCTCGTGACGCGCTAAGATCAATTGCGGACCGTGATCTACCAATGTATCAAAAACACCGTCAATCTTCGCACCAGGAATCCCAAAGATAAATGGCACGTTATGATTTTCTAAACTGTTAACAATGATTTCTGCACCTTTTTTACTCACTGTACTACATCTCCTTAAAAACTGTATCACTTACATTTGACAATATAGCACTTATTTTCTTAATTATCAACAATGAAACACTAAGCAGAATTGTTTTGCTGAAAAATACTTGCTCTTTCTATCTCGAATACTCTCTTTCGTGTAAATCTCTCTAAGGGAATATCAATCCTAAAGCCCATGATTCAGCTGATTCTCACAATAAAAAAAGCCTCATCGCTGAGAGTTTTGAGCTCATTCGCTATAATTAAATTCTGACGCTCGATCAAATATCACCTAAACTTTCGAAATTCTGCGGTCAGTGCTGTTTTTGATTGTTCCCATTAAAAAGTTATGGGATAATAAACACGAACGCTAGTTCTGAATTTTGATCAAATACAACTAAGAAAATTGTGACCTGTAAAATAAAAAAAGGAGGTCAACGATGCACTACAAAGAATATAAGACAATCTTGTCCGCTAAAAATGGCTTAAATCTTTTTCGCGGCTGCACTCATGGGTGTATCTATTGCGATAGTCGCAGCGATTGCTATCAAATGAATCACCCTTTTGAAGATATCGAAGTAAAAGCAAATGCACTAGTAATTTTCGAACAAGAGCTACAGCGTCGGCGTAAACCTTGTATGATTGCTACTGGAGCGATGACCGATCCTTACATCCAATTGGAACCGCGCTTAAAAATCACGCAAGGTGCTCTGGAGCTGATAAATAAATATGAATTTGGCGTAGCGATCCAAACCAAATCCTCTCGAATTTTACGAGATCTAGAAGTCATAAAGTCGATCAATCAAAAGACAAAAGCTGTTGTCGAAATGACTCTAACGACCTACGATGAAGAGTTATGTAAAATTTTAGAACCTTATGTTTCGACTACTAAAGAACGTTTCGAAACTCTGATGGCGTTTAAAGAAGCGGGCGTTCCAACGGTTGTCTGGTTATCACCGATTCTCCCTTTCATCAATGATTCAGAAGAAAATTTGCGAGGAATTTTAGATTACTGCATCCAAGCAAAGGTCAAGGGAATTCTTTGTTTTGGCTTTGGCGTCACCTTACGTAAGGGAAATCGTGAGTATTTTTATCAACAGCTCGATAAATACTTCCCTGGGATGGCTAAAAGATACCGCCATGCCTTTGGTGAAAACTATGTTTGTAATAGCCCTAACAATGACCGCTTAATGACTATTTTCAGCGAGATCTGTCAAAGTCATGGGATTCTTTGGCGAACTGAAGAAGTTTTTTCTTACCTTCACGAATTTGAAGACAAACGGGAACAATTGGCTTTTTTTTAGAAAATAGAATAAAACGCTTGCTCTGAAACTCGTTTCATAAACTATACTTCCCTTGTAAGAAAAACAAGGAGGAATTTTTATGAATACCTATTTGAAAATCCAAAGAAATGAGTCACAAGAACATTATAATGTTTCCCTATATTTTTCTAACAACCAATTGATGCTGACAAGGCCGCAAGGATTCAGACACCCTAGCAGCGAAACCCTTCATTTAACTGACATCAAAAATATAATTATTGCTGAGTTTTTAGGCAGTCCGATTATTAGCTTTTTTTACCAGGATCGACGCTATACTTTTTATGAATCCGGACCCGCAGTCACAGAATATCTCAAAGAAAATTTAGCTATTTGATTTTCCGATACTCCGTCGCCCCATCGGCGGCATTTTATGAAAGCAACTTACTGATAAAAACAACTGATTAAACTAATTATTTTTATTTGATAGAAGAGGTGCCTAATGGCTAACATTCGTGATATTGCAAAAATTACTGGTTATTCTGTCTCTACTATTTCGCGTGTCATTAATCATCATCCTTATGTTGATGATCAAAAGCGGGCGCGTGTTTTGGAAGTCATGGCTGAATTAAACTATGTACCCAACCGCTCTGCTCAAAACCTAAGTTATGGTCGGACTAAAAACATCGGGGTGATTCTCCCTTTCGTGAATCACGATTATTACGATCAACTACTCAGCGGGATTATGCAAGCTGCCTTTGACCACGGCTATCAAATTAGTTTGTTACCGACAAACTACGATCAAGAATTGGAAAAACGTTATCTGGTTGATTTTTCTAAACGTTCCTTTGACGGATTAATCGTCACAACAAAAGCTAATTCAATCCGTGCTTTCCTTGACTACCTCCAATATGGCCCAATCATTTTTTGTGAGGAGATTCCAAATGCCGACGTGAGCTGTGTCTATATTAATCTAAAAAAATCAATTAAAGAAGCCTTTGCTTACATGAAAGAAAACGGGGTCGTCAATCCCGGCATGACTTTGGGGCGAAGTAAAAATATCAGTCACAATTCTGAATTCTCGATTCAAAAAGCCAAAGAGATCTATCCTAATTTCAACGAAGCCAACATTTTTTGGGACTGTATTGTTCCCGAAGATGGCATTCAAGGAGCTGTATTTTTTAAAAAACGAAAAGTTGACGGGATCTTGACCTTTGGTGATACAATTGCCGCAACAATCTTACAACAATATGAAGGCAACAAACCGTTAGTAATCGGCCGTGAAAATCTGCTCATTAGCGAAGTCATGGGCTTTTCTACCATTGACCATCATTTAGCCGAATGCGGAAAAAAAGCTTTTGAGGCTTTTTATTACGACAAACATGAAAAGATTTGTGTCCCTCATCATTTCACAAAAAGATAAACTGTCCACCAGCTGAAAGTTTTTGTTCAGCTGGTTTTTACTATTAGATTTCTAACTGCTTACTAAACCGTTAGCTACCTAGAACTTTTGTCACTGTTGTAAAAAAAGATCAAACAGCGTTACAGCTGCTCGATCTTCACTGGCTCATTTGTAGTAACTTATTGATCGTGTTCGCATTGCGGATCGTCACTTGTTTATTCACCGATGAGCTGGCAATTTTTGACCAGCGCGCCTGATTAAAAGTCTTTCGTGACGCTGACCAAAAAATTAACTCCCCGTAACAAGCGATTTGTTCATATTCTGGTTTTATTTCTCCTACTGCTGCGAAGACTTCAGCTGTCGTCAGCGGAGGAATCATAATAATGGCATAATGGATGGTTTCTTCTGCCTGATTCCACCAACTGGGGGCATGATTGATGGTCTCATTCAATTCAGCAACAGCTACTACTGCTACAGGAATAGTTAGTTCAAATGCTTCTGTGATCAGGACTTCGCATTTTTTTATCAACTGATTGATCTCTTGGATTTCGCTGGTGAAAAGTACATTTCCACTGTTAATATACGTTTTTACAGCTGAAAAACCCGCCTTTTCAAAAGCTGATTTTAACATCGGCATCGCGATTTTATTTTTACCACTAACATTGATTCCTCGTAAAAAAGCAATATACTTTTCCACCTAGCCACCTCACAAATTTGCTAATATTTTTTTTAAGACATTTTTATTTAACATGTGGACTGTCAAAAACTTCCCTTGATAATAGACCGCCCAATTATTAAAGATCCCTGGCAAATTTTTAGCTTTTTCCAGACTATCTACCGGAATCAATCGCAAAGGCAGACCCTCATCCTCACAATACTCCTCGACTTCTTTTAAGCCATTAGAAATAAAGGGGCATTGTCGACCATAGAAGATCGTTAATTCTTGGTTATCGATCATTTGTTTCCTAGCCGTTGCTGAAAAGGCTGGATTTGTTCCATCAAAAGATAGTGCTAGCAATTCATACCCACCCATGATCTGATCAACCGTTTCAAAACCATATTTTTTAACAAATTTTTTATCGGTTAAAAAAGGGGTCTTTTTGTTTGAGCTGATCACACAAATCCCTGATTTATTTTGCCTTTTTGCGTCAGCGATACAGTAATCCAATAAATTTTTTCCGTGTCCCTGACCCTTAAAACTGCCAGAAACCCATAAACAGTAAATATATAAATAATTTTCCCCAACTACAGGTACCCAAGCCGTTTCTAAAGGTGCGTACTCAATAAAAACTTTTCCATTAGCATCAAGCTTGCGAAAAACATGGCCCTCAGGCAATCGCTCACTGATCCAAGCCTTTTTTGCATCTACACCTGCTTGATGCTTTTTCCCCGAAATGGCACAACATAAATGTTCCTTTGCCACATTTTCTAGCGTTAAATTAACGTATTCTCCCATCAAACCCCTCCTCCATTTTTATTAATTCAAGTATAGCATTAATCCCCCTTTAACTTCATTCAACCCTTTAATTCCTCTACTTTGCCTATACCCACAAAAAAATCTGATGGAGTTGTCCATCAGATGTCTTAATATTCCTAATCGTCAATCTCTGTCTCCAAAACTTCTCCTGATTTTGCATCAAGTTTGACATCGGTTTCCTTGTGCCCATTAACCACTTTTACTTCCCAATAAGTAGTGCCCAATTCCTTATCTAACTGCCACTCTTCAGCCTTGCCACCTCCGGCTTTCTTAGCTGCAATCTCAGCGGCGCGTTCCACACTCAAAAGATTTTCTAAATCCAGCTTGTCAGCGTTTCTTTTCACCCCAGCTTTATCTTCTGAATCTAAGTTTTCTGCGGAGTCTTTAGAAACCTCTTTCGTATCAGCATTGACTTGCACTTCGTACTCTCGCTCGTCATCGACACCTTCGATTTTGTATGAGTACTTACCAAATGACGTTTCCAACTCGATCGAAGTAATGTCACTATCCGGATAGGTTTCTTGATAGGTTTTAATTACCTCTTCAACATTGACCTTAAAGCTTGTCTGAGCCTTACTACTAGCTTGTGTTGGTTTTGTATGACTGATTGTTTGCGAAGTAGAACTAGAATTATTCGCCGTATCCGAAGTGTCACTACACCCGACCAATCCGCCAAGTAGTGCAACCGCTAACCCAAAAACCATGATTTTTTTCATAACTGCTCGCTCCTTATCCTTAATTTCTATGACCCTTATATAATTAAAATTCGTTTTAGGTTCTATTTATTACTATTTAAGCTTAACATCTATCTAAAGATCTTACCAACCTTCTCATTTATTAGAATAGCAAACGAAACATCGCATCTTTGCCGTTTCAGTCACTTGTAGTCAAATTATTTCCCAGCGTTTGTATTCAAAAAAGCAGCAATCTTTTTAGATTCCTGCTCCAATCATCTTTTAAGTTGTAAGTTCAAGCAAATTCCCTTCTGGATCTTGGATAACGGCTTCGTAATAACCATCTCCAGTTGTTCGTGGCCCATTTAACAATGGCAAGCCAGCGTCTAAAAACTTTTCGACATAACTATCGACAGCTTCTTTACTTCCTAGCGAGATAGCGATATGCGTATAACCCAAACTATCTGCTACTCGATTAGACAAATGTTGTTTCGAGGTTAGTTCGAGACGACTGCCTGTGTCAAAGCTGAGAAAATAGGATCGAAAACCAGTCTTTTGATTGTGATAAAGTGCAGAACTTGTGACATTAAAATATTTTTCATAAAATTCCTTCATTTTTTCTAGATCTTTCGTCCAAATTGCAACGTGTTCGATATGCATCCTCATCTTCCTTTCTAATAGTCAATCTAGTGGATCTTTTCATAAAAAGATTTCGAGTTGAAAAGTTAAGCCACACGCTCCACTGTCCCCCTCAATCCTACAGAGAAACGAAAAGCCTATTTATATTTTACCGTAAATTATCCAACGATAGGAAAGCTTTTACAATCTTTATTTGTAAAATGAGAACGGCCTCCCTTTATTTCAAAATATCGACTATCGTACTAAAGATATCATTCATTTAAGAATATTCCTCAAGCTATTGGCACTTAATTATTTTGAACAAAAGAAAAAACCCTTGAATCATCAAGGGTTTTGTGTTCATCAGATAATAATATCTTAACGACGAATTTCTTTGATACGAGCTGCTTTTCCGTGTAATGCACGTAAGTAGTAAAGTTTTGCACGACGTACTTTACCGTAACGAACAACTTCGATTTTCGCAACACGTGGAGTGTGTAATGGGAATGTACGTTCCACACCAACACCGTTAGAGATTTTACGTACAGTGTAAGTTTCGCTGATACCAGCTCCACGACGTTTGATTACTACGCCTTCGAATAACTGGATACGTTCGCGAGTACCTTCGACAACTTTCGCGTGAACGCGAACAGTGTCCCCAGGACGGAATGCTGGGATATCAGTACGTAATTGTTCTTGAGTTAAAGCTTCGATTAATGGATTCATTTTATCATTCTCCTAATTTCCAAACAATCTTAGGGTGCATCACCCCAGCGGATTATCGTAATAGATGAGTTATACACTCACCAAATCATTCTAACAGAGGTCAATCTATCTGTAAAGATAAAATTCTTGTCGCCTGAAAAATTTATAATTCTTCTGCTTTGATCTCAGACAGGAGTTTTTCCATTTCGGGAGTCAATGCTATTTTTTCCAGCATATCAGGTCGCCGCAAATAGGTCCGGCGGAGAGATTCTTTTAATTGCCACTCTTCAATCAAACGGTGATTGCCATTCATCAAAACTTCCGGTACTCCCATCCCCTCAAATTCCGCTGGACGGGTATACTGGGGATGTTCCAACAAACCGGTTGAATGGGAATCGGTTTTTGCTGAGGTTTGATTACCCAGAACATCCGGCAATAAACGAACCGTCGCGTCGATCATTACCATCGCCCCCAGCTCACCACCAGTCAAGACGTAATCACCCAAAGAAACCTCATCAGTTACTAGTGAACGAATCCGTTCATCGTAGCCTTCGTAATGCCCACAAATAAATATAAGCTGCTCTTCTTGTGAAAATTCTTCCGCCATTTTCTGATTAAAAGGTTTACCGGCTGGGTCTAGCAAGATCACACGTTTCTTTTGATCACCAGTTTCCGCTTCGATTGCTTTCAAATTATCATAGATTGGCTGGACTTTTAACAGCATACCGGCCCCGCCGCCGTAAGGATAATCATCAACTTGTTTGTGTTTATTATCCGAATATTGACGAAAATCATGAACATTGATTTCTAATAACTCTTTTTCAATCGCTTTGCCAATGATGGATTCACCTAGTGGCCCTTCGACCATTTTAGGAAAAATTGTTAATACATCAATTCGCATCGTCCAACAGTCCTTCCGGAATTTCCACCTGAATGATGCCTTCAGTTAAATCGATATCCTTAACTACCGATTCAATGTAAGGTATCAAAGCATCTTTTTGTCCTTTTCGTTTTACGACCCACACATCATTAGCGCCCGGCGACAAAATCTCGGTGATCTTGCCGATTTCTTGCTTTTGTTCATCGACTACCGTTAAGCCAATAATTTCATGGTAATAATATTCATGCTCGGCTAAATCACCCAATTGCTTTTCTGAAATCTTTAAGATCCCATCGCGAAAAGCTTCGACATCGTTGATATTGGGGTAGCCTTCAAAGCTCAGCAGATCAAAATTTTTATGACGGCGATAGCTAGTGATTGTTAATGGTAGCATTTCTTGATTATCGCGAAATAAGAAAAGTTGTTCACCAACTTGATAGCGTTCCTCAGCGAAATCAGTCGTTGAAATTACTCGAACTTCCCCGCGAATTCCATGAGTATTTACGATCTTTCCTACTTTATAATAATTAGTCACGTGTTTCCCTCTTTCTATGCTAGTTTGTCATCGAAACAGCCATTTTCAGACTATTCATCGAATCACGATTCATGATTGTATAAACCTGCTGTTCATTTTGCCAAACCACTCGATTGGATTGGTAATCACTTGAGGTAACTTGCAGTGAAATCTGACCGGCATCGCGAGGCACTGGTAAGAACGCGGTCTCTAGATACTCAACTGCTTGTTTAGCCAATGGAACAGGATTTTCTTGCTCAAGATTGTTGGCGCGCACAGCTAAACTCCAGTTTCCTTCTTTCCAATTCAGAAAACTTGATCCCGCTCCGGCTGTTTGATAACCGGTTAAGTTATGACCAAGATCGACTTGCTGACCATTTGGATCATAGGTTTGACCAACTTGTTCTTGAGCACTAGTCTTGGAATCAAAGGTTTCTCGCTGAAATTCGGCAATTGGCGTTTGATCCTGCAATGTTGGATCATTAAAGGGCGTTTCTTCCGTTACTTGATAATAGTGTACCGTCAGAATTCCTTGTTCTTCAGAAGCCATTATTCCAACCGGTTTTCCACCATCGATCATTATCGGATCAGGAAATTGTTGGTTAGGATAATTGGCTTTTAACTCATCAATAGCAGAAAGTGCATGGTTTTGATGAGGAGAATCAGTCTTAGAACTAGTCGTTGCCGAAGTTTTATCTGAATTGTTATTGGCTTGCTTCATTTCCGAGGTTGCACTGGTTGCCGATGTAGAAACGGAACTAGTCTGTGTGGTCGTTACTGCAGATGATGCCCTACTGCTATCCTTTGAGTCATTCGTCCCAGAATTGCAGGCGGCCAAGCTAACTAATGCACTGAACAAGAATAAATATTTTTTCATGATGGAACACCTCCATCTTTAGTTTATCGTAACTCTAACGAAAAAACACTCGAATCAAACTGACTCGAGTGTCCTCACTTATTTACCATCCACGATGTTAAGACGAACTTTTTTCGGTCCATTAGTCCGAACGCTGTAAACGATCGTACGGATCGCTTTTGCTACTCGGCCTTGTTTTCCGATAATTCTGCCGATGTCTTCCGGTGCAACCGTTAAGTTGTACTCGAAGAAATCGTTAGACTCTTCAATCTCTAACTTCACTTCTTCAGGCTTAGTCACCAAAGGGTGAACAATGGTTAACACAAGGTTCGTTAAATCTTGCATATTAAATCACCTTACTTCTTAGTGAATTTAGCGTCGTGGTGTTTTTGCATGATGCCTTCTTTAGAAAGGATGTTGCGAACGGTATCAGAAGGTTGCGCACCTTTTTGTAACCAGTTTAAAACATCTTCTTCTTTTAAAACGACTTCTGCAGGGTTTTTCAAAGGATTATAAGTACCTACAGTTTCGATAAAACGTCCATCACGAGGAGAACGAGAATCAGCAACAACGATACGGTAGAAAGGTTTCTTTTTAGAACCCATACGTTTCAAGCGGATTTTAACTGCCATTGTATAACTACACCTCCATATAATTAATCACAAGAAGTAGTCTAACACGGTTTTTGTTAGCTGTAAAGAGTTTTTTCTTTACAGTCTCTTTTTTTCTGCTAAAGCATATCTTTTGCTCTTTTTACTTATTTTTTGTAAGATTAATACATCGGGTAAATATATATGCGACATCATAAAAATAAGTTTATACAGGAGGAACAGTTATGTCAAAAACAATTGGTATTTTAGTTGGTAGCCTGCGCAAAGATTCATATAACAAAATCGTTGCTAAACAATTTGCGGAGTTACTACCTGAAGGATTTGAAGCAAAATTTATCGAAATCGGCGATCTACCATTTTACAATGAAGATCTCGAAGTGGAAGGCTCTGTTCCAGCAGCTTGGACACGCTTAAGAAAAGAAGTCAGTGAAGTTGACGGCTTATACTTTGTTACACCTGAATACAATCGTTCTGTCCCAGCAGCTTTGAAAAACGCTTTAGATGTTGGTTCTCGTCCAATGGGCAGCAGCGTTTGGGGCGGTAAACCTGGCTTAGTCGTAACAGTCTCTCCTGGTGGTCCTGGTGGTTTTGGTGCTAACCACGCCTTACGTCAATCATTAGTTTTCTTGGATGTTCCAACTTTACAACAACCAGAAGCTTACATCGGCGGCATTACGAAATTAGTCGATAACGATGGACATATCGTTGAGGGAACGGTGAAATTCTTCCAAACAATTACTGATAAGTATATTGAATTCTTCAACAAACTTACAAAATAAATAATTTCTATTAAAAGACCTGCGATGTTTCGCAGGTCTTTTCTTTTTGTCAATATGCTATACTGACCATAAATGTAAACAAACAAGTCAGGAGGGATTATTTGACTGTTACGATCCGATTAGAAGAAGAAAAAGATTATCGCAACGTGGAGGAAATCACCCGGAAAGCTTTCTGGAATTTATATGTTCCCGGTGCGGAAGAACATTATATCGCCCATCATTTACGCAAGCATCCCGATTTCATTCCTGAATTAACCTTTGTAATCGAAGTAGACGGAAAAATTATCGGCAGTATTTTTTATAGTCACTCAAAGATAATTGACCAAGCAGGGATTGAACATCCCGTTATCTCGTTTGGACCGGTAAGTATTGATCCCGCCTACCATCGCCAAGGTTATGGCCGGCAATTGATTGAACGCTCAATCACCGAAGCCAAACGCTTAGGCTATCAAGCCATCGTGATCGCAGGCTTTCCCTATCACTACCATCCTTATGGTTTTATCGGTGCTAAAAAATATCATCTTTCAATACCTGATGGAAAGTATTATACAGGGATCATGGCCCTGCCACTAAAAGAAGGGGCTCTTGATCAGCTTGAAGGGAAAATTATTTTTTCTGAAGGACTGTACCCCAATCCCGATGGTTTAGAAGCGTTTGATCGAACTTTTCCATTTGAAGAAAAAAAAGTATTGGCCAGTCAGACAACATTTGCCGCGACTGCTAGTGAAATTGACGAAAATGAGTATTAAAAAAAGCCAGTGTTCTGGCTTTTTTTATTTTTTCAAATGTAATTGGGCAAATTGACCAAATTGTTCAGTTTCCAACAGTTGGAATTTTTGTTGATTGGTTTGCGGTAAAAATAAGGAAATCCCCTCACCTAATAGAAGCGGTACAATTTGAATCCACCATTCTTCGATCAAACCAGCTTCAATCACAGGTTGTAACAAGGCCCCGCCGCCAACGACCCACACGGTTTTATCCGCTGGTAAGTTCTTAATAAACTCGACTGGATCTTCATTAACCACCTGTAAATTACTATCAACCTCAAGTACAGAATGACTAAATACGTAATTCTCTTTCTCAGGATAAATGACCGTTAATTCCTGGTCACGTTTAACTATCTCATAGGTCCGGCGGCCCATCATGGTATAATCGATCGTTTGATAAAATGCCTCATACGGAACGAGCTCCCCGCCCTCTTGTTGATAAAGCCATTCCAAGCGATCCTCTTTATCTGCTAAGAAACCATCCAAACTAATTGCTCCATAAAAAACTGCTCTTGCCACCTAATCCCCTCGCTTTCTATCTCTTTATTTTATCAAGCTGCTGGTTTTGTACCAACTTCTTTGCTTATAAAAGGCGCGTCCTTCACAAAAAAGACTTCCCAGTAAAACTGGAAAGTCCGTTGTTTATAAATTGATATCCATTTTATAAGTCAATTTTGATAGATCAATACTGTCTTTAACTAATTGACCGATGTATTTCATCGCTTTGACTTTCATTGCTTCAACGATCTCATGATTACGTTTCGTCAAAAATGCGGTTAATTCAGCACCGTGCAAAGCTTGAGCCTTTTCATCCGTTTCAGCGACTAGCCGAATTAGATTTTCGCGGCAATCTTTAACAAAATCATTGTCGGATTCGATCAACTCACTGTAATGTCCTTCTACCAAGGCGGTGATTGTGCGATACATCCAGTAACCGTCAGATAAATTCCAATCCAATGAAGTATTGTTGAAACTTGGATCGGTATCCGTTGCATTTCCATAAAATGGTAAATGCGGATTGAATGCTGGCACACCTAAGCAGACCCACATAATCGTTGAAAGTTCTTCTGGTACATGATTGCGGACTTGCATGATATGAGAATCTTGCGTCCGATTCAACGCGATTGGACGATATAGATGTTTCTCCCGCTCCGTTCCTTTACCATAAGGATCATAGACCGTTTCATTGTAATGAGAACCTAAAATATAAGCGATATCTTCCAAGCTAATTTTGCGATTGGCTTTACGCAAGAAAGGTAAGTTTGAAGACACCGGACTTTGATCGATTTCTGGGTTTAAATAGCGTTGACCAAACCATACACGTGGCGTGTTGTAATAACGATCTTTTTCGCTATCCGTTCCAAAAATGTGGCGGAAATTAAAGCCTTCATGATCAGGGTTCAAATGGTTTTTTTCAACAAACTCTTGGATCCCCTCGGACCACATAAAATTATCCGGATCGTTAAAATCAATTTCCTCTTGAGCCACTTGGTTGGCGATCACGGCATAATGATCTGCCGGAATACGTTGGGCTACCCAATGATGTCCCGTTACAATTTCCATGTACCAAACTTCATTCTTGTCACTAAAAACTACACCATTGCCTTCTGGTGAGCCAGATTTTTTAATAATCTCACCTAAATATTCCACTCCGTGGCGGGCAGAATCGATATACGGCAATACCGCTACCACCATCGAATCTTCGGCAATTCCAGTTTTGACTAGCGGATCAAAAGCCAACACATGTTCATTGGCGTAGACACTTTCAGTCGCACTGATACCGACATTTTTTTCGTTAAAGCCGCTGCCGCCAAAAATCCCTTCTTTTTCAACATTTACATTAGGAACCATTTGATAGCGATACGCTTTTTCAGGATAATCAAACGTAAAACCATTTTTATTGGATACATATTTACCACTTTGATGATCGTTGCGGGGAATTACTTGGATTTTTTGTGGTGTATCTGCCACAAACATATCGTTGTTCCGAGCCATCATTGTTGAACCATCTGTTGATGCTTTCTTACCTACTAAAATCGTTGTACAAGCCATTACCATTGCCTCCCATTTTACATTCATCGGTTCCACCGCAACAAATCAATGGAGCTGATATTTTTTCTTACAGGACAACTATAACGCTGATGGCTCAAAAAGACCAAAGAAAACCTAAATCGTTTTCTTTTTGGTCAATTCTGCGTAACGAAAGCACTTATTTTCATGATCATTGACAATTCCTACCGCCTGTAAAAAAGCATAGATCGTTGTACTGCCGACAAATTTAAACCCGCGTTTTTTTAGATCTTTCGCAATAGCATCAGACAGCTCCGTTTTCGTGGGAATCTCTGAGGCTGTCTGAATTTGATGGTCAATAACTTGATGATCAGTGAAGCCCCATAAATAATCTGAAAAACTTAAACCTGCCGCCTGCATCGCTAAAATCTTTTGAGCATTATTAATCGCCGCTTCGATTTTACGCCGATTTCGGATGATCCCGGCATCTTGCATTAACGATTCAACTTTTGCTTCATCAAACGCCGCTACTTTTTCAAGTTCAAATTGTTCATAAGCTCGATCAAAGTTATCCATTTTATTTAAAATCGTCTGCCAACTTAAGCCTGCTTGATTCATATCCAAAACTAATTTACGAAAAAGACGCTGATCATCAAACTCAGGCACACCCCAAACCGTATCATGATACATTTGCATATTTTCCCGACTACCAGCCCACTGACAACGCTGCATTCTCATCACTCCAATCTTTTCATTCGAAAAAACGAACATACGCTCCCCTTTAGTATAGCAGAAATCAGGCAAAATTCATTAAAAAGTTCGTGATTAATTAGTTTTAGACAAATAGAGGGTGTGACAAAAATTTTGTCACACCCTTACTCAATACTTATTTCCGTTTTTTCTTTTTCTTTTTACTTTTCTTAACCATTCGATTCATGGCCATCTTACCCATTTTTCCTTTGATCCCGGAACCAAACATTTGATCCATGCCCGCTGGCATAGTGCCTTTACTCATTTGCTGCATCATCTTGCGGGATTCTTTGAACTGCTTGATCATGCGGTTGACTTCCACCACAGAGTTACCTGAACCGGCCGCAATCCGGCGACGCCGGCTTGGATTTAGTAGATCTGGATCTTCCCGTTCTGCAGGCGTCATTGAGTAAACCATCGCTTTTTTCCGTTCAACATCTTTTGGATCAACTTTGACATTTTCAATTCCTGGCATTTGGCTCATTCCAGGAATCATTTTTAGTAGATCTTCAATTGGACCCATTCCCATTACTTGGTCCAACTGTTCGATAAAGTCATTGAAGTCGAAGGTATTTTCCTTCATCTTACGAGCTAGTTCTTCGGCTTTTTTCTCATCGTAATCTTGCTGAGCTTTTTCAATCAGCGTTAGCATATCACCCATGCCTAAGATTCGACTAGACATGCGATCTGGGTGGAATACTTCTAGATCCGTTAGTTTTTCACCAGAACCCACAAATTTAATCGGTGCACCAGTGACTGCCCGAATCGACAGTGCCGCACCACCACGGGTATCACCATCTAATTTGGTGATGACAACCCCGGTGATTCCCAGTTGTTCATTGAAACTTTGCGCAACATTGACTGCATCTTGACCAGTCATCGCATCGACAACTAACAAAATTTCATTTGGCTGGGCAACTTCTTTGATTTGTTTCAATTCATCCATCAACGCTTCATCAATATGCAAACGACCAGCCGTATCGATCAAGACGTAATCATTTTTATTTTCCCGTGCTTGCTCCATCCCTTGACGGACGATCTCGACAGGGCTAACCTCTGTTCCTAGATCAAAAACTGGCACATTTAATTGTTGACCCAATACTTTTAATTGATCAATCGCCGCTGGACGATAAATATCGCCTGCGATCATTAAAGGACGCGCTTTTTCATTTTTGATCAATTGATTGGCTAGTTTTCCGGCAAAGGTGGTTTTACCAGCCCCTTGTAAACCTACCATCATAATAACGGTCGGGATCTTCGGTGATTTTTCTAATCCGACGGCTTCTGAGCCTAATGTTTTGGTCAACTCTTCGTCAACGATTTTGACGATTTGTTGTGCTGGGGTCAAACTTTCCATCACTTCGACGCCTAAAGCACGCGTCCGGACTTCTTTGGTAAATTGCTTCACTACTTGTAAGTTAACGTCGGCTTCAAGTAAAGCCAAACGAATCTCACGCATCATTTCGGTGATATCGGCTTCCGTGACTTTTCCTTTTTTACGTAATTTTCCCATCGCAGCTTGTAGACGCTGCGTTAAACTTTCAAATGCCATTGCTGATTTTCCTTTCTTCTATTAAAATACTACTTTACGTTAAACTGGTGTTTGAGTAGCTGATGAATCATTTCTTATTAAATGAAATATTCCACCTTTTACTCGTCTAAATCTTGTAAGCCGGTAATTGTTGCGGCTAAAAACTCATCTTTAGGATAGTGTTCCGTTACGTATAATGCTAATTTGTCTAATTGCTCTGAGCGAACAATGTAATCGGAAAATAAATGCAGTTTGCGTTCGTAATCCTCTAAGATTTTTTCTGTCCTTTTGATATTATCATAAACTGCTTGCCGACTCACCTGATATTCCTCAGCAATTTCTCCTAAAGAAAAATCATCCGCGTAATACAGCTCCATGTAATTCATTTGTTTTTCTGTTAACAGCGTTGCGTAGAATTCAAACAACGCATTCATTCGATTGGTTTTTTCGATTTCCATTACTTCATCCTCATTTCTTGCCAGTTTTCCTCGGAATAAACAGGTATTCCTTGTTGGATAAAGTAGGCTGTTGCCACTCCGACACCTTTGATCCGATTGCCGGAAAAACTACCGTCATAGATCATGCCACTGCCGCAAGAGGGGCTTCGTTCCTTTAAAATCAGTTCAGTGATCTGCAGTTCGCGCATTTTTTCAAAAGCTGTAATTGCGCCTTGTTTGAAAACTTCGGTCACGTCATTGCCCTTCTTATCAAGGACACGGGCTTGATTACGCCACACATCAAAACCATCACCGCCTTGAATCTCAGCTGGTGTCCGAGGTGTTGGTAAGCCGCCTAAAACTTCTGGACAAAACATAATTGCTTGGCCTGTTTCAACTAAATTTCTCAACGCGACAATTTCATTCGATCCACCGTCATAACGGCAAGCTACACCGCCTAAACAGGCACTGATTCCTAACATCGCTACTTCCCCCATCAAATTAATAGAAAATAGGTGACAAAACTGCCTTCCCATTATACCATTTATTCAGGTATGGAAATAGTCTTTCACAAATGAAAAGTTATTTAAAAAGGAGCCTTATATGAAACGTGTATTAGTTGTAGATGACGAGCTTTCAATCGTTAAGCTACTGAGCTTTAATTTAGAAAAAGAAGGATACGCTGTCACCACTGCTCAAGATGGAAAAGAAGGGTATGAACTGGCTCTAAATGAAAAATTTGATTTTATTATTTTAGATGTGATGCTGCCTTCGATGGATGGATTAGAGATTGCCAAAACACTCCGGCAAGAAAAAGTCGAGACTCCGATTTTAATGCTGACTGCCAAAGATGATACGATTGACCGGATTTTGGGGTTAGAAATCGGAGCCGATGATTATTTAACTAAGCCTTTTTCTCCCCGCGAAGTCCTTGCACGAATGAAAGCCATCTTTCGCCGAGTGGAACCGCGGCAAGAAAAAGTCGAGCATGAATTTCTAACAGTAGGGGACATCCAAGCGGACTTATCGAATTATCAAGTGACGGTGCGCGGTGAGAAAATTGAGTTGACACCAAAAGAATTTGAACTGTTAGTTTATTTTATGAAGCGTAAAGAACGGGTGATTGATCGTGATACTCTGCTTGATCGCATCTGGCAGTATGATTTTTCTGGGCAAAGTCGGATCGTGGATGTTCATGTTTCTCACCTGCGAGAAAAAATCGAAGTCGATCCAAAACACCCCCAATACTTGCAAACTGTTCGAGGCTTTGGCTATAAATTTCAGGTGCCGAATCAATGAAGCGCAAACACTTAGATTATCTCGTCCCTTTTCTACTCCTTTGTCTACTTTTTTTCGGTAGTTGGAAACTAGCCAACCATTTTTACACAAAAGAATTATTGGAGCAACAAGAAGAATTCTTAACTAGCAATGGTGAGTTAATGATTCATCGCCTCGATCTAAAACAATTAGATTCGGCTGATAATCAAATGGCAATCCAGAATTTTTCTCATGAAGCCAATGAACGGATCACCTTGTTAGATGCTAACGGAAAGATTATTTTTGACAGCAGCGAGCCTACTTTATCTGGCAGTCGTGAAAATCGCCCAGAAGTCAAAATTGTACTAAATAATAATGATATAGGCTCTTCTGTTCGCTACAGTACGACCTTAAAAACCGAGCTTCTTTACACGGCGCAACCAATCCGCTCCGGTGACGAGCTGTTAGGTATCCTGCGAATCGCTAAAAAAACTTCCGCCTTTCAGCCTAAAACGCGAAATTTCCAGCGGACGATTTTCGTCATTCTGCTATTGTTCTATCTTTTCATCTACTTGATTATCTGCTATTTGACCTATCAGCGAAATCGGCCGATCGAAACAGTCTTGCCCGTTTTACAACGCATGTTAAAAGAGCCCGAAAAAAGCAACTACGTCATGCAGAACTCGCCACAATGGCAAGAACTCTACCTTACTGTCAATCAGATCAGTGAACAGTTAAATGAAACCTATGCTGCTTATACATCGACAGAAGAACAGTTTTCGACCCTTTTTCACGAGCTGACGATTGGTGTATTTATCATTGATACTGATGGACGCTTTGTGATGGTCAATCCTGCGATGGAAGAATTGCTCCAGATTGGCGGTGCCAGTCAGCATTATTATTGGCAAGTGATCGAGGATAATAAATTTATTCAGTTAATCCAGCAAATCTTAGTTGATAAAAATCAAGTCCATCAAGAAATCTCAACTAAATTACCTAGTGCGATGAATTTGGATATTCGTCTACGCTATCTTGAAAACGACAGCAAAGGTGATCAAATCATGGGAACGGTTTATGACTTAACCCATGTTCGTCGACTGGAAAAAATTCAACGTGACTTTGTCGGCAATGTTTCTCATGAATTAAAAACACCTGTTACTTCATTATTGGGTTTTACCGAAACGTTATTGGACGGTGCTAAAGACGATCCGGCACTAACTGAGGAATTTTTGACGATTATGCAGCATGATGCCAAACGTTTGAAAAGTCTGATTCAAGATATCATTGAATTATCAAAAGATAGTGATGATTTAGCTGAAGATTGGCAAACACTGGAATTAAACCAGTTCTTGCAACAACAAATTGAATTGTACCAACACCTGTTGCAAAATAAAAAAATCACTATCTCGCTTGATGGTGTTAAAAATTGTTTCTATCAAACTCGCCTAACTTTTTTCCAACCGATTATCAAAAATCTGCTGGAAAATGCCATTCAGTATTCTCCAGAAGAAAGTCAGATCGAGTTAAGCTATCGTTTGACTGATCATTTAGAAATTTCCGTCACCGATCACGGTATCGGGATGTCCCAAAGTGAGCAAAAACGGATCTTTGAACGCTTCTATCGGGTGGATAAAGCCCGTGCTCGCAACTCCGGTGGAACTGGCCTTGGCTTAGCGATCGTTAAAGAATACAGCGAAATTTTAGGTGGATCAATTGAAGTTGAAAGTCATCCAAAACTAGGTTCGACTTTTACCTTAAAATTGCCAAACAAATAAGGATCGTGGAAACCTCCACGATCCTTTTTCTTGGGGAAATATTCTTTCTTCACTTCGAAAAAAATTTATTTGACTGAACCGTCTGCTGTGCGTTCGACTTTCATTGAAGTAATTGGCAAATAACCAAGCTCTTTGACTGGCCCTTTTTGGACAGCATCACTTACCATGTATTTTAAGAAATCTGCTAAGGTTTTTGCTGGTTTGCCGTTAGTGTACATATGTTCATAGGACCAAATAGGCCATTTATTGGTTGTGATATTCTTTCCATTCGCTGTCACACCATCTAATTGTAATGCTTGCAGACTATCATCAACATAAGATAATGCTAAGTAGCTGATCGCGCCTGGAGTTTGTGCCACAATTTTTTTCACTGTTCCCGAAGAATCTTGTTCTTGTGATTGGATCGGTTCCTTACCGTCTAATCCCCATTTTTCAAATGTTGCCCGCGTACCGCTGCCAGAAGCCCGATTCACGACTTGAATCGCTTCATCCTTACCGCCGAGATCCTTCCAGTTTTTGATCTTACCGGTAAAAATATCGGTTAGTTCCTGTTTAGTAATATTTTTCACGCCCACATCTTTATTTACAACGGGTACAAAACCGACCACTGCGACTTTGTGATCGACTAATTTACTGGCGTCGATCCCATCCTTCTCTTCAGCAAAAACATCTGAATTACCGATTTCAACTGAACCACTCTCCACTTGACTCAAACCAGTCCCACTGCCTCCCCCTTGTACAGAGATCTGAAGATTAGGATGATTTTGGGTATAACTTTCTTGGGCTGCATCAACTAATGGCTGTAAAGCCGTTGAACCGACTGCGGTGATTTTGGCAGTTTCTTCTTTTGCTGAACTAGTGTCCTTCGTTGCATTTCCACTGCCGCAGCCTGCTAACAGAATCCCTGAAAAGGCTAATGCTAAAATAATTTTCTTCATCATTTACACTCCTATTTTAGATAATGATTGTTTAAGAGAACGGGCTTGCTTTTGCCAGATCACTTATTTTTTAGTACATGTTTACTTTAGCAAGAGAACGTAAATATCTGATTGACAGCTTGTAAATGACCCGTAAAGAACTGTAAATATTTGGTAAAGACAAAATCAGCTTTGTTTCAACCATTTTGGTGTACAATACTTTTGAAAAGAAAACTATATGAGAGAAGTTGACAATATGTTAGTCATTACCTATTCTTTAAACGACTCAAAAGAAGAAAAAACTTATGCCAGTGCCAAAGATTTTATCGCTGCACAATTGAAAGAAGTTCCTGATCTGCCAGATTACTATCATGTTGTGCAAGTAACGTTGGACGGTAAAGAAATCGACTTAGCGGATAAAAGTATCAGCGGTCTCTTTAATTACTTGAATAAATAATAAAAAGGGTGTGACAAGACTTTTGTCACACCCTTTTTATTATTTTCCTAGATAGTCGGTTAAGCGTTTCATCGCTTCCACCAGATTTTCCATTGAAGCAGCATAGCTGATTCGAACATAGCCTTCCCCTTCTGGTCCAAAAGCAATCCCCGGAATCAAGGCTAACTGATTTTTCTCAGCTAAGTCAATACAAAAGGCCATTGAATCTTGCTCCTGATTATCTGGAATCTTAGCAAAGATATAAAATGCCCCTGAAGGTCGTGCGACTTCAAAGCCTAAGTCTGTCATCGCTTGGTAGACAAAGTCACGACGTTCTCGATATTCTTCCCGCATCACTTCTGCATCTGAAATTCCCTGTACTAATGCTCGAACAGCAGCCTTTTGCGAAATCGTCGATGCGGCGGTCACCAAATATTGATGGACTTTGATGATTTGCTCCACCAATTCAGCTGGTGCAAAAATAAAGCCAATCCGCCAACCGGTCATTGCATGTGATTTTGACAGACCGTTAATCACAATCGTCTGTTCTCGTAAGTATTTTCCGAAAGAAACGTGCTTTGTTTCATAATTTAATTCACTATAAATTTCATCACTGAGCACAAAAATTGGATATTTTTTCAAGGTCTCACTTAAATCTGCTACCTCTTTCTCATTGTAAGCAACCCCCGTAGGATTTGATGGTGATGTAATGATGATTGCTTTGACTTTTTCCCCATGCTCAGCCATCGCTTGATCAATCTGCTCCGGTGTCAAAACAAAGCCTGTTGCTCGTGTATCAATATATACCGGTTCGGCTCCTGCTAATAAGATTAGCGGCTCATAACCTGGATAAGTCGGTGCCGGCAGTAATACTTTATCGCCCTCTTCTAAAATGGCTAATAAACTAGCCGATAGTGCTTCTGTTGCTCCGACAGTCACCAAAACTTCAGTGGTCGGCTGATAATTGACCGTATATTTTTCAGATAAAAAACGACTGGCTGCTTCACGTACATCAAGCAGGCCGGCCATACCTGTATAGTGGCTAAAATTATCCCTAATCGCTTGCTTCCCGGCTTCTTTGACATGCTCAGGGGTATTAAAATCTGGTTCACCTAATGTTAATTTCAACATATTAGGAATACCAGAGACTTTTTCATCAAATTGACGAATCAATGAGACGGCGATTTCATAGACATTTTTGTTAAAGCGATCTTGTAATTTATTCATATAACCCCTCCATTTTTAATCATATTATCACAATTCATCAGATAGTAAAGAAAAAATTCTCCGCGAGGAATCCCTATTTAACTCAATCCAGTATTGGTTCTACAACTGATTTAATCGTTATCACACTTTTTTTTAGTTTACTAAGTTTTTAACTGCCCCTCGTTTTTCTAAAAAGTTTCAATCAGGAAATAATTTGACTCTAAATAAATAACGGTTTGTTGATAGCAGCATAAAATAACCCTAATTATGCTTTTCTATTTTCTGTTTTCCATTGTATTGACGATTTATTAAACATAAAATAACTATAGAAGCAATTTACAGGAGGTCTTCTATGATGACTAAGAAAAAAGGCAAGTTAATTCCTTTTATTTTCTATTTGATTCCTTACGTCCACCTAACACTAGCAATCGATTATCTTTTTGATTCGCTTACAGGAATCTTTCTATTTTTGGTATTTACGGTCGCAATTGGTTTTTACGCTAAAGTGACCCAACAACTGACTTTGCTAATATTAGGTAATTTTATTAATATTATTTTAAGCTGTTCACTCATTATTTTTAAAAACCCTTTAATCAGCCTATACCATTCCTCATCCCCATTTACAACTGCGATTCCCTTAATCGCCCTTTTTCTGATTACTCAGTTAACAGGAATTTTTTGGGGCTATGTGCTGCAAAAAGAAGGGTCGGAAGAAAAAAAAAATCAACCTAAAAAGGCTGCAGAACGTTAAAAAGTTCTGCAGCCTGATTTTTTCTCATCGAAATTTACTGCGCACGCATGCTAAAAACTGATCCCTCTTTTTGATACCCCTGTTTTTCATAGTAAGGATCTACACCGCTTAATATGTAGATCGTTTGTTCAGGAAAATCTTCACTGACTCGCTCCATCAGATAACGTCCATAGTTCTTCCCACGACTATTGATATCGACTAATAGATCATAAACATAGATTCCAAAGCCAGCATCTTCACGACAACGTACATAGCCACAAAGAGTGTCATTCTCCAAAAGCACGTAAGTTAGAGAAGTTTGTAACGCCAACTGATATTTTTCTCTCCCATCCCCCAAGCAATAGTCATCCCAATCGGCTTCCTTTTCCATCATTACAAATAAGGCAACACTGTCGGCTGCTTTATAAGGCCGAATGCACCAACTTGGTTTCATAAAAAACGCCTCCTTCTGATTTTATAATAGCAAAGTTTACTAACCCTACTTCCTTAAATTTATGCATCATCAAAAAAAGACATTCATCACTGAATGTCTTATAACCGATCAAAGTAATCTTGCGTAGCTTGTTCATCTAATTTAAGCTGTTTAATCAAGTCTTCTGCTGATTCAAAAGCGACTTGGCCCCGTAGCATATGATACCAGCGGACCTTTACTTTTTCACCATAAATCTCTTGGTTGAAATCTAAAATATTAATTTCTACTGTTAACATCCGATTCGTCCCGAAAGTGTCATTGTGTCCAATCGATCCCATCGCTGGATACCAGCGATCTCCAACCTTGATCTGATTTACATACACGCCTTCTTTAGGTAATTTCATATCCTCAGGAACTTGGATATTAGCGGTCGGATAGCCTAACAATCTACCACGAGCCTCGCCATGAATCACGGTGCCACTGGTTTCATAAATATAACCTAATAGATGATTGGCTTCTTCCAAACGACCTTCTGATAATAACCGTCTAATCCGAGAAGAACTGATTTTTTCATCCTCATGTTCTTCGGTTTTTTTAGCTACCATCACGACCTCAAAGCGCTCTTGTGCATACTCCGGTAAATGTTCTGCATCTGCTGTTTGATCTTTGCCAAAATTGTAATCAAAGCCTGAAACGGCGACTTTTGCATGCAGGCCAACAATATATTGGTCTACAAAAGCCTGTGGTGCTAAAGACGCAAAAGACGACGTAAACGCGACTTCATATAATAGATCTACCCCTAATTTTTTCATCCGTTCTTCCTTTTGTTTCAATGTAGAAAGATATTGGATCGGTTTGCTTTGAATTTGCTGAAAAACCACTGCAGGGTGCTGATTAAAAGTCATTACTGCCAACTTCAAATGTTTTTCTTGCGCGATTTTTTTCCCGGTGTTAATCACTTCTTGATGTCCACGATGAACACCGTCAAAAAAGCCTAACACTAATACAACATCATCGGTGGGAATTTCAGCTGGCTGATAAGGATGACGTAATTTGATAATCTCCATCTGTTATACCTCATTTCGAATGACTTTACTAGGCTTCAAAAAACCGGCTTTATCTGGATGTAGCCCGTAAAGACTAACTAATTGATTTTGATAGAAAAAAGCGATCAACTTTTCTGGGGCTTCTTTTAAGCCAAAGGTACTCAGCGGTAAGACTTGACCATTTTTTACCTTTTGCCAAACGGCATCGGTTAAATCAATTCGAGGAAATTCCTTCATTGCTGCTTCGATCGGCTGCAAGACTTGATCGATTTGTTTTTCTTCCATCAATTCGCTAATTTGTACTAAGGTTACAGCTTGTCCAACTGAAAAACCACCACTAGCCAACCGTGTCAAATCTGACATATGTGCAGGATAACCCAGCTTAGCCCCTAGATCTACTGCTAATGTTCGGACGTAAGTTCCTTTCCCACAAGTCACTTGAAATCGCCAACTCTGAGTTTTTTGAATTTCATCATAAACCGGAGTCGTTGTTCGCTGGAAGCTTTCGATGATTGCTTCACGCTTGGGGCGTTCAACCGTTTTGCCTGCTCGCGCATATTCGTATAAGCGCTTGCCATTTACTTTAACCGCAGAATACATTGGTGGGACTTGAGTGATTTTTCCGACAAAACTTGCCATCATTTGATCAATTTCAGTATCGGTCAAAGGCTTTTCTACTGCTTTTTCTGCGACAATTTCACCGCTACGATCTTCCGTGGTGGTGGAAAATCCTAGCGTAATCTCACCTTCGTAAATTTTTCCGCTATCTTGTAAATATTCAATCACTTTGGTTCCTTTACCAATACAGATTGGTAGTACACCATCGACATCGGGATCTAAGGTTCCACCATGACCAACTTTCTTAGTCTGTAATATTTTTCTTAGTTTAAAGACACAGTCATGACTCGTCATACCGCGCTCTTTCCATAACGGTAAAATACCGTCCATCGCTGTTTCCTCATTTCTTTTTATAATCAACGTTCCCATTATAGCATAGCTACTCTAGGAATTGGCAAGACAGCTTTTACTTCAATCAATGATTTATGATCCGTCAGTCAGTGCTGGATCATCATCGACACAAAAAAGAGACTAGCCTTTTGACAGTCTCTTTTCAAGCTTATTTTTTTTGCTGCTTTTTCTTTTTTCGCTGACGATTCAGTGCGAAAGTAATACTAGGCTCCGTCAATGGCCGCATTGCATAAGACTCTAGCTGATTGACTTGATGGCGATAATTGTTCGCCGCAAAGTTCGAGATATCACCCTTCACCTCATATTCATCGATCGTCTTTCTTTCTAAATAGAAGCCGCGAATCAACTCTTTGGCATATTGCGGATCTTGCTGAATCAAATACGTGCCAAACAAGCCATGACCACTGACTTGATTCATTAAATTTTTCCGTTCATCAACAAAAAAATCAATCAATTCTTCATCGTAAACATCCCGCAAGTTTTCTAAACTATCTAGGATGGCTTCACTATTACGGACAAAGATTTTTCTAAGAGAAGAAATATCTTCATTATCTACCGTTTCCTTGCGCTTCTGGCGACGTTGCCAAAACATCTTCGGATGCATGATGACCCGAATAATTCGGCGAACAAAAATCAGCCAAAAACTAAGCAATGACAGCACCTGCTTGGTTACTGATTCTGATACATTCGAAATGAAGCGTGAATACAGACGATAGGCTCCGGCATCGATCTGATGTCTTCTAAAGCTTTCATCTAATCCATCTCGTTCAACAGAAATGATCAATGCTTGGATTTCTTGGAATTCTTGTTGCGCGCTTTCTGGCATTGAATTGTTGAAGATTGTTTGGATCCGACTTTGATAATTTGCAATCACTGCCAGTAGTGCAAAGCGTTCTTTTTCACTGAGCTGTTTGTTCTCTAAATCTTCATAGAGCTCGCTAATTACTTCTTGGAAGATTTGCATCAACTTCGGATCAGTCGGTGGAACAACCTCGCCCTCAGCCAACACTGGCAAAAGAATCATCCCGATAATCAACGTCAAAAAGGTGACACAAGCGGTGATAAACAGTAATAATGAACGTTCAGGAAATTCCAGTCCATTAATTGTTGTTGGTAAAATAAAAATTGTCGCAATACTGACGGTTCCTTTGACCCCACCGAAAGTCAACAGCAGGCGATCCCTTAATTGTGCATGACTTTTTTTCCAGCCTTGCGTCACAATATAATAGCCGCTAACAAACAAAAAGCGCAAAGCAAATAGCAAGGCGGTCAATAATAGAACGATCCCTAACAAGTGCAGATTAGAATAGGTTCGACTATTCCAAACCGGCGAAAAGACTTGCGACAATTCAATCCCTAAGAAAATAAACACTAAGGCATTTAGCATAAAACTGATTGTTTTCCAAGTACTTTCGGTTACACTCGATAATTGTGCCTCAAATAAGGTCACACGGCGAAACCCTGTGGCTTGTAAAACCCCAGTGACCACCGCAGCGATAATTCCTGAAGCATGAAACAACTCCGCAATAAAATACGCCGTAAAAGGCAGAATCAACTCAATCAATAAATAGGCCGAAACATCTTGCGCGGAAATACGTTCAATAATTTTTATGACTTCGTTTTTAATCCAAATAACACCTAAGCCGACTAACACACCGACAATACTAGATTCTAATAGGGAAAGCGAGGCATCGGCTACCGAAAACTGTCCGGTCAATAAAGCTGCCACCGCAAACTGAAAGGCGGTGACACCCGTGGCATCATTAATCAGACCTTCACCTTCTAAGACGTGCATCACTGATTCTGGAATATTTAAGCGTTTCGCCAGTGAGCTAACTGCCACCGCATCGGTCGGCCCTAACGAAGCACCAAATGCCAAACATGCGGCAAGGGGAATCACCGGTAAAATACTGTGGAGTACTAAACCTAAGCCAAACAACGTAAAGATAACCCCGCCAAAAGCCAGCAATAGAATCAAGCTGAAATGTTTCAAAATCGAAGGGATATCAGCTGTCTCACCTTCACGAAACAGTAACGGCGCGATGATCATGACTAGAAAAACTTCCGGCTCAAAACGTATCGACGTACCGACTTCAGTAAATCCTAAAATAATCCCAATGATGATTTGGATCATAAAAATGGGAAAAGATGGAAAAACTTTTGCTAAAACATTGGATAAGGTAATAGCAATGGCCAAAATGATAATGATCTCAACTAAGCCCATTCAATCACCTCTTAGAACAATTCTCTTTTGCTTTACATAATAATTTTAAAAATTCTCTCTTCTTACTAATGATCCGATCTTCTAAGTCAGATAATTCTTTTGACTGACCATCTAATGACAACTGCGCACGTTTTGTTTCCATTCGCAGCAAATCATGTTTCATGCGTTCTAATTTACGCGATGTTAAGAGATTGATTTTTTTTATTTTTTGTTTAACGGCTTTGCGTTCTTCCGGACTCAAATTATCAAATTCTTTGTGGAGCGCCTTCATCCGTTCTTCAAATTCTGTCGTCATTTCAGACTTTGCCTCCTTGAAAATATCCAGCAAAAGGATTACATACAAACTGCATCCACTGTAACAGGATTCGACTAAAAAAGCAATCGACTTACCACTGCCAAAAGCTGATTTAGAGGTAAATCTTAGCATTTTATTTCTCATCCCCATTATGGTGATTGATAAGCCCAGAAATTTTCTTGTGCCCTTACCTTTCACCAAAATAAAACTGCATTAATAGCTCACAAATAAAGGTCTGGAACATTTACTTGTCCCAGACCTGATAACTCACCTATTTATTCTTTGTTTAAATCACGAATCATTTGATCAATCTTAGAACCGTATTCAACGGATTCATCTAATTCAAAAAATAATTCTGGCGTTTTATAGATTGATAAAGCTTGACCTAATTCACGTCGAATTAAGCCTGTCGCTTTATTCAAGCCAGCTTGCGCCTTTTCTTTGTCTGAAGCTTTCTCAGACAATAAACTATAATAAATCGTAGCTTGCTGCAAATCACCAGTAACATGGACATCGGTGATATTTACTTCTTGGACCCGCGGATCGCGAACCTTTTTCCGTAAAATATCATTGACCTCTTTTAAAACTTCTTGCGCAAGACGACGATCGCGATAATTTGGCATAGCAACTGCCTCCTTTTATACAACTAATTAAATAGCCAAAAACTCTTCACTCCCGCATAACGGAAGTGAAGTTGGCTCTTATTTTGGTTTGATTTCTTCCATAACGAATCCTTCGATTACATCATCAACCTTGATATCATTAAAGTTTTCGATCATTGCGCCACATTCAAAGCCCATCTTAACTTCTTTGACATCATCTTTGAAACGTTTCAAGCTGGCAAGTTTGCCTTCATAGATAACGATTCCATCACGGATAATCCGGACGCCACTATCCCGTTGAATCGAACCTTCATTCACGTAACAGCCGGCGATTGTTCCTACCTTAGAAACTTTATACGTTTCACGAACACTCATTTGACCAGTGATTTTTTCTTCATATTCAGGATCAAGCATACCTTTCATCGCTGTTTCAATTTCTTCGATGGCTTTATAGATAATCCGGTGGAGACGGATATCTACTTTCTCAGCTGTTGCTTGTTGTTTGGCTTGCGGAGTTGGACGAACGTTAAATCCAATAATGATCGCATTACTTGCTGCTGCTAAGGTCACATCGCTTTCGTTGATAGCACCTACAGCTGAATGGACGATCTTCACGCGAACGCCTTCTACATCAATTTTATTTAATGACGCTGCTAAGGCTTCGGCAGAACCTTGTACGTCCGCCTTGATAATTACATTTACTTCTTTTAGTTCGCCCTCTTTAAGAGATTCGAACAAGTTGTCCAATGTTACCCGAGCGTTAGCATTACGGTGTTCAAGCACTGCCCGTTTTGCGCGCTCTTCACCAGCTGCACGAGCTGTTTTTTCATCATCAAAGGTTGCAAAGCGATCGCCGGCTTGCGGTACATCGTTCAATCCAGTGATTTCTACTGGTGTAGCAGGACCAGCTGTTTTTTCACGGCGACCGATATCATTCGTCATAACCCGGACCCGTCCGAAAGTATTTCCGACTACGATTGGATCCCCGACATGCATCGTTCCTTGTTGAACTAATAAAGTTGCAACTGGACCTTTTCCTTTGTCTAAACGGGCTTCGATGACTGTTCCGATACCATGTTGTGTTGGATCAGCTTTCAAGTCTTCTACTTCGGCGACTAAAAGAATCATTTCTAATAGTTCATCGATATTTTGGTTGAACTTCGCAGAGATTTCTACAAAGATCGTATCGCCACCCCAAGCTTCAGGAATCAATTCATATTCGCTTAATTCTTGCATTACATGTTGTGGGTTAGCGCCAGGTTTATCAATTTTATTCACAGCTACGATGATCGGCACTTTCGCTGCTTTCGCGTGATTGATCGCTTCAATCGTTTGTGGCATCACGCCATCATCTGCCGCAACAACTAAGATTGTGATATCAGTGATACTTGCTCCACGAGCTCGCATGCTTGTAAAGGCCGCGTGCCCAGGGGTATCTAAGAAGGTAATTGGTTTGCCGGCAATATCGATTTGGTAGGCACCAATATGCTGTGTAATGCCCCCAGCTTCTCCACTAGTTACTCGTGAATGACGCAAAGTATCTAGTAAAGTTGTTTTCCCATGGTCAACGTGACCCATGATGGTAACAACTGGTGGACGAGAAACTAAGTTTTCTTCATTGACTTCTTCCGTATCAAAGAACCGGTCGATATCAGCAATATCAATTTGAACTTTTTCTTGTGGTTCAATGCCATAATCTGTGGCTAATAATTCAATCGTATCTTTGTCTAATGGTTGGTTTTGGTTGACCATGACGCCCATCATGAATAATTTTTTGATGATTTCAGCTGGCTCGCGATGAATCTTCTTAGCAATATCGGCTACGTTCATGCCTTCTGTATATTCTAATACTTCAGGTAATTCACGGAATTTGCGTGGTGGGACAGCTGGTTTATTGCTTTGCTGTTGTCTCCCCTTCTTACCTTTTTTATTGAATTTGTTTTTATTGCGATTTTGGCCGCCAAAGCTATTGTTACGATTTTGGTTACCATAATTTTTATTGCGGTTTTGATTACTTGTTTGATTTGAACCGCCTTGATTTGAACGTTGTGCATTGTTGCTATTACTTTGTGCCGGACGTTGACCTTGGTTTTGCTGCGCATTGTTGCTGTTACTTTGCGCTGGGCGTTGACCTTGGTTTGAACGTTGCGCATTGTTGTTACTACTTTGCGCTGGGCGTTGGCCTTGATTTGGACGTTGCGCATTGTTGTTACTACTTTGCGCTGGGCGTTGACCTTGATTTGGACGTTGCGCATTGTTGTTATTGCTTTGCGCTGGACGTTGACCTTGATTTGGACGTTGCGCATTGTTGCTATTGCTTTGCGCTGGACGTTGGCTATTATTTGTGTTCCCTTGTTTTGGACGATTTTGTCCTTGGTTTGAACGATTATCGTTCGCTGAGTTGTTCTGTCTATTATTTTGTGTCAAGTCTTTATTTCCTTTTCTATTCTGGAAATTTGGGTTGTTCTTAGAGCTCTTTCCATGGAATTTTGTTTTTTCGTGCTGGTTAGCTGATGGTTTTGCTTGAGTATTTGTTTTTGGCTTGCTAGAAAATGCTTGTTTCAGTTTCGTCTCATCATCTCCAGACAATGAACCCATGTGATTTTTCACATCAATCCCTAAAGCGTGTGCTTTCTCAACGACATCCTTACTAGACTGATTCATTTCTTTGGCAAATTCATATACTCTTTTATTTCCCATGCAATCACCTTCCTAACCTGTTATTAACGACATGATTTTATTGGCGAATCCTTGGTCTAAAATCCCGATAACTTTTCGAGGTTTACCAATCGCATCAAAAATTTCTCCTTGCGTAAATTCGACAATACATGTCGTCTGATAGTAGTTACTTTTGTCTGATACCTTTTTCTGTGTATTACCACTCGCGTCCGAAGTAACAATTACGAGTTTCGCCGTTTGTTTGCGAATCTCATTGATCGTCAATTCTTCTCCTGTGATCAGTTTGCCTGCACGCATTGCTAGGCCTAACATGTCCAAGGCCTTCTGCTTATTCATTGCCAAAGAGCTCTTTTCTGGCTTTTTGGTGTTTCACATAATCAAGTAGTTCTTGATAAAATTCATCACTTAATTCAATACCTAAAGTACGGTCTAAAATGCGTTTCTTCCAAGCCGTTTCAACTTCTTCCGGATCTAACGCAACATAGGCACCACGCCCAGGCTTTTTACCAGAAGGATCAAGTGAAACTTCGCCTTCTTTAGACTTAGCGATTCGAATTAAATCTTTTTTTGGGAACATTTCACCGGAAACGACCGATTTACGCAAAGGAACTTTTCTTTTTTTCATTTGCTGTCCTCCCATTGTTTATTCTTCTTCAGAAGCAACATCTTGAATTTCATCTGTTACGACGGTTGTCGTTTCTTCCACATCGCTTGTATCTTCTTGGTCTTCAATCTCAGTTGTCACTGATTCCAATTCTTCCACTTCTGCTTCGTCATAATTGGCATAAAACTCTTCCATATCAGACTCAGATTTGATGTCGATTTTGTGGGCGGTAAGTTTAGCGGCTAAGCGTGCGTTTTGTCCTCGTTTACCAATCGCTAGCGATAATTGATAATCTGGAACAACGACGGTACAAACTTTTGGATTGTTGATATCAAAAATGACATCCTCAACTTGGGCTGGATTCAACGAGTTTGCGATAAAGACCGCTGGATCTTCGTTCCATTCCACAATATCCATATTTTCGCCTTTTAATTCATTAACAATTGCTTGAACCCGTTGACCTTTAGGACCAACACAAGTTCCAACTGGATCGATGTTCGGATCAGTCGAACGAACCGCTACTTTAGCACGATCACCTGCTTCACGAGCAATGCTGACAATCTCAACGATTCCGTCATAGACTTCAGGGATTTCTTGTTCAAATAAGCGACGCAATAAATCTGGATGGCTCCGGCTTACAAAAACTTGTGGGCCTTTTGACGTATTTTCCACGCGAGAAACGTAAACTTTGATCCGATCATGCGGTTTGTAATGCTCGTTAGGCATTTGGTCTTGTTTTGAAAGAACCGCTTCGATCTTGCCTAAGTTAACATAGATGTAACGATTATCTTGACGTTCAACCACACCTTGCATGATATCTTTTTCATAAGCGCTGTACTCATTATAAATGATACTGCGTTCTGCTTCACGAACACGCTGCAAAATGACTTGTTTCGCCGTTTGAGCTGCAATTCGACCAAAATCTTTTGGTGTCACTTCAAAACGGATCGTGTCACCAATTTCATATGCTGGATTGATCTCCATTGCATCCTTCAATGAAACTTCTAATTGCGAATCCATGACTTCTTCTGTTACTTCTTTCACGGCATAAACATGGATATCACCTTTTTTTTCATTGAATTCAACTTCAACGTTTTGAGATTGACCATAATGACGTTTGTAGGCAGAAACTAAAGCCGCCTCCAACGCGTCAATCACGATTTCTTTCGAAATACCTTTTTCTGCTTCTAGAGTATCCAGCGCATTCAGCATTTCTTTACTCATTTTAACTTTCCTCCCAAGAATCAATTTTCATAGAAAATTTTTGTTTTGTATAATAAGACGTAAGCGATCGCTTAAAATTCTATCGCAAAGCGAGCTTTTGCAATATTTTTACGCTCAAAGACCATGTCTTTGGTGCGCGTTTTGATTTTAACTGTCAATGTTAGTTCATCTTCAGTTAGATCTTTTAAAAAGCCTTGATACTGTTTTTCACCATCAATATTTTGATAAAGCGAAACATTGATATATTGTCCGATCGCTTTTTGGTAATCTTCTTCTTTTTTCAATGGACGTTCGGCCCCTGGTGAAGAAACCTCAAGAAAATATGCTTGTGGAATCGGATCTGGATCGATCGAATCCAATTTATCGCTAAGCTGCTCGCTCACAAAGGCGCATTCTTCAATATCGATGCCACCTTCTTTATCGATAAATACTCTTAAAAACCAGCTTTTCCCTTCTTTGACAAATTCGACTTCGACCAACTCAAAATTTTGTTCGTCCAAAATCGGGGTTACTAAGTCAGTCACTGTTTCGACTACACTACTCAAACTGTCAGCCTCCTTTATTCCATTAAAAAGAGTGAGCGAAAAATCCGCTCACTCACCATCAGTCATATGATTACTTTGTTATATTAGCATAAATTAATTGAAAATTCAAGCTTGCCATTTTCATAGTAGAAATATTTTTCATTTTAAGCTTGAATTTATCTTTTTCTTTACATATCAAAGAGTGAAAGTTGGTTTTCATCAGGTAAATCTTTCAAGACACCATGAGTATCCATGTACTCAATCAATGTTTTAGATACTTTCCCCCGTGAAGCCAGATCTTCCTTCGATAAAAAGATGCCGCTTTTACGGGCTTCAACGATTTGTTTTGCCACGTTTAGACCAAGCCCGGGAACTGCACGGAATGGTGCAATCAATGTATCGCCATCAATCACAAAATCGTGAGCATCCGATTTGTATAAATCAATCATGCCAAAGTGGAAGCCTCGTTCCAGCATCTCATTACACAATTCTAATACCGTCAATTGATTTTTTTCTTTGGTAGAAGCATCCATTCCCTTATCGGTGATAGCTTTCATCGAAGCTTTAACAGCATCCTTGCCTTTAGCCATCGCAACCAAGTCAAAGTCGTCAGCCCGCACAGAAAAGTACGCACAATAATAAAGAATTGGGAAATAAACTTTAAAATAAGCCACCCGCAAAGCCATCAAAACATAGGCTGCCGCATGGGCTTTCGGGAACATGTACTTGATTTTAGAACAAGATTCAATGTACCAATCCGGTACATTATTTTCTTTCATCGCTGATAAATAAGTATTTCGCAGCTCTTCATCGATTTTATTCCATTGACCTTTACGAACCGTCTCCATTATTTTGAAAGCCATCCCGCTATCAAGCCCAGCGTGGATCAAATAAACCATGATGTCATCTCGACAACCAATCACTTCCGCTAAGTTTGCTTCACCGCGACTGATTAATTCTTCAGCGTTTCCTAACCATACATCGGTCCCGTGGGATAAACCAGAAATCTGCAGTAATTCCGCAAATGTCGTGGGATGAGTCTCTTCCAGCATCCCTCGCACAAAACGGGTCCCAAACTCCGGAATCCCTAATGTTCCGGTTTTAGAATAAATCTGTTCCGGCTCCACATTCAAGACTTGTGGCCCCGCAAAAATTTTCATTACTTCTGGATCGTCGGTCGGGATCGTCACTGGATCAATTCCGGATAATTCTTGCAACATTCGAATCACGGTTGGATCATCGTGTCCTAGGATATCCAGTTTTAAGACATTGTCATGAATCGAGTGAAAATCAAAGTGGGTCGTTTTCCATTCAGAATTTTGATCGTCTGCCGGGTATTGGATCGGTGTGAAGTCATAAACATCCATATAATCCGGAATAACAATAATCCCACCCGGGTGCTGACCCGTCGTTCGTTTAACGCCAGTCGCTCCCTTTGCTAACCGATCGACTTCAGCATTACGAAAATGCAGATTATGATCTCGTTCATAGCCTTTTACAAAACCATAAGCTGTTTTATCAGCCACCGTACCAATCGTTCCGGCACGATAGACATATTCTTCACCAAACAATACTTTTGTATAATTGTGGGCTTCGGCTTGATAATCTCCTGAGAAGTTCAAATCAATATCGGGAACTTTATCTCCATGGAAGCCTAAGAAAGTTTCAAAAGGAATATCATGACCATCTTTATTTAAGCGAGCGCCACATTTGGGACAAGCCTTTTCTGGCATATCAAAGCCCGAACCGTAAGAGCCATCTTCAAAAAATTCCGAATACTGGCATTCAGGACAATAATAATGTGGCGGTAAAGGATTGACTTCCGTGATCCCCGTCATTGTAGCGACAAAGCTTGAGCCTACCGACCCCCGAGAACCAACTAAATATCCATCCGCATTACTTTTATGCACCAATTTTTGAGCGATCAAATAAATTACTGAGAAACCATTGCCGATAATCGATGTTAATTCTTTTTTCAACCGTTTCTCAATGATTTCTGGTAGCGGATCCCCATAAAGTTCACGCGCACGATTGTAACTTAGTTCTTTAATCTCTTCTTCTGAACCAGGAATTTTTGGCGTGTACAGCTCATCTTTGACTGGAATAATTTCTTCACAAGTCTCAACGATCGTGTTTGGACCAGCCACAACGATTTCTTTTGCCAGCTCTGGCCCTAAGAAACTAAAGGCCTGCAACATTTCATCAGTCGTCCGAAAATGTACGTCTGGCAAACTGTGGCGGTTCAGCGGATTAGCGCCTCCCATTGAACTAATCAGGATTTTGCGATAAATCGCATCTTCCTTATTCAAATAGTGAACATCCCCCGTGGCTACTACTGTCTTATTCAAATCTTTTCCGATTTGAATCAAATTGCGCAAAATATCTTCTAGATCGCCCTCATTTTTAACTAATTCTTGTTCGATCAAGGGTGCATAGACAGCCTTAGGCATCACTTCAATATAATCATAAAACGCAGCGCGATTTTTGGCTTCTTCCACGCCTTTTTGCATCATCGCTTCAAAAATTTCGCCTTGCGAGCAGGCCGAACCAATCAAAAGATTTTCCCGCATCTTGCTTAACTGCGAGCGCGGAATCCGTGGAACCCGTTCAAAGTATTCGATATTAGACATCGAGATCAATTTAAACAAGTCTTTTAACCCCGCCTGATTTTTTGCTAAAATCGTAGCATGAAAAGGCCGTGCCCGTTTATATGAATCCCCTTCGCCAACATGATCGTTTAATTGATCATGATAATGCATCTCATGTTTTTCCATCGCTTCTTTGACAAAAATCCAAGCCAAATGCCCAGTTGCTTCTGCATCGTAGACCGCCCGGTGATGCTGTTCTAAATTGACACCGAATTTCTTCGTCAACACACCTAAGCCAAAGCGTTTGAATTCAGGATATAAGAACCGCGCCAATTCCAGTGTATCGATGACAGGATTCGGCGTTTCCGGCATATCATGCCGCACATAGGTCGTATTGATAAAACCAATATCAAAAGTGGCATTGTGGGCCACCAGAATCGAGCCTTCACAAAATTTTTCAAACAGTTCCATGACTTCTTTTTCCGGCTTTGAACCGCGAACCATTTCATCGGTGATACCAGTCAAATTAATCGTGGTCTCCGACAAGGGATGACCAGGATCGATAAATTCTTCAAAGGTCTCAACCACATTCCCCTTGTGCATTTTAACAGCCGCTAACTCAATAATCGTATCGTAAACCGCTGATAATCCAGTGGTTTCCACGTCAAACACCACGTAGGTAGCGTCAGTTAGTGATTCGTGGGCATCATTATAAGCAATCGGAACACCATCAGAAACTACATTGGCTTCAACCCCGTATAAGATTTTTACCCCGGCTTTCTTCCCAGCCGCATGTGCTTCTGGGAATGATTGTGCCCCACCATGATCTGTGATGGCGATCGCTTTATGTCCCCATTTGCCAGCTTGGGCCACCAAATCACTTGCACTATTGATTGCATCCATCGTGCTCATATTCGTATGCAAATGTAATTCAGAACGTTTTTCAGTCGCTGTATCTTGCCGCGCAGGATGTTTTACTTCTTGAATATCTTGCGCATTCATCACTAAATCACGCATGAAAGTATCTTCTTGCACACTTCCGCGAACACGAATCCAGCTGTTGACTGAGATGGCATCAAAGATCGCTTCATCCTTCTCGCCATTCGAAAATTTCTTCACGACAAAAGAGGAAGTATAATCGGTCATTTTTAAAATCAAAATCTTCCGTTTAGAACGCAGCTCACGGACTTCCTTATCAAAAATGAAGCCCTCGATCGTAATCCGGCGCTCTTCTTCAATGATATTGCCCATCGGTGTAATTGCTTCATCCGCTGGAATATTACGCCCCATTTGGATGGGACCATCAATCTGAGCAGCATGTTCTTTCTTTTCTTTTTTCTTCGATTCGTATTGCGCTAAACTAGCGGCTGCTTGTTCTTGCATCGCTTGCGCTTGCTCTTGTTTACGAACTTCAAACTCCTGTAACTTTTTATCTGCTTGTTCTTTGTCCACTTCCGGATCAATCCGCAAATGCGGAAAACCATAAGAAACTAAATTATCTTCGATTAAAGGCAAGTATTGCTGCTTCAAAAATGGAATGACCGATTCATTATCAATCAATAAAATGATCCGTTTGTCTTGAATCGTTGGCAATGTTTTGCTTAAAACTTGTTTGACTAGCGGCGTATCACAATCTTGTTCACTTAAGGCTAGCTGCCAGTAGTTTTGCAACAATGTTTCATCGAATTGATTATTTTCTGGCGCAATATGTAATTTCACGTTGGCAATCGTGTTGAATGCGAGTTGTAGCTTCTGATGAAACGCATAAAATAATTTAGCCGGTAAAATTTCCGGTGTTTGAATGAAGAATTCCCAAACCCGAGATTTTTCATGGACGATCACTTCTTTGATCTCTGCTGCTTGGATCAAAGGGTGTTGTTGCTCCGTCTCAGCTAATTCAATTTGTCGTAATAAATTTTCGAATAACTCACGATTTTTAGACAAAATGACATCTCCTTCACTTTTTCAAGTATGATCCAGTATACCTGTTTTTTTTTATGATTGCATTAGAAAAAGGATCGAAAAAATTTCGATCCTTTCATTTAAAAGAAGAAACGCTGGATGTCGTTCCACGTGACTAAAATCATCAAAAGCATGATGAAACCAAAACCAATCATCGTAATCATGCCTTCTTTTTCAGGATCCAGCGGTTTGCCGCGAATTCCTTCGATTAGATTCAAGACAATCTTACCACCATCAAACGCTGGGATCGGCAATAAGTTGACAATCCCTAGGTTGACAGAAAGAACGGCCATCAAATAAATGACTGTGGTAATCCCTGCTTTGGAGGCTTCCGACGACATTTGATACATCATAACCGGGCCACCTAATTTATCCAGACTAAATCCGCTAAACAGCGAACCTAACGTACTAAAGATATTCTTGGTAATTTCCCATGATTGAGTCAGCCCACCGATAATCTTATCAACAAAACCAGTTTTCATATACGGCGATACACCGATCTGCCCGATTTTTTCACCATTGCTATCAATTGTTTTAGGGGTCATCTCGACTGTTTTTTGTTTTCCATCTTGTTCGATGACAACCGTTAATTCTTTCCCAGGCTTTTTAGTGACTGTACTCGTCAGGTCGTCCCACGACTGAATTTTTTTGCCATCAACGGAAACAATCGAATCATGACTCTTCATGCCGGCAGCGGCTGCCGGACTATCTGCTTGGACTGAACCAATTTGATTTGTATTATAATCAGCTACCCCACCTTGCATAAACGCTAAGGCAATAAACAAAAGAATCGTCAAAATAAAATTATTCAGCGGACCTGCAAAATTCGTCAAGATACGTGAACCTAAGTTCGCAGATTGAAATTGAACATCCCGCGGAGCGATTCGGACTTCCGTGCCATTTTCTTCAATCACGGTGGCATCGTGTTCCACCTGATAACTGGTTTCTTGACTTTCATCCCCATTTAGATAGCCTCTAATCGTCAAATCATCGACTAAATCGGCTGAAATTAATTCCAAGGGGATACTATTGGGTAATTGAATCTTTTTACTAATATTGATGCGCTTTACTTTATTTTCAGCAGTCAGTTCAACCGATAACGGCGTCCCAGGACTCAACTCGGTTTCTTCTTCCTCTAAACCAGCCATCCGTACATACCCGCCAATTGGTAATAAACGCAAAGTATAAGTTGTTCCATCTTTTGCCATATGTGCAATCAATTTTGGTCCCATCCCGATTGAGAACTCACGAACTAAGATTCCTGCCCGTTTTGCAAAGAAAAAATGTCCGAATTCATGCACAATCACAAGTACACCAAAAACGATTAAAAACGTAATAATCGTACGCATAATTTTCCTACCTTCACTAGTTTCTTAGAGTTAGTTTATCACAGTCTCGCAAAAAGCGATTCTTTTCCTAAACATTTCAGAGAAAATTTAAAAAAAGGTGACTGAATAGACATTAAAAATTTCGATTCAGCAAGCAGAGCTAGCCTTTTAGTCAAAAAAAGAGCGTTCCCGCTCTTTTTAAAAGACTCCTAATAAATGCATCATTGGAAAGACAAACAGCATACTGTCAAAGCGATCCAAAATACCTCCATGCCCAGGTAAGATCTTCCCTGAATCCTTCACATCGTAATGGCGCTTGATCGCCGATTCAACCAAATCGCCAAATTGTCCTACCACAGAGAAAATAATCGTGAAGATAATCATCGTCACTAGATTGTGTGAAAAGACTTGCGGTTGAACTAAATAAAAGACCACGGCGACGACCACCGCACTGACAATCCCGCCAAGCGCCCCTTCAATTGTTTTATTAGGTGAAATTTCAGGCCAAAGCTTGTGCTTGCCGATTTGTCGTCCGACCATATAAGCACCAATATCCGTTGCCCAAACAACAAAGAAAGCAAACAATAAAATTGCCAAACCATCAGCCCGCGCAGTCACCAAATTTTGGAACCCAACACCGACATACAGACTGGCTACCACCGGAAATCCGGCTTCATCAATCGTATACGTATTTTTTGAAACGACTGAGAAGCCTAAAATAATCATTACTGTTAAATAAAAGAGTAAAAAATTACTGTTACTGCCACTTAGAAAAGGCATCCAACGTTCTGCTGGTAGCACGAGAAAAACGGCACCTAAAATCGACAGAACTCCTTCAAAGCTCACAATCGCTAACCCTTTCATGCGGAATAATTCATATACCCCGATTCCCGCTAACACGGCTGCCGCTAGTTCAACAGCGATTCCCCCGACATATAAGATCGGAATAAAAATCGCCAACGCAACAACCGCGGTAATCACACGTTGTCTCATAGCTAATCCTCCTAATTCAATTAAAATATTTCATGAAAATCTATTTAGTCTCGCTTTCGTTGCTCAACCCACCAAAACGCCGATTTCTTTGCTGGAACGAGGCGATCGCTGCTTCTAAATGTGCTCCGTCAAAATCCGGCCACAAAGCTTTGGTAAAGTACAATTCGCTATAGGCTAATTGCCAAAGCAAAAAGTTACTGATTCTTTCTTCGCCACTAGTTCGCACGACTAATTCCGGATCACGCAAGTCTTCTGGCAAGAAGCCGGTCATCAGATGATCACCGACAATCGTATCATCAATCGCTTCAATCGCTAGTTGATCGTCTTTAACTTCTTGGGCCATTTGTTTGATCGCCGTGATGATTTCTGCCCGACTGCCATAGTTCAAAGCAAAGTTCAAGACCAAGCCATCATTTTGCGCAGTTTGCTCAATTGCCCGCTTCACGGCATCTTGCGTATGAGCAGGTAAATATTCTTCATAACCCATAACGTGGACGCGCACATTTTCTTCAATTAGTTCCGGCACAAACGTATCAAAAAAATCTACTGGTAACTGCATTAAGAAATTGACCTCTTCTTCTGGCCGCTTCCAATTTTCCGTTGAAAAAGCATAGAGTGTCAGAACCTTCACGCCTAGACGATTGGCATGTTTAGTGATTTTTTTGACTGTTTCCATTCCTTCTTTGTGTCCAGCAATTCTTGGCAGACGCCGGTTTTGAGCCCAACGACCATTTCCATCCATGATGATGGCGATGTGTTTAGGCACCGCCCCTTCCGGATCAAAAACAAAGGCCGATTCTTCAGGCGTGTATTTCTCTTTTTGTGGAAAAAAACGTAAAACCATGTTTTCCCTCCTCTATCAAGTTAACAAAATAAGAAAATATTTTGCAAAGTCATTTGCCATTATAACAATAAAATTCGGTTATTCCTATGAAAAATCAATTCCTTTAGGCTTTTTCAAGCAATTCTTAGCCGTTAACTGCTTAAAAAAAAGAAAGAACCTGAAGAGTGCTCTTCAGGTTCAGCGAAAATTATACTTCTAATAATTCTTTTTCTTTTTCAGCCACGATTTGATCAATTGCTTTAATATTTTCATCAGTTAAAGCTTGGATATCTTTTTCAAGATCGCGTAAATCATCTTCCGTTAGATCGCCATTTTTTTGTTGCTTTTTATAATCATCCATTGCATCACGGCGAATGTTACGAACCGCGATTTTTGCCCCTTCAGATTCTTTTTTCACTTCTTTTGCCAATTCTTTCCGGCGTTCTTCCGTTAATTGCGGAATCACTAAGCGAATCACATTGCCATCATTGGCTGGATTCAAGCCGATATCGCTGGCTAAGATCGCTTTTTCAACATCTTTGATCATACTTTTATCAAATGGTGTCACCATTAAGACCCGCGCTTCTGGAATCGTGATTGACGCCATTTGGTTGACTGGTGTTGGAACACCGTAATAATCAACATTGATTCGGTCTAACAAACTAGCGTTTGCACGCCCTGCACGAATTTGACCTAGTTGACGCTGTAAGGCCTCTTGCGCTTTTTTCATTTTATCTGTCGTTGCACTCATCACTGCATCTGCCATACTATTTCCCCCTTACTGTTGTTCCGATGTTTTCACCAAGAACAACTCGTTTAATATTTCCTGGTTCATTCAAATTAAAGACAACAAGTGGAATATCATTGTCCATACTTAAAGAACTTGCAGTCGAATCCATCACTTGCAGACCTTTAGCGATCACGTCTAAGTGCGTTAATTCTTCATATTTCACTGCATTTTCATCAAGTTTTGGATCAGCCGAATAAACACCATCAACATTGTTTTTCGCCATCAAGATCACATCTGCATTGACTTCTGCTGCTCTTAATGCCGCTGTTGTATCAGTTGAGAAATATGGATTTCCAGTTCCGCCGGCAAAAATCACGATCCGGCCTTTTTCAAGGTGCCGTTCCGCTTTACGACGGATATACGGTTCAGCGATTTGACGCATTTCGATTGATGTTTGAACCCGTGTTGGAACATCAATATTTTCCAAGGCATCTTGTAAAGCCAAGGCGTTCATCACAGTCGCTAGCATTCCCATATAGTCAGCTTGCGCCCGCTCCATGCCCATTTGTGCACCGATTTGACCACGCCAAATATTCCCGCCACCGACGATAATCGCCATTTCAATTCCTAAGTCATGAACTTCTTTAATCTCTTCTACGATTTCTGAGATCACGGGTGGATTAATTCCAAATTTTTCATCGCCTGCTAAGGCTTCTCCACTGAGTTTCAATACTACGCGTTTATACTTTGGTTCATTCATCTTAAATACCTCCACTGTCACTCTACTGATATTTTAGCACACTCTGTCTTTGAAGCCAGTCAAAAATTTCAGACTAGCAACTTCTTTAGCATGAAAATTGCCAAACTTCTCTTCTAGCCTTAAAAAAAGGGAGCGCACTATTTCCGTGCGTTCCCGACTGTTTAGAAAACAGAATTATTTTTTGATTTGGCTCATAACTTCTTCAACAAAGTTATCTTCGCGTTTTTCGATACCTTCGCCGACTTCGAAACGAACGAAGCTTGCAACTGTTGCGCCTTTAGAAGCGACATATTGTTCAACAGTCATATCAGGATCTTTAACGAATGGTTGGTCAACTAAAGCAATCTCAGCTTTGAATTTCTTCAAGCGGCCGATAACCATTTTATCAACGATGTTCGCTGGTTTGCCTTCATTTAAAGCTTGTTCAGTTAAAACAGCTTTTTCGTGTTCTAATTCTGATTCAGGGATTTGGCTTTCGTCAACGTAACGAGGGTTGATAGCTGCTACGTGCATTGCTACGTCTTTAGCAACTGTTTCGTCAGTTGTGCCGTTTAATAGTGCTAAAACAGCGATCCGTCCGCCCATGTGTAAATAGCCGCCAAATGCAGCGTTGTCGTCTTTTTCAACGATTTCGAAACGACGGAAGCTGATTTTTTCACCGATAACTTGTGTTGCTTCGATTAATGCAGCTTCTAAAGTTTCACCTTTAGCGTTTGTTAATTTCATTGCAGCTTCCATGTCAGCTGGTTTGTGTTCAGCCACTAATTCTGCAATTTCTTTAACTAAGTTTTGGAACATTTCGTTTTTAGAAACAAAGTCTGTTTCAGAGTTTACTTCAACGATTGCAGCAGTATTCCCATTAACTGCAACTGAAGCTAATCCTTCAGCAGCGATTCGGTCATTTTTCTTAGCTGCTTTAGCCATTCCTTTTTCACGTAAAAGATCAACAGCTTTTTCAATGTCGCCTTCTACTTCTACTAATGCACGTTTTGCATCCATCATTCCTACGCCAGTCATGTCACGTAGTTCTTTTACTAATTTAGCTGTTACGTCTGCCATTTTTAATGGGCCTCCTTAGATTTTCTAAAAAAAGCTGCTTCAAAGGAAAATATTTACTTTGAAGCAGCATATGCTACGAAATTATTCAGCTGATTCAGTAGAAGCGTTGTCGCCTTCCACTACATCAACGATTTCTTCGATTGAAGTTGCTTGTCCGCCATCTTCAGTTGCGAAGTCTGCTTCTGCTACTTGATCTTCACCTTGGTTACCTTCGATGAATGCATCAGCCATTTTAGCAGTGATCAATTTCACAGCGCGAATAGCATCGTCATTTGAAGGGATTACTACGTCGATTTCATCTGGATCGCAGTTTGTATCAACCATAGCAACGATTGGGATGTTCAATTTATGTGCTTCTTGAACAGCAATACGTTCTTTACGAGGATCAACAATATACATAACATCTGGGATGCGAGGCATATCAGCGATACCGCCTAAGAATTTTTCTAAACGTTCACGTTCTTTGTTTAAACCAACAACTTCTTTTTTAGGCAATACTTCGAAAGTACCGTCTTGTTCCATTGCATTGATTTGTTTCAAACGAGCGATCCGTTTTTGGATTGTGTCCCAGTTTGTTAAAGTTCCGCCTAACCAACGGTGGTTTACATAGTATTGACCAGCGCGAGTCGCTTCTTCTTTGATTGCTTCTTGAGCTTGTTTTTTAGTACCAACGAATAATGCAACGCCGCCATCTTCTGCAACGTCTTTCATGTAATCGTAAGCTGCATCTACTAATTTAACTGTTTTTTGCAAGTCAATGATGTAGATTCCGTTTCTTTCAGTGAAGATATATTTCTTCATTTTTGGGTTCCAGCGACGAGTTTGGTGACCAAAGTGTACGCCGGCTTCTAGTAATTGTTTCATAGACAATACTGACATTTGTGTTTCCTCCAATTGGTTTTTTTGTTTTCCTCTTCTGCTCTCGTTTTTATAAGGAACTGACTAGCAGCACCGCCTTATAAATCAAATCAGAATGTGGATTTTCATGTGTAGTTCCCTACACACAATTAGTAATTATACAAGAGTCTTTTTAATAAATCAATCTTTTTTATTTTCCTTTTGCCGGATTAATATTTATTAAGGAATACTGTTTAAAAAAACTTTTTCTGCTATACTGAGTGCATAATTATCTACTAGGAGAATTTTTATGCGCAAGAAAGAACGACACGAATTAATCAAGCAGATCATTTCAGAACATCCCATTCGTAATCAAAACGAATTGATGGATTATTTGCAACAACTTCATGTTTCGGCCACCCAAGCAACGATTTCACGCGATATCCGCGATTTGAAGATTGTCAAAACGATTGATGACTCAGGCAAACCACGCTTTGAAATCTTTCAAGAGCCACAGATCCCCACTGAAGACGACGATATCAAACGTTTGATCCGGATGACGAACGAGGTAATCGTTAAGGTGGACACGGTCCAATTCATGACGATTGTAAATACGTTACCAGACAATGCTCATTTATTAGCTTCCGTTTTAGACGACCTTTCCAGCGAAATGATCGTCGCAACGATGGCTAGTTTCGATACGATCATTATTATTTCCAGAACACCTGAAGATGCCCAACAAGTTACCGCTTTTTTCCAAAATCCGACAAATACCACAATTTTTCTACAAAACTAATTATAGTATCAAAAGAATTCTTATGAACAGCAACTTATAAAATCAGGATCGAGACGTTTAAACGTTTCAATCCTGTTTTTTTTATTTACAAGAGTAAGTCTAGCAAAAAAGAAGCGCCTAGGATTTCCCTAGCGCTTCTCGTTTTCAACCTTACATTTTGTTTGGAGCATGAACACCTAATAGACGTAAATCTTCTTTCAAGATGACCGCCACTGCATGAACCAATGCCAGACGAGCAGCTTTTTGTTCGTCTTCCACTAAAACTTTTGTATGGGCATAGTATTTATTAAAGGCTTGCGCCACGCGGATAGCATGTTTAGCAATCACCGATGGTTCGTATTGATCTGCGGCTTGCATCACAATTTCCGGATAGCTTTGCAATAATTTGATAATTTCCCAGCTGTCGGGATCATTTAAGGCATAGACGGCTTCTGGATCAACTGTAAAATTAGCTTTTTCCAAGATCGACATTGCCCGCGCGTGTGTGTATTGGACATACGGCCCGGTTTCACCTTCGAAACGGACGACTTCTTCTAAATTGAAATCGAAATTATTCAAGCGATCATTTTTCAAATCGTGGAAGATGACTGCACCTACACCGACTTGATGAGCGACCTCAGCTTGATTTGGCAGATCAGGATTTTTTTCTTGAATTTGTGCTAGCGCTAAATCTTTCGCTTCATTCAAGACTTCTTCTAATAGAACGATCTTGCCTTTACGAGTCGATAATTTTTTCCCATCTTTGGTGATCAAGCCGAATGGCACATGGACCATTTCATCTGACCAGTCAAAGCCCATTTCATTCAAGACCGCTTTTAACTGTTTAAAATGCCCGCTTTGTTCGTTTCCAACGACATACAATGATTTCACAAAATTGTATTCCCGTTTACGGTAAAGCGCCGCAGATAAATCGCGAGTAATGTACAATGTCGCGCCATCTGACTTTTTGATCAGAGCGGGATTCAAGTTATATTGCTCAAGGTTGACGATCTCGGCCCCTTCGCTAGTTTGTAACAGATGTTTTTCTTCTAGCATTGTAACGACTTCATCCATTTTGTCGTTATAAAAGGCTTCGCCGTTATATGAATCAAATTCAACTTCCAACATATTGTAAATTTTATTGAATTCAGTCAATGATTCACTGCGGAACCATTTCCATAACGCTAGTGCTTCGGCATCGTCTTCTTCCAATTTTTTGAACCAAGCCCGTGCTTCATCATTTAAGGCTGGATCTGTTTCAGCTTTTTCATGGAACTCAACATACAAACGCAATAATTCGTTGATTGGTTCAGCCTTAACCTTTTCCTCAGAGCCCCATTTTTTATAAGCTACGATTAATTTACCAAATTGAGTCCCCCAGTCCCCTAAGTGATTGATTTTAATCGGATGGTAGCCAATTTTAGTCAAAATCAGACTGATTGAATTGCCGATCACCGTTGAGCGTAAATGCCCCATTGAGATTGGTTTCGCGATATTTGGTGAAGACATATCGATGGTTACATTGCCGGCATTTCCGATAGTACTATCGCCAAAATGATTCGCCTCTTTCGCGATTTGTTTCAAGACCATGCTAGAGACGACTTCCTTTTTCATAAAGAAGTTCAAGTATGGTCCCACCACCTCGATTTTTTCGAAGGCTTCCGGATTGATCTGCTCAGCTAATTCTGCCGCGATTTGCTGAGGGGCCTTACGGAAAACTTTGGCCAAAGCAAACGTCGGAAAAGCAACATCTCCGTGATCGGCTGATTTAGGATTCTCTAATAGCCGCTCCACTTCAGGCAACGCTAAATGGTCTTTAACGACTTCAAAAACTGCTTGAGCAACGATTTCTTGATTATTCATTCAAATTCCTCCTATAAAATTGATCTAATTTTGCTAAGTTGACTGTGCTTTTTCAGTGTTGTTTCCGAGGAAAGCATTTTCGGCCTACAAGAATAGTCCAGACCAAAAGATACAAAAAAAGCCTCTGATGCATATCTGCATCAGAGACGAGAATTCCCGCGGTACCACTCTTATTGTCAAAAAAATGACCAACTTAGGCTATAACGGTAGCTGCCGGTTCACCTCAAAAGTGCGCCCTCTATTTTTGTTTATCCGGCTTCCACCTGCCCGAACTCGCTGCAAAACAGACCATAGACTTCTCTTTTTCATCGATGAATGATTTATCTGGCATAATACTAACAGAAAAATCTTCATCTGACTAGTCTAAAAGCAATTATTAAGCTTTTGGAATAAAGAGGTTGCCTAATGTCGCCGCCATCACCGCTTTAATCGTATGCATCCGGTTTTCCGCTTGTTGAAACTGTAAAGCTTTCTCACTGCGAAAAACTGCATCAGTGACTTCCATCTCTGCTAAACCATACTTCGCTTTGATCTCTGCAGCTACTTCCGTCGATAAATCGTGAAAAGCTGGCAAACAATGTAAGAAGATCGAATCCGCTTTGGTTTTTGCCATCAACGCCTCGTTGACTTGATACGGCAATAATAAATCAATTCGTTCTTGATAGGCGGCTTCTTCCCCCATCGATACCCAAACATCCGTATACACAATATCCGCTTGAGCAACGCCGTGATCGATATCATCGGTCACTAAAATTTTAGCTTGGGATTCTTGGCCATATTTTTCTGCTAATGTAATCAAATCTTGTGCGGGATACAGTTGTTTTGGCGTCACGATCGAAATATTTACCCCTAAAATCGCACTAGTAATTAAAAGTGAATTGGCCACGTTATTCCGCCCGTCACCGACATAAGCTAAGGTTAGCCCTTCCAGCGTGCCGAAATGTTCCTTGATCGTTAAAAAATCAGCCAGCATTTGTGTCGGATGCCACTCATCCGTCAAACCATTCCAAACCGGCACACCTGAATGCTCTGCCAACGCTTCGACGGCTGTTTGTGAAAAACCGCGATATTCAATCCCGTCAAACATACTGCCTAAAACTTTAGCGGTGTCTTCCACCGATTCTTTTTTGCCTAATTGAATATCATTTTTCCCAAGATATTCTGGATGCGCACCTAGATCGATTGCCGCTGTCGTAAATGCTGCACGTGTTCGCGTAGATGTTTTCTCAAATAATAAAGCGATATTTTTCCCCGCCAAATATTTATGAGGAATATTTTGCTGCTTCAATGCTTTTAAATGAGCCGCAAAATCAATTAGATAAAGCAATTCTGCTTTGCTAAAGTCGATCTCTTTTAAAAAACTTCGCCCTTGAAAAATATTTGTCATCTTAGTCCCTCCGTTTTGAATATTCATTCGCCCAAACCGTTAATACTTTATTTTTATTCATAATAACTGAATAATTATCAAGTAGCAAGTAAATTTTCTATTTCTGTTTATAAACTTCGAATTTTCCATTCGCGGAATCGTATTTTCAACGAAAAGCGAAAAAAGAGGAAGGTGTGACTCTTGCCACACCTTCCTCTTTTCTGAATAAATGGTATTCTCAAAGTCGCTTTTTCGGAAATAAGCCGAAATTTCTTGCAGCTGACCGCTTTTACCACAATCTTTTTTTCTAAAATTTAAATTTTCATCTGCTTGCTTAAATATGTTGAAAAGCCAAACTTGGATTGGCATTCAGACTCAGACCAGCAAAATGATGTTTTTGTAATTCAACATGAGCTGCCGCACCAATCATCGCAGCATTATCCCCACATAAACGCAGGGGTGGTACGATTAATTGAACCTCTGGCATTTCGTCTGCGATGGCTGCAGACATTGCTTCACGCAGGCCACGATTGGCCGCGACTCCTCCCGCTACAATCAATTGCTTGACCGGATAAGCTTTACAAGCCTTAAGCGTTTTAGTCACCAAGACTTCTACAACACTTGCTTGAAAACTGGCGGCTAAATCATTGCGATCCAGCTGTTCCCCACGTTGTTCGGCATTGTGGGTCAAATTAATAAACGCACTTTTCAATCCGCTGAAACTGAAATCAAAATTATCTTCTTTAATCATGGCACGGGGAAAATCATAGGTATCTTTGCCTTGATGGGCCAGCTCATCGATTTCTTTTCCACTGGGATAACTCAAGCCTAGCACGCGACCAACTTTATCGTAAGCCTCGCCAGCTGCGTCATCGCGCGTTTCGCCAATAATTTCAAAGGAACCATCTTCAGCCATATAAACCAATTCTGTATGACCACCGCTAACTAATAAAGCCATCAGAGGAAATACTAACGGTTCAACTAGACGGGCCGCATAAATATGCCCCGCCATATGATTGATGGGCAACAACGGCAAACCGTTAGCCCAGGCAAAAGCTTTGGCGGCACTCAAGCCAATCAATAAAGCCCCCACTAAACCAGGACCGTAAGTGACTGCGACTGCTCGTAGATCTTGTGTTGTAACAGCAGCCTCCCTCAGTGCTTCTTCAATACAAAGCGTAATCTGTTCGACATGATGACGACTGGCAACTTCTGGCACAACGCCACCAAACCGTTTATGACTATTTATTTGTGAAGCAACAATATTTGACAGGATCTTTTCGCCATTTTCGATGACTGAGACGCTTGTTTCGTCACAGCTACTTTCAATGGCTAAAATAAGTTCTGTTTTACTCATCTGAATTTCCTACTTTCAAAGACATCAATACCGCATCTTCTTGCGGGTGTTGATAATAATTTTTCCGCGTGCCGATCACTTGAAAGCCAGCCTTTTCATAAAAAAGACGCGCCTCTTGATTCGAAGCACGTACTTCCAAAAAAATACTGGCAATTTTCTGTGCTTCAGCATGCGCAACTAAACGTTCCATTAAACGTCGGCCATCGCCCCGGCCCTTGACTTTCGTCGCGATATTAGTGATCTCGATTTCATCACAGACTTGATGAAATCCTAGAAAAGCCTCGTCGCTTTCGTCAATAAAATAATGACTGTGCGTTTGATTCAAATCACTAGCAAATTGAGCGCTGGTCCAAGGGGACCCAAAAGCATAGGATACTTGACTGATCTCCCAAAACTTGCGGGCTAACTCTTCCAACTTAATTCACTTCCAAACGTTTAATCATATCCAAAGCATCTTCGTTATTCTCGGTATAATAATTTTTGCGAATATTCCGCGCAACAAACCCCAAGCGGCGATACAAACGTTGGGCATCGGTATTACTCAGGCGGACTTCCAACGAAAGGGTTTCACAATCGTTCATTATAGCGAATTTTTCTACTTCGTCAATCAATAGCTGACCGATGCCACGATTTTGAAAGGCCGTTGCTACTGCGACGTTAGTAATGTGGGTATCATCCCCGATTAAACGGCCGCCGACAAATCCGGCCAACTCCTCTTGCTCTGTGACAATACAGATGTATAAATGTGGGATCGGCGAGTGAATTTCTGAAAGAAAAGCACTCTTGGTCCAAGGGGTCTCGCCAAAATAAACATCTCGTTCTAGTGCAATCAGTTCTTTGATATCTTGATCAACGATTTTTCGCACGAAAAACACTTCATTCATTAAAGTGACTTGTTTCACCTCAAAGGGATATTGCTTTCCATACAGGATTGTCTTTACGAGACCGCTAAATTTTTTCAACATAGTTCTCGTCCCCTGGTTGATGTGTTTCGAGCCATTTTTCCTCCGCTTCTACCCGTTTCAAATATGCTGGTACTAAGCCATGAATATTTTCGACCGGTTCTGCTTGAAAACCCAATTTCCCAAGGACGATTCCGTTTGGTAAATTGATTTCATCTGCTTCCGCAATTTCGGCGCTTGGCAAGGCTGTTATGATCTGTTCTTCGAATTTTGCGGTTTCACCGACAAACAAAGCCGGCTCTTTAATCTGGGACAGTAAATCTTCTAAAGGAATATGCTGATCCGCTAAAACTGCCTCCAGTTGCTGATTTTTCCAACGATAGACACCGGCATAGACATTGTTACGACGAGCATCCATTAAAGCAACAATTAAACGCTCGGTTCGACTATTGCCGGCAATTACCGCCAAACTGGAAACCGTCGTCAATTCGATAGCCAAGGTCTCCGCTAAAGTTTTTGCGGTAGTCACCGCGATTCGAATACCGGTATACGAACCCGGTCCCACCGCTACCACGATTCGCTGCAGATCATGAGGCTTCAATCCGCTAGCTTGCATGACCGAGTCAATCGCTGGCATCAGCGTCAAGCTATGATTCATTTTGCGATTTAATTGAAAGTGCGCCAGTACTTTTTCGTCTTCTAAGACTGCCACCGCTAATGTTTGATTGGATGTATCCATCGCTAATAATTTCATAAAAGTTCATTTCCTCACATTTAAGATAGCAATAGTTTAACACAAAGTCGTTTTGCTTTCCTACTAGCTGTTCAAAGTTTTCTGCTTTCCTGAACAGCAAAAAAGAGTAACTGAATAAGCTACTCTTTTTTGTGACTGGAGTCGCGTTGAATCAAACGAGTCCCTAGCATAATTTTTCGTGGGACGGGGGAAAGTTCTTTCGCCAACTCTAAAATAGTAGTCACGGCTAATTCCCCCATCCACTCCGTTTCAACTTTGACCGTTGACAGTGCTGGCAAAACATATTTTGCGACACTGACATCATTGAAACCAACTACCGCGATATCTTCTGGAATACGTAAGCCGGCTGCTTGGATTGCTTGCATCGCCCCGACTGCCAACGCATCACTCGAAGCAAACAAAGCGTTGGGACGCTCTTGATGGCTGGCTAAGAATTCTGTCATGGCCTGTTTCCCAGCCTCCATTGAAAAGGCAGCTGTCAGCGTAAATTCTGGCCGATAAAGATTCAGCTGAGTCAATTTCTTTTTGAAAGCCTGCAATCGAGGATCTTCAATCGGCTGTAGATTGTGTTTGGTTTTTTCTTCACCTGAAAGAATCCCGATTTTTTGATGGCCTTGTTGGATAAAATGATCGATCACCAGATCCAAACTTTGATCAAAATCCACCACGAGCGAATCGACCCCGAGCTTCATACCGTCAAAATCGACAAACAACAAGTTCTCGTCTAATTGTTTTAACTGCCGAATCTGCTCAGCATCAAACTTGCCCAAAGCAATCGTCCCGCTGACCTGATTATCAGATAGTTCGTTCAATGCTTCTCGTTGAATCTGAATATTTAATTCTTCAGCCTTCTTCTCAATCCCCAAACGAATCGACAAATAATACAGATCGGCCAATTCTTCGGCTTGGTCATACCATTGAACGAAACGAATCACCGACTTGCCAACTTTATTGACTCGTTTATGCTTTGTATAGTTCAGCTCTTCAGCGACTTCAAAGATGCGCTGCTTTGTTTCCTGTGCGACGGATAATTCTTGATCATAATTTAATACGCGGGAAACGGTCGCCGGTGAAACCCCGGCAAGTTTTGCAATATCTCGAATAGTTGCCATCGCAGCCTCCTTCTACAACGTCTCGATGAAGCGTGTAAAGCCCGCTTGACCGGCAGCATCCCGTTTAAAAACACCGGCATCTTCCAGTACCCGCGCAAAAACGACGCCTACGGCTTTTTGGACGATTGCTGTCACATTTTCTTGGGTGATTTGATTGTCCGCTTTTAATTGATCAGCCCATGGTTTGTGGTACTCAGCAATGGTATTTTCTTCAGCTAATAAATATTTCTCAACTTCCTTCAATTCAGGTTCTAAGCGTGGTGGTAAGACCGCCAAGCCCATCACCTCAATCAATCCGATGTTTTCCTTTTTGATGTGCTGAACATCTGGATGAGGATGGAAAATCCCATCAGGAAATTCTGCTGACACATTGTTATCCCGCAGCACAAGATCCATTTCAAATAGTTCACCGTTGCGGCGCGCGATTGGCGTGATCGTATGGTGGGCTGTGCCATCTGCCGTACGGGCCACGATTTGTAACGTTTCATCCGAATAGGACTGCCATTTTTTAAAGATCATTTCAGCTGCAGCGACTAAATCTTGCGGCTGTTTGCCTTGTAGGCGTATCACAGACATCGGCCATTTGACGATGCCGGCTTTGACCTCTGGATAATCGGCTAGTTCTAAGCTCCGCTCCATTTCTGCTATCGCCATTGGGAAAGTATGCCGCCCTCCTTGATAATGATCGTGGGCCAGGATCGATCCGCCGACGATCGGCAAATCAGCATTAGAGCCAACAAAATAATGAGGCAAGACTTCCGTGATCTTCAATAAACGCTGGAAGGTTGCTTTGGTGATTTTCATTGGACGATGTTCTTCCGACAAAATGATGCAGTGTTCATTGTAATAGGCATAGGGTGAATATTGGAAGCCCCAGCTTTCACCGTCAAGATTCATCCGAATGATCCGGTGATTGGTCCGGGCTGGATAATTCAAGCGCCCTTTGTAGCCTTCATTTTCCATACACAACAGACACTTCGGATAGTCGACTTTTTCCGCTTGGCGTTCTGCGGCGATCTGTTTCGGATCTTTTTCTGGTTTTGACAGGTTAATGGTGATTTCTAATTCACCGTATTCCGTTTTAGCCGGAAAAATAATATTACGAGCAAGCTCACGGGTCTTGATGTAATCATTGTCTTTACTTAGTTTAAAGAAATAATCCGTTGCTTGTACCGGATCTTTCGAGTAGTATTGAGCAAAATAGGCGTTTACAACCGAAGGCGGTGGAGTCATCAAGTCCATCAATTGAGCGGCTAGCAGCTCTTTTTCTGCTGGTAACTCCGTGATGACTTGATTTTTCTGGGCTTGTGCTAACAGTCGATCCACCAGCTCTACGGCACTTTCAGTAACTTGACGCATTTCAGCTTGGGCTAAAGAATCTTCGCCGATCAGTGCGATGACCCGATTTTCTAGATACAAACGATCCATTTCCATCCACCCACCTGATTGAATGGCTAACGTAACAAAATCTCTAACAGTTTGACTGACTGACACGTTGCGACCTCCTAATCTTCATAACCATGGGGATGACTGACATGCCAATTCCATGCGGTTTCAATGATTGCTTTAATATCAGTATATTGCGGCTGCCAACCTAAAGTGGCTTTGACTTTTTCGCTAGATGCCACTAAACGACTTGGATCACCCGCGCGACGCGGCCCAATTTTGGCAGGAATTTCTTTTCCGGTAACTTCACGGGCTGCATCTAACATTTCTTTGACCGAATAGCCGTTGTTTGAACCTAGATTGAAGAAATTACTTGGATTGCCCGCTTTTAAATACTCTAATGCTAAGATATGGGCTGCCGCTAAATCTTCCACTTGTACATAATCTCGGATACAAGTGCCATCTGGGGTATCATAATCATCACCAAAAATCGTCAAATGCTCCCGTTGACCCAAGGCAACTTGTAAAATGATCGGCACTAAATGGGTCTCTGGATCATGGTCTTCACCGATGCTGGCATCGGCTTTAGCACCAGCTACATTGAAATAACGTAAAGCAACATAACGCATACCATAAGCGTTATCGCACCATTTCATCATTTTTTCCATCATTAATTTGCTTTCGCCATAAGGGTTTTTAGGATTTGTTGGTACTTCCTCGTCGATTGGGGAAACACCAGGTTCTCCATAAGTCGCTGCAGTCGAAGAGAAGACGATGTTTTTCACACCGAATGCTTCCATCACTTCAAGCAAGATTTCCATCCCAACCACATTGTTGTTAAAATATTTCAAGGGTTTTTCAACCGATTCACCGACTAATGAGCTGGCTGCGAAATGGACCACGCCTTCAATGTTTTCTTTTTCAAAGACCTCTGTCAAAAAAGCTTTATCCCGACAGTCGCCTTCATAAAATTTTGCCTGAGGGTGGACCGCTTGACGATGCCCCGTCAATAAATTATCGACTACTACGACCTCATAATTTTGTGAAACCAACTTATCCACTGTATGCGAACCGATGTATCCTGCGCCACCTAAAACTAGAATTGCCATTCCCTCTACTCCTGCCATGTTTTATTTAGTAAACAAATTATAATTTGTTTACTAAATAATTGCAAGACCTTCTTCCTTCATTCATTAAGCTTTTCATTTTTTTACTTTTGCTTCATAATGGAGTTATAGTAATGGCTATTTATTTTTGTAATTAGCTTTTGGCTCGAAAAGGATTTTTTATAGCCTAGAAAGGAGTGATGAAACGATGCGTAAATTTGCTTCAGGATTCGTTACCGGTACATTAACTGCAGCGGCAGTAGTTGCTAGCGTAGTGATGGGCGTCAAAAAGAAAGTCATCGATCCAATCGAAGAAAAAGAATCAAAAATCGATGAAAATCGAAAAAAAGCTCGTAGAAAACGAATCGCACGATAAAAAAAGAAAGCCGTGGCTTTCTTTTTTTATTTATAAATCTGCTTGGCGATTTGAGCAGCTAAATAGAAAATCCGATCTTTACTTTTAGGCCGAGGAGAAGCGGCATTCAGCCAGTCCAAGCCTTCTAGTGGAATGCCAAAACAGTAAAGTTGCGGTAGCACCCGACCCTTTTGATCAATTACTTGATGAGTCGAACGCTGGACTAAGAGCGCGCCCGTTGGCTGTTTTTCATCATCGAACTTTAGCACATGGAGACTTACATAGCCCTTTTCCCTCAGCTGGACTACTAAAGGATTTTTAGTCCGTTTCAAATCGGTCGTTGGCAATCGCGCCTCGATTAAATTTTTAGCGCTAAAAGAACGTTGAGGATGCTTTTTACTATATGTCAAAAAAGTACCATCTATCCCTTCAACAACCATCTCCGGAGCCAAAAATTCGACAATTCCGGCTTCAGCTAAGGCCAACAACTGCTTTTGCCGAATAACTGGTGGACCAATCGTCAGGAAACGATAATTGTGATTAAATCTCCCTAAAAAATCTGTAAAATATTCTTTTGCTGTGAAATGCTCATGATCCAACATGTAATTAAGCGGTGCTTGTAATTCTTTATAAGTATCAATTGCCGCAGCAATCGCTCCCCTTTGATTGCCTAACTCTGCTTCAGCGATATCTTTTTTCAAATAGGCCTCGACAAATGTCGGAAACGCGGAGGGCTCGACCTCTTTGGCTGGATCAAAGAGTTTTTGCCAAACCAAACGTTGTTCCGGCGGAATCCGATACTTCGTCAAAACATTCTCACCCTGACCCTTGCGATACTCTGCTAAAAAACTTGCAACATCGATTTCACTAGCCGCTAATTTTTTTTGATAAAAAACTAGCTCCGCCTCTTTTTTCAGCAAATCAAACAATTCTACTGCGCTACCTTGAAATTGCGTCATAAATGCCTCCGTCAACATTTGCGGAACAGCATCTTCACCCGGCTCCTTTTGATTTTTTGGCCGCGCATGATAAGGTAAGCCCCGGCCTGAACCCACAATCAAGAGTTGTTCTTTGCCTGAAGGTTCATAGCTTAATCCATTCCCCGTTTCAACGAACTTACCGCCCCATCTGGCAACCAACAATGCCAGATAATCAAAGAAACTTAAACCCAGCCCGCGTAAAATCACCGGCTCGCCCGTAACTAACTCATCCAGGGCGGCATCTGACGGATTTGCAGGTCCTTGATAAAAAAGTCCATGCGTATCTGCGTATGTTTGCAGTTCCATTTCAGCTTCACTCAACTCATTTTGCGCATGCCCTGTCGTTAAAATCACCTGATCCACCGGATAATGCTTCGACGCCTGAAGTGACATACTCTTTTCCACTAGTGTCAGATCAACCACCGTTTCTTCAATCAAAGTCACCTTGATATTTTCTGGCAGTTTATGGATCAATTCACTAAAAAACCAGCGTTGATAAACTCCGTAATAACGTCGCTGACAATAATCATTCGGATCTAATTGCAGCTCCGTTGCAAATGTTTGGGTCAACTTTAAAGCAGATAAATATCTACGTGCTTCCGTCTGATTCCATTCGGCTAGATTTGGTCCTTCATCTTCAGAAAACAACGTCACATGCTGCATGACTGTATTCATCATCACCTGATCATTTTGGTCCGCGCGCCAAACCTTGCCACCGGGCCCATCTGGGTCAAAAAGCAGGATTTCAATTTTTTCGTTGGCTGGCGCCTGCTTAATCAATCGATCTAACATACTCAAGCCGCAAGGTCCCGCACCAATAATCGCCACTCTTTTCATAGACATCCCTCATTTTAGCTAAATTCATCTCTTTATTTAAGAGTAGAGAATAAACGACAATTAAGCAATCAAAAAAAGCTTCTGACGATGCAATCATCAGAAACTCTCCAAAAATTATTTTAAGACCCAGCGATCAAAGGCTTCTTTGACACCATCTTCCAAATTAGTTGCAACCGTGTAATCAGCAGCTGCTTTAATCGTCTCGCTGGCATTTCCCATCGCTACACCGGTGCCCGCAAATTCGATCATAGAAAGGTCGTTTTCTGCATCACCAATCGCCATGACTTCGGATTGTTGAATCCCTAAATGCTCGCTTAATTCTTTTAAGGCTAATCCTTTGCTGGCCTTAGGGTTCAAGACTTCAATGAAGAAAGGCGTGCTACGAACAATCGTATATTTGTCAAAATATCCAGCTGGAATCTGTTTAAAGGCCGCACTTAACACTTCTGGGTCGTCGATCATCATCATTTTAATCGGCGAGACTGCTGCCGCGATTTCCTCTGGCGTCCGATAATACAATGGCATATTAACTAAATAAGATTCTAAGATCGTGTAGGGGCTGATATCACGATTGGCCGTATACATCGCTTGCTTATCGGCGATATGTAGATGAACATCCAATAAACGAGCAAGATGGTCGATCTCCAAATAATTTTCGCGCGTCAAATTATGTTCCGCAATAATCTCCCAAGTTTTTGTATTCAATACTAAAGCACCGTTATAGGTAATGATATAATCCTCGTCATTCGTTAACCCCAAAACTTCCAGCTGTGCTTTAGTTCCTGAAAGCGGACGACCAGTCGAAAGAACGACATAGACACCGGCTTTGCGGGCAGCTTTGATCGCCTCAACGACGGGTTGATTAATCTCATGATGATCATTTAATAAGGTTCCATCTAAATCGATGGCAACTAATTTTATACTCATAGTTTCCTCCTGTAAAAAATTCATTCGTTTTCATAATAAGCATAATTGATGGCCTCGTCAATCCAAGTAAATAACTAGTAGGCTCCTCTTTAAATAAGAAAATGCTGATTGCCTCACATTTTAGATTGCTTTTTTTCACAACCTCTTTAATTTGAAAAACGACTAGCCATTCAGCTAGTCGTTCGCTAAGATTTAATCAACTTTTTTCTGTTTTACTTTCCCGGTCCAGTCTTGCATTCCGCCTTTGAGAATGTATAGATCGGTATAGCCTTTTTTGCGTAATAAGTTCGCAGCTCGGGCACTGATCGACTTATTGTGGTCATAAATATAGATCGGTTGATCTTTACGTAAAGAACCATAAGTTTCTTTTAACATCGTATAAGGGAAACTACGAGCGCCTAAAATATGTTTGGCATTGAATTCATCTCGTTCACGAACGTCGATAACTTGTGCCTTGCGCATCCCTGCTTGAAATTCTTCTTGAGTGATCGTTTTTGCTGAACGTTTCATCATGATTCGCACATACAATTCATACAGTCCATATAAAACAATCACGGTAATTAGTACAAAATTAATTTTCCACCAAATTGACATTATTCGATTCCTCGCTTACCTTTAATCTATTTTGCTAGTGAAGCTGCACCGATCACACCGGCCTCGTTGCCTAACTCTGCTAGTTTGATCTTTGTACTTTCTCGAACTTGCGGGAAAGTGAACTCTTTGAAATATTTTTCTACTCGGCTACGTAAAAATTCGCCGGCTGCCGATACGCCCCCGCCGATGACGATGGTGGATGGATTTAAGGTATTGCCTAAATTTCCACAAGCCAACCCTAGATAAAAGGTTACTTTGTCGACGACCATCAAGGCCAAATCATCATTGTTTTCTTCCGCTAACTCAAAGACATCTTTACTGGTGATATCTTCACCGTTGTCTAAACGAGCTTTTAGCTCTGAATTACCGGCATATTCTTCAGCCATTTGACGAGCGACGCGCACAACGCCCGTTGCACTTGCGACAGTTTCTAAACAGCCCCGCTTGCCACAGGTACACTCAAAACCATTTGGATCAACTGTTACATGACCAATCTCACCCGCACAGCCGGCAACTCCATGAAGCAACTGGCCGTTCATGACGATCCCACCGCCAACACCGGTTCCTAAGGTCATAAAAACAACATCTGATTCGTTGTCGCCAGCGCCTTTCCAGCGTTCGCCTAAAGCTGCAACATTGGCGTCGTTATCGATCGTGAATTTGATTTTTGTGCCTTTTTCAATTTCACTTTTAACTTGCTGCAACGTCGTCCAGTTCAAATTGTAGGCGCCGATGACTGTACCGGCTTCAATATCGACACTACCGGGAGTCCCCATACCAATGCCAATGAATTGTTCTGACTGCATGCCATATAAATTTAAATGATGATTGATTGAATCGATAATGTCCGGCACAATGTGTGAGCCATTATCTAGTACATTTGTTTCAATACTCCATTTTTGTTGGATTTCACCGGCGTCCGTCAAAATAGCAAATTTAACGGTGGTCCCGCCTAAGTCAATCCCTAATAATTTTTTATCCACTCTAGTCACCTTCTCGACTTTCTTCAATGTGATGTTCCCGTTTTAAAATGCGCCAACCTTGCAAATAAGTATCGCGGTCAATCACACGACTCTCATATAAATTTTTCAGTTCAATCTGCATCAATTCGATATCGTAAATCCGTTTTCCAACATAAACATAAATACCGAATTGTTTTAACAGCTGCTGCACATCATATAAACTTTCCATCAAACCACATCCCTAGTATTATACAGAAAAATATCTTTTTTTTATAGCCCCATTTTTATTTCCCGCGACTTTTTTACGCAGCCGCCAGTCCATTCTACATTTTATAGCATTGTTTCTCTACTAGCAATTGGAATCAGCCGGTTTCTCAAGAAATCTCGCTTGCTCCCTACCAAAAAAGCGAACAATTTGTCCGCTATTATTGATACAGATTAAAGTTTCTCAAACCCGCGAAAAGCAAAAGCACCGTTACAAAAATGAAGAACAAACCAGCTGTAATCCGCGCTCGTGTCGTAAAACGTTCTTGTCCGTAAGGGACAGCAACGGCCCAGCCAGCTAGGGCTCCACCAATTAGACCACCTAGATGACCCCAAATATCAATTGTTGAGTCAAACAAGCCAAAAACCAAATTCATTAAAATGAATAGGGCAAATTGACGGGTCAAGGCCTGAATGGCCCCATTGTCTCGGTAATGTAACCCAATCACTAAAAAGGCTCCGAACAAGCCAAAGATCGCTGTGCTAGCGCCACCGGATAAAGTTGTCGGCTGATTAAAAGCAAAACTAGCAAAATTCCCCATGATCCCGCCTAATAAATAAACCAAGGCAAAACGCCAATGACCGAAAATCGCTTCGCATTGTTGTCCCATATAATAAAGAACCACACCGTTTAAGGCAAAGTGCATCAAGCCAAAATGAATAAACATCGGTGTAATGAAACGCCAATATTGCTCTTGCCAAATCACTGCTGGTGAAAACATGCCCAATTGATTTTCCAGCGCCAAGCTAGGGAATAAATACTGCATCAGAAAAACGATTGTATTGATTGCAAATAGCGTGTACATCACGTAAGGTTTTTCTTTTCTCATATATTACCTCTTTCATTTATGTTTTTTCATTTCTATTATCTACGCTAAAAATAGTTGTTGAATCGGCTGATCAAAAGCTTCTGCCTGCCAATCTTCCATTAACTGTTCAGCAAAGACCAAACTGCAGGTTTTCCCTTGATAATTTGCTAAATACCGGTCATAATATCCGCCGCCAAAACCGATCCGATACCCTGCCTGATTATAGACAAGCCCTGGAACAAGCAATAGATCCAATTCAGCCGGTTCAGCAAGTGCTTCGATCTCGGGTTCTTTCACACCAAATCTAGTAGTATAAAAAGGTGTGTCCGCCTCGATCCAATGAAAAACCATTTTCCCTTGAGGCAGTGATTTAGGGACCGCAACCTTTTTTCCTGCTGCTAACGCCTGTTGAATCACTGAGTCCGTGGGAAATTCAAAGGGGGTTGCCATCGTCACACCAATACTAGCGGCAGTCTGCCATACGTCACTTTTAAAAAGCTTCGTCAGAATCAGATCGACTTGTACTGACCGTTCTTCACTTTCAGCAAGCCGCTGTAGTCGCGTGATTGCCAACTGTCTAAGTTTTTGTTTTTCCATTTCAAACACCTTCTTATCTAGAAATACTAACAAAATCACAGCAAAATAAAAAGAGGATTACTCCCCTTTAATGAAATCACTAGAAATTTGGCGCGCGATTGCTAAGCCAGCGATCGCATTCAGATGCAGGTGATCACCACTGTCGAACTGCGGCGCTAAATAACCGACTGGTCCTTCCACGATGGTTGAAAAATCCCACACGTTAGAATAACTTTCAAGCAGCCACTGATTGATTTTTTGCCGCAAAGCTTCTTTTGCCAGATCCATTCCCGGATATCCTAGACAAGGTGTCAAGGTACACAACTGATAACTTGCTTGCTGATCTTCACACAGAGCAACCAAACGTTTAATGGTCATTTGAAACTTTTCTAAGGTCAATTCGCCATTGATCAAGTCATTGATCCCTAAAAATAAGATAACTTGGCTGACTTGTTTATGACTGGCAAAACAATCCGTTAACCGGCGCAAGCCATCATAGCCATAAAAAAAGTTTTGACTCTCGCTAGTCGGCCGATCACTGCCGGATTTAAGCAAGCAACTGCCATTGATTCCTTGATTGACTACATAAATCCCAGCTTTACGTAGCTTACTCTGTAACGGTGCCGTCCATGTCGCGCCTTCCGTGAGGGAATCGCCTAGCGCAACCACACAGTTACCCGTCGTTTCAGCCTCAACCGCTAATAGTCCCGAACAAAAAGTGCCTTTGCGATCGCCGGCCAAAAAATCAGCATCATGATACGCAAAACCACTTTCAAGTGGCTCAGCCTGATAACCAAGCTGCCACTTGCGCACACCTGGATCAACTACTATGGGCTCCGTTCTAAGCAGCTCGCCTGGCGATAGCGTAAAATCGGCCAACGGCTGTTTGTAGTCACCAACTTTGATCCAGACTTTTTGAATCGTTTGAACCTGACAACCATACTGGTTGGCAAATACGAGCCGAATTTTTTCAACGCCGGTAAAACTACTCAAATTGACTTGAAGCGTCCCCGCTGAAGAACTAGCCGTTGCGATTCCACGCTGCGCATGACTCCAGATCGTCGTCCAACTCATCTAAACACCTCCCATCTCGGCTTAATTTCGCTTCACTAGCTGAAAAATAAAATACGGTGCTCCGACTAACGAGACAATAATCCCCGCTGCCATCTCACCACTCGGTAGAACCACTCGCGCCAAAATATCACTGAATAATAACAACAAACCGCCAATTAAGGCACTCATCACTAGTGTTTGATTATTTTTCCGGCCTGTCAATTGCTGGGCGATATGTGGTGCAATCAAACCAATAAAACTGATGCTACCAGCAATCGAAACACTCACTGCCGCCAAGCAAACGGCACAGACTAAGAAGAATAATTGTGTCCGTTTCAGCTTTACGCCCAAACCAACCGCAATCTCATCACCAAGCTCTAGAACTTCTAGTGACCGCCCCCGTAGTAAGACCAGCGGAAGCAGACCAACAATCCACGGCAATAATAACCAAACATGTTGCCAAGTGGTCCCCCAGATTGTTCCGGCTAGCCATGCTGTTACAAATTGATAATTATCCTTTGAAACACGAATCGTACCAATCAAAGTCAACGCGGAAATCCCGGCATTGACCGCCACACCGGCTAGCAGTAAGCGATTGGGGGTAATCCGCTCTGACTGACGGCCAAAGTAGTAGACTAACATGGCGGCCATAAAACTACCGACACAAGCGATCAGTGGCAAATACCAGCTATTTTCACCTCTGGAAAAAAAACCTAAGTAAATTAAAACCGTCAGGCCCGCCCCAGCATTGATCCCTAGAATCCCCGGATCGGCTAGATCATTATGGGTAATTGACTGAAATAAATAACCCGATACCGCCAAGCCCATCCCAGCTAAGAGCGACACTAACAGACGGGGAAAGCGAAAATCAAGTACGATCAATTGGTGGCTCGTGCTCGCCGTCTTTTGAAAGACCTGCAAAAGTTCCTTCAATGATAAGGGAATAGTCCCGACAGTTAAACTAAGTAAAATCCCGATAACCAACAAGAAAAGCAGACTTAACCAACCGATTCTTTTTTTCATATGCTTCCCTTCCTAATTTGTAAAAGTAAAAACGGAACCCCAATGATGGTAATAATGACACCAGTCGGAGTTTCTAATGGCGGAGCAACCAAGCGTGAAGCGACATCTGCTGTCACAAAAAAGAAAGCCCCCAAAAGACCGGATGCCGGAATTACATAGCGATAATCATGGCCCACAAAAAAACGGACGACATGGGGAACCATTAAACCAATAAAACTAATCGTCCCTACTAGCGCGACCGAACTTCCAGCTAGCAATAAAACCAACAGCATACTTAAACGGCGAATCCGTCCCGGTTTTTTGCCCAATGAAATCGCCGCCTCATCTCCGATACTCAACAAAGTAACTTGGGGACTGATCAAACAAGAACCCAGCACTCCGAATAAAATCAAAGGGAACACCGCTTGTAATTGCTGCCAAGAAATATTAGCTGTCCCACCGACAAACCAAAAAGTCAGATCTTGATTTAAATCGAAAAGTAAACTGATACTTTGGCTAACAGCGGTGAAAAAAGAACTCAATGCTGCTCCCAGCAAAACGATTCGGACGGGCGACAATCCGAAAGAAACGCGATTAGAAACTAAATAAATCAACAAAATCGAAACCGAAGCACCCAAAAAAGAACCTAGGATCCCTAACAACGGTGAAGGATTGGCACTCACAGCAAATACCAGTGCCAACCCTAAGCCGGCACCTGAATTGATCCCTAGAAGCCCCGAATCGGCGATTGGGTTAGCAGTAATTCCTTGGATCAATGCTCCGGCAATCGCAAAACCCGCTCCCACCAAAATAGCACCCAGCATCCGTGGCAAGCGCAAATAACGAACCAACTGTGCTCCTTGCTTGCTCGGTTCAGCATGCAGCAGAGCTTGGATCACATCGGACCATTTACTTGTGACTGCCCCATAGCGTAGAGATAAAAACATGACGAAAAGCAATAAGAGCAGCACAATCGGAAAGAACCATTTTCGTTTAGTCATGCCTGCTCCTTTACTAGATCGTAAGCAATCACAATCGGCTTATCACTATTTGGCAGCGTCGCAAAGGTGGCTTGAATATCGAAAAGATTCAATAATTTCTCAGCCGTGAAGATTTCTTTGGGGGTGCCTTGAAAGATTAACTGCCCTTTTTTCATTCCTAATAAATAATCAGAAAAGCGCGATGCATGGTTCAAATCATGGATCGTCATTAAAATCGTTTTCCCCTGCCGATTGATCGCTTGTAGTAATTCTAAAATCTCTAACTGATGCGCAGGATCTAAAAAAGTAATCGGCTCATCTAAAATCAGGATATCGGTATCTTGCGCCAAGGCCATTGCAATCCAGACGCGCTGTTGCTGACCGCCTGACAACGTCAGCAAGGTCCGCTCTTTCAATTTTTGCAAATTGGTCGCTTCTAAAGCCCAGTCGATCAATTGATGATCATGCTCTTTCAACCCCGAAAATCCCTTTTGATAGGGAAAGCGACCATAGGCCACGATTTCTTCGACCGTCAAGCCACTCGTTTGGTTACTAGTTTGCGATAAGGAAGCAATCTTCTGAGCCACGACTTTTGTATCTAGGCGTTGAATATTTTCACCATCAATAAAAACTTCTCCTTTAGCCGGCTCTAAAATTCGTGCTAAACCTTTTAGAAAAGTTGATTTTCCACTACCGTTGGGACCTACCAAACTAGTGATCTGTCCTTTAGGAATTTCAACTGTAATATCGTTTACAACAATTTTTTTTTCGTATCCGATTGAAAGATCTGTTGTCTTTAATTTTGTCATTGATCTTCCTCATTTCTCTGATAATCGTTCTCAATTATCACCTTATTTTCCAGTAACGTCAACCCGTCAGACAAAGAAAAAACGTTATTGACAGTCTGCCAGCTTTCATTGATAATATTAATTGAGAATATTTCTCAATTAATCTCGAAGGAGTTTTTTTATGATAAAAAGAATGCTTTTAGCAACCGCTTCACTCTTGGCCGTCGTCAGCCTCGCTGCCTGTGGATCAAGCAGTGAAAGTCAAGATACAACTAGCGCCACTCGGACCTTGACCGACGCGCAAGATCACAAGGTCGAGATTCCTAAAAAACCTAAACGAATCATCGCTTCTTACTTGGAGGATTATTTAGTTGCTCTAGATGAAAAACCCGTTGCCCAATGGACCGTGGGTGAAGGAAAAATCCAACACTATTTACAAAAAGACTTAAAAGATATTCCAACGATCAATTATGACTTACCCTACGAAGATGTTTTAAAATTCGAACCGGATCTGTTATTGATTGGTTCAAACGGCACCCTGGAAGGCGGAAAGTATCAAGAATATGCCAAAATCGCCCCAACTTATGTCGTTAAAAACGGTGATAAGGTTACTTGGCGTGACCAATTAGAAGATATCGGAAAAGTTTTTGGTAAAGAAGCTAAAGCCAAAGAAGTCGAAAAAGACTACGATCAATTGGTCGATCAAACCAAAAAAGACTTGAAAGATAAAATTGAAGGCAAATCAGCAGCTGTTTTGTGGGTAACCAACAACTCCGCCTTCATGGTGGCCGACAATCGCGCAAGCGGTCAATTACTCTATCATGAGCTGGGTTTTGAAGTCCCTGAATTAACGAAAACAATCAGCGAAAAAGCAACAGCCGATTTCTCACCCGTTTCTTTAGAAAGTCTTTCACAGCTAGATGCCGACTATCTTTTCTTAGTCAACAGCGACTCAGGAGCAGCGATGTTTAAGGACCCTTTATGGAACAATCTGCCCGCTGTAAAAAATCAGCAGTTGTTTGAATTTGACGGTACTTCGAGCTGGCTATACAATGGACCGATTGCTTATACCAAAATGGTCGAAAATATTCGCACTGTCTTAAACTAAGCATCGATCGCTGATGAATATTTAAGCTTTTTAGCAAAAATGCTATCTGATCTGAAGCAACTTCCAATGAAGCTGCTCCAATCAGATAGCATTTATTTTTTTCGCCGACTGGCTCGAGTCGTGCCTGTTGATGCCGACTTATTAGTCTCTTCTTTAGCCAAAAATTTCAAGCGATATGGTTCGTGGTAACGTACCCCATCCTTAACAAAATCACCGCCGACAATGAACAAACCAATCGGCCGCAAAGGCTCCGTCTGCTGGATCGTACCAATGGCCTCTAAATCATGATAGTTTTTACCAATCTGTAGTTGATAAGTGTTGGCCGTTAGTTGTTTTACGTAATAATAAGGATACAGTGTCTGCTCTTCGATTAAAAAACCTTCAGCTTGCGTCAAATCACGGGTCATAAGTTCGCCAGCATCAATCAGGCTTTGGATATTCTCCGCTAGTTTCAGCTGATAGTCCTCAACAAAATCAACCGTGACCTCTTGAGCCTGCTTAAACAGTTGTTTCTTTTTCGGCTGTTCACTTTGGATATTAAAAGCATCGTCTGGCAAATATTTAACAAATAATTGGGTGATATCCCCTTTTAAATTCTTATCAAGAAAGTAATAAGAAAAATTCAATATAATAAAATAGACCAATCCGATAAAAACCAAACCATAAAGAATCAATTGTAGATAATTTTGATTCAGCCACAAGCCATAAATAATCCGTAAAATATAAACCGTCGGAATGATACTTAATAAGGTGTAGGCCCGGTTTGAATATTTAGGACTGATATCTAAGAAACCTAAAAATTTATTCAAGCCATTGATAATATCTAACAATATGGTCATTGACTATCACCCGTTTCTGAGTCAGCAATCTCATTGGCCGGCTGTTGCTGCGTCGGTGTCGTTTGCGCTTCTTCTGTTGATGAGGGAGTTGTTTGAGATTCTTCCGTCGTCGGTGTCAGATTTTCAACCGGCTGTTCTTCCGTGTCGGTCGCCGCACCATTGTTGTCGTTGGATTCTTGCGTAACCGGCGCTTCTTCAACAGTACTGCTTTCATTTATCATGCTATCTGAAGTTTCAGAAGAATCATTTCTTGGTACAGACGTTGATTCCGTTGTCGGTGTCGTCGCCTTCACTTGACGATAACTAGCATTATTCAAAATCCCTGAAGTGGTCGCAATCAAAATCGATAACGTCAATAAGGCGATCGGTTTCAAGATTGGTGGAACTTTACGCATCTGATCCTTCCTTTCTAAAATCCTTTGCCTAATAACTAGTTTTATCATTGGAAAGTTAGCTTTTGTTTAGGAATCTATGAAGTTTTTGTGTAGATTTACTTATATTGCCAAACAAACGAAGGACAAAAAAAGCCAGCAATCAATTGCTGGCTTTTGAGTGCGATTATTTTACTTCTTTATGCAAAGTAACTTTACGTTCGCGTGGGCAATATTTCATTTTTTCCAAACGATCAGGGTTGTTACGTTTGTTTTTGCTTGTTAGGTAGTTACGTTCTTTACAAGAAGTACATTCTAAAGTGATATTTACGCGCATGATTTTCCCTCCCGTCAAAAGTAGTTTTCCAAGATATTTCTCAGACTTTGATATCATATCATGTTTTGATTTACTTGACTAGTCTTTTTGTAAATTTTGTTAAGTAATTCTACTTGACGTTTTTAAAGTAGCGCTTCAATCTCTTCTGCAATTGCTTCTGGTTTTGTTTGCGATGCATAGCGTTTTACGACGTTTCCTTCACGGTCTACTAGAAATTTTGTGAAGTTCCATTTGATTGCTTTGTTAAGTAATCCTCCTTGCGCACTCTTCAAGTAACTATATAGCGGAGCCTCATTTTCGCCGTTGACATCGATCTTGCCAAACGTTTGAAAAGTCGTATGATACTTCAACTGACAAAACTCTGCGATCTCTTCGTTTGTCCCAGGCGCTTGATTTTTAAATTGATTACAAGGAAAATCCAATACTTCAAAGCCGCGATCTTGATAGGCTTCGTATAGCTTTTGCAACCCCTCATATTGCGGTGTGAAGCCGCAACCAGTTGCAGTATTGACAATCAATAGAACCTTTCCTTGGTAATCCGCTAAAGCTTTTTCGCTGCCATCCGTTTGTTTCACTGCAAAATTATAGACTGTCATGCTGCTCACTCCTCAATTTTTTGAAAGAATCGGTTATCGATTCATCTATTTTAGACTAAAAAAGCTAAGGAGCTTAAGCTCCTTAGCTTTATTGTACGCCATAGGTATCTGCAAATGCATCTATTATGTCTTTTGTGATGGCTTTATTGGTGTCGTCATGTTCTTCATCCAAATTCGGTAACATCACACTGATCGCAATTTGCGGTTTATCATAAGGTGCATACGCCACAATATTACTATTGATCGTGTTCACGTTCGGATTCGCTTCAGGAACGGTTTCAGCTGTCCCGGTTTTAGCCGCTGGATCGATCTTCGCCGAAGCAAGATCGCGCGCCGTCGTATAGGCATCGCTCCCATGAACTGCTTGATAAAAACCTTCTCTAATAATCCCCATTTGTTCGGCGCTGATATTGACTTGATTCAATTTTTTACCCGTAATTTCTTTTTGTAATGCCCCTAAACCGCCACTGTCATCATTGCCGTAAATCCCTTTGACTACGTGAGGCGAGATCCGCGTTCCGCTGTTGGCAATCGTCGCTGCATACTGAGCCAGCTGCATCGGTGTATACGTATCATATTGACCAAAAGAAAGGTCCAACAGATTTCCTCCGCCAGGTCCATTTTCCTGTCCAAAATTCGCATTTACGACCCCAGTCGCTTCATTTGGTAAATCAATGTCCGTTTTAACGCCCATTCCATATTCAGCAAAAGCTTTACGTAACTTGTCATACATTTCTTTTGATGAAGCACTTTCTGGTAGTGCCATCTCTTGCTGGTACTCAACTCCTAGCATTCGCAAGACCAGCTGCATCATATAGGCATTAGACGACCATTCCAATGCTTTGACAGTATTCAACGGAATCTGGTTTCCTAAGACTTTGTTGTAGATGGACCCTTTTAGTGATGTACCTGCTAATTTAATCGGCTGATCAATCAAGGTATCATTGCCGCTGATGACTCCCGTCTCATAACCGGCCGTGACCGTTCCACCCTTCACGACTGATCCTGGAACAAATGCATCAGTGATCGTTCCAAGGGTATTCTCTTCTAATGTCTTGCTATTTGCATCATGTCTGAAGCCAGTCATCGCATAGACTTCGCCAGTATTCGGATTCAGAGCTACTGCGTAAGCGCCAGGCGAGTATTTGGCAACTCCACTGTCTACTAGACCTTGATAGTGTTTCCGTAAGATCTCTTCAACTTTTTTCTGGAAAGCTGAGTCGATCGTCAAAACGACATTGGAGCCTTTTTCCCCTTTTTTAACTTCTTTTTGCTTTTCGATATTGCCCTGTTGATTTAAGGTAACTTTGTATTCCCCTTTTTTACCTTGCAACACATCTTCGTATTGTTTCTCTAAATAACTTTTCCCAACCCGATCGTTACGGGCATAACCTTTTTTAAGATATTCATCGGCGACTTCTGCCGGCAAGCCTTCTTTTTCCGTAGTGATCGTCCCTAAGATACTCTTCATTGAGCCCTCTAAAGCATCATTATAGCCACGATCCCAATCAGTGCCCGTAGAAACTCCCGGTAAATCAGAAGCTCGTTCAGCAACGACGGCTAATTCCTCATCTGTGACTCCTTCGTTTTTTACAAAAACGGTGCTCAAGGCCGATGCGCTATTCATACGTTTGAAGATCGTTGCGACCTTCAGCTGTTCTTCATTGAGTTGAATTTCACTATCTTTCACTTTATCAACAAGTTTTTGGTACTCATTGGTCGTGTCAAGATTCTTCTCCTTAAACGACATCCGATCTTCTGCTTCCTTCAAATGCTTTTCATCGGCTAACCAATAATCCTTTTTGTCGCGGACTGTCAGACTTTCATCAACTGGCACGTCGATTAACTGATTCAGTTGTTCCGCTAATGTTAAAATATCTGATGCTTTCATATTATTCCCGCGCGTAAAGGTGATCGCTGGATTGGCGACATTGTTGACTAAAGCAGTCCCCTTGGCATCATAGATCACACCCCGCGGCGCATTTTCTTTGACCGTAATGGTCGTTGAGGCCTTCATTTCAGCTTTCATCTTGTCGCCTTCGACAATTTGCAAATAGCCTAATCGCGTGACTAGAATGACAAACAGTGCGAAGATCACAAAAAATAAAATATTCAATCGAAAAGGGATATGACTTCTATTTTGATTGCGGCCTCTCTCATCCGCCATTTTTAATTTCTCAAAAAATTTCGTAAATGGATTCGTAAATTTCATTTATCTGTTCCTTCCACTTTGACTGTTACTTGTCTTATTGTAGCCGAAAAAGACTTTTTTCAAAAGGATTATTCGCAGTTCCTTTAAGATAGTTTAAAAATTTTAAGTACTTTTCCTTTCAAAAAGCCAAAGTGTTTCACAGTTCCATGATAGAATTTTAAGTTTACGAATTTATCGGTGTAAAATTAGGCTTCTAAACTTACAAAAAACTCATTTTTTGTGAAACATTCTTTTTCCAACCTTGCTGTGGAAAACTTTTGGAAAATGAAACGTGGCTATTACGCATTTTCTTTAAAAAGTTTTCCACAAATGAATTAAGGCTATCCTTTTGGCCACTTCTCCATTCTAAGGGACGGTGTAACGATAATTCGGTAACAGAAAGAGTTGTTGTAACAGCGTTAATACTTTCCTAGCCTGCTTTAAAGATACTTCCGGAAAAAACACTAGCAACAAAAGCGCCCATTCCTCATTCGAAAAATAAGCGCGAAAATAATAGAGATACCGCTTCATTTCGACAGGTCTCTTTGTTTCTGTCAAATAAAGCTTCCGGATCAGTCCTTCACAAGGGTTTTGAAATGCTTCAGTTCCTAAAGTTCGTCGAATTTGTAGCAGACGAGCCAGTTTAATCACACACCCAGTATCAGCCGTTGCGCAATAATAGTTCTCGATTCTTTTTTCTAAGGTTTTAATCTGTAATTGGAACATTTGTCGTGCTGTAAACGGATGTCGCTGCATACTGGTCGCCTCCTTACTATTATTAACGAACGTTTTGGCTGTCATTCACAACCCAAAATTATTTTTTTATTGAAAAGATTTGACCACAAAAAAACCGATCCCGCAAAGCTAGCACTGGCTAACTTTTGGGAATCGGTTTAAACTGACATTTTTTTAGTTGCGGCTCATATTATCGATATCTGCTTTGATGGCCTCAACGAACATATTTAAATCTTGCACTTCTTGTTCTTCACTACCGTAACGACGAACATTAACTGTAGCCTCTTTGACCTCTTTGTCACCGATGACTAATAGGTAAGGAATTTTTTGTGTTTGGGCTTGGCGAATCTTGTAACCTAGTTTTTCGTTACGGTCATCGACTTCGACCCGAACTCCTTCACGAACCAAGCGATCTTTGATTTCATAAGCATAATCCCCATGATGTTCTGGTGAAACAGGTAGAATCACTACTTGTTCAGGTGCCAACCAAGTTGGGAAAGCGCCTTTGTATTGTTCGATCAAGTAAGCCGTAAAGCGTTCCATCGTTGAAACAACACTACGGTGAACAACGACTGGGCGATGGTCTTTGCCATCTTCACCAACATACGTTAAATCAAAGCGTTCTGGTAATAAGAAGTCGAATTGGATCGTTGATAATGTTTCTTCAGTTCCTAAAGCCGTCAAGACTTGGACGTCTAATTTAGGACCGTAGAAAGCTGCTTCACCGTCAGCTTCAAAGTAATCGAAACCTGATTCATCCATTACTTCTTTCAATAACCCTTGCGAAGTTTCCCACATTTGGTCATCATCAAAGTATTTTTCAGTGTTTTCAGGATCACGATAGCTTAGACGGAAGCGATAGTCTTCAAAACCGAAATCTTTATACACTTCTAAGATCAAGTCTAAGGTCCGACGGAATTCTTCTTTGATTTGATCCGGACGAACAAAGATATGAGCATCGTTCATCGTCATTTCACGAACCCGTTGCAAGCCTGACAAGGCACCTGATTTTTCATAACGGTGATCCATTCCCAATTCCGCTAAACGAATTGGCAATTCACGGTAAGAGTGAATATGATTTTTATAGATCATCATGTGATGTGGGCAGTTCATTGGACGTAAAACCAATGATTCTTCGCCATCACCCATGTCCATGATTGGGAACATATCTTCTTTATAGTGATCCCAGTGACCAGAAGTTTTGTATAAACCAGTGTCTGCTAGAACTGGCGTATACACGTGTTCATAGCCCATTGAGATTTCTTTGTCCACGATGTAGCGTTCAATGATACGACGGATCGTTGCGCCTTTTGGTAACCAGAAAGGTAGTCCTGAACCAACTTCTTGTGAAATCATAAATAGATCTAGCTCTTTCCCTAATTTACGATGATCACGTTCTTTGGCTTCTTCACGCATCTTCAAGAAATGATCCAAATCATCTTGTTTGAAGAAAGCTGTTCCGTAGACCCGTTGCATCATTTGGTTATCTGAATTACCGCGCCAGTAAGCACCTGCGACTGATAATAATTTGAAAATCTTGATTTTTCCAGTTGATGGGACATGTGGTCCCCGGCATAGATCAGTGAATTCACCTTGAGTATACGCAGTGATCACTTCATCTTCAGGTAAGTCTTGGATCAATTCCACTTTATATGGATCATAGCTGAAGAAATCTAAAGCTTCTTGACGGCTCATTACTTTGCGTTCGATTGGCCAGTTTTCTTTGATGATCTTCTTCATTTCTTTTTCAATCGCTGGGAAATCTTCTTCGCTGATTTGAGCACCCTCACCATTATCAGTGTCATAATAGAAGCCTGATTCAATCGCTGGACCAACGCCAAAATGCATATTTGGGAATAGACGGCGAATAGCTTGCGCCATTAAGTGGGCACTTGAGTGACGAACAAGCGGTAAAGCTTCTTCATCTTTATCTGTAACGATTTTTAATTCCGCATCTTCTTCGATTGCCCGATTTAAGTCTTCTAATTGGCCATTGACGACAACTGCTAAGGCATTTTTAGCTAATGAATTAGAAATACTTTTTGCGATTTCTAAACCAGTAATACCGCTGTCAAACTCTTTTGTTGATCCATCTGGAAATGAAATTTTTACCATCCTGTAGTTCCCCCTTAATTATTGTTGATTGATTTGAAAAGTTCTTTGAACACTTCAGTTTTGGAGCCATTTTCTTAGTGGTCCGCCACGGAGATAAAAAAAGTCCTAGTACCCAAAACGGTACTAGGACGAATAAACGTGGTTCCACCTAATCTTTGAACAGATTTCTGTTCCTCACAAGCGATAACGGCGCTGTCCGCCCCTGCATTTATACAGAGGTCTCTGAAAGTGGTCATCCCTTGCGCTTATCTGGAAAAGTCTCAGCAATCTCTTTTCCTCTCTGGTAAACAGCCTTCAAGTTCAGTTGTCTTTCTTCATCAATCAATTACAAATTCATTATAAACGTTTATTGAATTGAAATGCAAGTATAAAAGAATTATTTCCACTTTCCACCTTGGGCGTAGCGACCTTTTGGCATTTCGTTGATAATGACATGTATATTTTCTTTAGGTGCTCCGGCAGTTCTCGAAACAGCTTCTGTTACCTCTTCGACCATTTTAGTTAATTGTTCTTGGCTTCTTCCTTCAACTAATTCGATATGCACAAATGGCATATAGCATCGCTCCTTTAAATTGATTAATTATCTACTTAATTTTAACACATTTCTATTTAAAAGCCTTGCGACAATCGTTTCATTTTCAGCTTTAAAAATTATTTGCTTGGCCGAAATCCGTTTAATCCTGCCCTTTGCTTCTGCCTTCGCTTCTGTGCTATACTATTATGCTGTTATAAACAGTTGACGGAAAAATAAAAGGGGATGCTCAAATGAACGCAAGAGAGTATGAACAAGAGCACGTCCAACAGACAAGCGCCTTGATCCAACAAGAAATGGCTTTTTTAGACAGCCAGAAAAAAGCAACAAAAGAAAAATTTGATACTGAGATGTTGGAAAATGCCGGACAAAGAGTGCAGGGTGGTTCTTTCGAATCTTTGGCCGAAACGATGGCCGACACCCGGCAACACGAAGCAGAATTATTGCTGCGCTACCAAACCTTCGCTTCACAAGAAAAGCGGCAAAAAGTATTGAAACTAATGACCGGCAATCCCTATTTCGCCCGGATTGATTTCAAAGAAGAGCAAGAAACGGAGACCCTTTATCTAGGGATCGCTTCCTTAAGAGATACACAAGAAGAAACCGTCGTGATCGACTGGCGGGCCCCGATTGCTAACTTGTACTATGAAGGAACCTTAGGTCAGACGCAATACGAAGCCCATGACGCGATTATTCCAATCGAACTTCTTTTGAAACGGCAATTTAAAATTCGCGAGGGCCAACTATTATCGATGGTGGATACATCAGAAGCCATCAATGACGATTTCCTTTTAGAAATTTTAGATGAAGCCTCTTCTAATCACATGAAGAACATTGTTACGACGATTCAACGTTCTCAAAATGAAATCATCCGTGACACTAGCAGTAAAGTACTAGTGGTTGAAGGTATTGCCGGCAGTGGTAAAACCTCAGCACTCTTGCAACGGGTTGCCTATTTGCTCTATCACAACCGAAAATGGCTAGATAATGAACAAGTCTTACTATTTTCACCGAACCATATTTTCTCTGATTATATCTCGACCGTCTTGCCTTCATTAGGAGAAAGCGGAATCCCAACGGAAACCTTCAAAACCTTTTTAAGTGCATTGTTGCCGAATTATCAGATCCATACCGAAGAAAGTCACGAAGAAGTCTTCCTTTCTGGTCAAGACGATCGTGTTTTACGAGCAAAAAGCAGTTTTGCGATTGTTCAAGCACTGTACCAGTATGTTGAACGGATCGCAGAATTTGGACCACTGTTTCGTGACCTTAAATTGAATCAAGAGGTTTTAATTTCCAAAAAGCAAATCCGAGCTTGGTATCAAGAAGCTAACCCTGAACTACCGATGTATCAGCGGATGCAATTACTTCAGACAAAACTTCTGAAAAAATTAGGCGGCTTAGAAAAAGACGAAATGAAAAAAGACTGGGTTAAAAAAGCGGCCGATGAGTTGGTTGATGCACTTTTCGTCAACAATCCTGATATGGAAGATTCCGAAAAAGCCGAACGACGCTTACGCCGGCAAATGACCCAGAAAGTCGTTCGTAAAAAAATGCGGCCAATTCGCCGACAAATCAATCGCTACGGCTTCATCAACTATGCTAAACAATATTTGCATTTCTTACAAAATGTTCCTAACCGCTTGTTGTCTCATTATCACTTAACTGCAGAAAATTGGCAGACGATGTTGAGTGACTTGCTGAAGGATTTCAAACGTAAAGACTTGAGTTTAGAAGACGCTACGTTGCTGTTCTTATTGATGAAATCGATCCATCCAGTCGAAGTGAAACAAAAAGCACGCTTTATCTTTATCGATGAAATGCAGGACTTCTCACCGGCCCAGGTGGCTTTGCTGCAACATCTCTATCCAAAAGCAACCTATACTTTATGTGGCGACTTGAATCAAAAGGTCTTTGGTAATGAAAGCATGGTCCATTCTTTGAAGGAGATTTTTGTCGATCAAGACTTGACTCACTTTGAATTAACAACCAGCTATCGTTCGACAGAAGAGATCACTAATTTTGCCAATCAATTTTTGACGCAGGAAAATCGAGTCGAATTGACTGCGCGAGCCGGTGATCGACCAAAAGTCTATTATACAAATGATAGCCAGCAAATGATTGACGGATTGATCAAGCAGCTCGCCGAAACAACCGAAGTTGCTAAATATTGGCGAACAGCCATTATTGCCAAAACGGCTGAAGAATGTCAGGCACTTTATGATCAGTTAACACCGGAGCAAAAAACGCACGTTCAATTACTGACGAATGAAGAAGACTTTATGAAAAAAAGCTTGATCATTATTCCAACCTTTTTAGCAAAAGGACTGGAATTTGACCGCGTCTATGCTTGGAATGTCTCTCCAGAGAATTATCATACCGAACAAGACAAATTGATTTTGTATACGGTCTGCACTCGGGCAATGCACGAACTGAACTTACTAGTAATTGGTCAAAAGAGTCCGCTCTTGGAAAGCATACCCGAAACGCTTTATACCGAAGCAGTTTTTAACTAACCAAGAATTCTTTATATAGCAAAGAAGCCCTTCCGATCTTTTCAGATCGGAAGGGCTTCTTGTTGTTTAATCTTCTAACTCAACGTTGTGATAGACTTGTTGAACATCTTCTAACTCGTCCAACACATCGATCATTTTTTCAAATTTTTCAAGATCCTCACCCGTTAAGGTTACTTCATTTTGTGGGATCATTTGCATCTCAGCCATTGAAAATTCTGTGATGCCTTTTTCCTTCAATGCTTCTTGGATCGCATTAAAATCTTCTGGTTCACCATAGACGATGATCTGACCGTCTTCATCTACGACATCCCGTACATCGATCTCTTTATCCATCAAATATTCTAAGATTTCATCCGCGTCTTCGCCGGCAAAACCAAACAATGCCGTATTATCGAACATATACGCAACCGCACCTGAAACCCCCATATTTCCACCATTTTTACCAAAGGCCGCACGAACATCTGAAGCTGTCCGGTTAACATTATTGGTTAAGGCATCCACGATCACCATTGAACCGTTCGGACCAAAGCCTTCATAACGCAATTCTTGGAAATCTTCATCGCCAGAACCTTTGGCTTTTTCAATTGCACGGTCGATAATATGTTTTGGAACATTATAGGTTTTCGCCCGTTCAATAACAAAACGTAATTTTTGATTGGCATGCGGATCAGGATCCCCTGATTTTGCTGCCGCATAAATTTCAATCCCAAATTTAGCGTAAATTTTACTGTTGTTTGCATCTTTCGCAGTCTTTTTAGCTACGATATTCGCCCATTTACGTCCCATGTTTTCACTTCTCTTTCGTTAATTTCATACTTTCCCATTATAACGACTCACCTGTGCTTTGAAAAGTATTTTTTATACTTGGATCGGAAATCGGCCAATATTTTGCTCCTGCGGATGCACCAATTGATAAATTTGATCGGCGCGATAAGTTAGCAGATGCTGAGCTTTTTCCTTTTGACCGATTTTAGCAGCTAGCGGTAAGGCAAATTGCTTTTTCTTTTGATTCAAATAAGCTTGACCATTTTCGGTAAAACCCAATACATGCAGCAACGTTTTCTTTTGCTCTGCTTGAATCTCGGCTTCCTTGACTTGCAGTAGCACATAAGTCAGCAAGCGTTGCAAGCGCGGCTGTGTATAGCGTTTAGTACTGATTTTTCCCAGATATTCTGAAAAACTTTCCGCCATTTGCTCGGTCAAACGATGCTCCAAGCCCTCTTTCATTTGATAAATTCCCTGCAACTGTTCCAAAGAAGACGCTCGCAGTTGATAGTTCAGATAAGGCCAAAAATCAGCCCATGAAAGTGGTTGTTGCTGTAATTCAACTAATGTTTGACTAGGAACAAATGCGGAAACATCTTCACCAGCTAGCACCCCGCGACGAATACCGGTCGCACTAGCAAATTGATCATGAATCAGGTCCTCATCATGATAGCCTTGATCGACTCGAGGGAGTGGGAAAATTTCCATCGGCCGCGGATACAAGGCGTTTTCTTTTGCATAGCTTAAACCCAAAATATGGTTTGGCGGAAAAGCTTGAGCTGCCGGATAAAGTTGGGAAACGACTTCCGCCATTTTTTCCGGATAGCTCCAACCAATTGGCAGTTCATGAAAGAGTTGATCAATCGCTTTTTTTTCCTCAATGAAAAAGCGACCATATTCTTCATAATTAAAGGAAGCGTCACTATCTGTGCCAAAACACAGTGCGTCACAATTCAATGCCTGTAAAAGCTTGATACTCCCCTTAGCAAAATAATCGGCTGATTGAACCGCCCAGGCAAAGGGCAATTCCACGACTAAATCAACCCCGTTTTCCAAGGCCGCTTGTGCACGAGCCCATTTATCGATGATAGCCGGTTCGCCCCGCTGTAAAAAGTTACCGCTCATGACTGCCACGACGATATCGGCTCCGCTCAACTCCCGCGCTTTTTTAGCATGATACCGGTGGCCGTTATGAAAAGGATTATATTCAACCACAATCCCACAGCTTCGCATTTCGCCCCCTCCTTCCATTTTCATATAAAAAAACCGAGATTTCTCTCGGTTATTTCTGACAAACAAAAAACCAACGTTGACTTGTCTCAGTCGGTGCTTCATCCGTAAAGTCGGCAAAGACCTGTGTCTTAAAGCCAACTTCTGTTAACAACTTTTGATAGGTCGCTAATGGATACGTCCGCTCTTTGTGCAATTCATCCACCCGTTCAAAGGTGTCCTCATTCTTTTTTACAAAAAAAGTCAGAAAATGTTCAATACTATGAGGAACTTCTCCTGGATAACTATCCCACAAAAAAGCAAAATCTTCGGTTTGATCGTGGAAACTATACGCCGGGAAAACTTCATCGATTTGGAAAAGCGAATGAACATCGAAAATAAAGGTTCCCGTATCTTCCAACAACTGATAGACGCCAGCAAAAACTTGTTTGACTTGGGTCTCATCCTGCATATAACACAACGAATCTGAAAAACAAGTAACGGCTTGATACGTACCAATATCAGTCAGATCCAGCATATCCCCAGCGATCCAATTAACGTTGGTATCAGCTTCTAATGCTCGATCACTGGCTAATGTCAGCATTTCTTCTGACAGATCTAGCCCGGTCACTTCAAAACCCGCTTGGGCAAACTTCACTGCTAATGCTCCGGTCCCGCAAGCCAGTTCCAAGATTTGATTAGTCGTTTTAGGCAGATGGCGCAAAGAAAAAGCTAACCACTGCTGATAAAGCGTCTCATCCATCACTTCGTCATAAACGAAGGCAAAGGTCTCATATGCCATTAGTCGATCCAAGCCTCGATATTTTCTAAAGGAGCATCTGACCATAATTTTTCTAAATTGTAGAATTCACGTTCTGAGTTACTGAAGACATGGACGATCACGTCTCCTAAATCGATCAAGACCCATTTACCACCGTCTTTACCTTCCACCCGTTTCACTTCTACTTTAGCTTCTTCTTCTTTATCCATGATTTCATCGACAATCGCATTGATTTGACGATCGGAATTCGCAGAACAAATCAAAAAATAATCCGCTAATAATGAGACTTCTGAGACATTCAAGGCCACGATATCTACCGCTCGTTTTGCGTCGGCAGCCTTCACGGCGATTTCTAACATTTTTTTACTATCTATGATAATTCTCCTCCTATTGTTGCGAGTAACTTTTACTCACACAAGTGTTATAATTTTTACTTCATGCCAGCGACCCAACGGTTATAAGTTTCGATCGTTTTAGGATACACCGGCGTTTCTTTTTCGATCAAATGAGCAAGGGTATGCTTCGTTTCAAAAGCCACCGCTTGATCTAAATCACTAAAAGCAATCACGCGGGCATCTTCCACACCTGGAAAATCACGCCCCGGTTCAATATAGTCGGCGACGTAAATAATCTTATCTAGTAAAGACATCTCAGCTGCACCGGTGGTATGCAAGCGAATCGCGCTCAAGATCGTTTCATCGGTGATGTTTAACTCCCGGACAACGAAATCAGCACCGACTAGACCATGCCAAATCGAATTACCATACTTTAAAAGTTCGGCTTTATTGTCATAGTTGCCTCGCTCGATTGCCAGTTGAAACTCTTCATCGGAGCGTTCTTTTGCATAATCATGGGTCAAGGCCGCAATACTAGCTTTTTCGGGTGATTCGCCAAACCGCTCTGCCAAAGCTATCGCGGTTTCTTCCACTCCTAAAACGTGTTTGAAGCGGCGTTCACTCATGCGCATTTGAACAGCCTGCATCAATGCTTCACGCGCTAGCGCAGTATATTCATCACTATACTTCATCAAGATACAATCCTTCTTCCGCAATATACTCCCGCACCCGCTCCGGTACTAAATAGCGAATCGAGCAACCTTGTTGGACTTGCTTACGAATGTATGAAGACGATAACTGAATCTCTGGTACATCAACCCAGATGATCGGATAAGGACTCTCTAGCGAGTAGCCGGCCCGTTTCACAGCGACAAAATTTACTAATTGTACCAGCTCATCAATCCGATACCACTTAGGCAGATAGGCAACTTCATCTCCACCGATGATAAAATAATAGTCCGTATCAGGGTGTTCCGCCGTCAGTTCCAACATCGTATCAATCGTATAACTTTTCCCTTTACGCTTCAACTCCCGTGTATCGACGGTTAAAAACGAATTGTCTTCAATCGCCAATTTGACCATCGCCAAACGGTGGCTGCTGTCGATCGTTTTTTTCTCATCCACATGCGGTGGCAAATAACTTGGCAGCAGATGTACTTCGTCAAATCCCATTTTCTGTCCGACTTGTTCCGCAATCATCAGATGCGCTTGATGGATTGGATTAAAATTCCCCCCCAACAAACCCACTTGTTTTTTAGGCATCGCGGCAACCGTCAGTGGTTCGACTTTTGGAATTGTTAAGACATCTTGATACAACAGTTATTCCCCCTCATTTTAATTGATGCTTAAATACTTTTAACTTCTTTCGAGATCTTTTGATATTTTTCCTTGCTTGATGGTTTGTATAAAACCAAGACTCGGCCAATGATCTGAACGATTTCACAGTGAATCTTCTCAGCGATAACACGAGCCACATCTTCTGCGATCTCATCTGTATTTTGCAATAGATTGACTTTGATTAATTCTCTTTTTTCTAACGCTTCATTGATTTGAACGACCATCGCTTCATTAAGACCATTTTTACCAATCTGGAAAATCGGCTGTAAGTGATGAGCCTGACTCCGCAAAAAACGCTTTTGTTTTCCTCTTAATTCCATATTATACCCCTTTGGCTGCTATTTTTAGATTAATGCTTTACGAGTCAACACATCGACTCCCTTTGGTGCCCAGCCGGCTACGACCGCTGGTTTAGTAACCGTGACCCAGCCAAGTCCGGCAAATACGATATCCGTCTTTTCTTTGATTGAGAACTCAAAGCGGACTAATTCAGGAAACTCGCCAACTTCATCAGGACGCGGTGGCTGTAACAAGCCTCCCACATGTTTGGCATAGAAAGCATCCGCTTTTTCTAGTTTTGTACGATGGGGCTCAATGTCATTTGACACGTAAGCCACAAAAGAAGCTCGCTCTCCTTGAATAAAATCAAACCGCGCTAACCCGCCTAAAAACAGCGTTTGTCCAGCATTTAGCTGATAAATTTTCGGTTTGATTTCCTTGTGAGGCGCAATGATCTTCAAATCTTTCTTACCAAGGTAGTGTGCCATTTGATGGCGGTGAATGATCCCTGGTGTATCGAAAAGAAAATGTCCATCATCTAAAGGAATCTCAATTTTATCTAGGGTCGTTCCTGGGAACTGCGAAGTCGTGATTAAATCTTGAACCCCGGCGGTTTGTTTGATGATTTGATTGATCAACGTCGATTTACCGACATTGGTTACGCCGACCACGTACACATCGCGACCTTCACGGTATTTCTCAATTTTAGCTAACAATTCTTCCATCTCATGCGGCTTACGAGCACTCGTCAACAAAATATCGCGAGGCCGCAGTCCTTCTTCATGGGCACGTTCCCGCATCCATTGCGTCAGGCGTCCCCGCTTCAATGATTTAGGCAATAAATCGACTTTATTACCGACCAGTAAGACTGGATTATCCCCAACAAAACGATGTAGCCCAGGAATCAATGAGCCGTTGAAGTCAAAGATATCGACGACATTGACGATTAATGCATCGGCTTTTCCTAATTCATTCAATAAACGGAGAAAATCATCGTCAGTCAAGGCAACATCTTGGATCTCATTGTAATGACGCAAACGGAAGCAACGTTGACAATAAACTTCTCCATTGGCTAAACCTTTTTCTAAAGCCGACTGCGGCGTGTAGCCCAATTCATTAGGTTGCTGTGTTTGAATCTTTGCACCGCAACCGATACAGAATAATTCTTCTTCCATTATAATCCACTCTTCCATTCCATTTCAGGGTCTTTACGAGACAAGATACGCATCACGCGCCGTTCAAAGAAACGATTGATCCGGGTATTCCAGCCATCGGTATCAATAATCGGTTGAACTAAGATACTGCGAATCCCCGCCGCACTAGCGCCACGAATGTCCGTCATGACTTGATCACCAATCATCACAATCTCATCTTTTGACAGCCCCAATTGTTCTTGCGCATGCTTGATGCCAACTGCAAAAGGTTTCATAGCTCGCGAAACAAAATCCAACTCAAACTTTTCTAGGGCCTTGGCTACGCGACTGGCTTTATTATTTGAAACAACGACTACAGGAATTCCTGCTTCATCCATCATTTTTAACCAATTGATCAGCTCTTCCGTACCGTTGGGATTATTCCAAGCGATCAAAGTATTATCTAAATCCGTTAGAACTGCTTTGAAGCCGTGAGCTCTCAACTGCTCAGGTGTTATTTGATAAATGGCTTCGACCATCCACGTTGGTTTGTATTTATCTAACATGGCAACTCCTATATCTTTATTTTATACATCTACAAAACCTGATTATAACGCAATTTTTTTGAAAACTCTACATTTCACGCTAAAGGTTTAAAAAAAGACTAGGCTTTTTTGGCCTAGTCTGATTAATTCTATAAAACTTTAGATAAGAAATCGATCGTCCGAGGACTTTTTGTATGATCGAAGACTTCTTCAGGTGTTCCTTCTTCAACGATCACACCGCCGTCCATAAAGATCACTCGGTCGCCAACTTCTTTAGCAAAGCCCATTTCGTGGGTCACGATCATCATCGTCATGCCTTCTTTAGCTAGTTGCTGCATAACTTGTAAGACATCTCCCACCATCTCTGGATCAAGTGCCGAAGTTGGTTCATCAAACAGCATCACATCCGGCTGCATTGCCAATGCACGAGCAATCGCGATCCGTTGTTGTTGTCCCCCAGACAATGATTGCGGATAAGCATCCGCTTTTTCGGATAGACCGACCTTTTCCAATAATTCTCTGGCAATTTTCTCAGCCTCCGTTTTCGCCAAACCTTTCACTTTGATTGGCGACAACGTGATATTATCGAGGACCGTCATATTAGGAAACAAATTGAATTGTTGAAAGACCATTCCCATTTTTTCCCGTGTTTTAAAAATATCGTTCTTTTTGTCGGTAATATCCGTACCTTCAAATTTAATCGTTCCAGAAGTTGGAACTTCTAATAAATTGACACAGCGTAAAAAAGTACTTTTCCCTGAACCAGAGGGCCCGATAATTACGACTACCTCACCTGGCATGATCTCAGCGGAAATGTCCTTCAAGACCTCATTGTCGCCAAATTTTTTATTTAAATGTTCGATTTGAATCAATGCTTCTGCCATTATACCCACCTCTTATCGTTGATAACCTTTCCCAAGTTTTTTCTCCCACAGATTCAGCAGGCGTGAAGTGATGAAGGTCATCACAAAATAAAGTCCCGCTGCCACGATTAATGGTTCTAAAGGAATATAGGAATTTGAGACAACGATTTGAGCAGAGCCCATCAATTCATTGATCCCAATCGTTGCTAGTAAAGAGGAATCCTTGATCAACGTAACAAATTCATTCCCTAAAGGCGGCAAAATATTACGCAACGCCTGGGGCAAAATCACATAGCGCATCGTTTGAGCTGGCCGCAGACCTAACGAATGGGCTGCTTCTGTTTGCCCAAAGTTGACAGCACTGATCCCTCCACGAATAATTTCCGCCACATAAGCTCCTGAGTTCAATGATAAAATAATCATCCCTGGAAACAGCCGGTTGATGCCCACTGACAAGACGCCGAAATCGATATCTTTTGAAGGAAAAAAGCCTTGTAGGATTAAGAAACCGATCGTAATTTGTAATAACATCGGAGTGCCTCTCAGCACTTCGATGTAAATATTCGCTAACCAGTTCAACGGTTTATGTTTTGATAGTTTTAATAAAGCCATCGCTAATCCGATCAAAGTCCCTAAACAGACCGTCACTAGTGAGATAACTACGGTGATTCCTGCACCGGAAACGAAATACGATAAATATTTACTTAAAAATGAAAAATCCAAAACGTATGCCCTCTATTCTTTTGCTGATTTTTCAGCTAATTCATGGTTTTGTTTGACAAATTCATCAATCTTGCCTTCATCATTCAATTTTTTGATGATCTTGTTCAATTCCGTCTGCAATTCATTGCTACCTTTTGGTAAGGCGATCGCAAAGGCTTCATCTGCTGAAGCTTTTAAATCGATATTAGCAATCATCAAATCGGGGTTTTGTTCCACGTAAGATTCAGCGATCGTTTTTTCCACGACCATCGCATCTAATGACCCGCTATTTACTTCGATCACCATATTCGGTACCTTTTCAATTGAAACGAGTTTTGCATCTTTAAGTTGCGTTTTCACGATGTCTTCTTGAATCGAGCCCTTTTGTGCACCGACATTTTTAGCTTTCAAAGCAGCTACACTGGTGAATTGATCTTGATTCTTTTTGTTAATAATAACTACTTGTGGTGGATTGTAATAGTTATCAGTAAAGTTGAACTGCTCTTTCCGTTCTTTGGTAGCAGAGATTGCTGAGATTGCAATATCCGATTTCCCTTCTTTTAAAGAAGCTAAGACCGTATTGAAACTCATGTCAGAAACTTCTGCTTTGACACCTAGCTCGTCAGCGATCGCATTGACCAAATCAATATCGGCTCCTACGATTTTATCTTTGCCGTCCACCATCGTATGGAATTCAAATGGCGCATAATCTGCTGAAGTTGCCACTTTCAAGACGCCTGCTTTTTTGATAGCTGCTAATTGATCTTCCGTCTTTGCTTTTGTTGATGAGTCAGCAGTTTTATCATTGCTGTTGCCGCATGCTGCTAAAGTAAATAGTGCGAATAAAGTAAATACTACGCCGGTAATTTTTTTCATCCTGATTCCTCCTAAATTTGAAAGCTTTTTTCAATGCATTTATTATAGCATGAAATTTTCATAAAACAAGCATTTAGATGTATAAATATTAAATATAATTTATATATAGTCTTGTTTAGTGTATATATTCAAAGTTAAAATGAATAAATATTTTTAATCAACTGCCTTTTGCGCTAGTTGATTGTTTTTTTCAACCATTTTTTCGATCGTACCGTCTTCCTTCATTTCTTTGATCTGTTTATTCAGTTCCTTGACTAATTTTTCATTTCCCTTAGGAACAGCTATACATAATGAATCTTCTTTCATACTTTTTAACGGAATATTGGCAATCATCAATTCTGGATTTTGATTGACGTACGCATCGGCAACAGTTTTTTCTACCACTAATCCATCTAATGAACCATTTTTGACTTCCAGAAAAATATTCGGTAATTTTTCGATTGAGACCAATTTTGCATCTTTCAACTGTTCCTTAACAATATTTTCTTGGATTGTCCCTTTTTGCGAACCGACTTGTTTTCCAGCAAAACTATCGATCGAAGTAAATTGGCCAGCGTTTTGTTTATTGATTACGATTACTTGTGGAGACGTATAATAATCAGTCGTAAAGTCAAAACTTTGCTCCCGTTCACTGGTGACCGAAATCGCTGATACGGCGATATCGGCTTTACCTTCTTTGGCCGCTGCTAAAACTGCATTAAAACTCATATCTAGCCAATCAACCTTGACGCCCATTTTTTTGGCGATGACTTCAACCATTTCAATATCCGCTCCGACAATTTTATCTTTCCCATCAATCGTCGTATGAAAACCAAAAGGTGCATAATCCGGTGACGTAGCCACCTTGATGACACCTTCTTCTTTAATCGTATCCAATTTGTCCGCTTTCTCTTCATTCCCACAAGCAGCTAATAAAAATAAAACCAATCCCGCTAAAACAACCTTCATCCCTTTTTTCATCGCTAGCCCTCCAAAATCTTTTTTTATTAGTATAGCATAATATTTCATCAAGTCCACAAAATAATGAATATTTATTTATTTTTATGAATAATCATCACAGCAAAAAAGTACTCTGCTTGACCTAGATCAAGTAGAGCACTTCTTTTGCTTTAAGAGATTAAAATTTTCGAAAACGCTGGTAACGTTGTTCGATCAATTCAGCCGCTGAAAGCTGTGCTAAATCAGTGATTTTTTCGATCAATGCTTTTTGCAGCATTTGAATGATTTTATCCTCACTGAGTTTTTTGCCCTTCAGCGTTTCCGGAATCACCCGATCGATCACATCCAAATCTAGTAATTCAGCTGCGGTGATTTTCATCAGCTCAGCTGCCTCGTCGGCTCGTTTGCCATCTTTCCAAAGGATCGAAGCAAAACCTTCTGGCGAAAGAATCGCGTAAATACTGTATTCCATCATCCAAACTTCATCGGCTACCGCCAAGGCCAAGGCTCCGCCGCTACCGCCTTCACCAGTCACAATCGAAATAATTGGGACTTGCAAATCAGATATTTCCATAAGGTTACGGGCAATTGCTTCCCCTTCACCACGTTCTTCAGCTTCAACCCCGCAGAAGGCTCCCGGTGTATTTACAAAACAAATCACCGGCCGTTTAAACTTTTCAGCTTGTTTCATTAAACGCAAGGCTTTGCGATAACCTTCCGGATTGGGTTGACCAAAATTACGAGCCATGTTTTCTTTTAGATCGTTTCCTTTTTGAATACCGATTAACGTGACCGGTTTTCCTGCAAGTCTTGCGATCCCACCAACAATGGCCGGATCATCACCAAATAAGCGATCACCGTGGCACTCCTGAAAATCGGTAAAAACTTTTGCAAAATAATCAAGACTCGTCAAACGATCTTGGTGTCGCGCTAATTTTACAATTTCGCCAGCAGTTAGACTCATTTATCACACCAGCCTTTCTGTTGATGAAGTGCTAATAATTGCGTCAAACGCTCTCGCAACTCTAACCGAGGAACGATTTGGTCGATAAAACCATGTTGCAGCAAAAACTCGGCCTTCTGAAAATCATCCGGTAGCTGCTGACGAATCGTCTGCTCGATCACGCGCCGTCCGGCAAAACCAACTAGCGTTTGCGGTTCGGCTAAAATGATATCGCCTTCCATCGCAAAGCTGGCAGTAACTCCGCCGGTCGTTGGATCGGTTAAGACTGTCAAATACAGTAAACCGGCATTACTATGGCGCTTGACTGCTGCTGAGATTTTCGCCATCTGCATCAATGAAAAAATCCCTTCTTGCATCCGAGCACCGCCGGAAGCCGTAAATAGAACCACCGGTAATTTTTCAACGACGGCTTTTTCAAACAGTCGGGTAATTTTTTCCCCTACAACGGTTCCCATACTACCCATGATAAAATTGGCATCCATCACACCAATCGCCACCGGCTGCTGATTGATCAAGGCTTTCCCCGTCAAGACGGCTTCATCAAGTCCGGTCTTTTCCTTCATTTTATCGATTTTAGCCAAATAACCCGGAAAATCGATCGGATTTTTTTGGACTAAGTCGTTATCCCAATCAACAAAACTTTTTTCATCGATTGTTAACGCCAAGCGTTCCCACGCACTGATTCGGAAGCTGTAGCCACAATGGGGACAAACTTTTTCCGCACCCATCTCTTTTTTATAAAGGGTTCGTTTACAGTTTGGACATTTCGCCCACATGTCGTCTGGTACAGCTGGTTTCGTTGTCGGTACACTGTCGCGGTTAGGATTAATCCGAATGTAGTTTTTTTTCTTATTAAAAAGTCCCACCTAAATTCCTCCTACTCGCTTTGCTGCCACTCAGGTAAAAATGTTTTTTGTAAGAAACTTGTATCATAGTCGCCAAATAACACATTTGGATGACTGATCAAGTCCATTTGAAACTCGACATTTGTGATAACGCCGTCAGAAACAAATTCACCCAAGGCGCGTTGCATCTTCATTAAAGCATCGAAACGGTCTTCCCCGTGAACGATGATCTTGGCAATCATTGAATCGTAATAGGGTGGAATCGTCACGCCGCTATACATCGCACTGTCGACCCGCAACCCTAGACCGCCGCTCGGCAGAAGCAAGGTTTTGATCTTCCCCGGTGAAGGTGCAAAGTTGAAAGCAGGATTTTCTGCATTGATCCGGCATTCGATGGAGTGACCATGAAACTTCACATCTTCTTGCTTTAATCCGAGTGGTTCTCCCGCGGCGATTTTAATTTGTTTCTTCACGATGTCAATTCCTGTGATCATTTCAGTAATTGGATGTTCTACCTGAATCCGAGTATTCATCTCCATAAAATAGAAGTGGCCTGCTTCATCACGTAAAAATTCAATCGTACCGGCACTTTCATAATTCACCGCTTGACCAGCCTTAACTGCAATTTCTCCCAACATTTGGCGGTTTTCTTCACCGATCACAACGGATGGGGCTTCTTCTAAAACTTTTTGATTGTTCCGTTGTAAAGAGCAATCACGTTCGCCGAGATGAATCACATTCCCTTGTTGATCACCTAGAATCTGAACTTCGATATGACGAGCTGGATAGATAATTTTTTCCATATACATCGCGTCATCACCAAAAGCTGCTTTAGCTTCTGATTTTGCTGATAAAAAGTTTGCTTCTAGTTCTTTTTTCGAAGGAACTTTACGAATCCCTTTACCGCCACCGCCAGCTGCGGCTTTCAGCATGACCGGATAACCGATCTTATCGGCTAAAGCTTCCGCTTCGGCTAACGTATTGATCGCACCGTCACTTCCAGGAATCACCGGTACTCCAGCTTTTTGCATCAATTGACGAGCATGGATCTTATTCCCCATCGCATCAATCGTTTTTTCACTTGGACCAATGAACTTGATATTGCATTCAGCACACATCGTCGCAAACAGACTATTTTCAGACAAGAAACCAAAACCGGGATGAATCGCTTCAGCATTCGTCACGATTGCCGCGCTTAAGATTTCCTGCATATTTAAATATGATTCACTCGAACGTGCGGGCCCGATACAAATGGCTTCATCTGCCATCTCGGTATGCAACGCTTCTTTATCCGCCTCCGAATAGACCGCGACTGTCTGAATGCCTAATTCACGACAAGCCCGGATGATACGAACGGCGATTTCGCCACGATTGGCGATCAAAATTTTTGAAAACATCGACATCTATCCAATCATAAAAGTCAGTTCAGCTTCAGCAACTTTTTTACCATCGACATAGGCAATCCCTTTGCCACAACCTGCTGAAGAACGGACTTTTGTTAATTCTACTTCTAAGACTAAGGTATCGCCAGGAACCACTTTTTTACGGAATTTTGCTTTATCGATTCCACCGAAATAAGCCGTTTTCCCTTTGAATTCTTCCATTGATAACAAGGCCACAGCTCCTGCTTGAGCCATCGCTTCAACGATTAGAACACCCGGCATTACTGGTTCGTGGGGGAAATGACCTTGGAAAAAGGGCTCATTAACCGAAACATTTTTCTTGGCCTTGATACTTTTACCTGCTTCTAATTCCTCCACACGGTCGATCAATAACATCGGATAGCGATGCGGGATGATTTCTTTGATTTCTTCAATTGTTAACATCTGTTTTTCCTCCTAGCTAATACGAAATAGTGGTTGACCATATTCAACAACGTCTTCATTTTCCACCAAAATCTCAGTGATGATCCCGTCATAATCACTGGTAATCTCATTTAACAGTTTCATCGCTTCGATGATACAGACGGTCTCCCCCTGTTTAACCGGATCGCCAACGGCTTTGTATGCTGCTTGCTCTGGCGACGGCTGCAAGTAAACGATCCCGACGATCGGTGACGTGATGACTTTCCCTTCACCTTTGCTCGCAACGACCGGCGCGGGCTCTGAGTCCATCGGCGCTGCAGAAGCAAGTGGGGCTGCTGACGCTGTTTCTACAGATTGCTCAACTTGGACGGGTGCCGCGGTTTGACGACTCGTCTGATTTTTATTCATGTATAATTCAAAACTGCCTTCACGTAAATCAAATTCGGTCAAGCTAGAATCGTTGAACTGATTCAGCAGTTCTTTGATTTCTTTGATTTCCATTCATTATGCCTCCCAGCGTTTCAAGCAGATCACCGCATTGTGACCGCCAAAACCTAGTGAATTACTTACCGCGTAATTTACTGGAGTTGCTTTTGCTTCGTTCACAACGACATTTGCTTTGATTTCTGGATCTACTTCATTGATATTCGCAGTTGGCGGGATAAACTGATGCTGTAAAGACATCAATGATGCAACTGCTTCGACACCGCCAGCGCCACCTAATAAATGTCCCGTCAATGATTTCGTGCTGCTGACATACGCATTTTCAGTTAAAGCCGCTTCGATTGCTTTACTTTCTGCTTTATCATTGGCTTGTGTACTCGTGCCATGAGCATTGACATAGTTAACTTCTTCAGGTTGAATCCCCGCTTCTTTGATTGCTTCTGTGATCGCTCTTGCTGCACCTTCACCATCTGGAGATGGAGCGGTCATATGGTAGGCGTCACAAGTCGCACCATAGCCAACGATTTCGCCAAGAATATTCGCCCCGCGTTTTTGCGCATGTTCTAAAGATTCTAAAACTAGAACACCCGCGCCTTCTCCCATCACAAAGCCGTTACGGTCTTTATCAAATGGAATCGATGCATGAGCTGGATCTTCTGACGTGCTTAAAGCGGTCAATGCTGCAAAGCCTGAGATACCAATCTTATTGATGCAAGATTCCGCTCCCCCGGCAATGATCACATCAGAATATCCATGTTTGATATTCCGGAATGCTTCACCGATTGAATGCGTTCCACTGGCACAAGCCGTTACCGTACTTGTACAAATGCCTTTCGCCCCAATCCGTAATGCCACGTTTCCAGCCGCCATATTGACGATCGCTAACGGTACGAACATTGGTGAGACCCGTGCTGGTCCTTTTTTATCCATCTTAATGACTTGGTCTTGGATCGTTCCTAGACCGCCGACACCAGAACCGATCATGACACCAAAGCGCTCCATGTCTTCTTCTTCGGTCTTGATACCACTCATTTCTAGCGCTTCAAGCGCAGAATAAATCGCATATAACGAATACGTCTCCATCCGTTTAGTATCTTTTTTGACAAAATATTTTTCCAATGGAAAATCTTTAACTTCCCCCACAACACTGATACCTGTTTCGCTGGCATCAAAACGCGTGATCGGGCCAAGGCCATGATTACCTTCTTTTAAATTCTTTAAAAAGGTTGCTTCATCATTGCCAATCGGTGAGGCAACACCAAAACCTGTAATTACGACACGATTCATTTTCTTCCGTCCTTTCTCTACATGACCATTCCGCCATCAACGTTCAAGACTTGACCGGTGATGTAACTGTTTTGAGCTAAGAATAATGCCGCATTTGCGACGTCTTCGACACTACCAAAACATTTTAAAGGGATCTGACCTTCCATTTGTTCTTTGACTTTCTCATTCAATTCAGCGGTCATATCCGTTTTGATAAAACCTGGCGCAATGGCATTACAAGTGATTCCTCGCGGAGCAACTTCCCGGGCCACAGCCTTGGTAAATCCAATGACACCCGCTTTACTTGCGGCATAATTGCTTTGACCAACATTTCCGATCAAACCGACTACACTAGAAAGATTGATGATTACGCCAGCGCGTTTTTTCATCATTTTCTTCAAGACTTGTTGGGTCATGTTGAATGTTCCCTTCAAGTTAATGGCCATCACTGCATCAAAATCTTCCGGTTTCATACGTAAAAGTAATTGATCCTTCGTGATACCGGCGTTGTTGATCAAAATATCAATCGAACCTAACGTTTCTTCGCATATTTTGATCATTTTACCAGCGTCATCAAAAGAACTGATATCCCCGCAAATACTAGTACATTTCACACCAAAAGCTTCAATTTCAGTAATTTTTTCTGTTGGAATCTCATTACGGCCGTTTAATACGATATTAGCTCCTGCTTGCGCGAAAGCCTTCGCAATTCCCCAACCAATTCCACGGCTACTGCCGGTAATAAAGACTGTTTTATTCGTTAGTTCCATTCGAACCTCCTGTATCGTTATAAAGAACGTCTCACTCCATATTCGAGCTTGAGTTTAGCTTAAAAATGCAATCGTCTCTGTCAAAGTCTGACTGTTTTCTACTCGACTTGTTGCTAAACTGCGATCAATTTTTTTGATAAATCCAGTCAATGTTTTCCCTGGTCCAATCTCGACCAGCTGTTCAATGCCCAACTCTTTTAACGTCAAGACACTGTCGCTAAAACGGACGGGGGACATGACTTGCTTGGTTAATAATTCCACAATCTCTGTTTGAGGCATCACTTTAGCCGTCGTGTTAGAGATCACCGGAACCTGCATTTCACTGAAGGAAATTGTCTGTAACACTTCATTCAACCGTTTGCTGGCCGGTTCCAATAATGCCGTATGGAAAGGCCCGCTGACATTTAACGGGATCATCCGTTTTGTTCCAGCAGCTTGCAATAATTCTTCCGCTTTTTCGACCGCAGCGACTTCGCCACCAATCACGATTTGTTGCGGAGTATTATAGTTTGCCGGTGAAACAATTCCAAGATCTGAGGCTTGTTTACAGCAGTCCTCAATGACTTCTGCTGCTGTGTTCATGACTGCTACCATTTTGCCACTACCCGTTGGGGCTGCCTCACTCATGAATTGACCTCGTTTATGGACGAGCTGTACTCCATCACTAAATGCTAGTGCACCAGAGGCAACTAACGCGGTATATTCTCCTAAACTCAAACCAGCCACTGCATCTGCGTGAAAGCCTTTTTCCGTTAACACGCGTAAAAAAGCAGTGCTGACCGTCAAAATTGCCGGCTGCGTATATTTTGTTTCGTTAAGCTGGTCATTTTCCGCAAAACATAAATCTTCCATCGAAAAACCAAGCAAATCGCTGGCTTCTTCAAAGGTTTCTTTTACGATTTTCTCCTGCTGGTATAACTCTTTGCCCATTCCGACATATTGAGCGCCCTGCCCGCTAAACAAGAATGCTGTTTTCATGATCGTCTCCTAATAGCAGGAAAGGCCAGGCCTTACGCCTAGCCTTTTCCCGAAATTTTATTAATTAAGCGTTTTGTTGTTTTTCAACGTATTCAACTAGATCTTTAACCGTTGTGATGCCGTCTTCAGTTTCGATCTTCACATCAAATTCGTCTTCGATTTCGTTGATGATTTGGAATAGGTCCAAGCTATCCGCTTCAAGATCTTCTTGGATGTTTGTTTCTAATTTTACTGCTTCTTTTTCTACTCCTAGTTCTTCTACGATAATGTCTTGGATTTTTTCGAATGTCATAAGTTGGTTCCTCCGATAATTTTAAGTTTTAGTTTTTATATTTTTAACAAACTTACAGCTGGATTAGTAGGTTGCCCCACGCTAAACCACCGCCGTAGCCCGTTAATACCACTTTTTGTTTTCCATCTAAAGATAGAATTTTTGCTTCAATCAACTCGTCCAATAAAATGGGAATACTAGCGGCCGAAGTGTTCCCATAATTCATCAAATTCATGGGGAATTTTTCAAGCGGCTCATGCATTTTACGAGCGATCTTCTCAATGATTCGTTTATTAGCTTGATGCAGCAGATAATAATCAACTGGCTCATCACCAATAAATTCCTTCAAACTTTTGGTCACATCATTTAAAGCAAAGTTCCAGATTCCACGACCATCCATTGCTAAAGCCGTACTAATTTCCGGCCCTTCATGGAAAATCGT